>Ga0126313_10000020_pt1 | contig 78460 bp, 76 predicted proteins | sample Plot105A_FD_89954 | JGI IMG/M metagenome (GOLD analysis project Ga0126313, IMG submission 89954) | Serpentine soil microbial communities from UC McLaughlin Reserve, CA, USA - Plot105A | ecosystem: Environmental > Terrestrial > Soil > Grasslands | place: USA: UC McLaughlin Reserve, Lake County...
CTGGAAGAAGCGCTGAAACTGCTTGACGAGCGCGTTGCGCGGCTCGGTCAGGATCGTCATCAGCTCGTCCTGGGAGAGCTGGTGGACGGCCGACATCACCGGCAGGCGGCCGATGAACTCGGGGATCAGGCCGTACTGGACGAGGTCCTCCGGCAGGCAGTTCTCGAAGATGTTGCCCGGATCCCACTCGACGACCTCTTCCATCGCCGCGCCGAAGCCGATCCCCTGCTTGCCGATGCGACGCTCGATCACCTGGTCCAGCGCTGCGAACGCGCCGCCGCAGATGAAGAGGATGTTCGTCGTGTCGATCGTCAGGAACTCCTGGTGCGGGTGCTTGCGCCCACCCTGCGGCGGCACCGACGCGGTCGTTCCCTCGAGGATCTTCAGCAGCGCCTGCTGCACGCCCTCACCGGACACGTCGCGTGTGATCGACGGGTTGTCGGCCTTGCGCGCGATCTTGTCGACCTCGTCGATGTAGATGATCCCCGTCTCGGCCTTCTTGACGTCGTAGTCGGCCGCCTGGATCAGCTTGAGCAGGATGTTCTCGACGTCCTCGCCGACGTAGCCGGCCTCCGTCAGCGCGGTCGCGTCGGCGATCGCGAACGGCACGTTGAGGATCCGCGCGAGCGTCTGCGCGAGCAGCGTCTTGCCGCAGCCCGTCGGCCCGAGCAGCAGGATGTTCGACTTCTGCAGCTCGATCTCGTCGTCGTCCGACTGGAGCATCTGGACGCGCTTGTAGTGGTTGTAGACCGCCACCGAGAGCGTGCGCTTGGCTTCCTCCTGACCGACGACATACTCGTTGAGCACGTCGTAGATCTGGCGCGGCTTCGGCAGGTGCTCGAGGTCGAACGACGGCGGCGCCGTCAGCTCCTCGTCGATGATCTCGTTACAGAGATCGATGCACTCGTCGCAGATGTAGACGCCGGGGCCGGCGATCAGCTTCTTGACCTGGCGCTGGGACTTGCCGCAGAAGCTGCAGAGGAGCTGCTCGTTGGTGTCTGTGGGACGTGCCATGTCGCTCTTCCTGTGGTCGGCAGCAGCCGGCCTCGACCTTAGTGCTGGGTGATCACCCGGTCGATGATGCCGTAGTCCTTCGCCTCCTCGGAGCTCATGAAGTAGTCACGCTCCGTGTCGCCCTTGACGCTCTCCACGGGCTTACCCGTGTGGTGGGCGATGATCTCGTCGAGCCGCCGGCGGATGTCGATGATCTCTCTCGCGTGGATCTCGATGTCGGTCGCCTGACCCTGGAAGGACGAGGAGACCTGATGGATCAGGATCTTCGCGTTCGGCAGCGCCATGCGCTTGCCTCTCGCGCCGCCGCTCAGCAACAGGGCGCCCATGCTCATCGCGATGCCGACGCAGATCGTCTGCACGTCGGGCTTGATGAACTGCATGGTGTCGTAGATCGCGAGGCCGGCGTAGACCGAGCCGCCCGGCGAGTTGATGTACACCGAGATGTCCTTGTCGGGGTCCTCGGACTCCAGGTGCAGGAGCTGGGCCACGATCAGGTTCGCGATCTGGTCGTCGACGGGCGTGCCGAGGAAGATGATTCGCTCGTTCAGCAGACGCGAATAGATGTCGAACGCGCGCTCTCCGCGCGATGTCTGCTCCACGACCATCGGTACCAGGGGGCTCATAGTCCTCGCTTTGTTTCGCTTCCTCGGCTCGAATCCTGCCCGAGCCGAGTGCTTTCCAGCGCCCGACCGGTGGGGCGAGTCTAGCAACCGCCTTGTGGCGGTCTGGAGGGTGCGCACGCCCGCTGGCGCACGTGCGATCAGGCGCTCAGGCTCTTCTGGCGGCGGGTCTGGCTCTGCCTCTGGCAGCGGCTCTCGCTCTGCCTCTGGCGACGCCTCTGTCCGCTCTTCTGGCGGCCGGTCTGGCAGCTCTTCTCGCCGCTCTCGCCGGTCTTCTCTCGCCCGTGGCGCTGTCGGGCACCCACAGTCTCTCGCGCGCGGCCGCCTTCTCGGGCGAGATCGGCTTCGCCCGCTCGGCGAGCAGGTCCATCGCCTTGCGCGTGGCGACGTCCTCGCGCAGCGCGTCGAGCGAGCCGGCTTTGCGCACGCGCTCAAGCAGCTTCTCGGGTCTCGTGCCCTCGCGCTCGGCGGTCGAGGAGAGCGCCTCGGCGAGCTCCTCATCGGTCGGCTCGATCGACTCGGCGGCGACGACGGCGGCGAGTACGGCCTCGCGCTTGAGCGCGCGTTCGGCGTCGGGCTTGGCCTCGTCGAGGATCTCGGTCTCGGTTCTGCCGGAGATCTGGAGGTACGCCTCCTTCGAGAGCCCGCGATGGCTCAGCGAGTGGAGCATCTGGTCCCACAGCTCGACCGCGCGCGCCTCGACCAGCGCGTCGGGCACCGTGACGGTTGCGTTCGCGACGGCTGCGTCGAGGACGGCCTCCCGGAACTCGGCGTCGGCCTCTCTGTCTGCCTGCTCGGCGATGCGGCCGCGGATGTCCTCGCGCAGCTCGTCGAGCGTGTCGAAGCCGGCGGCGTCGGCGGCCAGCTCGTCGTCGAGCTCCGGCAGGACTCTCGCGCGCACCTCCTTGACGGAGATCGCGAACTGGGCCGGTCTGCCGGCGAGGTGGTCGGCACCGTAGTCGTCGGGGAAGGTCACGTCGATCGTGCGCTCGTCGCCGGCGCTCGCGCCGACGAGCTGCTCCTCGAAGCCCGGAATCAGGCGGCCGCCGCCCAGCTCGATCAGCTGGTCGTGGCCCTCGCCGCCCTCGAACAGCTCGCCGTCGATCGAGCCCTTGTAGTCCACGACGACGAAGTCGTTCTGCTCGGCGGCGCGCTCGACCGTCTCGAGTCTCGCGAGGTGCTCGCGCAGATGCTCGAGCTCGTGCGCGACGCGCTCCTCGTCGACCTGCGCCTCGGGCTTGCCGACCTCGAGGCTGAGGTATTCGCCCAATCTCGCGACCGGGCGCACGCCGATCTCGAACGAGAACGACAGCGGCTGGCCCTCGGACGGCAGGTCGCCGAGGTCGAGCTTCGGCTCGCCGATCGGCACGACCTTGGCCTCGCCGAGCGCGTCGGCGTACCAGGTGCCGATCGAGCCGCGGATCGCCTCGTCGAGGACGTACTCGCGGCCGACGCGGCGGATGAAGACGGGCGGCGGGACCTTGCCCTTGCGGAAGCCGGGCACGCGCGTGTCGCGCGCGAGCCGTCTCGCGGCCTGCGCGAGGCTCTTCTCGACCTCGGCCGCGGGGACCTCGGCGTCGACGCGGACGCGCGATTCGGGCAGCTCGGTGAGGGTGGTCTTGACGGGGGAGGCCATCGACGGCGGCGAACGATACCTTGGCGGCGTGCGCTCACGACTTGCGCCCCGACTGGTCACGGGTCCACTCGCGTTCTTCGTCGCGGGCGTGCTCGACGTGAGTGCGGCCTGGGGCAGATGGGCGGCGGGAGAGCTCGCCGCACGGCTCGCGCGCCGGCTCGCTCGCTAAGTTGGCGGCCGTGAGCGAGACCGACGAGCTGCTGCGCAACAACGCCGCATACGCGGAGGACTACGCGCACGGTGCGCTGCCCGCGCCGCCGGCGAAGCCGGTCGCGGTCCTCACCTGCATGGACGCGCGCATCGACCCGCACCGGATGCTCGGTCTGGCCGAGGGCGACGCGCATGTGATCCGCAACGCGGGCGGGGTGGCGAACGACGACGCGATCCGCTCGCTGGTCGTCTCCCAGCGCAAGCTCGGGACGCGCGAGGTGCTGGTGATCCTCCACACCGACTGCGGCATGCGGACGTTCACCGAGCGCGACTTCGTCGGGCAGTTGAAGGAGGAGACGGGCGTGCGGCCGACCTGGGAGACGACCGACTTCCACGATGAGATCGACGTCGACGTGCGCCGCGCGGTCGCGCGCGTGCGCACGAGTCCCTTCCTGCTGCACCGCGACGCCGTGCGCGGCTTCGTCTACGAGGTCGAAACTGGGCGGCTGCGCGAGGTCTCCGACTCCTGACTGGCTAACCAGCCAGGCGGCGCATCGCAGGCGCCGGATGGGGATCATCCGAGGACCAACCTCCTCGGCACCCACCAGGACGAGACGCACTCATGAGCACGACCGCAGCCGTACCCGCCCCGGCGATCGACCCCACCGTCGTCGCCCCGCCACCACCGCCGCGCCGCGCGCTCCCGCCCGGCCCGCGCATCCCGGGCATCCTGCAGGCGCTGCTGTTCGCGCGCGATCCGCTGCGCAACGTGATGGCCGTCCACCGCCACTACGGCGAGCCGTTCACGGTCGGCAGTCCCGGCTTTGGGACATCGGTCGTCTTCAGCTCGCCCGAGCTGATCAAGCCGATCGTCACGGGCGACCCGCAGATCTTCCACGCCGGCCTCGCGAACGCCCCGATCCGGCCAGTGCTCGGCCCGTGGTCGCTGCTCGCGCTCGACCGCGGCCCGCACCTGCAGCAGCGCAAGCTGCTGCTGCCGCCCTTCCACGGCGAGCGGCTGCGCTCCTACGCCGAGCTGATCGCCGAGCACGCCGAGTGGGAGATCGCGAGCTGGCCCGTCGGCGAGCCGTTCAGAGTGCACCAACGGATGGAGTCGTTGACGCTCGAGGTGATCCTCGACGTCGTCTTCGGGATCACCGACGAGGCGCGCAAGGACGAGCTGCGCCGGCTGCTGCCGCTGCTGCTGCAGAGCAGTCGCATGCTCGTCTTCTGGGGCGCCGTGCTGCATCGCGATCTGGGTCCGATCAGACCGCGCGCGACGTTCCGCGAGCGGCGTGAGGCGGTCGACGCGTTGCTGTACGCGGAGATCGCCGAGCGGCGGGCGATGCCGGCGGCCGAGCGGGCGCAGCGCAAGGACATCCTGTCGATGCTGGTCGAGGCCGAGCACGAGGACGGCACACTGATGGGAGACGCGGAGATCCGCGACCAGCTGGCGACGCTCGTGCTCGCCGGCCACGAGACGACGGCGACCGCGCTGTCGTGGGCGATGGACCTGCTGCACCGCAACCCCGTGGTGCTCGCGCGGCTGCGCTCCGGGGCCGATGACGAGTACCTCGACGCCGTCTGCAGAGAGGTGCTGCGGATCCGGCCGGTCGTGCCGGTCGTCGGCCGCACGGTGACGGAGCCGGTGCGGATCGGTCCGCACGAGATTCCGGCGGGTACCGACCTGGCGGTCGCGATGCTCATCACCCACCACCGCGAGGACGTCTTCCCCGAGCCTTCGCGCTTCCGGCCCGAGCGCTTCCTGGCTGGTGCGGAGGTGCCGTCCTACGGCTGGCTGCCGTTCGGCGGCGGCGTGCGGCGCTGCATCGGCGCGAGCTTCGCGCAGTTCGAGATGGCGACGATCCTGCGCGTGCTCGTGCAGAGCCGGGTGCGGCTCGCAGTCCGCCGGCCGGAGCCGATCCGCGCGACGGGCGTGACGATCGTTCCCGGTCACGGGGTGCGGGTGGTGCGCGAGGTGGCGTAGCCACACGCTCCGCGCCGCGACCGGCGGGGTGCGGGTGGTCCGCGACGCGGCGTAGCCACACGCTCCGCGCCGCGACCGGCGGGGTGCGGGTGGTGCGAGAGGTGGCGTAGGGCCCGCAGACGCCCACTCTCGACGACAGGCGGGGCCGGCCGAAGGCAGAGTGTCGGCCGACCCCGTCCCATCCCGTCGTCGACGACGACGCCTATGCGACGGTCGCTATCTGACGAATTCCTTCACGCCGGTGAAGACGGTCGCATTCGACGTCAGGCCGACGTGCGACACGCAGCCGGCGGCGTTGTTCGTCGCGCCGCTCAGAATCACCGATTCGTCCGGATTGATGATTTCGTCACAGGACGACCACCAGGTGCCGTAGTTGACGGCGCCGGGCGTCTCGTCTTCTCTGTTCAGTTCTCTCAGGAACGTCGATTCGATGCGCATCTCGACACACGACGCTTCGAAGCAGAAGCTCGCCGTCGAGGTGCCGTGGTTCGGCCCGCCGAGCGAGACCCAGTCGTCGACCTTTTCGGTCCCAGCGAGGTTCTTCAGGTAATAACGCGTGTTGAGGCTGCCCATCGAGTGGGCGATGATGTCGACCCTCGACGCGCCCGTCGCTCTGAGGATCGCTTCGACCTTCGTCCTGACTTCGCTCGCCGTTCTGACGTTCGACTGCGAAGTGCTGTACCTCCAGTTGTTGAGCTCTTCTCTCGTCCAGCCTTCTCTGGAGAAGTTGCTGATCATCGTGTTCCAGACCGATTCGCTCTCCGCCCACCCATGGACGAAGAGGATCGGATCGTGCGCCACTGCTGTGGCGGCGGCCGGCGCGAGCAGCGCGACTGTCGCGAGCGCGACGGCAAGCAGGGTCTTGCGCATCGTGTGTCTCCCCCTTGTTCGTTTGCACACGTGCGATCGACGACCGTAGCCGCCGCGGCACCGCGCGTCGTCGTGCAGGCGCACGATCTTCAGCGGTCGTCTTCGGCGATGCGCCGGGGTATGGTGCGCCAGTGGCCTGATCGCCATCAGCGCTTCGCCAGCCACCGTCAGGTGGCGGATCTCGTCGCGCGCATCGGGCGCTCCGAGGCGGCCCGCGAGATGCTCGCCGAGCTGCGCAAGCAGATCGGCAGCTACGAGCGCCTCTCCCACGAGGTCTCCGAGGCCGGGGTGCTCGACAGCTGCGAGCGCGGCCTGCGCCTGTGGCATCAATGGCTCACGTCCGGCGGCGAGCCGGCCCCGATCGCGCTCGACGAGCTGCGGGAGTCGGTGCGCGCCCGCGCCGACGAGGGGGTTCCGCTCGAGGATCTGCTGCACGCCTACCGCATCGCAGGACGCTTTGGCTGGCTGATCCTGCGCCGCCATGCGACGCCCGAGGAGCAGGAGGTGCTGCTCGACGCCGCCGAGCTGGCGATGCTCTATGTCGACCTGCTGTCCAACGTGGTCACGGAGACGTACCTCGCAGAGCGCGAGCGGCTCGTCTCCGAGGAGGAGCGCAGCGCACGCGAGCTGGTCGAGCGGATCGTCGACGGCACGCCGCTGACACCCGACGACCGCGAGCTCGCGAAACAGCTCGACGTGCCCCTGCGCGAGTGCTACGTGCCGTTCGCAGCGGCGATCCCGGACGCCTCGCCGCGCCGTCACGCGACGCTCGCGGCACGCCTGCGCGGCGACGGCCGCCTCGCCGTCTCGGAGGGCGACCGCGTCTTCGGGCTCGCGCTCGTCCCGCCCGATCCGAGCGACCTCGGCGAGGGCCCGCAGGCGCTGCTCGCACTCGGCGAGGAGACGCTGCGCTCCGAGCTCGCGACTGCACGCGAGGAGCTGCAGCTGCTCGTCGACCACGGGCGCCGCGCGTCCCTCGCCGGCGTGCTGACGCCGGCATCCCACGCACTCGAGCTGCTGCTGGCAAGCTCGCCGCGGATCGCGAGAGCACTGTGCCAGCGGATCCTCGAGCCGCTGCTGCGCGGCGGCGAAGGCGCGGATCTGATTCATACGCTTCGCACACTCGTGCGCTGCGGCTTCGACCGCGCCCGCACGAGCCGCGCGCTGCACGTGCACCGCAACACGCTCGGCTATCGCGTCAACCGCATCGAGCAGCTCGCCGGCATCGACCTCGCGCGCCCGCGCGACGTCGCCTGCGTGTACCTGGCGCTGGCAGTGGCGGAGGAGGAGCGGAGGGTGTAAAGGTTTCGCGCTCCGGTGACCGCAAGCGGCCGCCTGCGCGCGACGTCACTTTCGCGCGACGCCGATCGTCTGCGGGTAGGCCGGCAGGAAGTGGGGGATCGACTCCGGCTGCAGATCGCGGTGGCGCTCGAGCGCGAAGCCGGCCGCCTCGATCGCGCCGACGGTGTCACGCGCGGTGTGGCAGCCGCCGAACAGGCGCGGCCAGAAGGTGCGGTCGGCGACGTGTTGCCAGCGTCTCATGCGGGGGGTGGTGCCGCGCACGTGCTCGTAGAAGCGCAGCTCGCCGCCCGGCTTCAACACGCGACGCAGCTCGGCGAGCGCGGTCGCCTGCTTGGGCACCGTGCACAGCACGAGGCAGGCCACTGCGGCATCACAGGAGGCGTCCTCCAACGGGAGCGCGTCGGCAAGGCCGTCGCGCACGGTCACGCGGATGCCTGCCTGGGCTCCCGCCGTGGCGGCCTGCTCGCGCAGGTAGGACTCCGGCTCGACCGCCACCACCTCGGTCACCTCCGCCGGGTAGTGCGGGAAGTTCGCGCCCGAGCCGGCACCGACCTCGACGACCCGCCCGCTGAGGCCGGCCAGCAACTCCTCGCGGTACGCCTGCATCTCCGCCGGCTCGTTGCGCGCGAGCACGTGGGTGTAGAAGCGCGCAAAGAGCGGGTGATGGACCGACGGTGCGCTCACGCTGCGGATGATCGCGTGCCGCGGGCCGGTATGGCGCCGCACCACCTCGGCGACGCGCCGAGTTGTGCGACGCCGCTACCGTCCCGATCAGGTGCAGCTCTGCGACCGCAACTGGCTCTGCGCCGCCGCCAGATGCGACTTGGCGCGGGCCAGCTCGCTTTGCGCGGCTCTCTTCGCCGCCTTCGCTCTCGCGAGCGCTCTTCTCGCCTTGCCCTTCGCTCTTCTGCCGCTCGCGCTTCTGAGCGCGGCCTGCTTGGCGGCGACCTTCTGCTTCGCCGCGGCGAGCTTGCGCTTCGCCTCGTCGACGCTGGCCTGTGCCGCCTCGGCGCGGTGCTCGGCGGAGCGGCAGCGGGGATCCGTCTTGCCGCCGCCTCCGCGGCCGCCGTGCGGGTCCTTGCGGGCGGCCTGGGTGGCCTGCGGCCCATCAGCCGCGCTCGATGCGCCGAGCGGCGCAGCCACGGCGGCGATCAACAAGATGACGAGCAGCGCGGTGACGCTGCGGAACCTACGGTGCATGCACGCTTCCTCTCTGCGAATGCGGGACGGCGCGATCGTATGCGAGCGCGGCTCGGGGCGGGCCGCGTGGAGCGGCACCTACGGCACCCGCCGTAGACGACCGGTCAGAGCGGGTGGCCCTGATCGTCGGTCGGGACACGCTGGGTGTTGAAGCGCACCTGCCACACGACGACGCTGCCGTCGGCGTGCTGGCAGGCGACGGCACCGTCCTGCCAGGTCGCATTGTCGTCCCACCACTGCGAGCCGGCGGGGTCGCCCTGGTTCATGTGCACGTCGTGGACGCCGTTGCCGCCATCTCTGTAGCGCTGGCCGAAGAGGTAGATGCGGCTGGCGGCTCTCAGGTGCGGGTCGAGCGCGTCGAGCGCGTTGTCACCGCTCGACTGGACCCACGGGAACGAGCGCCAGCGGAACAGCGGCAGTGTGTCGATCCATCTCAGCCACGGGCGGGTGCGCCATCGCTCGAGCTGGCGCAGCAGGTCGTCTACGCGCGTCGGGCCGAACGGCGCCGGCGGGAACGGTGCCGGGTCCGTGCCGCCCGGCTGGCCGACGTCGGCCGGCGGCGGCTGCCAGGCGACGCTCGCCTGACGGCGGACCGCGGCGCGACGCAGCCAACGGAAGACCCATCCGTCGAGCAGTCGCGACGAGCGGACGTAGTCGAGCGCGCCCGAGGCCGGCGTGCGCGCCAACTCGTGCCAGCCCTCCGCGAATGTTCCGACCGGGCCCAGGTCGGCGAGCGTCAGATCGGTCACCAGCCGGTAGGCGACGCCGACCGACGCGGGCGCGTCGACATCGAGCGCCGACTCCCATCTCACACCGCCCGCGTTCAGCGTCACATGACCGTGGTACCAGGAGCCGAATCTGTGCTGGGAGTCGCGCGTGAACGAGACGAGCGTCCCGATTGCGACGCCGTAATGGTCGAGCGGCATCGATGCGTTCTATCGGATTCGTGCAATCGGGGCGAGCCCGTGGTTCGACCGGACCTCAGCGATAGTCGGGATTCGGATAGTCGAAGCGGCAGCCGGCGTCCCACTCGGTGCGCTGGTTGCCGTGCGCCGGAATCCCGCCGGCGTCCTTGAGCATGCGCGCGAGGTGCAGCAAGTTCCACGTCATGAAGGTGGTGTTGCGATTCGTGAAGTCGTTGTCGGGGCCGCCGGAGCCCGGATCGAGATAGCTCGGCCCGGGGCCTGCCTCCCCCATCCAGGCGGCGTCGGCCTGCGGTGGGATCGCGTAGCCGAGGTGCTGAAGCGAGTAGAGGACGTTCATCGCACAGTGCTTGGCGCCGTCCTCGTTGCCGGTCACGAGGCAGCCGCCGACACGGCCGTAGTAGGCGTACTGGCCGGCGTCGTTGAGCAGGTGGCTGTTGCCGTAGAGCCGCTCGATCACGTGCGTGCAGACAGACGACTTCTCACCCAGCCAGATAGGTGTCAGCAGCACGAGGATGTCGGCCGCCATCACGCGCTCGAACAGCCCCGGCCACTCATCGCGCGCCCAGCCGTGCTCGGTCATGTCCGGGTAGACGCCGATCGCGATCTCGTGATCGATCGCGCGAAAGGTGTCGACGGTCACCCCGTTGCGCTCCATGATCGCGATCGAGCGGTCGGCGAGCCCCTGCGTGTGCGATGAGTCCGGCGAGCGCTTGAGCGTGCAGTTGACGTAGAGCGCCGTCAGGTCCGAGTAGTCGGCCGGCGCGGTCGCGCAGAGCCGCTCCTGTCGCTCGTCCAGGTTCGTCATGCGTTGCTCTCCTCGTCGATCGATCGCCAGGTCGTGCGGATCATCGTCGGCGGAGGTGACGAATGTGTGAACTGGCCTCAGACGCGGATGGAGATCTCGCGTGCCATATGCGCCAGGGTGCGGGCCACTGTGCGACGCTGCCGACGAGCTATGTCCGTTGCAATGCCCCAGCCGCCCTCGACGCCTTCGGCCGTGCGTGCTGCCGCGCTGTTGGGCGCCGCCGGCGGTCTGCGGACGGCGATGCCGTGGGGCGCGCTGGCGGTGCGCGAACGCCTCGGGCGGGGCGCCACGGCGCGGTTCGTGCCGCTGGCGGCAGCCGCCGGTGAGCTGGTGATCGACAAGCTGCCGCAGACGCCGTCGCGAACTTCGCCGCCCGGGCTCGCGGGGCGACTCGGCAGCAGTGCCGGCGCGGGCTGGCTGATTGCAGGTGCGCCCGGCGCCGCGGCGGCGAGCGCTGCCGCCGGGCTCAGCGCGTTCGTGGGCGAGCGGACGCGGGCCGCGATCGGCCGGCGCACCGGCCTCCCCGACCCGCTGATCGCCGTCGTCGAGGATCTGCTCGCGATCGGCGTGGCGCTCGCGGCGACGCGTCAGGCCGCCGACGCCGGCTGAGCCTGCTCCTCCGGCCCTGCCGCTGTTTCCGCCAGCACGTCCGGCGCCCGTCCGCCCGTCATCCACACTCTCGCCACCAGATAGGCCGCGACCATGATCCCCGCCATGACCCACACGACGAGCTGCGCCGAGTCGGCGACGTCGATCTGGATCGCGTGCAGCAGCGCCGGGCTGGCCTGATCGCTGAGCGAGCCGCCGCCCGTGCCGGATGTGATCTGGTGTGCGATCGCATCCGCTCTCGCCGCGGACAGCCCTCTCGCCGTCAGCGTGTCCTCGATGTTCGACGTGTTCTGGCTGAGGAAGACCGATCCCATGATCGCGAGCCCGAGGCTCGAGCCGAAGTTGCGCACCGTCTGCGTGATGCCGGTCACCTCGCCGTAGCTCGTGTGTGGCGCGCGGTTGAGCGCGTCCGTCGAGACCGGCCCGAGCACCAGCCCGAGTCCCGCGCCGGCGAGCGCGAGGAAGTACCACTGGTTGGAGAAGTCGAGGTCGGGCAGCTGCGCGCCCCACAGGTAGAAGCCGACCGCCGAGACCGCGCAGCCGATCACGACCGGTCGCTTGGCGCCGCCCGCGTCGAGCATCCGCCCGCCCCATTGCGCCGCCGTCGCGAAGCCGCCGAAGAACACGAGCAGGAACAGTCCCGCCTCGCTGGACGAGTAGCCGAGCGCCGCCTGCGCGTAGATGCTCGCGAAGAAGAACAGCGGGATGAACGTCGCCGACATCAGGAACAGCACCGCGTTGTCGGCTGAGAAGGCGCGCTGGGAGAAGATCCGCATCTGGATCAGCGGCTCGCTCTCGCGCAGCTGGTTCAGCACGAAGACGACGAGCAGCACCAGCCCGACGACGATGCAGCCGATCGTGCGCACGTCCTCCCAGCCCCACACGGCCGACTGCTGCAGGCCGAGCACGACGAGCCCCATCGAGGCGGAGATCAGCACCGCGCCGCGGTAGTCGATCTTGCCCGGGCGCGCGTCCTGCGCCGGCTTCGCCTTCAGCGTCAGGATGACCGCGACGATCGCGACCGGGATGTTGATCCAGAAGATCGCACGCCACGTCCACTCGGTCAGGTAGCCGCCGGCGAGTGGGCCGACCGACGTGAGGCCACCGGTGATGGCGAAGAAGATCGCGAGTGCGCGCCCCCGCTCGCGCAGCGGGAAGGCCGCCACGACGATCGCCAGCGCGGCCGGGAACAGCAGCGCCGCGAACGCGCCCTGGAGGATGCGGAAGAGGATCATCCACTCCTCGCCGAGCGAGCCGGTCGGCGTCGCGCCGCACAGCGCCGAGCAGGTGGCGAAGCCGACGATGCCGATCAGCACGACGCGGCGGTGCCCGTACACGTCGGCCAGGCGGCCGCCGAAGGCGAACAGCGCCGACAGCGCCAGCAGGTAGCCGTTGATGATCCACTGGCTGCCGGTGCCCGTCAGCGACAGGTCCTTCTGCAGGTCGGGGATCGCGAGCGCGACGATCGTCTGGTCGATGAACATCATCGCGACCGCGAAGATCATCGCGACGAGCACGAGTCTCTTGTTGCCGTGCTCTCCTGCGGCGGGGCTCTCGGCAGCCATGGGGTCTCCGTCTCCGTGGGGGCCGAGCGCGATGCTAACCCTGTGCGCGAGCGAACTCCCGCAGCGCGTCGCGTGCGCCGCCGACGAGTGGATCGCCGTGCCCGAGCAGCAGCACGTCGAAGTCGACGGTCTCGGCGATCCGCAGGTAGGCGTCGGCGAGCCCGCGCTTGACGCTCTCGGGGTCGTCGCCCAGCAGGAAGTCGGGCATGAAGGCGAGCTGCCCGACGTCATCGCGCAGCAGGCCGTCGGCGGCGGCGAGCGCGCCGGTGGTCTCGCCCGCGAGATGGAGCGCGGCCTCCTCCGGGCAGATCGCGGCGACCCGGTGCGCGACGACGCCCGGCGCGAGCTCGTCGCCGAATCTGAAGCCGCTGACCTTCACGGGCGCGTCGTACAGGTCCCACAGGCCCGACTCGTGGCAGTGCACGCTGCAGCCGAAGCGCTCGACGAACCTCGCGCTGTGACGCACGTGGTGGCGGTTGACGAGCACGATCCGCTCGGGCGGCCCGTGTTCCGCGAACCAGTCGAGCCCCTCGTCCGGGAGCATCGGATCGATCAGCGTGCGGCTGCGCTCGTCGTACGCCGAATGGACCGTGCGTCTGATCGTGTCGCGGAAGGCGGTCCAGTGCCACAGGCCGGGTGCCAATTCGTCCATTCGGGGCGTTCTGCCCCGGGGTTCCCGGTTCGAATCGCCGACGGCTCGCGTAGCGTGCCCGCCATGCACTTCTCCTCCGATCGCACCCGGGCCGAGCAGCCCGCGCCGCAGCTCGTCGAGACCCGCCTGGGACCCGTCGAGGTCGCGGTGGTCGGCGAGGGCGCGCCGGTGCTCGTCGTGCACGGCACGCCCGGCGGCTGGGACCAGGCGGCAGCGATGGCGCGATTCATGATCGACGACAGCGGCGCCGGCGTGAAGGCGATCCTCCCCTCCCGCCCCGGCTATCTCGGGACCGACCTCGAGCACGCGACGATCGACGCGCAGGCCGACCTGCACGCGGCGCTGCTCGACGCGCTCGGCGTGGAGCGCGTCGGCGTGCTGTGCTGGTCCGGCGGCGGCCCGTCGAGCTACCGCCTCGCCGTGCGGCACCCCGACCGGGTGCGCGCGGTGGTCGCGCTCGACGCCGTCAGCAAGGCGTATCCGCGCCCGCATGAGGATCTGCCGACGCGGTTGATGTTCACGACGCGTTCCGGCAACTGGCTGCTGCGCACGATGGCCGCGCACGCGCCGAAGCAGCTGATCCAGGCGACGCTCGACGCCGAGGGGTCGCTGTCGAAGGCGGAGGTGGAGCAGCGCGCGACCGAGGTGTTCGAGGACGAGATCAAGCGCCGCTTCGTGCTCGAGCTCGACGCCTCGGTGCTGCGACACGACGGCCGCCAGACCGGTTACGACAACGACATCGACCAGTTCGAGGCGATCGAGTCGCTGGAGCTGGAGCGCGTCGAGGCACCGTGCCTGATCGTGCAGGGCAGCGCCGACACCGACGTGACGCCCGACTACAGCGACTTCGCTGCGACGACGATTCCGAACGCCGAGCTGCTGACGCTCGGCGGCGGCACGCACCTCGCGTTCTACACGCATCCCGAGGCCGCGTCAGCGCAGGCGCGGGCGCTCGAGCTGTTGCTGCGCTGAAGCCGGGCCGGCTCAGGCAGCGATCTGCTCGACCGGCTCGTCCTCGTCGAGCAGCCGGTCGAAGCGATCCTCGTAGACGCCGGCATAGCCGAGCAGCCAGCGGGCGTTGGGGATCGGGTCCTCGTAGACCCACAGTGCGTCGTGCGAGCTGGTACCGCCAACCTCGATGGTGCGATAGGTCGCCTCACCTTTGAACGGGCAGTGCGTGCGTCTCTCGCTCGGGCGCAGCAGCTCCGCGCGGGTGTCGGCGAGCGGGACGTAGAGACGCGGCCGGATGCCCGTCTCGTGCAGCAGGATCGCGTCGCGCGTATCGACGACGGTCTCGCCGCCGAGCTCCAGCCGGACGCGACGGCCGAGCGGCGCGTGGGTGACGTCATGGCCTGGGGTCATGTGCTCAGGGTAGCCATGCGGCGCAGGACCGAGCGGTCGTTGCGAGGCTGGCGGATGCGATGCCGGCGCCGCTGCTGCACGACCGCTTCCCTGCCCTGCTCGCGACGCTGCCGCACCTGGCGCTCGGTGAGGGGCCGACGCCGGTGCGGCGCCTGAGCGCCGTCGTCGACACGGAGGCGTGGGTCAAGGAGGACGGTCGCTACGGCGGCGTGTACGGCGGCAACAAGGTGCGCAAGCTGGAGTGGGTGCTGGCGGATGCACGCCGACGCGGCTCGCGGACGGTCCTGACGATCGGGGCGCTGGCGACGAACCATGGGCTGGCGACAGCGATCTATGCGCGGCGGCTCGGGCTGGGGACCGCCCTCGTACTCGTCGACCAACCGATTGACGACCACGTGCGCGCGCAGCTCGCGCGGCTGCGTGCGACGGGTGCGGCGGTGCACGTCACGCACACGCGTGCGCGGACGGTGGCGGCGCTGCCGTGGCTGCTCGCGCGGCACACGTCGTGGCGCGCCGGCCGGCTGCACGCGCCGTACTACCTGCCGGTCGGCGGGTCCTCTCCGCTGGGGATCCTCGGATATGTCGAGGCGGCGATGGAGCTGGGCGAGCAGGTGGCGGCGGGCGCGCTGCCGGAGCCGGCCCATGTGGTGGTGCCCGTCGGCTCGGGCGGGACGCTCGCCGGGCTCGCGCTCGGGCTGCAGCTCGCGGGGCTGCGCTCGCGCGCGGTCGGCGTCGTGGTGAACGACCGCATGCAGCTCGACACGGGTCGCACCGCGCGCCTTGCGGGGCGAGCGGCGGCGCTGCTGCGGGAGCGCGGCGTCGTGCTGCCGGCGAGCGCGGAGGTCTCCCCCGACGACGTGCTGCTCGTGCGCGACCAGCTCGGCGCCGGCTACGGCCACGCGACCGCCGAGGGCACGGCCGCCGCGGCGCTCCTGCGCGATGTCGACGGGCTCGTGCTCGACCCCGTCTACGGCGCCAAGGCGATGGCGGGTCTGCTCGCGATGGTGCGAAGCGGCGAGCTGGCCGGCGGTCCGGTCCTGTTCGTCGCGACGGGCGACGCGCTCAGCGACGTGCGGGGCTGACCGGCGAAGCGCTCAGCGGCCAGAAGCGCTGATGCGCGGCGGAGCGGCGTGCATGTGCATCTCGCCCATGTGCGTCGGCTTGGCGTGCCCGAGCGTGAGGACGGGGCTCGTCGCGAGCGGCGTCCAGCCGTCCTTCGCGACCAGCACGGCACGCAGGCGTGCCGGTCGCCGCACGCGGAAGGTCGCCTGCGAGAGGTAGTCCAGCTTCGCGCGGGCGATCGGCCACCAGCCGAAGCGCTCGTGCAGGTCGGCCTGGAGCATGATCCGGGCGTATGGGATCGGCGGGGTTACGGTCACGGCGACGCCGCGTCTCGTCGCGCGCAGCCGCACTCTCCGCTCGCTCACGAGCAGTCTTCGCGTCTGGCTCACGTCCGTGCCCGATGCGGCGCGGAAGTCCGCCGTCCCCTCGGCTGCGATCGTCGTTCTCCAGCTGCCGTCCGGCGCCGGGGAGGTGCTCGCGACGGTTGCGAACGCGCCGCCGCCGACGCTGCGCTGAATGCTCACGAGCTGCGTCACGTCGGCGGTCCGGCCTTCGACCGCGACGCGCTGGCCGGCCGGCACGACGGCAGTCGGCAGCGGCCCGAGGATCACGCGCCGCACGTCGACCTCCCCCATCATCCCCGGATGGATCGTGCAGTGGTAGGCGTACATGCCGGTGGCGTCGAACTGGCGTGAGAAGCCGGCGCCCGGAGGCAGCTCGCCGGTGTCGAACAGCCCCGTATCGGACGTGACGGTGTGAACGCGGGGGCTGACGTTCGACCACGCGACCGTCTCCCCCGGCAGCAGGTCGAGCTGCGACGGCGAGAACGTGTCGAACTGGACGTCGACGGGCTGCGTCGCGGCGCCCGCGCCGGCCGGTGCCACCAGCAGCGCGAGCGCGACGGCCATCGCAGCGGCGGCCCGCCTCATCCGCGCGTCACCCGGTATGTGCCGATCATCCCGCGCATCATGTGGTCCTCGACGTGGCAGTGGTAGAGCCACGTGCCGGACGCGTCCTCGCGCCAGCGGAAGCGGTAGCTCTCGGCGGGACCGATCGTCTGCGTGTCGCGCGGGCGACCGTCCGGCCCCATCCAGCGGTGGCCGTGGACGTGGAAGGTGTGGAAGTCCGAGCCCATCGCCATCACGTCCCACTGCACGAGCTGGCCGACGGTCGACTCGAAGACCGGCGTGTTGCCGACGAACGCCCGCCCGTCGATTGCCATGAACTTGCCAAACGGCGAGAAGACGACCTGGAACTCGCGGTCGGGCGCACGCTCGCGGCGGCCGAGGATCGACAGCATTCCGAACATGCCGCCGTCGATCGAGTGGTGCATCGACGGCGAGTGGTCGTGGTACGGCCACACGCCGACCGAGTCCTCGCCGGCGGTGAGCCGGTAGGTCCACGACTGGCCGACCTTCACCTCGGCGTCGCGTCCCGAGACGCCGGGGACGTACGTGCCGTCGGAGCTCGGGCGGTAGTGCACGCCGTGGAAGTGCATCGAGTGCGGATCGCGTCGCAGCGTGTCCATGTTCTTGAAGTGGATCCGCAGCTCGTCGCCGGCGCGCGCGTGGATCAGCGGCCCGGGGATCGCGAGGCCGTCTGAGCTGGAGCGCGGGGCGTTCGCCTCGGCTCTGCGCCAGTGCGGCGTGAAGCGGCGGTAGACGACCGTCGGGAAGAGCGCGTCGGCGAGCGGGATCGTCGTCCCCATGATCGCGTCGCGACCGTTCGGCACGATGTTCCAGGAGGTCGGGACGGCGGCGACCCAGTAGTCCAGCGTGCGGGCGCCGGCGGGCGCCGCGAGGCACAGCGCGAGGACCCCGGCGAGTGCCAGGGCCCTCACGCTGCTGCGAGCTCGCATGGCGAGACGCGGTGCTACTGGACCTCGATCTTCGACTGCATCCACGGGTGGATCAGGCAGATGAAGTAGAGCGTCGTGCCCGCTCTCGCGGTCACGTGGAAGTCGATCGACTCGCCCTTTCTGCCCTGGCCCGTGACACCGGAGTCACCGGGACGGTCGAGGTCGGGAGATCTGTCCTGGCCGACGCCGTTCTCGAGGAAGTTGAATCTCGGCGGGCCCTCGGTCTCCGGATCCGCCCCGTGCGCTCTCGTGAGCTGGTTGCACGCTCTGCAGTTGAAAAGCGTTCTGACGGTCTTCGGCACGTCCTTCTTTGCGAGGACCGTGAGGGTGTGGGGACCCTCGCTGCCGTCGCCGTTGACGACGTGGACCGTCCCGCCGGAGCTGACCGCGTACGAGTCCTTGGCCCAGCGCAGGCCGTCCTGGACGTAGCGGTTCGGCTTGAACTTGAACGACGTGGTGCTCTTGATCGTCGTTCTCGCCGGTCCGGCGGCGGTGGCCGTGGCCACGCCCGCGACGCCCAGCAGCAGACAGACCGCCAGTCCGACGACGGTGAGCTTCATGCGACTCATGCAAAATCCCTTCCGACCGGGTGATCCCGGTCCTGCAGACGACATCTCCTCCTACAGCGCCGTGCTTCCGCGCGACTTCCGCATCGCTCGGCGCCGGCGCAGCATATGCCGTTCGGTCAACGGAATGCCACCGTGTCGGTCTGCGCAAGCGCCGAGCTTGGCGCGCAGTCGTTCGTCGCGACTTGACCGGATTGACGACCACGCGACAGCTTCTGATCAATCAACACATTTTATGTACGTCATGAGGACACACGACACGGTCCGGGCAGGCGAGACGGCGGGCGCGCTCACAGGGCACTACCTGGTGCTGCTGCCCGAGGACGATCACGAGGCGGGCATGAACCTGCTGCAGGAGACGGCGCAGATGCAGGTGCTGTCAAGCGAAGCCGGCGGGATCGAGGCGATGTCCGATCCGACGGCGTCTACTACGAGAACCTCGGCGTCGCGGTGTCCCCGCACCGTCGTCCGCGCGGATCGAGGCGCTCGGCATGGCCGCCGCCGACGCCAGCGAGCCGATCCTGGCGTTCGAGCCCGAGCAGGTGCTGCTGGCGATCTCGGCAGCCGCTGTCGTCACGCCACCCTGGCAGGACGATGACACGGCGACCTGGGGCGTGCACGCCACCGGTCTGGACGCGACCCGGTTCGACGGCAAGGTGCTCTCCAACAGAGGCAGCGGCGGGGACGACGGCATCATCGCCGGGATCTCGTGGGCGGTGGAGCACCGCTGCGACGTGATCTCAATGTCGCTCGGGGCGCCGCAGCAGTTCAGTGCGCCCCACTCGCCCGTGTACGAGCAGCTCGTCCAGCGTGCGCTGGGCGAATGGGACCCTCATCTTCGCCGTCGCCGCGATCGACAGACGCGGCGACATCGCCGACTTCTCGTGCGAGAGCGACCCGAACGGCGGGGCCGCGGCACAGGCCTCGCGGAGACGTCGGCGCTTGATCAGCTTGCGGGCGTGGACAGCGCCAGTGCGGTCGAGCGCTCGGCCGCCTATCAGTTGCCGCCGCCTGAGTCTGAGGTGCAGTAGCCGCGGCTGGGAGAACGCGGTCTGCTCGACCAGCCTTGCAGCCGCTTAATCGTGCCGCATCCGGCGCTACTCCCAACATGTGCAGGCCGCCCACACCCGTTTATCCGCAATCGCGACTGGCTGCAGGACTGGATATGCGCGAGTCCTCGCGGCCGAAGCTCAGCCATCTCGACAGCATCGATCAAGTTGTCGGACACCTTGACGGTCACCGAGTAGGCAGACGCCTCACGCGAGGCGGAAGACCGACTCGATGCGGCTCGTCGTTCGCATCGTGTTCGGGAGTCCGAGATTGCCAGGTTTGCGCGGCTCTGTGATTTTCCCGGCTTCCTCCGCTGCCATCGACTGGTTGAGGGCCAGGAGCTGCGCGAGCTTGTCCTCAGTCGCGCTGAACCCGTAGGCCGCGGCAACCGCCGCGTCGAGTTCTTCTTGCAGCGTTTTGAGCGGGTTACGACCGGGGTCTCGGAGGGACGAGTACTGAGCTTCCAAGGAAATGCCGTCAGCGATGCGCTCGTCGCGAAAGTTGATAAGCCGCTCAGCTACGTCAGCCACGGTCTCGGCGGCGTCGTCCGACGGAGCTTGAGGCCACGGATAGGTGTCCCACACCGTTCGCGATGTGTAGCGCAAGTCCACGCGCATCTTCGAGCACCGCTCCTCAAAGTAGTCCCGGTGGAAGGTCGAGTTCAGGATGCCGAAGCTGTAGTCGTCTTCCAATGCGAAGACGGTGAGTGCATCGCCGGGACGAATGTCCGGCGCGACGAAAGCGTAGATGGATGGCCGCGTCCAGACAGCATGACGAGAAAGCGCGATGTAGCGAGACCGACTGCCGATGGCGTCGAGCATGTCCTGCCGGCGTCGCCACAAATGCCACCAAGTCCGCTGAAAGTCGCGGCGCTCGGTCTTTTCGCGAGCGTTGGGGTCAGCTTCCAGCAGTTCGCGGTTCTTCTCCGCCTCGATTCGTACCTTCTCCTCGCGTTTCGGCAGCACCATCCTCTTAACGCGTTCGTAGGCGGCTGGCGCCTGCGCCGCCGCGGACATCGCGTCCGGCGCATCCAGGTCGATGATGAACCGCGACGGCGCACCGGTCTTGGTGATGTCGTTGCCGTTCAGATACGGATGAAGCACCGAAGCGCTCTTGGGGTCGGCCGCGACCATCGCCTGTGCCTCATGAGGGCTCAGGACGAAACCCGGGGTGTCCTCGGGCGTCTGCCCCTGGAAGATGGTCTGTGGCCGGCGGTTCGCCCACAGCTTCGTCGCGGCGCGCAGGTCCGTCTCCGGCGAGAGAGAGCCGGTGATGGCGTCGACGACCATTTTTGTGGTTCCGCGCGTAAGCCACAGCGTCTTAGGCCCGTCCGACGGCCCTTTGGTCCAGTTCACGATGGAGACTTCGACGCTGGCGTCCCCTGACCAGGGCTGGGAAGAGACGGCATCGTGGATAACGCCGCCGTTGTCCACGATGTAGTCCAGCGTGCTTTTGCGGGTGTCGCCGGAACGGATGTTGGCGGTAGCGACGAGCCCGGCTCGTCCGCCATCAGGAAGCAGGTCATGGGTCTTGCGAAACCAGTAGGACACGTAATCCGATGCCCCGCCGATGTCCGGGTAGCTGTTCCTCAACGCCACGATTTCGGAGGCGTCCTTTTCCGCGAGGATGCGGCGCGCGCCCAGATATGGCGGGTTGCCGATGCAGACGTCGAACTTCGGCCACGGCGCAGTGACGGCGTTGTCGGTCTGGAAGTTGCTGTCGAGGTCATCGAGCGGAAGGTAGGTCCGCTCATCCCCCAGCTCGTCTGCGGCAAGCTTTCGCGCGAGCATCATTGTGACCTTGGCGACCTCAACCGCGAACGGGCGCAGGTCGATGCCGTGGAACTGCTTGGTCGAGACGAACGCCATCCGGATGACATCACGACGATCCGCTCGCCGGCTCAGCATCTGACGCTTCTCATCAAGCTGACGTTCGATGCGGCGCAGCTCGCGGTAGGCGACGTAGAGGAAGTTGCCTGAGCCGCAAGCCGGGTCGAGCACCTGGTAGTCGAGCAGCTCTTGTTCCAGGCGTCCGAGGTCATCGAGCGTCTCAGCTTCCTCAATGCGCTGGCGCCACGGCCTGACAATCGTCGGCAGCACAACCTTTTGGATGTCGGTCTCGCTAGTGAAGTAGGCTCCGAATGCGTGTCGTTCCGGTTTGTCGAGCGACTGCTCGAACAGCGTCCCGAAGATGACAGGGCGCACCTCAGCCCAGTCCTCGTTCGCCGCTTTCGCCAGCGCCTCCACCTCCTGCGGCAGCATCTCGAATGGCGCGACCCTGCGATACAGCCCGCCGTTAAAATGCGGAGTGCCCTTGAAGCGGCCCGCAGGCGTGTCTCCCTTGAAGTCCATCTCGCGGAAAAGACCGAACAGCAGGTCGTACGCGGAGCCATGTCCAGCCTGAACGTCCTCGATGGCACGGGAGAAGGAGTGGGTCGGGAGCAGACCGATGTCCTCCGCGAACATCGCCATGACGGCCTGCAAGATGAAACGTTGCGCCGGGTCGCGCTCGATGCCACGAGCGACGAGCTGGTTGAAAACGTCCGACACAAGCGCCGCGGTGTCGCGGGTGACCGCCACCAGATCGTTGCCGAACGTCGGCGGCTCCTCTACGGGGAGCAAGAACGAAAGAGCCTCCCAACGGCGAGGGAGATCTTCCAGCCTGATGCGGTCCACCGGCTCGTCCAACTGCAAGTTCAGGTCATAGACCCAGAACTCATCGAAGTTGCACAGCACAACGTACTGTGGTCGGTCGGGAACCAGGTCAATCCAGTACTCGAAGACCTGCCGGTAGTCTCGCTTGAGGTCGCGTCCGGCTTTCTTCATCTCGATGAGAGCGCGTGGCTTCCACTCTAGGTCTGCGTAAGCGGTCCCTCCGTTGTCGCGCCGTTTGATGCGCTGTTCCAGCGTCGCGCCGGCTTGCCGCACGCCCTCGTGCCCGAGCGCCTTGAAGAAGTTTTCCAAGTAGATAGCGGCCTCGCCCTTCTCGTCCCCTTTCAGGTGCTCCTTGCGGTAGCGGACGAAGTCCTTCAAGCGGTCGCGTAGTTCGTTCGGAGCGGGGTTCTCGGGCATGGGAGCATCATCTCCGCTCTGCCCGATGGATGACGTCGGCCGCAAGCCCAAGTGGGCCCGCGGGCATATTGCTGCGTCTGTGAATCCTCACCCTCCTCGCTCCTAGGAGGGTTTGACGAAACTCGCTGCGCCCCGTGGTGGCGGGGCGTAGCTGAGGCCGATTTCTTGGCCGGACCCCACGAATTCGCGACGGCTACCCCACGTCGGATCGGGGTCGTTTGAGGTCGTTTCCCGCAGTGTGCGGGGAGGGGGATTGGGAGCGGCCTGAGCGCCGCTAGATTCGCTGGCAACCCGGCCTGAGATGGGTTGTGCCCGACGGCTTCGAGTGCGGCTGGGAGCGCGCCGGCGGGGTGGTGACGAATCCCCCAAATCGCCCGTAAACACGGGCGATTCCGTCCGATCCCGGAGGTAGAGTTCCCCTCTCTACTAAGCAAAAAGCGACCCCCGCGCAGCGTGAACTGCCGGGGGTCTGGACCAGGAGATTGCAGCTCCTTGGCCTCAGCCAAAGTACCACCACGCTCGGTTGCAGCCGAGCTTGGTGGCCTCCTCGAATCCGTCGAGATTCGAGGACTCATCAACCATCTCGAAGAGACGCGCTGGACTGGCCGTCCCGGCTACCCGATCCGGGTCATGGTCGGCATGGCGTTGGCGAAGTCCATGTACGCGATCTCGACGTGGTCAAAGCTCGTGCGGCTGGTCGAGGAACACCACGGGTTGCAGGCGGCGCTTGGCTGCGAAGGAGACGTTCCCTCGCAGTGGGCCTGTTACCGCTTTGCGAAGAAGCTGCGCGAGAACGGCGACGCGCTTGACGTCTGCGTGAGCAGAGTCATCGTCGAGCTGCATCGCCGTCTCCCGGACTACGGGAGAGACGTGGCCATCGACGCGTCCGATATGCCCGCGTACGCGAATGGCCAACGGTACCTCTACAACCACGGCCCGGAGCGCGAGCGCTACTCGGACCCTGACGCCTCGTGGGGGCACCGCTCCGCTGTCTCGACGCGCAGAGGCGGCGGCTTCTACGGCTACAAGCTCCAGGCCGCCGTCTGCACGAAGACGGGACTGCCGGTCGCGTGGAAGGTGCAGACGGCAAAGGCGCACGAGACGTTGGCCGTGGCCGAGTTGCTCGACGCCGCGAAAGCACGTGGCCTTACGGTCGAGACGATGGCCGCCGACAAGGCGTACGACAACGGCCGCATCTACGACGAGTGCGCCGAGCGCGACTGCCAGCCCATCGTCCCTTTGAAGCGCACCCCGGCCGTCGTCAGAGGCGACCACCTCCCGCCGTCGTGCGAACACGGCCCGTGGCGCTTCGCCGGATCGGACTACAGACGCGGCGCCGCGAAGTGGCGCTGCCCAACCGGCGAGTGCGCCCCGGCCTCAACGTGGCGCCCGGCAAGCCGCCTGCACCCGCTGATCCCGCGCGAGACACTTCGCTGGAAGGGGCTGTACCGCCGCCGCGCAGCCATCGAGCGCGAGTTCGGACGCTTGAAGCATGAGTGGGCGCTGCTGCCGTTGCGCGTGCGCGGCATCGACCGCGTGAAGCTCCACGCCGACCTGACGATCCTGGCGAAGCTCGCTACTACGCTTGAGCGGGCACGGGCAGTTGCGGCCCGTGTGCCCAGCGCTACAGGCGCGCTCTGATGTCGATGAAACGAAAGCGTTGGAGCAGCGGCTGGGGATGCAGCGGATCTCGTACGGGCCAAGCTCTTACTTTCGCCACCACCTGCGTGTCCCACAGCCCGTCCTGCACTTGTCTACTTGCTCTGGCCGAATAGCTGCCTTCGATGACTCGCCGACGCCCGTCAAGCGCAACGGGCATGGTCGCGCGATCAAGGACAACGCGGAACGTCTCCTCCTCGCTGTCCGTGCGAGTCAGCTTCCCAACGATCGTGAGCGTGAGCGGTCTCAGCTCGTCTCTTTCGTCGAGCTGCTGCACAACGAGTTGCGCTCGTCTAGAGCCCATTCTCGCTGGTTCTCGTCCGGGGGCGCTGACCGTGACCGTGGCCGCTCCATCAGCAATCGTGCGAGCGACGGTCACGTACGCGTCCGCCACACTTCTGCCATATCTGCGGGCTTCCGCGAGGGCATCCTGCGCTGGCGTAGCGATCAGATCGGCCACCGCTCGCGCGGCCACCACAGAATCCGGGATCAGCTCTCTCAGCAGGTCGCCCTCCACCGGAGCGTCCGGGTCCTCCTCCGCGAGCGCCCGAGCGCGCTCGCGCGTCTCCTTCGACACGAATGGACGCAACTCGACACGCACGCTCGACTTGAAATCAAGTGCGTTCATCATTGTGGATGCCCCGAGCGCCTCGAACAGGCCGTCCATCGAGGCGAGCCAGCGGCCTACGATTCTGAGCTTGCCACCTTCGCCCGTTACACCGGGGCCGTCGTATACGGCTTCAATATCCTGATCGAGCAAGGCGGCGACGGAGTAGCTGCGCGGGTCTTGCAGGATCCGTCTGCGGAGTGCTTCGAGAAGTCTCTTCTTCGACGGCGACGGCGAGGCGACTGCCTCGCTCGTTTCTTCCTCGTCAGCCGTCTCGGCCGCGGTTGTCGTGTCGCTCATGTGAGGCCGATGTAGAGACAGACGAGTTGGACAAACACGGCCACAGCAGCCAGGCCGCCCACGATCGACACGCAGCCAAGTGCCTTGCGCCGAGCAGCGTTGGCGGTCGCCCACTCTTCCTCCTCGGCGAGCGAAGCCACAACCAGCGCGTCGAGTCTGCTGACGCCGCCGTTGTCGTCGCCGGACCAAATGTGGCTCAGGGTTCTCGATCCCAAGAGCGTCATGTCCTTGGAACGGTCCAGCTTCATCATCATCACCGCGAACGCGGCCACGAGCAAAACTGCCGCAGTGCCTGCCGGCCAACGGATCAGAGCGAGATCCTTGGCGTCGAGCAGCGCCTCACCCCCTGACTCCCGTCCAATCGTCGCCACGAATGCTGCCTGCGCCGCGACGAACAACGAGGCGACAAACGCAATGAAGTTCCGCCCTCGGATGTAGGTCTGATCGGCCGCAGCACGCTCCCGTTGGGATGCGGCAATCGCGAGCGCGATCACCTGCCGGGCATCTTCGCGCTCCTCCGCTGTGAGCGTCGCATGGGCTGGATCAGTCACGAGTCCGATCTCCTGATCATGTCTGCCCACAGCGCCAAGAGCTGCCACTTCCTGGCGCACGGTATGGAGCGCAACCCCGCGCCGTCGCGTTGCAGTCCGCATCGGCGCGAGCTTATATACCGACGCGGCTGTGATGCGCCGCTTCTTGGGCAGACGGATTGATGTGTCAAGCCTTGAGGGTCAGGCGCCGACGCGCTCGCCCCCCGGTGCGCCATGCGTCCGCCCTGAGATCACTCTCCGACGTTCCGCTCGTAGAGCCGCACCAGCTCCGCGAGCGGCAGCCCCAGCCCGCGCTCCAGCTTGAGCAGGATGCGAAACGTCGCGTTGATCTCGCCGCGCTCGATCGCGCCGACGTAGTTCCGATGGAGCCCTGAGACGAACCCAAGCTCCTCCTGACTCAACCCCCGCCGCGCTCGCAGCTCGCGGACCGCTGCGCCAAGCGCAGCATGCTCAGGCGAAATGACCCGCCCAGTACTCTGGCCGTGCATTCGGACTTACCTCCGGGTGCCAGCCCCCGGAGCGTTACCGCGCTGCCGGGGGCACCTATATGAAGGCGGCGAACCTACGGAGTCCGATGCGACCGCTCAAGCGTTTCGCCAAACGAATCGCCAAAGCCTCCTAGTTAGAGGATGCGAGGCAGTGCGGCGAGAAACCGTCCCAACCCGCCAAGGGCTGTTCCGAGGTTGGTGGAACCCGTCACATCGCGAGCATGCCGTGGAGACCCTGTTTCCGACCTCCGACGAGAGCTCTCAACCGTCCCAGGCCCCCGTCCGAGTGCTCATATTCCGGCTGGTTCTGACGCTCTCCAGAGGGCAGAAAGCATTTGGCGGCTTTCGCCTTTCGTGAGGGTGAGCGACGGGACTTGAACCCGCGACCGCCTGGACCACAACCAGGAGCTCTACCAGCTGAGCTACGCCCACCATGGGTCGGGATCGATGCTATCAGCGGGGATTGGCGTGCGGCATTCCTCACGCCCTTCCGCCAGACTCCGGTGCATGACCGTGACGACCCGCCCCGGCCGACGAGGCGTCGAGCGATGAGCGGCGTGTTCCTGCGACAGGGCGACGCGCTGGTGCAGCTCCGCGAGGCGCCATACAACGCAGAGTCGGTGCTGCAGGAGCTGCTGGAGCGTTACCCGGAGCTGCTCGCGGGCGAGGCGAACGACGACAACGACCCCACCTCGCCGCCCGCGTGGCTGCTCGTGCGGCGCGAGGCCAGCATCGCGCTGGGCGACGGCGAGCTGCGCGGCATGCTCGACCACCTCTTCCTCGACGGCGACGGCGTGCCGACGCTGGTGGAGGTCAAGCGCAGCAGCGACACGCGCATCCGGCGCGAGGTCGTCGGCCAGCTGCTCGACTACGCCGCCAACGCGAGCACGCACTGGAGCGCTCAGACGCTGCGCACCTGGTTCGAGACGCGCTGCACGGACCGGGGCGAGGATCCAGAGCGAGCGCTGCGGGACGCCTTCCCGGCTGTCGAGGACGACGCCGACTACTGGGAGACGGTGCGCACGAACCTCGCGGCCGGGCGGCTGCGGCTCGTGTTCGTCGCGGACGTCATCCCGCCGTCGCTGCGGCGCATCGTCGAGTTCCTCAACACGCAGATGGCCGAGACCGAGGTGCTCGCGATCGAGGTGCGGCAGTACGTGGACGCGTCGGGCACGCAGCAGACGCTCGTGCCGCGCGTGATCGGGCAGACCGAGGCGGCTCGCGCCGCGAAGGGCCGTGCCGCCGCCGGCCCGCGCTGGACACGCGCGCTGGTGCTCCAGGCGCTCGCGGAGCGCTCCGGCGACGCGCACGCCGAGGTCGCACGGCGCCTGTTCGCCTGGGCGGATGCCCGCGGCGACCTGAGCGAGGGGTTCGGACGCGGGTCGAAGGACGGCTCGTGGCAGGTGGGTTGGTGGGAGCCGGAGCGCTATCTGTGGCCGTTCGTGCTCTACACCTACGGCCGCGTGGAGGTCCAGTTCCAGCACGTCGCGAAGCGCCGTCCGTTCGACGACCCGGCGCGCCGCGAGCAGCTGCGGCAGCGCCTGAACGCGATCGACGGAGTCGAGATCGCGCCCGAGCTGCTCGACAGACGTCCCAGCATCCCGCTCGACGCGCTCGCGAGCGAGCAGGCGCTCGCCGCGTTCACGGACGCGATCGACTGGGCCTTCGCGGCCGCTGCGGGTGATCCCCACCGCACGGGTGCCGACGCATCCGCGCCAGCGGCGGCGCGCCCGACCTGAGGCACGCGTCCCCCCGGACCCATAGGCTCCGCCCGTGGCGACCGCTCGCGAGCAGCCCACCGCCGAGGAGCCGGGAAGCGCGCCGGCTCGCGCGCAACTCGTCCTCGCCACGCTGATCCTTGTCGCCGGGGTCGCGAACCTGAACCTCGCGGTCGCGAACGTCGCGCTGCCGGACATCGCGAGAGACTTCGATGCCGGGCAGACGGGGCTGAACCTCGTCGCGGTCGGCTACTCGCTCGGACTCGCGGCCTCGGTCCTCTACCTCGGCGCCGTCGGCGACCGCTACGGACGCAAGCTGATGCTCGTGTTGGGCACCGCGCTCGCCATCCCGGCAAGCCTGCTCGCCGGCTTCGCCCCGTCGCTCGAGGTTCTCTTCGCCGCCCGCCTGCTCGGCGGCGTCGCCGCGGGGCTCGCCTTCCCGACGACGCTCGCGCTCATCACGGCGCTGTGGGCGGGCGCCGGCCGCACGCGCGCGATCGCGTTGTGGTCGGGGATCGGCGGCGCGATCTCCGCGCTCGGTCCCTTGATGTCCGGTGCGCTGCTGGAGCACTTCGACTGGGGCTCGGTCTTCCTCGCGACGCTGCCGCTCGCGCTGATCGCGGTGGTGCTCGCAGTCAAGCTGATCCCCGCGCACGTCAACGAGACGACCGACCCGGTCGACAACCTCGGCGGCATCCTGTCCGTGCTGCTCGTCGCGGCGCTCGTGCTGGGAATCAACTTCGCGCCGGTGCCGAACCGCGGCACGCTCGCGATCGGGCTCGGGCTGATCGCGCTCGCGGCCGGGGTCGCGTTCGTCCTGCGCCAGCGACGCGCGGCCTCCCCCCTCTACGACCTCGACATTGCGAGACGGCGGATCTTCTGGGTCGCCGCCTGCGCCGGCGTGATCGTGTTCGGCTCGCTGATGGCCGCGATGTTCATCGGCCAGCAGTTTCTGCAGAACGTGCTCGGCTACTCGACGCTCGAGGCGGGCGCATCAATCCTGCCGGCGGCGGTGCTGATGGTGCTCGTCGCGCCGCGCTCGGCGAGACTCGTAGAGCGACATGGTGCGCGCGCGACGCTGCTGATGGGCTACGTCTTCTGCCTGCTCGGCTTCGTCGCGATGCTGCTGCTGTGGACGGACGGCATCCCGTACTGGAAGGTCTTCGTCGGCTATGCGCTGCTGGGGATCGGCGTCGGCCTCGCCGGCACGCCCGCGTCGCACTCGCTGACCGGCTCGGTGCCGGTCAAGCGCGCCGGCATGGCATCCGGCACCGCCGACCTTCAGCGCGACCTCGGCGGCGCGATCATGCAGTCGATCCTCGGCGCGCTGCTGACAGCCGGCTACGCGTCCGCCGTCGCCAGAGCAATCGCCGGCTCGCCGAACGCCGACCAGGTCAGCGACCAGTTGCAGACTCAGTTGGAGAAGTCGTTCGCGAGCGCTGCGGACACCGCCGCCGCCTACCCGCAGCACTCCGACGCGATCATCGCAGCGGCGAAGTCCTCGTTCGTCTCCGGCGACAAGTGGGCCTTCAGCGCCGGGATCATCGCCGTCCTGCTCGGCGCCGCGCTCGTCTGGTTCCGCTTCCCCAAGCACGACGAGGAGCGGGCGTTGCTCGCCGAGTACCACGCGGAGGACACCGCGGCCGCGGCGCCCTCCGGCTGAGCCCAGCCGCTATCTGCCCGCGTTGTCCGCGACGTAGGTCGACACCGCGTCGATCTCCTCGGGCGAGAGGTCGCCGCTGAAGGCGGGCATTCCGCCGCCGCCGTTCTCGACCTGGCTTCTGACCGTCGCGGCGTCCGGCTGCAGATCGTCGAGGTTGGGTCCGACCTGGCCGTTCGCGTTGGCCGCTGCGAGCGTGTGGCAGCTCGCGCAGCCGGCGGACGCGAAGACCTTCGCGCCGTCGGGGCCCTTGGCGGGTGCGGTCGTTCTCGTCTGCGTCTGGGTTTGGGTCTGCGCAGGCTGTGTCTGTGTCGCCGGCGGCGCCGAGGAGCCGCTCGTCGTGCTGCTGTCGTCGTCGCCACCACCGCAGCCGACGAGGGCCGCCGCGACGAGCACGACAGGAAGCGCATGGATCGGTCTCATCTCACAGCACCGCCTTCTGCATCGGAGTCGAGGTCGAATACGTCACACAGATTCGCGCTACAGCCTGGCAGACCCTGCCCGCTGGGGAGCCCACTCATGCGTTCACGGCCGACAGCAGCCACAGGCCGAGACACGTGAAGCCGACCATCACCGTCAGCATCCAGTACTGGGAGCGAACCGCCGCGTGTCTGTCGTCGCGGAACTCGGTGAGCGCGCGGTCGTGCGCCAGCACGAGACCCGCCACGTGGCCGGCGATCAGCGCCGCCACCTGCACGTACCAGATGCCGCTCGCGGAGATCAGCGTGTAGCTCACCTGCGTGTTGGCCGTCCCGAGCAGGTTCGCGCCGGTGCCGAGCGGGTCGGAGACGAGGTAGATCAGCGCCTGCCCCTGGAAGACGAGCAGCGAGAAGTAGTGCGCGATCGCGTAGGCGAACGCGATCGGGGCGAGCGTATGCGCGAACGAGCGCGCCAGCTCGCCCGCGTCGCGGCGCGGGTCGACCGTGCGCATGCCGCGGATCCCCAACTCGTAGAAGCCGGCGACCGCGAGGATCGCGACCGCCAGCCCGATGCTGAAGGCGATCTCGTTCGCGAGCGTGATGGAGAAGCCGATCCCGGTGAAGACGTCCTGCAGCTTCGGCGCGACATCGACCCACAGCACGCCGTTCGACGCGCCGTCGAACGTCGTCGTACCGATCAGCACGCACAGCAGCGCCACCGTCCCCGGCAGCGGCTCGAGCCGCGGCAGCCCCGACAGCAGCGGCCGCACGCACAGCTCGCGCCCGCGCGTCTCCCACACCGAGATGCGCGAGCAGAGGTTGAACCAGACGCCGAACGCGTCCGCGCGCTCGCTCCACGTGCGCTCGCCGAAGACGCTCATGCCGACGACCTGGACGAAGCCGTAGGCGAGCGCGAGCGCGCCGAGCGTCGCGGGCACGTCGCGGTCGACGTAGACGAGCTCGACCCACGCGAACGCAACGATGCCCAGCGCGGCCGGCCAGCGCCCCAGCCACGCCGGGTAGGCCATCGGCTCGGCGTCGAGACTTGGGCTGATCCGTCTCGCGGCGGCGGAGATCCAGCGGTAGAGCGCGCGCCACGGGCTGAACAGCGCGAAGACGTCGCCGAACAGCACGCTGAGGACCGGGATCCCGACCCAGAAGGCGACGTAGATCGCGGTCGGCGCGAGGTTCGCGGTCGGCACCGAGGTACCGGCGAAGGCGGCGTAGACGACGACGCCGTAGAGCGCGACGCCGACGATCCCGCACAACGTCCGCGCGCCGCGCGGGATCGTCATGACGCGGCGCAGCCGCGGCCGCTGCAGCCGCGATCTCGGCCACAGCACGCCGAGCGCGACGAACGAGGCGATCAGGACGATCGCCGCCGCCCACGCGAACATCCACTGTGGGATCGGCAGGTCGGCGCTGCCGGAGATGCCGTGCGCCTGCGCCGCCGCCGGCGCGAACGCGCCGACGATCAGCAGCGAGGCGGCGAGCGATGCCGCCGCACGACCGGTACGGCGCGCGGTCACGTCTGCGCTCCGTCCGCTGCGCGGCGCCGCCGCACGAGCACGACCGCGCCGACCGCCAACAGCACCAGCACGACGAGCGAGACGACCGCGGCCGTCGGGAAGGACGACCCCGCGCCCGGCTCGCCGACCCACGTAAGCGTGCCCTCGATCGCGCCCGCGGTGCTGCCGACGACCAGCGGCACGCGCCACTCCTTCACCTTCGTCTCCTTCGACTCGTCGGTGACCTGCGGCGGGACCGGCTTCGTGCGGTAGTTGATGCGCGGGTCGTGCCACTGGTAGCGCCCGGTTCTGTCGACGGTCACCCAGGCGATGGGGAGCCGGCCGTCGCCCGACGAGGAGTCGCCGGCCCTGTGCTCGCGGGCCTCCTGCTCGTCGGAGCCGTGATCCACGCCGTTGTGCGCGAGCAGCGTCACGCTCGCGTACAGCGTGGCGTCGGCGCTGTCGTTGCCGCCGTCGCCAGCCGAGCTCGGCGGCGCATTCTCGCCGACTGCGAGCGACGAGTGCGCGTTGACCTCCACCGTCCCGTCCGCGAGCAGCCGGGCGTATGGCTTGCCCTGCAGGTCGAGGATCGTGACGTCTCTGTCGCTCTTGTTGACGACGAGCAGCGCGTCGTCGTGGTCGAGGATCTGCGCGCTGAGGCCGTCGGTCGGCGGGGCGATCGCGTCAATGACGGAGCGGTAGCTCGGGTTGCCCTCGTGGGCGGCGGCGGGACCGGCGAGCGCGAGCAGCGCCAACAGCATGACCGGCAGAACTGCCCGTCTGGGCGCGCGTGCGGTGCGGAACATGGGACTCCTTGGAAGGGATCGATTCGGTGTCGCAGCGCCGGGCGGGCGAACGACACGTGGTCGGTCCCGGGCGCTACGCGAGCAGAGCTGGTGCGTCCGCGCAGCGGGGCGGTGCGCGGCCAGCCCCGGCGCGCGCAAGCGGCGTGCCGGCCACCAGGAGCGGCATCGTGGGCCGCAGACGACGCGCCTCGCGTGCGGCACTCCGCAAGCGCAGGCGCAGCGGCGCCAGTTCGGAGAGCGCCTCACCGACAGCCGCGCCGGCGCGAAGGGCAAGCGCGAGCAGGCCGCCGATGACGAGCGCGGCGGGCAGCGCCCACCAGCCGCCACCCCCGAGCACAGCCGCGACGCCGGCGGCATGACCGCCCGCGAACGCGCCCTCGATCAGCTCCTGCCCGGCGAAGATCGCGAACAGCGCGAGGCTGGCAAGCAGCCACACGCGCACGCCGGCAACACGGCGCGAGACGGGACGTCTGCCGTCACCGCCGCGCGCCCACCACTGCGTGAGCGAGCCGAGCGACGCGCCGAGCGCGAGCCCGGCGAGCAACACGATCCAGGGGGTCAGCGACGCCAGATACGCATGCCCCTGCTGCGCCAGCGCGCGCGAGGCGTCGCCGCCGAACGCCAGCTCGTACCGCAGCTGGTGCACGCCCAGGGCGGCCGCCGGCATCAGCGCTGCGCCGCGCAGCGCGGGCGGCAGGGCGGCCAGCAGACGGCGGCGGAGGGGGACCGGCGGCATCGCGCCGGAGGTTACCGGCAGACCGCGCCGCGAGGGCGCGGCCGGCTCAGCCGACCGGAACGCCTTCGCGCGCTTCGCGAGCGCGAGCGCGTGAGGCCTTCACGCGTGCATGCGGGTCGAGCTCGACCTTGCGCAGGCGGACGAAGCCGGGCGTCACTTCGACGCACTCGTCCTCGCGCACGAACTCGAGCGCCTCGTCGAGCGTCGGCGGCGCGGGCGGCATCAACCGCTCGAGCTCGTCGGCGTTCGAGGAGCGATGGTTCGTGAGGTGCTTCTCGCGCACGATGTTGACCTCGAGGTCCTCGGGCCGGTTGTGCTCGCCGATGATCATGCCGTTGTAGACGTCGGTGCCGGCGGCGACGAACATCGTGCCGCGGTCCTGCAGGCCGGTCAGCGCGAACGTCGTGACCTTGCCGGGACGATCGGCGATCAGCGAGCCGGTCGCCCGCAGGCGCAGCACGCCCTGCCACGGCTCGTAGCCGTCGAAGACGTGGTGCAGGATCCCGGTGCCGCGCGTCTCGGTGAGGAACTCGGTGCGGAAGCCGATCAGGCCGCGGGCGGGGACGCGGTATTCCATCCGCACCCAGCCGGTGCCGTGGTTGACCATCTCCCCCATGCGGCCCTTGCGCGTGGCGAGCAGCTGCGTGACGACGCCGACGTGCTCGTCGGGGATGTCGATCGTCATGTGCTCCATCGGCTCGTGCAGCACGCCGTCGATCTCCTGCGTGACGACCTGCGGCTTGCCGACCGTCACCTCGAAGCCCTCGCGACGCATCAGCTCGACGAGGATCGCCAGCTGCAGCTCGCCGCGGCCCTGGACCTCCCACGTGTCGGGCCGCTCAGTCGGCAGCACGCGCAGCGAGACGTTGCCGACGAGCTCCGCATCGAGGCGGTTCTTCAGCAGGCGGGCGGTGACCTTCGTGCCTCTCTCCTGCCCCGCGAGCGGCGACGTGTTGATGCCGATCGTGACCGACAGCGACGGGTCGTCGACGTGGATCACGGGCAACGGACGCGGGTCCTCCGGATCGGCAAGCGTCTCGCCGATCGTCACGTCGGACAGGCCCGCTATCGCGATGATCTCTCCGGGACCGGCCTCCTGTGCCTCGACGCGGTCCAAGGCGTCGGTGACGAACAGCTCGGTCACCTTCACGCGCTCGATCGAGCCGTCGGTGCGGCACCAGGCGACCTGCTGGCCGCGTCTCAGCACCCCGTGGCGCACGCGGCACAGCGCTATGCGGCCGAGGTACGGCGAGGCGTCGAGGTTCGTGACCAGCGCCTGCAGCGGATGCTCGGGGTCGTAGGACGGCGCCGGAATGTGCTCGACGATCAGGTCGAGCAGCGGCTTCAGGCTCTCCCCGTCGACCGGGTTCTTCGGGTCGTAGTCGACCGACGCCCAGCCGTCCTTCGCGTTCGTGTAGACGATCGGGAACTCGATCTGCGACTCCTCGGCGTCGAGGTCGAGGAACAGCTCGTAGACCTCGTCGATCACCTCCGCGATGCGCGCGTCGGAGCGGTCGACCTTGTTGATCACGAGGATCACCGGCAGCCGCGCCTGGAGCGTCTTGCGCAGCACGAAGCGCGTCTGCGGCAGCGGCCCCTCGCTCGCGTCGACGAGCAGCAGCACGCCGTCGACCATCGTCAGCCCGCGCTCCACCTCGCCGCCGAAGTCGGCGTGGCCGGGGGTGTCGATGATGTTGATCTTCGTCTCGCCGAACTGGACCGCGGTGTTCTTCGCGAGGATCGTGATGCCCTTCTCGCGCTCGAGGTCCATCGAGTCCATCACGCGGTCGGCGACCTCCTGGTTTGCGCGGAAGGCGCCGGACTGGCGGAGCAAGCCGTCGACGAGTGTGGTCTTGCCGTGATCGACGTGCGCGACGATCGCGATGTTGCGCAGAGATGAGCGGGTGGCTGTGGGCACCCGGCCCATCGTAGGGGAGTGCGGGCCGGGACAGCTCCCTTCTATGCGTAGGACTCCGAAGATTGGGGCGCTGCGCCGGCTCGCAGACGCAGTCCCAGAATCGGGTAGATCGCCGTCGAGCAGATCGCCGCGAGGATCAGCGACGCCGCCGTCGAGCTGCGCATGTGGCCCTCCTCGACGGCGATCGTCGTGATCGCCACGACGAGCGGCAGCTCCGTCGCGCTGAACAGTGCGAGCGCCGCCCGCTCGCGCGCGTCGAGCGCCGTGCGGTAGAGCAGCAGCGCCGGCGTGCCGCGCACCAGCAGGAACAGCGCCAGGAACATCGGCACCTTGAGGAACTCCACGGGGTTGTCGAGCAGCGCGCCGAGGTCGACCGCCACGCCGCTGACGACGAAGAAGAATGGGATCAGGAAGCCGTACCCGACCGCGGTCAGCTTCGACTCGAGCACCTCGACCTCGCGCCCCTGCAGCGCGAGCCGCAGGATGATTCCGGCGACGAACCCGCCGAGCAGCAGGTCGAGGCCGAGCTCGCTGGCGAGCGCCGCGAGCGCGAAGACGATCACGACGGTGACGCGGATCGCGAGCTGGCTGCTCGTCTCCAGCGTGCGCTCGAACAGGTTCCAGGTGCGGCCCATCGAGCGCACCGCGATCACGCCCGCCAGCACCGCGACGACGACGAAGGCGACGAGGATCGCTGCGTTCGCAGCTGCACTCTTGGTCGAGAAGACGAGCGTGATCAGCAGGATCGGCCCGAACTCGCCCATCGCGCCGGCGCCGAGCAGGTAGGTGCCGAAGCGCGTCTTCAGCTCGCCGGCGTCGCGCAGGATCGGGATCAGCGTGCCGATCGCGGTCGTCGCCAGCGCCGAGCCGGTGAAGACGAGCGACAGCACGATCCCTGCGAGCGACAGCAGGCCGCCGATCGAATAGGCCAGCACGAGCGAGATCGCCCAGCCGAACACCGCGAGCCGCAGCGGCTGGCCCTTGATGCGCTCGAAGTCGATCTCGTAGCCGGCGAAGAAGAACAGCATGCCGAGGCCGAGGCTCGAGAAGAAGTCGACGAACTCGTCCGGCTGGGCGAGACCCAGCACCTCCGGGCCGACGACGATCCCCAGCAGCAGCTCCAGCACGACGACCGGCACGACGAGCCAGCGCGCCAGCAAGCCGGCTGACACGGCGGCGAGCGCCGCGACGACGACGATCACGAGGAAGGAGCCGGCGTCGACGGTCACCATCGCGGGCGGGCCCCGCGGTGCGCGCTGCGTGAGCGTCGTTCGGTGCCGTCCACGTCGTCGGCGATCCTAGATGAGTGCCCGGAGGCGGTCGAGCAGGAGGCGGGATGTCGGGGCCGGTGCGGCGCGCGCGGCGCCGCCGTCTGCGGCGCCGGCTGGACCGCAGCCTGATCGCGATCCCGGCCGCCTACCTCGTCGGGGCGGTCGTGCTCGGGGCGATCGCGCCGCGGATCGACGACTCGCGCGACGCGCCGCTGCGGCTCGACACCGACATGGACACGGCGCGCGACATCCTCACCTCGACTGCGACGGGGATGATCGCCTTCACCGGACTCGTGATCGCAAGCGTGCTCGTGGTCGTGCAGTTCGCCGCCGGGCAGTACTCGCCGCGGCTGATCCTGTGGTTCCGGCGCGACCGGCTCGTCAAGCACGCGATGGGCTCGTTCCTCGCCGCGTTCCTCTACGCGCTCGTGGCGCTGCGGGCGTTCGAGCGGCGCGACGAGCAGTACGCGCCGGACCTCACGGTGACCCTCGCGCTCGTGCTGCTGATCGGCGCGTCGGTGCTGTTCCTCGCGCTGCTGCAGCGGACGATGGACCGGCTGCGCCCGCGGGCGCTGTACGCCGCCGTCTCGCGCGAGGCCGTCGTCGCGATCCATGCTGTGTATCCGCGGCCATTGGGCGCGGCCGGCGGCAGGGCGGGCGCCGATGACGACCGCTCCTGGGTCGTCGCCGCGCCGCGCCCCGTGCATTGGAGCGGCGCGCCCGGCGTCGTCAGCTCCTTCGACCGCGAGCTGCTCGTGCAGGCGGCCGCCGCCGCGGGCGTGACGATCGAGCTGGCGGTGGCGGTGGGCGAGTTCGTCGATCCCGGCCAGGAGCTGGTGTGCATCCACGGCGACGGCACGCTCGACGTGCGTCTGCTGCACGCCGGCATCGAGGTCGGCGAGGAGCGCACGATCGAGCAAGACCCGGCGTTCGCGATGCGGATCGTGGTCGACCTGGCGATCCGCGCGTTGTCGCCCGCGGTGAACGATCCGACGACGGCGGTGCAGGGGATCGACGTGCTCGAGCCGATCGTGCGCGAGCTGGCCGGCCGCGACCTCGACGCCTCCTTCGCGCGCAGCGACGACGGCCGCGTGCGACTCGTATGGCCCGCGTCCGACTGGGAGGACGTGCTCGACCTCGCGTTCGACGAGATCCGCGCGTACGGCGCGAGCTCTGTGCAGATCTGCCGACGCATGCGCGCCGCGCTTGAGGACCTGCGCGCGACGTCGGCGCCGAGCCGGCACACCGCGATCGACGCGCAACTCGCGCGACTTGATGCGGTCGTCGCCGCCGTTCATGGCGACGGCACGCCCGAGGCGGCGCTGGCGCGCGCCGCCGACCGCACCGGCATCGGGCACCGCCGTGCGCCGCTCGCGTCCTGAGGCGGCGTGGTTGCCCGCCGTGTCAGGTTTCTCCATCCGACTTGCCAACCGCCCGGTCGCCGGCTATCCATGGCGACCCTGTTCCGACCCGGGAGGTCCGTGATGCACCGCAGTCCGCTCCGTCTCGCCGCCGCCACTGCCGGCGGTCTCGCCGCGCTCGCACTGCCGGCCGTCGCGTCTGCGCAGATCCAGGTCGACAAGGGAATCGCCGGCGCGCGCATCGGCAACACCGTCGCGCAGGTGCACGTCGCGCTCGGCAGACCGACCAGCGTGCAGAACGGCACCAACGACTTCGGCAGATTCCGCGAGGAGAAGTACGCCGGCGGGATCACGGTCGACTATCAGGGCGCGAGAGCCGTCAGCTCGGTCACGACGACCGGCCTGGGCGACCGCACCGCCAAGGGCGTCGGCGTCGGCTCCACCGAGGCGGCCGTGAGAGCAAACGTGCCCGGCGTCAGATGCGAGACGATCGCCGGCAGCCGCTCCTGTCACACGCATACGTTCACGGCCGGCAGACGCGTGACCGATTTCTTCATCAAGAGCGGCAAGGTCACGCGCGTGAGCCTTGGCGTCGTCATCGACTAGCGCTTAGCTTTCACCTCTTTTCAGCTATGACGAGTGCCGTTGTAAATAAACAGATGATGTAGCTCAACAGCGCGCTTCAATGACTTAACGAGCCGTCGTCGCGGATGCTTAGACTCGCCGCGTGGAGTACCTCAAGGTCCGCGAGGCGGCGACTCGTCTCAACGTCAGTCCCAGCACGCTGCGCGCGTGGGAGCAGCGCTTCGGCTTCCCCCGGCCGGCGCGCTCTCCCGGCGGGCACCGGCTCTACCGCCATGCCGACATCGCGGCGCTGCGCGACGCGCTCGAGCAGGGGCTCTCGATCTCCTCAGCGGTCTCCCGCGTGCGCCAGGGCGACACGGTCGACGCCGGCGCACTCGCGATCCCACTGTGCGCGATCGACCCCGAGCGCGCGGCGGCCGTCATCGAGGGGGCGCTGGCACTGCGCTCGCTCGAGCGCACCGTCGAGGAGGTGATGCTGCCGGCGCTCGTGCAGATCCAGCGCCGCCACGGCCCCGACAGCGTCGAGTGGGCGTTCGCCTCGTCCTGGGTCGACGAGTGGATCCGCTGGGCACGCCGCCTCGCGCTGCACCCGTCGCGGCCGATCCGCCTGCTCGTCGGCGATGCGACGCGCGGCGAGCACAGCCTGGAGGCGGTCGGAGCGCACGCGCTGCAGCTGTTCTGCACGCGCGCCGGGGCGCAGGTGCTGACGCTGCCGGTGCGGGCGCTCAAGGGCGCGGCGCGCGCCGTCGCGCTGTATGCGCCGGATGCCGTCGCGATCGCCTGCGGCCCGCATGGCGACCGGGACGCCGAGCGCTGGGCGGACACGGCGCGCGCCGCAGCCACCGGCGCGCCGCTGGCGCTGTTCCGCTCCGGCGGGACGGTCACGAGCCGCATCCCGGGCGCCAGTTTGTTGAGCCCCTCGCCGCTCGCGGCGCACAAGCAGCTCCTGCGACTGGCCGACGGCGAGGCCGTCGCACACGCCGGCTGACGTCGCCGCCGCGCCACTGAACGATCGCGTCGGACGCGGCGGCATCGCGTCATGCAAGACGCGGATGTCGTTGCCGATGTGCGCCGATCCTCGCCACGGCCTCGATGCGCCGCTAACGGGTGTCTTGTGATTTGGAGAGCGCCGGGCAATTGTGTTGAGCAATCGGGGCCCAGCCGGCTGTCCTGTTGGCAGGCGCCGGGCCGCATCGGTCCCCCCCAAGCCCACACGGCCCGGCGCCTGTCCGCTCGATTTCCGATCTCTGTCTGGAGGACCCGTCGTGTCCGAAGCGCAAGCGCTCGCGGCCGCACCCGCCCTCGTGCCGGTCGCCGCCCCGTCTCCCGCCGCACCCCCGGTCGTGCCGCCGTGCGTCGCGGTGGTCGGGCTCGGGTACGTCGGCCTGCCGACCGCGCTCGCGCTGCACGGCGCCGGCGGCGACGTGATCGGCATCGACGTCAGCGAACGCCGGGTGGAGGCGATCCGTTCGCACGACGTCGACCTGCCGGCCGGCGACGTCGCGCGCCTGCGCACCGCACTCGACGGGGAGCGGCTGCGGCTGAACACGGATCCCGCCGCGATCGCAGCCGCCGACGCGGTGATCGTCTGCGTCCCGACGCCGGTCGACGAGCAGCGCCGGCCGGACCCGCGCGCTCTGCGCGCCGCCTGCGCGAGCGCCGTCGAGCACGCGCGGGCCGGGCAGACACTCGTCCTCACCTCCACCACGTCGGTCGGCTCGACGCGGGAGCTGCTCGTCGAGCCGCTCGCACGGCGCGGGCTGCGCGCGGGCCGGGACGTGGCGGTCGCGTTCGCGCCGGAGCGGATCCTCCCCGGCGATCGCACCGTCGACCAGCACGCCGTGCCGCGGGTCCTCGGCGGCGCGACGCCCGACTGCACCGAGCGGACGCGCAGACTGCTGTCACCGACCACGGCCGCGATCCACGCCGTCTCCTCGCTTGAGGCGGCCGAGCTGACAAAGCTCTACGAGAACACGTTCCGCGCCGTCAACCTCGCGTTCGCGAACGAGATGGCGGGCGTCTGCACGCACCTGGGGATCGACCCCGTTGAGATCGTCGACGCAGCCGCGACGAAGCCCTACGGCTTCCTCGCCCACTACCCCGGCCCTGGCGTCGGCGGCCACTGCATCCCGGTCGACCCCTACTACCTGCTGGAGCCGCTGCGCGAGGCCGGCGTCGCCGCGCCGATCGCCGAGCAGGCGATGAAGGGGATCGTCGCGCGGCCGGCCGCGGTCGCAAGCCGCGCGCTCGCGCTGCTGCGGCTCCGCGGGATCGCCCCCGCGGAGGCGCGCGTGCTGATCGCCGGCATGGCCTACAAGCCGGGCGTCGCCGACGCCCGCGAATCGCCGGGCCTCGCGATCGCGGAGCGGCTCGAAGGCGCCGGCGTGGGGATCAGCTACCACGACCCGCGCGTGTCCGAGGTGCGCACGGCCGGCGGTGCCGAGCTGCGCTCGCTGGAGCGGCCGACACCCGCCGACGCCGACTTGGCGATCGTCACCGCGGTGCACGCCGAGGACGACCTCGGCTGGCTCGGAACGTTCGAGCACGTGCTCGACGCGACGTACCGCCTCACCCTCGACGGCCCGCGCCACCTGGTGTGAGCAGCGGCATGTCCGACGCCCTGCAGCCCGCGCCGCCGCGCTTCGCCGATCGCGCGATGCGCGTCGTCGCCGCCGTCTACCTGACGGGGCTGCTCGCACTCGCGATCGCCTACCACGGGCTGTGGTTCGACGCCGGCGACGGCGACGTGCTGTTCATGGCCTACGGCGTCGTCGTCGTCACCTACATCACGAGTCGCTTCGTGCTGTCGCTGCCCTACCGGCCGCCACGCGACGCGGGCATCGAGCCGCGCGTGGCGATCGTGATGCCGGCCTTCAACGAGGAGGGCGTCATCGCCCACTCGCTGCGTTCGCTGCTCGCGCTCGACTACCCGGCGGACAAGCTGGAGCTGGTGGCCGTCAACGACGGCTCGACCGACGACACGCTCAAGCGGATGTCGGAGGTGGCGGCGCAGGAGCCGCGCGTGCGCGTGATCGACCTCGGCGTCAACTGCGGCAAGCGCGCCGCGATGGCGGTCGGGATGCGCGCGACCGACGCGGAGATCCTCGCGTTCGTGGACTCCGACAGCAGCGTCGAGCCGGACGCGTTGCGCCGCCTCGTGCAGGGCTTCGCGGACGAGCGCGTCGGCGCGATCTGCGGCCACGCCGACGTCGCCAACCCGGACGACTCGTGGCTCTCGCGCATGCAGGTCGTGCGCTACTTCGTCGCGTTCCGCGTCGTGAAGGCGGCGGAGTCCGTGTTCGGCTGCGTCACCTGCTGCTCGGGCTGCTTCTCCGCCTACCGCCGCTCCGCGATCGTGCCGCACCTCGACGGCTGGGAGCACCAGAGCTTCCTCGGCTCGCCCGCGACGTTCGGCGACGACCGCGCGCTGACGAACCGCGTGCTGCGCGACTGGAAGGTGCTCTACGCGGCCGACGCCGTCTCGCACACGGCCGTGCCGACGAAGCTGCGCCAGTTCCTCAAGCAGCAGCTGCGCTGGAAGCGCTCGTGGACGCGCGAGTCGCTGATCCTGATGACGTTCGTGTGGCGCAAGCACCCGGTCGCCGCGATCACGGCGTACCTCGGGATCCTGATCTCGCTCGTCGCGCCGATCGTCGCGATCCGCGCGCTGATCTGGCTGCCGCTCGTGGGCCACACCGGCATCCCGCTCGTCTACGTCGCCGGCATCTACGCGATGGCGCTCGCCTACGGCGTCTACTACGTCGTGCGCCAGCCGCGCTACGACCCGGTCTGGATCTACGGCGTCGTCTTCTGCTTCTTCTACCTCGCCTTCCTGCTGTGGCAGACCTACTGGGCGATCCTGACCGCGCGCAGCTCCGACTGGGGCACGCGCCCGGCGACCGCCACCGGCCACGCGCAGCCGTCCGCCACCGAGGCCGGCGCGTGAGGCACCTGCGCCGCGCGGGCGGCTTCCTGCTCGTGCCGCTGTCGCTGCTGCCGCTCGTGGCGGTCGCGCCGCTCGTCGCCCCCTCGGCGGCGCACCGGATCGCGGAGCTGCGCGGCGCGCCCCATCAGACCACCACCCCCACCCCCATCCCCTCGACGGACCACCAAGGAGGTCGACGCCCATGTGCGGCATCGTCGGATACGTCGGACAGCGTCCGGCCCTCGAGCTGCTGCTCGGCGGGCTCGAACGCCTCGAATACCGCGGCTACGACTCCGCCGGCGTTGCGCTGCTCGGCGGCGACGGCACGGCGGTGCGCGTGCGCAGCGTCGGCGGGATCGCGCAACTGCGCGACGCGGTCGGCCGCCACCCCGACGCGGCGGCGCTGCGCGGCTCGACGACCGGCATCGGCCACACCCGCTGGGCGACGCACGGACGCGTCAGCGAGGGCAACGCCCACCCGCTGACGGACGACGGCCATCGCGTGCAGATCGTCTTGAACGGGATCGTCGAGAACCACGACGAGCTGCGCGCGCTGCTCGTCGCCGAGGGCGCACGCTTCGACTCCGACACCGACGCCGAGGTCGTCGCCCACCTCGTCGCGCGCACACTCGACCGCGGCGGGCTCGCCGACGCGGTGCGCGCGTCGCTCCCGCAGCTCAAGGGCCACTTCGCGTTCGTCGCTGCCACGCCAGACGAGCCTGGCACGCTCGTCGGCACGCGCCGCGCCTGCCCGCTCGTGGTCGGCCACGCCGAGGACGAGCGCTTCCTCGGCTCGGCGCTCGTCGGGCTGCCCGGAGAGGTCGCCGGCGCGCACGCGATCGAGGACGACGAGATCGTCGTGCTCGACGCGCTCTCCGCGCGCGTGCTCGACGCCCGCGGCCACGCGGTCTCGCCACGTCGCCTGACGCTCGGCGAGCGGCAGCTTCGCCCCTCGCGTGGGACCCACGAGTCGTTCACGCTCGCCGAGATCGACGAGCAGCCGAGAGCGCTGCGCCGCACGCTGCGCGTGGCGCCGGCCGGCCCGGGGCTCGACGAGCTGCCGTGGACGCAGCTCTGCGCCGCGCGCCGGCTGACGATCGTCGCCTGCGGCACGAGCTACCACGCCGGCCTCGCCGGGCGGCTGCTGCTCGAGCGCTGGGCCGGGCTGCGCGTCGAGGTCGACGTGGCGTCGGAGTGGCGCTACCGCGAGCCTTCGATCGCCCCGGGCGACCTCGTGCTGGGAATCACGCAGTCGGGCGAGACGGCCGACACGATCGGCGCGCTGACGATGGCGCGCTCGCGCGGCGCGAACGTGCTCGCGCTCACGAACGTGCCCGGCTCGCAGATCACGCGCGAGGCGTCGGCGGTGCTGCTGACCGACGCGGGCACGGAGGTCGGCGTCGCCGCGACGAAGACGTTCGTCACGCAGGTCGCGCTGCTCGCCGCGCTCGCGCGCCAGCTCGGCGCCGCGCGCGGCGCGCTGCCCGACATGCAGGTCGAGCGACTCGGCGACGAGCTGCAGCGGCTTCCGGCGGTGGTCGCCGCGGCCCGCGCGGCGTCGGAGCAGCCGATCGCGCGCGCCGCCGAGCGCTGGGCGGACGAGCCGTTCTTCCTGTTCCTCGGACGCCATGCCGGCCTGCCGGTCGCGTTGGAGGGGGCGCTGAAGCTGAAGGAGATCTCCTACATCCCGTCCGACGCGTACGCCGCCGGGGAGATGAAGCACGGGCCGATCGCGCTGCTGCGCGAGGGCACGCCCGTGGTCGTCGTGGCGACGCAGTCGCCGGTGCTCGGCAAGCTGCGCTCGAACATCGCCGAGGTGCGGGCGCGCGGCGCGCAGGTGCTCGCGATCGCCACCGAGGGTGCGGCAGGCGCGATCGCCGACGAAGCCGACGTGCTCGTGCTCGTCCCGGCGACCGATCCGCTGCTGTCGCCGATCCCCGCGATCGTGCCGCTGCAGGTGCTCGCACATGAGATCGCCTGCGCACGGGGGCTCGATCCCGACCGGCCGCGGAACCTCGCCAAGACCGTGACGGTCGAGTAGTGCGCATGCGTCCCCTCCCCATCCTGCTCGCGCTCGCGGCGGCGGTGCCGCTTGCGGCGCCCGTGGTGGCGCCGGCCGCACAGCCGCCGGCCCCGTCGTTCGTTACCGAAGCGCGCCTCTGCCCCACCCCCGGCAAGCTCTCGTTTGCCCGCAAGAGCGGCAGGACAACCGCCGTCCTGCGCTGGCACGGCCCGCGCAACGGCCCGGCCTTCCGCGTGCTGCGCAACGGCCGCCTGCTCAAGACGACGAAGCGCCACGCCCTACGCGTGCCCGTCCGCATCGGGCGCACGTACCGCTTCACCGTCGCCCCGCGCGGTGCGGCGCGCTGCGCCGTCACCCGCCGCATCCGCGTCGCCTTTCGCGCCCCCGGCACCCCGCGCGGCCTCACCGTCAGCGGCGACGCCGGGCATGCGCAACTGAGCTGGCGGCCCGGCCCGCGCGGCGACGGCACGCTCGCCGGGTACCGGCTGCTGCGCAACGGCGCGACGGTCGGCCAGACGAGGCGCACACGCTGGACGGTCGCGCTGGTCCCCGGTCGCACGTACCGCTTCGCCGTCGTCGCGGTCGACACGCGCGGCCGCACGAGCCGACCCAGCAGGACGGTCTCTGCCGGCGTCGGCCACACGCCGCCGCCACCGCCGCAGGGCGTGCAGGCCTTCGCGGTCTCCGACTCGGCGATCGGCGTCCAGTGGTCGCCGAGCAGATCCAGCTCCGGCCGCATCGCCGGCTACCGCATACTGCGCGACGGCGTCGTGGTGAGACAGGTCAGCGGCACCTCGCACGTGATCGACAACCTCGCCTCGTCGGCCGACTACCGCATCTCGGTCGTCGCGATCGACAGCCTCGGTTCGACCAGCGCTCCCTCGGCCACGGTGACGGCGCGCACGCAGGACCCGGTCCCGACGAGCGGCCACGCACAGGCCTACCTGCTCGCCTCGACCGACCAGAGCTTCGCCGACTTCCGCGCGCACTACCGCCAGATCGGCGTCGTCTACCCGACGTACTTCGACTGCAGAGGCACCCCGCTCGGCCTGGTCGGCCAGGACGACCCGCTCGTGACGCGCTGGGCGCAGGCGCGGCGGGTGCGCGTGCTGCCGCGCATCAACTGCCAGGGCACGTCGAAGGTGCACCAGCTCCTCACCGACCCGGTGCTGCGCGAGCGCTGGCTCGACCAGCTGACCGCGCTCGCGGCGACCAACGGCTACGACGGCCTCTCGCTCGACTTCGAGGCCGGCCCCGCGAGCGACCGCGCCGCGCTCAGCTCATTCGTCGACACGCTCGCCGGGCGCCTGCACGCGACCGGGCGCCTGCTGGCGATGGCCGCCTCGGCGAAGACGAGAGACAGCCTCACGCACCCGCGCTCCGGGATCTTCGACTACCCGCAGCTGTCCCAGTCGGCCGACTGGGTGGTCGTGATGGCGTGGGGCCTGCACTGGACGACCTCGGCGCCCGGCGCGCAGGACGACGCCACCTGGGTCCGCGGCGTCGCCGACTACGTCGCGACGATGCCGCTCAAGCACAAGTTCGTCTACGCGACGAACCTCTACGCGATGGACTGGCCGGCCGGCGGCGGCCCCGCCAACCCGGCGACGGCGTACGAGTACGGCGACATCGTCCCGCGACTGGGGGCGCTCGGCGCCGCAGTGCAGCTCGACCCGGCCGCCGACAACCTCCACGCGACCTACACGGACGCGAGCGGCGTCGGCCACGACGTCTGGTACCCGGACGCGACGACGACCGCCCGCCGGATCCGCCTCGCGGCCGAGCGCGGCCTCGGCGGGGTCGCCTTCTGGCGCCTCGGGCTCGAGGACCAGCGCGTGTGGGACGACCCCCTGCTGGCGCCGGGGGCGCCGTGGTGAGTACCGATCTTCCAGCGATCTTGCTGGAGGTCCCTCGTCAAAGGTCCACAGATCCGGTGGGGAAGCATCCGCGCAACATGTGCATGCGTTCGCGTCGCCTACCGTTGCCGCCGATGCTCGAGAGCCCACGACGTGCAGGGGAAACGCACACGCCACCGGCCCCCGACCAGGAGCGCCTGTCCACCTTCGAGGCGCGCCACCTGGCGGCCCTGGTGGCGGTCGCGCAGACGCGCTCGTTCCGCCTCGCGGGCGAGCGGCTCGGCTACGTCCAGTCGGCCGTGAGCCGCCAGATCGCGACGCTCGAGGAGGTCGCCGGCACGCGCCTCGTCGAGCGGGCGCCGGGCGCGAACGAGATCGCACTGACACAGGCGGGCGAGCTGCTCGTGAGACACGCCGAGGCGCTGCTCGCGCGTCAGGCGGCCGCGCGCGCCGACCTCGACCGGCTCGCCGCGGGCGAGACCGGCGCCGTGCGGATCGGTGTCCCGCAGGGCATTGGGCCGCGGGTGTTGCGGCGCGTGCTCGCCACCTGCCGCCGGCGTCGCCTGCAGACGCGCGTGCTGGCGAGCGAGTTCCCAACCGACGCGCCGCTGTTCGAGCTGGTCGAGCAGGGCTCGCTCGACCTCGCGCTCGCCAGCCTGCCGCTCGCTCCCGGGCCGTTCGAGCACCGACCGCTGCTGCGCATCCGCTGGGTCCTCGCCACGCCTGCGCACTGGTCGCTGGCGCCCGGCGGCGAGACGCTGCGCCTCGCCGACCTCGCCGGCCGCCCGCTCGTCGGCCGCCACAGCGAGCGCGCGCTGCCGCCGCTGGAGGCGCATCTCGCGGCGGCCGGCCACGCGCCGAACGTCGTCTTCCGCACCGACCTCGACGACACCGTGCGCACGCTCGTGGGCGCCGGCGTCGGCGCCGGCCTGCTGCCGACCTACGGCGTCGACAGCCAGGACGACGGGATCGCCACGCACGTGCTCGATGACTTCCCGCTCGTCCAGTCGCTCGCGATCGTCTGGCACCGCGAGCGACTCCTGTCACCCGCGGCCGAGGGCCTGCGCGACGTCACGTGCGAGGTCTCCGTGCCCGGCGAGCGCGCGCGGCGTGCGGCTGCCGAGCTGAGCTACGCCGCGCGGCCGTAGCGCTCGGCTGCGCGGGCCTTCGCCTTCTCCGCCTCGACCTCGCGGTCCTTCGGCGGCGCGTTCGTCGTCAGGTGCGCGAGCAGGTCGCGAGAGATCTCCGTGACCTGCTCGACCGCCCGCTCGAACGCCTCGGCGTTTGCCTGCGACGGTCTCGTGAAGCCGCTGATCTTGCGCACATACTGGAGCGCCGACGCGTGGATCTCATCCTCGGTCGCGGGCGGCTCGAAGTTGTGGAGGTTTCTGATGTTTCGGCACATGCGCCCGATATTACGCGGGCACCGGCTCCGCGAGCGGCTCACCGGTCAGCGCACGCGAGAACGCGATCGCGTCGTCCTCGATCGGCCCGCGCCGCAGCATCAGGATGTCGCGCGCGTAGTTCTGGTGCAGGCGCCAGGGGGTGCGGTCGCCCTGCTTCGGCAGCGCGTCGAGCGAGCGCAGCACGTAGCCGGATCTGAGGTCGAGGAACGGCACTGTCGGCGCCGACGGGTCGGGCCCGAGCGGCGTCACGACGCGGTAGCCGTTCGCGTCCATGTGGTTCAGCAGCCGGCAGACGTACTCGGCGCAGAGGTCGGCCTTGAGCGTCCACGAGGCGTTCGTGTAGCCGAGCGTGACGGCCATGTTCGGCAGGCCGCTGAACATCATGCCCTTGTAGCCGACGGTCTCGGACAGGTCGACGGCCTGGCCGTCAATGCCGATCTCCATGCCCCCGAGGAGCTGCAGGTTGAGGCCCGTGGCGGTGACGATCACGTCCGCCTCCAGCTCGGCGCCCGACTTGAGCTTCAGCCCGTTCTCGGTGAACGTCTCGATGCCGTCGGTGACGACCGACGCGTTCCCGTCTCTGATCGCCTTGAAGAGGTCGGCGTCGGGGACGAGGCAGATGCGCTGGTCCCACGGGTCGTACTTCGGGTTGAAGTGCGTGTCGACGTCGTAGCCGGGCGGGAGCTGTCTCTCCACGCCTCTGCGCAGCACACCGCGCATGAATCTCGGCGCGCGTCTGCTGAGGCCGTACATCGCCGACTGCAGCACCACGTTCTTCCAGCGCACGATCGGATAGGCGACTCTCGCCGGCAGCTTGCTGCGCAGGAAGTCGGCGATCGGATCGCGTCCGGGCAGCGCGACGATGTATGTCGGCGAGCGCTGAAGCATCGTCACGTGCGCGGCCTGCTCCGCCATCGACGGGACGAGCGTCACTGCCGTCGCGCCGCTGCCGATCACGACGACGCGCTTGCCGGAGTAGTCGAAGCTCTCCGGCCAGTGCTGCGGGTGGACGATCTCGCCTCTGAAGCGCTTTCTGCCCTCGAAGAACGGCGAGTAGCCCTTGTCGTAGCGGTAGTAGCCGGTGCAGCCGAACAGGAAGCTGCACGTCAGCTGCTCCGTCTCACCGCTGTCGGTCCGCTGTACCTCGACGGTCCAGCGCGCGTCGGCGGACGACCAGTCGGCCCGCACGACGCGCCGTGAGTAGCGAATGTGCTGCTCCACCCCGTGCTCGCGCGCCGTCTCGCGTATGTAACCGAGGATCGAGGGACCGTCGGCGATCGCCTTCGCCTCCGTCCACGGCTTGAACGAGTAGCCGAGCGTGAACATGTCGGAGTCGGAGCGGATTCCGGGGTACTGGAAGAGGTCCCACGTCCCCCCGCTGCGCTCGCGTCCCTCGAGGATCGCGTAGCTCTTGCCGGGGCAGTCGGTCTGCAGATGGCAGGCGGCGCCGATGCCGGAGAGGCCCGCGCCGATGATGAGGACGTCGAGATGCTCGGTGGTGGGCATGACTTGAACGATAGTCAAACTGCTGCCCGCGCGCGCCGAATGCCCTCGGCGCCCGCGACGTGCTCGGTGACCGCACCAAGCAGCAGCGGCCACAGGCGCTCGGGCAGGCCATGTCCCATATCCGGGATGAGCAGCAGCTTGGAGTTGTGGATCGCCTTCGCGGTTGCTCTCCCGCCCGAGGCCGGAATCAGCGGATCCCGCTCGCCGTGGATCACGAGCGTCGGGGCCGTGATCGCGTGCAGTCTGCGTGTGCGGTTGCCGGAGGCGAGGATCGCCGCGAGCTGGCGACCGGTGCCGCGCACGTCGGGGTCGCGGTCGTGCGAGTCGGCGACGAACGCGCGGCCCTCCGGCGTGTCGAGCACGTCGCCGGGCGCGCCGATGGCGGTCAGCAGCGCGAGCATGTGCTCGACGTAGGCGGCTCTGTCGCGCGGCGCCGGCTTGAGCAGCAGCGGATAGATCTGCGGCCGCGGCTGCCCGGCACGGCGGCTGCCCGTCGTGGACATGATCGAGATGAGCGAGCGGACGCGCTTCGGGCGGGTCGCGGCGACCGTCTGGGCGATCATGCCGCCCATCGAGACGCCCACGAGGTGAGCCGAGTCGAGCTCGAGCGCGTCGAGCAGACCGACCGTGTCGAGCGCCATGTCCTCGAGCGTGTACTGGTCGGCGCCGAAGCGACGCGTGATCAGTCTGGCGGGCGTCGGGGGTCGGATGGCCATGTGCGTCGAGCGGCCGCGATCGCGGTTGTCGAAGCGGACGACGTGGTGGCCGCGCTCGACGAGCTGCGCGATCAGGGGCAGCGGCCAGTGGACCATCTGCATCCCGAGGCCCATGATCAGCACGATCGGCGGATCGGCCGGGTCGCCGAACGTCTCGCAGCACAGCTCGATGCCGCGGCCGACGTCGAGGAGCCGTTCGCCGTCGTTGGAGGCGATGACGCTCATCGACAAGACGATAGTCCCGCGGCGCGCCCGTCCACGCCACAAAGCGGTGCTCGGGACGCCCGTCAGCCGATCGAGTCGACCATCATGTGGGCCATGCCGCCGCCCGGCGGGGGCGTCGGTCTCTGACCTCTGCGGACCACGTCGACGGTCTGCATCATCCCCGCGTCCTCATGGCCGAGGATGTGACAGTGGAAGACGTAGTGGCCGGAGAAGTCGTCGAACGGGTTGCGGATCACGACCCGGCCGCCGTTCTTGGGGATCACGACGACGTCCTGCAGTCCGTTGGCGTGGAACGGCTTGCCGTTGACGCTCATGACCTGGAAGTCGTTGACGTGGATGTGGAACGGATGGTCCTCGGACGTGTGGTTGATGAGCGTCCACTGCTCGACCGTCCCGAGGATCGGCACGACGTTGTTCTTGTCCGGGTCGAACTGCTCGCCATTGATGAGCGCTCTGAACTGCGCACCTCTGCCAAACGAGAAGACGAACTGCCGCTTTCTGAAGACGATCCGTCTGCCGAGCGGCTCCCCCGGTGTGGCGAGCCGCTGCGGGACCGAGACGTGCGCGCCTCTGTTCGGTCCCGTCACGGTGAGCTGGGCGAGGTCCGCTCTGGGGAGGTACTCGAAGCCCTCGTCATAGTGCAGAGTCTTGAAGGCATAGGCGCCCGGTCGGCCGCCGGTCACGAGCACGTCGTAGCGCTTGCCGGGCGGGAGGACGAGATGGTTCGCCTTGTGCACGCGCCAGACCGGCGAGCCGTCCTCGGCGAGGACGGTCATCAGGTGGCCTTCGAGCGTCACGTCGTAGAAGAGATCGGAGCCGATGTTCCCGATCCGCCACAGCTGCGTCTCTCCCGATCTCAGCGAGAGTCTCGACAGCAGGCGCCCGTTGACGAGCTGCGCGGACGGTCTCGTCGGATCGATGTTCGCGTCCTCGAGCACGACGTGGTCGGCGTCCGTCTGCAGGTTGCGGATCGCGAACTGCCGCTCCTTGACGTGCTGGAGCGGTCTCGGCAGCAGTCTCTTGAGACCCTCGACGACGAGCAGGCCGGAAAGGCCGCCCATCACCTGGCTCTCGGTGAGGCCGTGCAGATGCACGTGGTACCAGTAGGTGCCCGGCGAGTGGTCGGGCGGCAGCGTCACGACCGATCTGACGGCCTGCCCCGGATGGAACGTGCGGAAGACGTTGTCCGAGATCCCCGTCGGTCTGACGTGCAACCCGTGGTAGTGGATGTTCGTGAGCTCGTCCGTCGCGTTCACGAACGTCGCCTCGATCGTGTCGCCGGGCTTGACGTGCAGCGTCGGCCCGATCAGCTGGCCGTTGAACGGCTGCGCCACGACCGGCGAGCCGGAGACGTCGATCATGCCGCGGTCGGCGGTGAGCTTGACCTTCAGGACGCCGTGTCTGGCGTGGAGCTGCAGCGGCTCCGCGAAGGCCAGCCCCGACTTCGGCGTCCACGTCAGCGGAGCGGCAGCGCTGCTCTCGTCCTTGCCGCCCACGACGGCGACGAGCGCGGCGAGGACGCCGAGCGCAAGTGCCGCGAGGGCTGTCCGGGCAAAGGGCACCGGCGAGGCAAGCTACACACGGATGCCGACAGCAGACGGTGCGCGCAGTGTGCGGCGAGCCAGCCGAAGATCCGACATCGGGTCGATCGAGAATGCTGATCGGAAGGCTGGCACGTAGACATTAGGTTTCCGCCGCATGCCGCGCACCACCACATGGATCGTGGTCGGTGCGGCCATCCTCGCGGTGGCGCTCGATCGGCTGGGCCTCCCGCCCTCCACGCTCTTCAGCATGATGCTGATGGGCCTGATGATCGCCCTGGTCGCGCCCGGGCGGCTCTCGCTGCGAGGCCACCCGATCACCGCCGCCCACGCGACGACGGGCGTCCTGCTGGGCGCCTATCTGCAGACCTCTTCGCTGAAGGCGCTCGCCGGAGCATGGCTGCCGGTGCTCGTCGTCATCACCGGGACGCTCATGCTGAGCCTCGTCGCCGGCTGGCTGATGGCACGACACACCGAGCTCGACTCACCGACGGCCGCGCTCGGGATGATCGCCGGGGGCTCGGCGGGCGTGATCGCGATGGCGAGCGAGTTGGGCGCTGACGACCGCGTCGTCGCGTTCATGCAGTACGTCCGTGTGCTCGCGATCGTGATCACGGCACCCCTGCTGGTCGCTCTGCTGTTCGGCGAGCCGCATGCCGTGATTGGACCGACGCAGCAAAGAGGGACGTTCCTCGGCACGTCCACCGACTGGTCGGTCCTGACCGCCCTGGCCGCGGTCGGAACGATCGGCGGGCGCCTGCTGCGGCTGCCAGCGCCGACGTTGCTCGGCCCGTTGATGCTGACCGCCGGAGTGACGCTCGCACTCCCCGAGGGCTCCATCGTCATGCCCCTGCTCGCACGTGAGGTCGCCTTCGCCCTGATCGGTCTCCAGATCGGCCTGCGCTTCACCGCCGAGCTGTTCCACTCGCTCGCACGTCTGCTGCTGCCGCTGCTGCTGTCCGTGATCGTGCTGTCGGCCCTCTGCTTCGGCTTCGCAGTCCTGCTCGACGCAGCGACGAGCGCGTCGCTGCAGGACGCCTACCTCGCGACCACCCCCGGCGGCATCTACGCAGTGCTCGCCGCCGCCGTCAGCACCGGCGCGGACACGACGTACGTCGTCGGCGTGCAGAGCCTGCGGCTCGTCGTGATGATGCTGATCGCGCCGTTTGCGGTACGGACCTGGCTGCGGCTGAGTATGCGTGGGAGCTCGGCGGGCGGTGCGGGAGTGCCTGGGAGCTCGGCCGCCGGTTGATTCTCGAGGGATCCAACGCGAAGGCTGTAGAGAAATGCTCGCTGGCGCTGGAGACTTGTCGGCGGCAATACGGACCAGAGTGCGTCATGACCACCTTCAATGACTTCATCAACGAGTTCGAGGACGAGGCCCGCGCCCAAGGGCCGGATGCCGTCGCCGAGCTCGAAGCGTTCCGCCTGCACTTCTCACTCGCGCGAGAGTTGAATCGCACCATCGCTCGCGCAACCGGCGCGCAGCTCGACACGGTCAGCGGTTGGATCGCCGGCTGTGCCACTCCGACACCCGACGAAGCCGAACGCATCTCGGCACTCGCGTCGATCGCCGAACGGCTCGCACTGCTCGTCCAGCCGGGACATATCGCTGTCTGGCTCGCGACAGCCAATCCGATCCTCAGCGGTGACGCTCCGCTCGATCGCATCGCGGCGGACGATCACCGTGCCGTCGCCAGGCTCGTGTCGGGCCTTGAGGACCCCGGCGCAAGCTGACCCCCGAGTCGCCAGTTTCGTCCCGTGTCATGAAACCGCAGACAATCAACTACGAGCAGTGGCGCCGCGACGCGCCCCTTCGCCGCGCGCAGACGGAGGAGATCCTCGCGCGCCTCTGGCCGATCAGACGCGACAGACCGCGTCATCCGACTGAGGCCGCGTTCCTGCGTCGCATCGGCACTCCCGAGCGCCTCATCGGCCCCGACGCATGAACGCCTCCTGAGCGCATGGGTCGCACAACACAGACGATTGGCCCGGCCACTGCACTCGCCGACCTACCCGAAGAAACGCTTGGCATGGCACGCGCTGCGCTCGACGTGCTTGCCGACCTCGACGACGACGCCTTCGTCGAGATCAAGATCAACAAGCCGCATGCGACGCCCGTGATCCTTCCGGTGGGATACCTGCGCCATTACCTGGCGGCACAGTTCGTGCCGGGGCGCCAGGTCCTCGTCTTCGACTCCGACGAAGAGGTCTCCTCGGACGTCGCCGCCGAGATGCTGGGCGTCTCACCTCGCTATCTCAAACACCTGCTCGACGACGAGACGATCCCGCACCGGCACTTCAGGAATCAGCGCTACATCCGCGTGCTGGACCTGAACGCCTGGCTCTCGCAGCGTTCGGGATCCTCGCAGCGACCCGACTTGTTCTGACTCTTCTCACAAATAGTGGAGAGAGGAATGTTTGAACCCGCCTCGGCGAAGCCCTAGCCAGGCTCCACCGGTCAACCGCCGTCGGCGGGCAACAGCGTGAACGGCTCGCCGTCGAGTGCGGTCACGGTGCGGAAGTGGCGATGGTCGAACGTCGCCAGGCTCCGCGTCGACCACTGGTCCGCGAGAACGACCATAGAAGCGTCGGCAAGCCCCAGCTTCAGGTCGCGATAGCGGGCACAGAGCTTCCGGGCGGTCTTGAGCCCTCTCGCGTCGAGCATCTGGACGGTGTAGGTGACTGCGAGATCGTCGAGCAGCGCCAGTTCCGCATCAACGCCGAGCCGACTCAGAACGAGGTGGTCAGCTTCAGCCGCAGTGAAGGCGGAGACGACCAGTTCCCCTGGCCACTCCTCCAGCGTCGCGACGATCGCTGCGTGGTCAGGGTCGTTAGCGTCAGCGGCGCCGTACAAGGCGCCGGCGTCAACGATCAGCGCCCTTATCGCCCAAGCTCCCGGCGCACGATCTCATCCGCGTTGCGCGCCACCGGCTCCCCGCTCCCGCGGCCGACGCCCGCCGACCGCAGCCGACGCGGGCCCGCAGCCTGCGTCGTCCGCGAAATCGCCTCGCGAATGATCTCCGCCTGCGACCGCCCCGACTCCGCCGCCAACCGCCGAAGGGCCGCCGCATCCCGATCCTCGAGATATACCGTCGTCTTCACCATGCCATATACGGTACCAGCCATCTCGCGGTCCTTTGCCGTGATCCGGGCAGCCACAACCGCAATCCGACAGTGATGCCGCGGACCGCAGTTCGAGGCGCCGACGGTTTAACACGTCCAGAGCGCTGGAACTGCGCGGGCCGGCGCGCGCGCCGGTTATGGCCGCTTGGCGCCGTGCTGCGGCTTTCTCTTCACGCATCTGTTGCGACTCGAGCCCCTCACCCCGGTCGAGGCCGCTTTCACGCAGCGACAAGACCGACGAGCAACCCCGCCATCGCCACGGCGAAGAGCGCGCAACACCGGTTCCGTCATCTCACCCGGAAGACTCTGTGGCAATTGCGGCCGCCGGTGTACACGCAGTACTCGTCGGTCTGCGTGATGCGCCAGGCGTAGTGCCACGAGATCGAAGCGAGGTCACGCACGTGCCAGATCCACGCTGTCCCGTGGAAGACGACGTCGCCGATAATCCAAGACGGTCTGCAGCGAAATCTGATCCGACTGACGCGCCGGCAGTTCGCGGTTCTCCCGTATGCGTGGGTGTATGAGTCCCAGAAGCCGCCGGTGAGTGCCTGGCGGAGATACCTGAGCGCTGCTGGTCCACTCAACCTCGGCATCCGGATGGCAGCTGGCTCGACTTCCCATCCGCGAGGCGCGGCCTTTGGATACGTCGGGCGCTCCGGCTCGCCAGTGAACCCGCGGTGCCGCCCCCAGCCGACGACCCGATCTCCCGGGGCTCTGCACCACGCCTCGCCGATGTCGGAGCCGAGACGTCGATAGCGACACGAGTACTCACCGATCATCCAGTCGGCTCCGAAGCGGGCATGCCCCCCGTTGATCACCACATCCGGAAGCCGCCCGCCATCGAGTTCGGCGTACCACGCCTCGACGACGGCCGTAGCTTCTGCACACCCGGTGCCTGCCGCCAGCAGAGACGCATAGTCCGTATAGGCGCTGTCGCGCTCGAAGGCCACCACCTCGCACAGCTGTACCTGCGCCGCGCTTGCGGTCCCGCCCCACAGGACCAGCAGACCGACCAGCGAAGCGAGGACTGCGGCTCTCACGCCGTGCAGGCTAGACCACGGCATGCCGGCACGCTCCGGCTGGCAGAGCACCGGTCCGACACGGAGACCTGCTGCCAGATGTTGCGAATCGGGGCGCCGGGATTTGAACGCGTCTGGAGTGCTTCTCTCAGGCGCTTCCGCTGCTTCTGAGAAGGTTCAGGTGTCCTGAGATCGCCTCAGATCCGCTCAGAATGGAACCATGGTGGTACCACAGCGGCGTTGCGATGGATCCTGGGTTATCGCCGACCTTTCTAGCGAGCAGACCCGGCGCTTCTTGCTGCTAGTTGGGCTATTGTCGCCGCGGCAGGCGGCCCATAAGCCACCCGCACCCCCCCGGAAGAGTTATGGCATACGTCCCGTTGCCCATCGTCGACGCCAAGATCGACGACCTCCGTCTCGACCTCGAGAACTACCGCATCCCGACCCAACCACGAGACGAGGCGGCAGCACTCAAGTACCTGTTCGCCTCAGAAGACGTTCTCGATGCAGCGCGTCTGATCCTCCGCGACGGCTACTTCGACAATGAGGTCCCGATCGTGACGAGCGTCGACTCAAACGGCTACGTCGTGCTCGAAGGCAACCGACGTGTCAGCGCGCTCAAGGCCCTTCACAATCCCGGTCTAATCCCTGGGCACGCCTCCGAGATCGAGGCCCTCTTGAAGCGATGGGCAACAGAGGCACAAGACCTGCCCGCGGTGATTCGCGTTCTCGTAGCCCCAGATCGGGCTACCGCCCGCCCCCACATCGCACGACTGCATACCGGACTGCCGAAGCGCCGTTGGAGCCGTGACCAGCAGGCGACCTTCTATTACTCCCTCCTCGACGGCGCAACAACTGTCGACGACGTGAAGGGGCTCTACCCAGGCGTCGAAGTAGTGCGGTTCATCAAGATGGCGGTGGTCCGGCGCTTCCTCGCTGCCGTAGCTTTCACAGACAGAAGTCTTCGCACCTATGTCAGAGGAGATTCTCTGCGGATGTCTGCCTTCGAGTACGCGTACCGCAGGAGGGAGATCGCTGACGCTGTTGGGATCGCGTTCGACCGCGACGGACAGCTCCTCCCTCGCACATTGCGCCCGGAGCAGATCGCGGCCGAGCTGTCGCCCTTCCAGAGATCCGCCATCGAGTATCTCGTCAGCGAGTTTCGTGCCAACAGCCTGAATACGCGATCTCCTGCGTTCAGAGAGGCGACGCCAGAGTACCGCGCCCTCGTCGCGCGACTGCGAGGCGAGAACGAAGGCTCACTGTCACCAGAAGACGAAGGATCTCATGCATCCGGCAACGGTTCGCCGGACGCCCCGTCGGGCGCCACCTCGTCCGAAGGCAGAGCGGATGCAACAGAGGGTCCAACACAGCGTGGTCCGAACCATCCTGACACCAAGGCGAGGCTCGATCTCACGGGCCTTGACTACGGGTCCACCCCGGTCAACCTTCAGCGACGCTTCCACGAGCTGCGGGCTATCAAGTTTACTGAGCTTCCCGTAACTGCCGCGATTCTGCTGCGATCGGTGCTCGAAATGACCATCAAGGTTCACTTTGACTCGACGCAGACACCAGCCATCGGAATGCTCACCGAGGCCTTTAGATCCGTCGAATCTTCTTACGGCACAGACAAGCCCCTCAGAAACACGATAACCGCTATCCGATCCGGTAATGCCCAACGACCAGGCTCTCTGCAGTGGTTCAACCTTGTCGCACACGATGTCAACGCTGTCGTCAAGGTCGACGACGTCCGACAGGCGTGGGAGCAGGTCAGCCCGCTGCTGAGGCGCCTGCTTCGCCCTGCCTGATCCCTATCCTAAGAGTTCTGAAAGAGCGTCCGCAACCATCGGCGACGCTACCAGCAGCTCCTCAGCGCGACCCGGGTAGCGGGCCGAGTAGTTCAGCGCAAGCCTGGCCCGAAACTGCGACTCGTACAGACGTTCAATCATTGGCGCCGAGTCGTACGTGACGAGCCAGTGCGCGCCATCGATCTTGTTGACCGCACTTGCGAGCGCACTATGGTCTCGCGCATCGAAGGCGTTCAGGTAAAGCTGCGATCCAGCTTGGACATATGGCGGATCGATGTACATGAAGGTTGAATCGTCGCTTGCATACTGCTGGATTACCGTACGACCGTCAAGGTCGCTGATAGTGATGCACTCGGCTAGCGCTCCGATCCTTTGGAGCCGGCGCACGAGCGTGTCGCGGTTAAACCGAGCGTCGATTTTGTACCGTCCATTTTGCGCCTGACCGCCGATGACACCAGCGTTCAGCACTCCTGATCGATTCGTGCGGTTGAGATAGAAGAACGCAAAGCCGAGCCGCATGGCGTCACTCGCGTCACTTTTACGATAGATCTCGCGTTGACGCTGCCACTCGGGGATGGAGAGCCGAACGGAGCGCACCTGCTCCACGAACTGCTCGTTGTGGTCGATCACCGCACGCCAGAATGCATGCACCGCCGGGTCAATGTCGTTGATGACGAGATGACCGATAAGCCCCTGCTGCAAGAGGGCGATCCCAGCGCCAGCTCCCCCCGCGTACGGCTCGACGTAGCGGGCGTCCTTCACGTCAAGACGGCCGATGATGTCTCCAAAGAGGCCAGCGAGTGCGGCCTTTCCACCGGGGTACCGGAGGGGCGAGGCAGTGCCGTAGCGTCGCGATGCCATGACCCGGAGCCGCTCCGCTCTATCTGGCTCAGCATTACGAGCGGGAAGCAGCGTCTCCATCGCGCGATTCTATGCAGCTCACGAGCCAGAGAGGCGGTTGATCGTCAACGCAGACGGAGATCTCAGGCTTCCACAGCAGCGAGGCGAACTGATGGACGTTCGGCTTGGCGTGCAAAACGCCGCCTCCACCATCTCCCCGTCATGCTCGCTCGGCGCGTAGTCGGCGTAGCGCTGCGTCGTCGTGATGTCGCGGTGCCCCAGCCACTCCTGCAGGGTTCGCAGCGGGACGCCGGCGGCGGCCATGCGGGTGCCGAAGGTGTGGCGGAGGTCGTGGAAGCGGCGGTCTTCGATCCCGGCCGCTCTGAGCGCTGCGGACAGGCGGCGGCTGATGTTGCCGCCCGATTTCGCTCATAGACCGCGACGACCTCCGACAGCGGGAAGTCCAACCCGCGCGACCTTCAACAGCACCCGAAAGGTGACGTTCAGCTCGCCGCGCTCGATCCCACCGACGTAGTTGCGATGCAACTCGCCACGGAACCCCAGCTCCTCCTGCGAGAAGCCGCGCCGCGCACGCAGCTCGCGCACCGGCGCACCCAGCTCTCTCAGCTCAGCCGGGTCCAACACACCATCCGCGTCGAACGCCTCCCGACACGCGACCGCACCGCCACCGGCAGACGAGCCGCTGGACCCACGGTCCGGGCTCGGGAACAATCCGTACCGCATCGAAGCCAATCCCTTCGGTGCCAGGCCCCGGGCTGTTAGCGCACCGCCGGGGCCACCTTTTCCATGACCGGGCAGAACGCTACGGGGACCGTGCATCCACGCCAACGCCAAGGCCAGCACGAGAACCTCGCCGCCCGGAAAGCACCGCGAAGCGTGCAGAAAATGGAACCACAGAGGAACCACGAAGCGCCCTACAAGCGCCCAAAACCATCGGTTTTGCAGCGCTTTTCCCCAGTCGGGGCGCCGGGATTTGAACCCGGGACCTCCTGCTCCCAAAGCAGGCGCGCTACCAAGCTGCGCTACGCCCCGTCCGTTCGAGTATACGGTCGGTCGGTTCGACCGCCGCCCGCACGGGCGCGCTTGTCTAGGCTCGCCAGCCATGACCATGCGCATCACGCACATCGGCGGACCGACCGCGCTGATCGAGGTCGGCGGCTGGCGGATTCTGACCGACCCCACGTTTGACAAGGCCGGCCGCAGATACAGCTTCGGCTGGGGCACCTTCTCGCGCAAGCTCGCGGACCCCGCGATCGCGGCCGCCGACGTCGGCCCGATCGACGCCGTCCTGCTCAGCCACGACCACCACGACGACAACCTCGACCCCGCCGGCCGCGCACTGCTCCCGCAAGCCGGCACCGTCGTCACAACCGTCAGCGGCGCCAAGCGCCTCGCCGGCAAGGGCGCCAACAACGCCCAGGGCCTCGCCGACTGGCAGACCACGCAGCTCGACGCCCCCGGCAAGACCCCGATCGAGATCACCGCCACCCCCTGCCGCCACGGCCCGCCGCTCAGCCGCCCGATCGTCGGCGACGTGATCGGCTTCGCGCTCAGATGGGATGGCCAGCAGCACGGCGTCGTCTGGATCTCCGGCGACACCGTCCTCTACGACGGCGTGCGCGAGGTCCCCAACCGCATCAACGTCGGCACCGCGATCCTCCACCTCGGCGGCGTCCGCTTCCCGGTCTCCGGTCCGTTCCACTACACGATGACCGCGAAGGACGCCCTGGAGCTCACGCGCCTCACCAACCCCCACACCGCCATCCCGATCCACTACGAGGGTTGGAAGCACTTCCGCGAGCACCGCGGTGCGGTCGAGCAGGCGCTGGCCGCCGCACCCGCCGATCTCAGAGACCGCTTCCGCTGGATCCCGATCGGCAGCCCGGTCGAGCTGCAGGTGTGACACCCGAGCACCCCACTCACCGTTACACGACGCAGCTCACCTGGGCCGGCTCCACCGCACACGGCTACGAGCACTACGCGCGTGCACACGAAGCGACGGCGTCGCCGGCGACCGAGAGCCAGCCCCTCGCCCTCTCCTCCGACCCCGCCTTTGGCGGCGACCCGTCCAGGCTCAACCCTGAGCAGCTGCTCGTGCTCGCCGCCAGCTCGTGCCAGATGCTGTCCTTCCTCGCCGTCGCGGCACGCGCCCGCATCGACGTCACCGCCTACGAGGACGACGCCGAGGGCGTCATGCCGGAGGACGACAGGCCGATGCGCATCACCCGCATCCTCCTCAAGCCGCAGATCACGATCCGCGGTGACGCACCCGACGACGCCCGCCTGACGCAGCTCCTCGACACGGCCCACCGCCACTGCTTCATCGCCAACAGCCTCACGACCGAGATCGCGATCGAGCCGACCTTCCGCCGCATCCCCGGCTGACCGGCTTACGTCATCCGGCGCACACCCGCGTCCAGCCCGCCTCGCCCCCGTGCACGCCCTCGCTACGATGAGCGCGCCCACCAGCACCGCAGCACATCTGCACCACCCTGCACCCTCCGGAGCACACACGACGATGATGAAGGCGACCGCGCGACGCACCGGCACGTACACGCACGAGATAGACGTGCGCGACCACCGGCTCTCAGCCGACGAGGGCCGCGACGTCGGCGGCGAGGACGAGGCCCCCAACCCGCAGGAGCTGCTCGCAGCCAGCCTCGCGTCCTGCACGGCCATCACGGTCGAGATGTACGCCAAGCGCAAGGGCTGGGACATCGGCGGCATCGAGGTCGAGGCCGAGTACACGCCCGCCGAACGCGGCGCGCCCACCCGCTTCAAGCTGCTCCTGCGCCTCCCGAGAAACCTCACCAGCGAGCAGGTCGAACGCCTCTCCGTGATCGCCGCGAAGTGCCCGATCCACCGCACGCTCGACGGTGAGGTCATGTTCGACGAGCGCATCGAGCTCGTCGGTTGAGCCGGACGGCCCCGCGCACGTGAGCACCATCCGCGAGGAGCTGCGTGAGCGCCTCGCGGCAGACGCAGACGCAAGCGCACGGGCCACACCGGCACTCCTGAGAGGCGAGACCGAGGCGGCCGTACTCGTCCCGCTCTACGTGCGCGGTGACGAGTTGCACGTCGTCTTCACGAAGCGCCGGGAGGACCTGCGCCGCCATCCGGGCGAGATCTCGTTCCCCGGCGGCCGCCGCGACCATCCCGACGAGGAACTGCAGACGACCGCCCTGCGCGAGGCCGAGGAGGAGATCGGACTCTCCACGCACGACGTGGACCTGCTCGGCACGCTCACCCCGGTCAGCACCTTCGTGACCGGCTACCTGATCTACCCGCACGTCGGACTGATCGAGCCGATCACGTGGAAGCCGAGCCCGAACGAGGTCGAGCTGGTGCTCGAGCTGCCGCTGCACGAGCTCATCAGCGGCTACGCGCTGCGGCCGATGACGCGCCGCGGCTTCACCTTCGAGACGGATACCTACGTCGTCGACGACCACCTCATCTGGGGTGCCACCGCCCGCATCCTCGGCGAGCTGCTCGAACGCCTGGGACCGCTCGCTCAGGCGCGCTGAAAAGCCAGCAGCTCATCGATCGCGGCGAGCGCAGCAGCCAGCCACGCCTCGTGATCGGCGGGATCCGTATCGAGCAGCGCATGCGGGATCTCTGAGTAGCTGCACGCCGCGCGCACCGTCTCGGCCCCGTCAGCGAGCAGTGCCGAGTCCACGCTCCCGGCCGCCTCGTAGAGCAGCCCCCGCACGGTCGTGTCGATCGAGCGCTCCAGCAGCATTCTCAGCCGCGAGCCGTGCAGCGCCGCGATCTTCTCGTCCGGCCCTTCCGCTGAGCCCATCAACCAGCAGAGGATCGTCACGTCAGCGAGCGCGTAGCTGATCGTCGCGATGCGGTCGGGGTCGCCGACCCACACCTCCGCCCCGGCCGCCTCGATCTCGGCACGCCGCCCCTCCGTCCGCGTCGTCCCCCGGACCGCATGACCCTGCGCACGCAGGGCGCGCGCGAGCGACTGCCCGCGACAGCCACAGCCGACGATCAAGACCCGTGCCACGGCGCCGGAGCGTAGTCACTCGATCCTCACCGTGACGGCCGGGCACGACCCCCGCCACTCACATCATGCCGCGGCGCACGTCCTCGTCCTCCATCAGCCCGTCGATCGTCAGCTCGGCCTCCCCGCGCGCCCGCCGCCGCACGTTCGCGGCCTCCAGCATCTGCTCGAGATCCTCGGCCTCGCGCACGGCCTGCGTGCGGTCGTGCTCGTGCGTCGTCCTCCAGCCCAGCTGCTCTGAGCCGCTCCCCGGCGTGTTGAGGATCCCGATCACGACGAAGGCGACAAGCACCAGCGCAATGGAGCCCAGCACGATGGCGAGAAATGGGTCCATTGCGCCGAGTCTACCTCCGCAACTCGCACGCGAAGCCCGTGTTCAAGCAGGCGACAAACCCCCTGCCGGCCGGCATGCGGAGGGTCATCCACCACCACCCATGCCTGTACAGGAGGATCGCTTGCGTCCCCGCATCGTCTTGCTCATCGCCCTCGTAGCAGCGCTCGCGCTGCCCACGGCGGCGTCCGCCCGCAGCCACCGGCACGCCCACCCCGTGCGGATCGCCGCGACGGTCTCGCTCGACCAGCCCGGCGGCGATCTCACGACCGCGACGCCAATCGCGTTCACCGGCAGAGTCGCGCCGGCGAGCGCGGGCCACCGCATCGTGCTCCAGCGCCAGGCCGGTCTGCTCGGTGACCGCTGGCGCACGGTCGACGGCGGCTTCGTGCGCCCCGACGGCAGCTACACGATCGTCCACCGCTTCCGCGTTCCGGGCGACCGCACGCTGCGCACCCTGCTGCTGCCGAATCGCCGCACACTCCGCAGCCCGTCCGCACCGATCTCGATCACCGTCCAGCAGCTCCAGGTCACCGGCTTCACGATCGGATCGAGCGCCCAGCCGATCGACTTCGGCCAGAGCGTCACGATCTCCGGCGCGCTCACCGGCGGCGCGAACACGTCCGTGACGCTGTTCGCGCGCGACGAGTGGCGCGGCCGCCTGCGCCCGATCGCGACCGGCACCACCGACGCGACCGGCGCCTACGCCTTCACCCAGAGCCCGCCTCGCAACACCGTCTACCAAGTACGCGTCACGAGCGACCCGCACCAGCGCACCGCCCGACTCTTTCAGGGCGTGCGCGACGTCGTCTCGATCGCGGCCAGCACGACAACCGCCACCGTCGGCGACGTCGTGACGTTCAGCGGGACCGTGCAGCCGAGCAAGAGCGGCCACGCAATCCTGCTGCTGCGGCTCGACGGTGGCGTCTGGCGCACCGTCGCCGTCACGCGCATCGGCGACGGGTCGGCCTACTCGATCCCCTTCACGCTCGCCGCGGCGGGCACCGCGCAGTACCGCACCCTTGTCCCCGGTGGACCTGTCAACCAACGGGGCCTCTCGTCGGCCGTGCAGGTCACGGCGAACCCATCCACGTGAGCGGGACTCCGTACAGCCCGCTCACGACCGTGACCTAGTCCCAGCACGGCATCTCCCGCGGCTGGCTGGCACGCCGGCCGCGGACGACGGCCCGCCGGCTCCCGATCGCACCAAGCCCCCGCGGTCGGGAGTCGAGGCGGCCGAACCGGCGAAGCGCGGCGGCGCGCGAGATAGCGTGCCGGCATGGACTTCGACCTGACTGACGAGCAGCAGCTGATCCGTGACACCGCGCGCGAGTTCACCGACAAGGAGATCGTCCCGCGCGCCCGCGACAACGATCGCAACGCCTATTTCGACCTCGAGCTGGTCGAGAAGATGGCGGCGCAGGGGTATCTCGGCGCGATCGTTCCGCGCGAGTACGGCGGCGCCGGCCTCGACTACATCTCTTACGGCCTCGTCGTCGAGCAGGTCGGCCGCGGCTGCTCCTCGATGCGCACCGTCGTCTCGGTACAGACCTCGCTCGTGTGCTCCGCGATCCTCAAGTGGGGCACCGAGGAGCAGAAGCTGACCTACTTGCCGAGGCTGACCTCCGGCGAGTGGCTCGGCTGCTTTGGCCTGACCGAGCCCGACACCGGCTCGGACGCCGCCAACCAGAAGACGCGCGCGAGAAAAATCGATGGCGGCTGGTCGATCTCCGGCTCGAAGATGTTCATCTCGATCGGCAGTCATGCGAGAGTGGCGCTGATCTTCGCCCAGACCGACCCGGAGCTCGGCTACAAGGGACTCGCCTGCTTCCTCGTGGACACCGAGCACCCCGGCTACACGGCGCAGGCGATCCATCACAAGCTCGGCCTGCGCGGCTCTGACACGGCCGAGCTCGCGTTGGACGAGGTCGAGGTGCCGGACGAGGCGATGCTCGGCGGGATCGGCGACGGCTTCAAGGTCGCGATGAGCGCTTTGGACTCCGGGCGGTTCTCCGTCGCGTCCGGCTGCGTCGGCGTGATGCAGGGCTGCGTCGACGCGTGCGTGTCGTACGCCAAGGAGCGCGAGCAGTTCGGCAAGCCGATCGGCAGCTTCCAGCTCGTGCAGGCGATGATCGCCGACATGATCGTCGACATGGAGGCCGCGCGGGGACTGGCCTGGCGGGCCGGGGTGCTGAAGGACCAGGGCAAGCCGTCGACCACCGAGACGTCGATCGCGAAGCTGTTCGCGACCGAGGCGGCGGTGCGGACTGCCAACACTGCCATCCAGGTGCATGGCGGCTCCGGCTATGTCGACGACCACCCGGTCGAGCGATACTTCCGCGACGTGCGCGTCACCACCCTGTACGAGGGCACCTCGCAGATCCAGAAGCTGATCATCGGCCGCGCGGCGACCGGGATCAACGCGCTCACATGAGGGACCGCGGCGGCGCAGACATCGTCGGTGTCGTCGGCGCCGGCACGATGGGCGCCGGAATCGCCCAGATGGCTGCGCTCGCGGGCGCGCGCACGCTGCTGCACGACCCCGATCGCGCCGCCCTCGACCGTGGCGTCGAGGCGATCCACGCCAACATCGACAAGGGCGTCACCCGAGGCCGTTGGACGCCCGACGACGCCGCCGGCGCCCATCCGCGGCTCGAGCCGACTTACACATTGGAGGCACTCGCCCCCTGCAACCTCGTGATCGAGGCCGCGCCCGAGCGCCTGGAGCTCAAGCGCGAGCTGTTCGGCCACCTGGCGGAGATCGTCTCGCCTGACTGCGTACTGGCGTCGAACACCTCCTCGATCCCGATCACCGCGATCGCCGGAGCTATCAGCGGGCCCGAGCGCGTCGTCGGGATGCACTTCTTCAACCCGGCGCCGCTGATGAGACTGCTGGAGATCGTCGCCGGCGAGGACTCGGGCGAGGCGGCGCTCGCAACAGCCCGCGCACTCGGCACCGCGATGGGCAAGGTCGTGATCGACGCGGCCGACGGCCCCGGCTTTCTCGTCAACCGAGTCAACCGCCCCTTCGGACTGGAGGCGCTGCGGCTTGTGACCGAGCGGATCGCGACGGTCGAGCAGGTCGACCGCATCGCACGCCGCGGCGGCGGCTTCCGCATGGGACCGTTCGAGCTGATGGACCTCGTCGGCGTCGACGTCGGCTTCGACGTCTCGAAGTCGTTCCACGAGCTGTCCTTCGGCGAGCCGCGCTGGCGTCCCTCGCCGCTGAGTGCACGCATGGTCGCCGCCGGCCGCACCGGCCGCAAGTCGGGCCGCGGCTTCTACGACTACCGCGACGGCCCGCACCGCGCGGAGGATGCGCCCACACCTCAGGCCGAGCTTCCGACGACGCCCGGCGGCCCGGTCGTCGTGATCGCCGGCGACATCCCGCTCGCGCACCTGCTGCTCGAGCGCGCCGAGGAGGCCGGCTGGGACGCGCGCACGCCGGCCGAGGCGGACGGGGAAGTCCCGTTCCTGATCCTCGACTGCGGCGCCGACGAGGACGACCCGCCGCTGCAGGGCGGTCCGCAGGCAATCTGCTGCCATGAGGGATCGCTGCTCGCGCTCGACCCGGGCGGCGCGGCGGTCGGCTTCCACGCGCTGTGGCCGCTCGAGCCGGGCGGCCTCGTCGAGCTGACGCGCGGGCGGGAGTCACTCGACGCGGCCGCGACGGCCGCCGAGCGCTTCTTCGCAACGCTGGGGCTGCACACGGAGTGGGTCGGCGACGCCCCCGGACTCGTGCTCGGGCGGATCGTCTGCCAGCTCGTCAACGAGGCGGCCTTCGCGGTCGGCGAGGGCGTCGGATCGCCGGCCGACGTCGACGCCGGCATGGTCCACGGCCTCAATCACCCGCGCGGCCCGCTCGGCTGGGGCGACGCAATCGGGCTCGACCACGTCGTCGCGGTGCTGGACGGCCTGTTCGACGAGTACCGCGAGGAGCGCTACCGCGCCGCACCGCTGCTGCGGCGGCTCGTGCTGTCCGGCCGCGTCGGCCACGCGACCGGCGAGGGCTTCTTCACCTACGACGACCCCGATGAGGAGATCGACTGATGCACGCCGTCACCTTCCAGGCCCCCGGCGAGGTCGCGGTCGAGGAGGTCGCCGACCCCGTGCTGCAGGCGCCCGACGACGTGATCGTGCGCGTCGAGGCGAGCGGCATCTGCGGCTCGGACCTCCACATCTATCACGGGCGCGTGCCGGTCGGGAAGGGCTTCACGATCGGCCACGAGTTCGTCGGGACGGTCACCGAGGCGGGCGACGCGGTCAAACGCGTGAACGTCGGCGACCGCGTCCTCGGCACTTTCTTCGCGGCCTGCGCCACCTGCACGCCGTGCATCCGCGGCGACTACCACCGCTGCTCCCACGGCCGCACGTTCGGCCACGGTCCGAACCTCGGCGACCTGCAAGGCGCCCAGGCCGAGCAGCTCCTCGTCCCGCACGCGAACCTGACTCTGCGCAGAGTCCCCGAGGGCATGTCATCCGACGTCGCACTGTTCGCGGGAGACGTGATGGGGACCGGCTACCACTCGATCGCACACGCCGGCGTAAGAGCGGGCGACACGGTCGCGGTGCTCGGCCTCGGCCCCGTCGGGCTGTGCGCGATCCAGGCCGCTCGCGCGTCCGGGGCCTCGCAGATCTACGCAATCGACACGGTCGCGGGCCGGCTCGCGATGGCCGAGCGCTTCGGCGCGACGCCGCTGCACCTGACCGAGGACGACCCCAAGAAGGCGATCCGCACCGCGACCGGCGGAGGCGTGGACGTGACGGTCGACGCCGTGGGGGATCCCGGACCGCTCGCCCTCGCAGTGAGCCTCACGCGCGACGCGGGCATCGTGTCCGGGATCGGGGCGTACGCCGGCAAGGGCGAGGTCCCCCTCGGCCTCGCCTGGCTGAAAGGCCTGCAGCTCCGCCTCGGCCTCGCCAACGTCATCGCCCACGTCGACCGCGTCCTCGCCCTCATGCAGGCCGGCATCCTCGACCCCGCCCCGCTCGTGACGCACCACATGACCCTCGCCGACGCCCCCGAGGCCTACCGCGTCTACGACGCGCGGGAGGCGCTGAAGATCGTGCTGACGCCATGAAGGCCAGCGCCATCGTCTTGCTCGCCGCTCTCAGCGTCCTCCTCGCGGCCAGCGCACCCGCGGGCGCCGTCGTGCCGAGGGACCTTGCGCTGCGTCTCACGGACTTGGATCCGGGCTTCGCGGTGGAAGACGAGACGTGCGATCCGACGAGGCTGTACGACGACGGCCCGAGCCGAATCCTGAAGCAGATCGGTGCACGGCACCACACGGACTGCGCGATTGGATTCTGGCGCGTGTGGAAGGCGCCCGGCACGCCGGCCAGTCCGCTCCGCGTGTCGAGCTATGCCTTCGTGTTCGACAACACCGACGGACCGGAGGCGGCGCTGACGCGCCCGCGCGCTGTCGTCACGTACCTGTCGGGCGACGCGTTGGAAGTGGTTCCGCCCGCACCCGCAATCGGCGACGAGGCGGTCCTGCTGCACGGCGACATGCAGCGCGTGGGGAGACGCTCCTGGTGGAGCGCGACCGTGCTCTGGCGCTCGGGGAACGTGCTCGCGGCCGTCCGGACGATCAGCCAGCGGAGCGCCGACGTGAGCACGCAGGCCGCGCTGCGCCTGGCGGCCGTCCAGCAGGCGCGGATCGCGTCGCCCACGCCGCTGGGTCCAAACGACAACGACGACGCCGAGGTCGGGTTGGACGCCCCTGATCTCCGCGTGCCGATCTACTGGCTCGGCCACGACCTCGCGGCCCGAGGCAGGCTGCCCGGGCTCACCCTGCACCTCAGCCTGGCGCTGAGATTTCGCGGCATCGAAGCCGTGTACCTCGGGTACGGCCGCGACGATGAGCTCGTGGTCACGTTGATGCAACCGAGCATCCTGCGCCTGCCCATCGTCCGCCGCGACCTGCGAAGACTCGCCCACGACCCCTGCACGCGCCGCGAGCGCGTGGCGCTCCCGTCCGGGCACGCGACGATCTGGTCCAAGCGAGGCCGCAGATGCCGTGTGAGAGCAGAGGACACCTTCGCGATCGCGCGCATGCCGGGCGTCATCGTCGTGCTCGGCCAAGATTCCGAGCGCCGATCCGTCACCCGCTACGCCACGCGCGCCGGCATGCTTCGGCTGCTCCGTGCGCTGCGCCTGCGCCAGCCGAGCGCGGCGCCTTAGCTAGCGCCCGCGCCCACCCAGCGCCGCCGGCAGCAGCTTCAGCGCCGACAACCGCGCCCGCGGCTTCAGCCGCCCGCGCATCACCGCATGACCCGGATTGACCCGGCCGGAAGCCACGTCCAGCCAGTCATCCCAGCTCGTGCGCAGCGTCACATCGGCCTTCTCCGCATGACCCCGCTCGACGTTCGGGACCCCGCCGTTCATCCGCAGCACCCACGGCTCCACGTCACTGAACGCAAACTGCACCGTCAGCTTCGTCCCGTTCGTGTCCGGAAGCTGGCGCCGCACGGTGTCCATCACGAGATCGATCGAGGCCGCGTCCTTGGGCGCCGCAGCCTGTCTCTCGCCCAGCAGCCCGGCCATCGTCAGCAGCGGCCCGCGCGTCGCGGTCTCGCGCGGCGTCAGGTCGAGCGGGACGATCGGCGGCCCCGGCAGGTCCTCCATCGGCATGCCGGCGCTGCGCAGCTTCGTCTGCAACGACGTGACGCCCTCCTCGCCGATGTCCTCCAGCGAGAAGCCGAACACCTCGGTGTAGTTGCGATCCCAGCCGGGCGGCTGCAGCACCGCCGCACCCCACGGCGTGACCTCGCGCAGCGTGTCCGCCACCGCGCGGCGGCAGCGCTCGTCGCCTGAGGCGACGTCCGCCAGCAGCTTCACGCCGAAGGCGATATGGCGCTGCTCGTCGCGCGCGATCTGCGTCATCCCCTCACGGAAAGCCGGCATCAGGTTGCGGGTCTCCAGATACGACGTGATGAAGTGCTGGCCCGGCTGCGCGAGCGTCGCCTCGATCACCATGTGGTAGAGCGTCACGGCCGCCGACAGCTTCGCCGGCGAGCGATCGCGACGCAGCTCGTCGGCCATCGTGTCGAGCCGGTCGAAGACCTTGCGGAAGCCCCACGTCAGCTCAGGCTTGATGGCCTGCAGTCCGCTCGCCATGGTGCCATCGCCGAGGCCGCAGACCTCGTGCATGAAGCGCTTGAAGAAGATCGCGTGGCGCGCCTCGTCCACCTGCTGCGTCGTGAGGAAATACTTCTGCTCCTCCAACGGCGCGGCGTCGATGAACGGCGAGAGGTTGTCGGCCACCGCGTCCTCGCCCCAGAAGAACAGCGCGTAGTTCCACAGTGCGGCCTTGCGCTCGAAGTCCGTCAGCTCCTCGCGCCACTGGCGCGCGTCCTCGGTGAAGTCGAGGCCCATCGCACTCCAGTTGCCCTGCTCCCAGCGGGTGTACAGATCCTCGTAGGAGATCAGGTCGGCGGCGGTGCGCGGCGAGGCCGCGCGGGTTTGAACATCGTTCAAGCTCATGGCGAGTACGATAGTGAGCGCCTTGAACGGAAGTCAAGAAACGGCGGCGATTCCCGCCACACCGGCGCCCCCAGGCGCCCCCGACCGCCGCGCCGAGCTGCTCGCGATCGGCCGCCAGCTGTTCGCCAAGCACGCCTACGACGAGCTGTCGATCGACGACGTCGCGGCTGCGGCCGGCGTCGCGAAGGGCCTCCTCTACTACTACTTCGCCAGCAAGCGCGGCTTCTACCTCGCGACGATCCGCGCCGAGGCCGACGAGCTGCTCGAGCTCGCTCAGCCCGACCCCGCGCTGCCGCCGGCCGAGCGCCTGCGCCGCACGCTCGACGCCTACCTCGCGTTCGTCGACGAGGCGTCGGACCGCTTCCGCGCGCTCTACCTCGCCGGCCTCGGCTCCGACCCCGAGGTCCGCGCGATCCGCGACCGTGACCGCGCGGAGTTCCTCAGACTGATCGCAGAGGGCGTCGCCCACCAACCCGAGCCCTCCCCCGCCCTGCGGACAGCGCTCGTCGGCTGGCTCAGCTTCATCGAGGGCGTCAGCCTCGACTGGCTCGACCACCGCGACCTCAGCGCCGAGCAGCTGCGCGAGCTGCTCGTCGCCTCCCTCGCCGGCTCACTGCAAGCCGCGCTCGCCGTCGATCCCACACTCGAGATCGACTTCAGCGTCCTCTGAGCGCACCTCCTCGCGCGGCCGCATCCGCTGCCACGTGAACGCGCTCACGAGCAGCAGCAATCCGAGCCCGACGAACGAGCCGACGCGATAGACCGAAGTCAGCGTCGCCAGGTCGAGCAGGAACACCTTCGCGATCGCGAGGCCGAGCAGCGCAAGCGCACCAATCCGCAGGACGCGCACGTCACGCCGCAAGCCCATGACGAGCGCACCGAGCCCGACGAGCGCCCAGAAGACGCTCAGCGCGAGCTGTCCCTGCTGCTGCGCGTCGAGCAACGCACCCTCGACGGCCTGACCGCCGGCGAACGGTGTGACGACAAGGCACGAAGCGAGGTACAACAGCGCGACGGCGCCGCCAGCCCGCAGCCCGAGTCGCACGCGCGACGACAGCTCCGGCAGCCAGCCGGCGCTCAGCAGCGCGAGCACTGCGGCGGCACCGACGGCGACGACGGCGTCGCCCGGAGCGATGAGACCACTTGCGAGGGACGCAGGCGGCGCCTCCCACACGAGCGCGTGCAGCACCAGCAGCCCGAGGAACCCGAGCGCACCGCAGGCCGCGACCCGATCGTCGTGGCGACACGCGACTTGCGCCAGCACGAGCCCCTCGGCCATCCAGGCGAGCACGAGTGCGGTGCCGTCGAGCGCCATGGCTGCCAGCAGCGCGACGGCCGCGATGGCAGTCGCGTCCAGCACGACGCGCCACGCTCGATCCTGTTGCTCGGCGATCCGTCCCGCGGCAAGGCAGGCGGCAGCGAGCGCGGCGACTGATGCGACGCCGGCGGCCGTGAGCGACTCGGCGCCGGTCAGCACGTCAACCGGCCGAGCCACGACGAGCGCCTGCACAAGCGCGAGCGCAAGGTGCCCGCCGAGACCGCCGTGCACGAACGCCCCGTCCCGACCGCCCGACCCGACGTGGCGTTGGAGCGCCGCGAAGGCGACGCCCACGGCTGACCAGCCGAGTGCCAGCACCCAGCCGTCCGCCACGAGCGCGAACGCAACGTCGGTGAGCACCACGCCGAGCGTCAGCGACAGCAGCTGCAGCTCGTGCGAGACGCGCGTCAGGCGCGGCCCCGCCAGGCCGACCGCCAGGTGCGTCGCGGCGAGCGCAGCCAGCCAGACCTTGCCAGCGGTCGGATCGTCGAGCGACTCGAACGCAAGCCACCCGGCGACGGCGAGCGCGACCGCGTTGAGCGCCAACAGGAACGCCGGCTGCCAGCGAAGCCCAGGGGCGCCCACGCGCACGTCGTGACCGATCGCCATCGCAACCCCGAGCCCGCCGAACGCGACGAGCGCGACCGTCACGGATACCGCCGACCCGTTGTCGAACAGGAAGGCGATCCATTGCGGCGCCGCGAGCGCGAAGGCTGCAAGCCCGAGCCAGTCCCAGCGACGCCACAGCAGCACGCCGGCCGCCGCTGCCAGCGCGACGAACAGGAGTGCGAGCGTGTCCGGCGCATGCCCCGCGTCGACGAGCAACGGCGCGGCCACGGCGCCGAGGATCCCGAGCGCGGCGATGCCGCGCGAGTCCCAGCGGATCGCCAACGCCGTCGCGCTCGCGCCGAGCAGCAGCCCGAGCGTGAGCCCGGCCGACTCGGGGACGAGCTCGTACAGCCGCGTCGCGACCGTCACCGTCGCGAACAGGCCCGCGATCCCGGCCGCGACAGCGGCATGTGCGGCGTGCACGCGCGTGGTCCGCTCGTGCAGCCAAGCGCCACCGGCCACCAGGCCGCTCGAGAGGAGCGCCGCCAGCGCGACGCGGGCGCCCTCGCCCAGCCAGCCATGCGAGATCGCGATCGCGAGCAGGAAGATCAGGCCGAGGAAGACCGCAAGCCCGCCGACCCACGCGAGCACCCGCCCGCCGAACAGATCCTCCAGCGGGTCCTCGGCCGCGAGTCCCAGCCGCTCACGCAGGGTCGGGGTCGGCGGCCGCGTCGCCGCAGCGGCCGGCTTCGCTGCGTGCACGACGTCGGGCCGCTGGTCCTGCACCCGCGGCGCGAACACGCGAGGCGGCGCCAGCTCCCGCTTGGGCGGCAGCGGCACGAGCACGCGTGGCGGCGCCGCCACCGGCCGCTCCAACAGCGCCACCCGCTCCCCCAGCGCTTCCAGCTCTGCCTCGAGTCGTGTCAGCCGTTCCTGCCCCACCATCGTCCCTCCTTCGGCTCCCATAGCCTTGTTGACCATCGGTTGACAAGCAAACTGGCCTTATCTACCACCGGTCAACAGGTTGGTTACACTCCGATCGCATGAGCGAGCCGGCTTACAGACGCCTGCAGGTCGACGAGCGCCGCAGTCAGCTGCTCGCACTCGCAGCAGACCTGTTCGCTCGCAACGCCTTCGCAGAGCTGTCGATGGCACGCATCGCGCGAGAGGCGGGGATCTCCAAGGCGCTCCTCTACCACTACTTCCCCGGCAAGCAGGAGCTGTTCGTAGCGACGCTGCAGCAGGCCGCCGAGGAGCTGCGAGAGGCGACCGAGCCACCACCGGACCTGCCAGCGCTCGAAGCGCTGGCACATAGCGTCGAGGCCTTCCTCGGCTGGATCGAGCAGCACGAGACGGCCTACCGCAAGCTGCTCGAGAGCGCCGGCAGCGTGCCCGAGGTCGGCGCGCTCATCGACGAGGTTCGCGACCGCACCTCGGTCCGCATCCTCGACGGACTCGGAGCGGGCGCGAGCCCTCCGCCGCGCCTGCGCACCGCGGTGCGCTCATGGCTGTGGCAGATGGACGGCGCGATCCTCGACTGGCTCGAGCATCGCGACCTCACGCGCACGGAGCTGCGCGACTTCCTGCTCGGCGCGCTGGGCGGCGCGCTCGCGGCGGCCGAGCCGCTCGACGACGGCTGAGCGCCGTCGCCGCCGCGCCCTCAGGCCTCGATCGTCTGCTGCGACTCCCCGCGCGCCGCAACGGCGGGCGGCGTGTCGCGCAGGTACCACTCGGCGTCCAGCGCCGCCTTGCAGCCGGAGCCCGCAGCCGTGATCGCCTGGCGATAGGTGTGATCGACGAGATCGCCCGCGGCGAACACGCCGGAGATGTTCGTCCGCGTCGAGAGCCCGGTCGTCTTCACGTAGGCGTTGTCGTCGAGCTCCACCTGCCCTGCGACCAACTCGGACTGCGGCACGTGGCCGATCGCGACGAACGCACCCGTGGCGGGCACGTCGCGCAGCTCGCCCGTCTCGGCATGCCGCGCCCGCACCGTCGCGAGGGCGCCGTTCTCGCCGGCGACGAACTCCTCCGGCACGAACGGCGTGATGAACTCGATGTTGCCGGCGGCTCTCGCGCGGTCGAGCATGATCGCCGAGGCGCGGAACTCGTCGCGGCGATGGATGACATGCACTCTCGCGGCGAACTTCGCGAGGAAGATCGCCTCCTCCATCGCCGAGTCGCCGCCGCCCACGATCACCGTGTCGTGCTCCTTGAAGAAGGCTGCGTCGCACGTCGCGCAGTACGACACGCCGCGACCGGACAGCGACTCCTCGCCGTCGATCCCGAGCTTCTTGTGCTGGGCGCCCATCGCGAGCACGACCGCCTTCGCGCGGTGGACCTCGTCGCCGATCCAGACTGTCTGGATCCCACCGTCGACCAGCTCGACTCTCGTCGCGTCGTCGGTGATGAAGCGCGTGCCGAAGCGCTCGGCCTGGTCACGCAGCTCCTGCATCATCTCCGGCCCCATGATCCCCTTCGGGTAGCCGGGGTAGTTCTCGACGTCGGTCGTCTGCTGGAGCAGGCCGCCCCACGCGAAGCCCTCGATCACGAGCGGGTTGAGATCGGCGCGCGCGGTGTAGAGAGCGGCCGTGTAGCCGGCCGGTCCGCTGCCGATGATGATCACGTTCTCGACGTCGTCAGCCATTCCCGCTCCGTTCAAAGTCCCAATACTTCACAAAGTATAGCGCCCGACGGTCGTCAGGCGGGGGCTGCCCGGTGCCGCCACTCCTGGACGCGCCGCCGCAGCTGGAAGTAGGCGATCACGCCCGGCACGGTCGGCAGCCAGAACGCGAACAGACGATACGCGAGCACCGCCAGCACGGCGGTGCCAGCGGGCACGCCGAACGCCGCCAGCGCCCCGATCATCCCGCCGTCGACGCCGCCGATCCCACCCGGGATCGGCAGCAGGTTCGCCAGCATGCCGACGAAGAACGCCTGCACGAGCACCGCGATCGGTGGCGACTCGCCGAACGCGCGGAATGACGCCCACAGGATCGCGATGTTGAACGCCCACCACGTGATCGAGCCGAGCATCGCGAGGTCCGGGTGGATCGCCTTGCGCACGGCGAAGCGGATGCCCCCGCTCATCGACGCGGGCGCGAGTGCGAAGCGGCGCAGCCAGCGGGCGACGCGCGGCCGGCGCGGAGCCATCCGCTCGATGCGCTGCTCGAAGTCCTCCGGCACGAGCGCGAGCCCACCGAAGACGATGATCGCTATGCCGCTGACGATCGCGGGCACAACCGTCAGCCCAAACGGTGCCTCGCCGGGCAGGATCCCCACGCGCAGGCCGATCCCGCACAGGAACATCGCGACCACGTAGACGCCGTAGAGCACGACGAGGAAGGCAATCATCCGCTCGGCCACCTCGCGGCGCTCCATCCCCGAGCGGCGCAGCGCCCACGCGGTCAGCGCGACGCCGCCGGCGCCGCCGGCCGCGAACAGCCGCGTCGCCGCAAGGCTCGCCATCGTGATCAGGTAGCTGTCGCGGTGCGTGAGCGGCGAGCCCGGCGGCACGTGGATGCCGTGAAACAGCGCGACGTAGCTGGCGATCGACAGCAGCTCGAAGCCGAGCGCCAACGCCAGCCATGCCTTGTCACCATCGGAGACTCTCTCGTACGCGTCCTTCACGCCGCCGATCTGCGGCAGCACGAAGTACAGGAACGCGATCGACGCCAGCACAAAGACGGCGAACAGGATCACGCGGCGCCGCGTCAACGCGACGCGCGGCATCTCCTCCTCGTCGTGGTGGAACTGCCCCGCAACCGCCGGCTGCGGCTCGACGAGCGGCGGGGTCGATGCGTCCTGCAAGCGAGTGGCGGGCTCGACGGCGTCCTCAGCCATGCCGCTAGGCCTGCGCCTTGGCCTCGAGCGCCTGCACCACGCCGGCGGCGCGCTCGAGCGACGGTCCGGCGACGGGTGCGAGCGCACGCACGCTCTCCGTCAGCGCCAGGCCCGCGAGCAGGTCCACGACGTAGTGCTCGCCGAGGTACACGAGCGCGAGCCCGAGTGTCAGCGCGTACGTCCAGCCCAGCGCGCCCTCCACCCGGCCCGACTCGGCGAGCAGATGTGCGGCGTTCACGGACGTGGCGAAGTGAAGGGACGGCATGGCGGCGAGGGGATTGCCTCCCAGCACAGAGTAGAGCGGGCCCCAGCGGTGCTTCCAGAACTGCTCGCCGTACTCCACCATCATCCGACGCACCGGTGGGTCGCGGTGGTCACCGAGCCGACCTCTCTCGGCGGCGTACCAGGGTGGCGCCGTCGGCACCAGCCAGTAGACGACGGCGCCAAGGTCGAAGACGGCATACGTGGTGGCAGCCGCCCGGCCGAAGCGCTCGCGATCGCGCACGAGCACGTACGCAGTCGCCGCATGCGGGACGAGGAACCACACCCAGTGGGTCCACACGAGCACCTTCTCGAAGCGGCGCGTGTCCCCGGGGGCCGACAGCCGACGCTGCAGCCGCAGCGTCGGCGGCGTGCCGAGGCCGAGCACGCGGTCGACCTGCCCCGGGTAGTCGATCCGCACGCGGCGGGTGAGCGCCTCCGCATCGTCGTGCGGCATCTCGTACGCCGCCAGGTAGGCCCACATCTGCAGCGCACAGGTGGCGACATCGCGTGCGCGCGTACGCGGGAGGGCGACGCAGATCGCGACGGGCGCAGCCGCCGCGGTGGCGAGCACAGCCGGCTTCGGCAGACGCATCCGGCGGCGCACGAGCGGTGCGGCAACGCCAGCGGCGACGACCGCCCATGCCGTGGCTCGGATGGCCTTGGACTTCCGCAAAGCGCGGGGAGTATATGAGGGGCGTCTCACGCCACCGGCGCCGCGGTCAGTGCAGGCGACTGCGCCGCCACCCGCCATCCGCCACTTACAGTCCGGCGCATGAGCGACTACGAGCTGCTGCACGCCTACGAGACCGTCAACCTCCAGCGCGCCGGCGGCGCCGCACGGATCGAGCTGAACCGGCCGGAGCGGATGAACGCCTGGGAGGCGACGCTCACGCGCGACCTCAAGGCCGCGCTCGCCCGCGTCGCCGAGGACGACAGCCTGCGCGCCGTGCTGCTCACGGGCGCCGGCCGCGGCTTCTGCTCGGGCGCCGACCTGTCGGCCGGGTTCGACCCGCGGCCCGACGGCAAGCCCGATCTGCAGACCTCGCTGCGCGAGCGCTACCACCCCGTCATCACGACGATCCGCGAGCTGCCGAAGCCGGTCGTCGCGGCGGTCAACGGCGGCGCCGTGGGCGTCGGCTGCTCGCTCGCGCTCGCCTGCGACCTGATCCTCGCGGCCGAGTCGGCCTACTTCCTGCTTGCGTTCGTGAACATCGGACTCGTGCCGGACGGCGGCTCCTCGGCCTTCATCCCGGCGCGCGTCGGACTCACTCGCGCAATCGAGATGGCGATGCTCGGCGAGCGCATCCACGGGCCCAAGGCGCACGAGTGGGGACTCGTGAACGCGGTCCACCCCGACGACGAGCTGCAGGACGCCGCCGACGCACTCGTCGCGCGCCTTGCCGCCGGCCCGACGCTCTCCTACGCCGGCGCCAAGCGCCAGTTCAACGCCTGGGCCTATTCGAGCCTCGCGGAGCAGCTCGAGCTCGAGGCGTCGATCCAGCAGGAGCAGGCGCTCACGCAGGACTTCATCGAGGGCGTCACGGCCTTCCTGCAGAAGCGCCCGGCCGCGTTCGAAGGCCGTTGATGCCGGGGCTCACTCACCGTGTCACCCCTCTGGCGCGGCACTCCGCCGCTCCATGAGTAGAATCCGCGCCGCCTTGCGACCTGAATCCTCTTTCCGCCGCCGCCTCGTCGCGGCCCTGCTGCTCGCGACGACCGGTTCGCTCGTCTTCGCCAGCGGCGCGTTCGCCGACTTCCTCACCCCTGAATCGGGTGGGTCGCCGAACGCCGACCAGATCGACTCGCTGTACAAGATCATCCTCTACATCGCGATCGTCGTGTTCATCGTGGTCGAGGGTGCGCTGCTCTACTCGCTCATCAAGTTCCGCGCCAAGAGAGGCCGCGTCGCCGCCCAGATTCACGGCAACACGCGCCTGGAGATCACCTGGACGGTCGGCGCCGCGCTGATCCTCGTGGTGCTCGCCGCCGTCACCTTCGCCAAGCTCGGTGCGATCCAGAACCCGCCGAACAGCAGTGCCGACGGCCTCAACCTCGCACAGGGCGTGCTCACGGCCTCCACGACGGAGCCGAGCCCCCCGAACGGCAAGAAGCTCACCATCTGCGTGACCGGCCGCCAGTACATCTGGCGCTACACGTACGGCGCGAACTGCAAGTCGAACGCGTTCGGACTCCCCTTCTCCTACCAGGAGATGGTCGTGCCGGCGAACACGACGGTCGTGCTCGACATCGAGGCGACCGACGTCATCCACTCCTGGTGGATCCCCAAGCTCGGCGGGAAGATGGACGCCGTGCCGGGCTACCGCAACTTCACGTGGTTCAAGGCGCCCCGCGCCGGCGAGCTGTACAAGGGCCAGTGCGCCGAGCTGTGCGGACGCGGCCACGCCGACATGACGGCGCGCGTCAGAGTCGTCTCGCCGGGCGAGTACGAGACTTGGCTCGCCGACCAGAGACAGGCGATCGCCGACGCGAACAGACAGGCCGTCCAGCTGCACAGACAGCTCTCGTCCGACGGCATCCTCTAGCGCCTCCACTCCAAGCAGACAAAGGAATCCCGAACCGATCATGGCCACCACCGCCCCCGCACTGCGCCCAGTGCCCCAGGTGATCGCCCACGAGGTCCAGGCCGAGCCCACGCGCGCGCGGTGGACCGAGTGGTTCACCACGACCGACCACAAGAAGATCGGGATCCTCTACATCGTCACGACGTTCGCGTTCTTCCTGATCGGCGGCGTCGAGGC
>Ga0126313_10000021_pt1 | contig 78047 bp, 80 predicted proteins | sample Plot105A_FD_89954 | JGI IMG/M metagenome (GOLD analysis project Ga0126313, IMG submission 89954) | Serpentine soil microbial communities from UC McLaughlin Reserve, CA, USA - Plot105A | ecosystem: Environmental > Terrestrial > Soil > Grasslands | place: USA: UC McLaughlin Reserve, Lake County...
AGGCCGCCGACGGCGCGCAGGGTCAGCGCCACCTGGGAGGCGGGCGCGAGGTCGGGGTGGCAGCAGCAGAAGAGCAGGAAGAGCGTGTCGTCGCCCTCCTCCGTGGGACCCGGCGGCGGTTCATGGAGGACCGCCTCTTCGCGCCGGTGACGAGCGGCCTCGCTGCGGCGGGCGTCGACGAGCCGCCGCGTCGCGACAGTGCTCAGCCATGCCCGCGGGTCGTGCGGCGGGTGCTCGGGCCAGACGCGCAGCGCCTCCAACAGCGCCTCCTGCAGCGCGTCCTCGGCCGCGTCGAACTGCTCGCCCCGCCGCACCAGCCCCGCGAGAACGCGCGGAACGAGAGCGCGCAGCGCGCTCTCGTCCAGCCGTCGCGTCGGCTCGTCGGCCACGACCGGGTCAGTCCTCGGACGACGACTTCCCGGACATGACCTCGCGCACGTCGATCCACTCGTGCAGCGGCCCGCCGCCCGGGCCGGGCTCAGAGGAGATGTACGCCGCGATCTCGATCGCGCGCTCGTGCGACTCGACGTCGACCATGTACCAGCCGGCGATCAGATCGCTGGTCTCCGGGTGCGGGCCGTCGGTGGTGACCGGTGCTGCCTCCGGCCCGCCATAGCGGACCCAGGTCTGCGCCGGCGTCAGCGCCTGTCCGTCGACGTACTCGCCGCTCTCCTGAAGCAGCTCGCGGACGTGCCGGAGGAAGGCCATATGCGCCTCCACGTCCTCGGGCGCCCAATGGTCCATCGGCGGGAAGGGGTGGTGCGGCTCCGGGCCGCCGCGGTAGTGCTTGAGGAGCAGGTACTTCGGCATGGTGGTCTCCTGGTGTCGTGGGCCGGGCCTGTCGTGGCCCTTCACCTGGTGAGCGAAGCCGGTCGAGGTTTCTCGACATCGGACGACCAACCATCACAGCAGGGAACGTCTGCCGTGCCCACCCACCCGACTCGATCGAGGCGCCGACACGGCCGTCCGGCAGCTCCGGCCACGGCAGTGCGCGAGACGGCGCAGGGTGGCATGAAGCACGTGCAGGGTCCTTCGCACCCCCGGAGCGGCGTGGATCGATCGCAGCTCGTAGCGGTCGTGCTCGAGGTCGTAGAGCTCCCGCTCGCCGTTGCGATACTCGACGTAGAGCCATCGCTGCGTCCGCACCGCGCGGTAGCTGAGCACCCGGCGCAGCGTCGGCACGCCGCCGGCGTCCTGATCGCGCTTGCGCACGTAGCGCTCGCCGCCCGTCTCGTGCAGCAGTGCCCGTCGGCTGCAGCGCCGCGGCTCGCGAGCGAAGGGCAGCAGCGAGCGGCCGTCGAACGGCCGTCCCGGCCGTGCCTCGGCGAGCTGCACGATCGTCGGCGCGAGGTCGACGTTGCCGACCAGCTCGTGCGAGACGACCCCGTCCGGGATGCCCGGCCCGCGCACGATCAGCGGCACGCGGGTGGACGGCTCGTACGGCAGCAGCTTGCCGTTCGGCACGCCGTGCTCGCCCTGCATGTAGCCGTTGTCGGACGTGAGGATCACGTAGGTGTTGTCGAGCTCGCCGGCTCTCCGCAGCGCAGCCACGATCGCGTCGACGGCCTCGTCGACCGCTAGCAGCGATGCTCGGCGGTCATGGAACTGGTGGGCGACGCGACCGATGCCCGCAGCCGTCATCTGCGGCCGGCGGCGCAGGAAGCGCGGCTTGTCCGAGCGGTCGCGCTCGGCGAATCCCGGCGGCCTGGGGAGCGGGGCATCAGAGAACATCCGGGCGTGCCGCGGCGCCGGCCGCACGAACCGCCCGGTGATGTCGCGCACCGCCCGGTTCTCGTGATGAGGCGCGAGGAAGGCGACCGACAGGAAGAACGGACGCTTCGACGGCGCTCGTCGCTCGATGAAGTCGATTGCCTTGTCGCGGTAGACGTCGGTCTGGTAGAGCCGTGGATCCTCATCGAGCGGCGTTCCGTAGGTGCGCATGACGCCGTTCTCGTCGAGCGTGTAGCCCCACATCAGGTACGTCGAGCCGTCGACGGCGCCGTACCACTCGGTCCAGCCGGGCGGCTGCCCGGCGCCGAGGGCCATCCGATAGCCGTTCATGTACTTACCGATGTGAGCGGTCGCGTAGCCGGCGCGCTCGAGCCAGACCGGCAGCGCGTTCGCGTGGTCGAAGCGCCCGTAGCCACCGGTCGGCGGGTAGAGGCCGAGGACGCCGTGGTTGTGGGCGTACTGCCCGCTGAGATAGGTGGCACGAGACGGGCAGCACACCGGGTACGACACGTACGAGTGGTCGAAGCTCACGCCCTGCCCGGCGAGGACGGCACGGGTGCGCGGCATCGCGTCGAGGTCGGCGACGGTCTGGTCATCGGTCATCAGGACCACCACGTTCGGGCGGTCGGCGGCTGCCGCGCTCGGAATGAACGCGCACAGCGCCAAGGCTGCAGCGAGCAGCCGCGTCGTGAGTCGCACGTCGAGAGCCCCCGCGCACGGTCACGTGCGCTTGTCGGTGAGTTAATTGCGAGCGTCGGTCAGGAGCCGCGGCGCTCGACGAGCGGCGGGGCCCCTACCGACAGGAGGCGGGATGGCGGGCAAAATCCAGCATTCTCTACAAGATTAGTAGGGAATGCTGCGGGTGTCAACGCCCAGCGCCTCGCTGCCCGGCGGCCGCGACCCGGAGCGACGGCGACCGATGCGGCAGGCAATCGCTCCGCGAGGCGAAGGCGATCGCCTTCCGGATCAGTCAACCTCCAGCGTGACGTCCCGTCGATCTTCAGCGAGAGTGCTGGATCAGCCGGGAGCGGGTATCTCGCCCGGCAGGAAAAGCAATCGAGCCGGAGGTCGCACCGGATGAAGCTCAGCCAGTTGACCAGAGTGGCGAAGGACGCCATCGACAAGCGCGGAGGCATGGAGGCCATCAAGCAGGACATCAAGGAAGCGCAACACGCCGCGAGCGGCCACGACAACCTCATGGACAAGGCCAGAGCGGCGGCCGGCGCGTTCAAGGAGCCTGGTCACGACCGCAGCAGAACGGCGGACGATGCGGCGGCGAGCCCGTCAAGCGAGGGGAAGCCGCCGGCCTGACCCCCTGCCGGCCGACGCCGATGCCGGAAACGTGCGCGCTCCCTCTCTCCGGTTACTTGCTATTGACAAGCCAACTTGTTTTTTGCAAGTATCGCGCTCACCAGATCAACCCACCAAGAGAGCAGCCGCATGCCGACGAACATTTTCGTGAGCTATCCGACCGCCGATCTCGATCGCAGCGTCGCCTTCTATACCGCGCTCGGCGCGACCATCAATCCGGTCTTCACCGACGACAACGCCGCCTGCCTGGTGTGGGACGAGAACATCTACCTCATGGTGCTCAAGCGCGAGTTCATGGCCACCTTCACCGACAAGCAGCTCTCCGACCCGGCAACGACTGCGCAGGTCCAGATCGCGTTCACCCGCGACTCCCGGGAGGACGTCGACACGGTGAGCGAGGCAGGTCTGGCCGCCGGTGGCTCTGAGCCGCGCCCGGCCCAGGACCTCGGCTTCATGTACAGCCGTGACCTGGAGGACCCGGACGGCAACATCGTGGCGTTCCTGTACATGGCGCCGGAGGCGGCTGAGAAGGGCCCGGAGGCCTACATGGCCGAGCAGGCCCAGGTCTGAGTGGCCGCCCGCAGCTACGGGCAGTACTGCGGGGTCACCACCGGCGTCGAGCTGGTCACGGAGCGCTGGGCGCTGCTCATCATCCGTGACCTGCTCGTCGGCCCACGTCGCTACACCGACCTGAAGCAGGGCCTGCCCAAGATCCCGACGAACATCCTCTCCGCACGCCTGAAGGAGCTCCAAGAGGGCGGCGTGGTCCGCCGTGTCCCCCTGGCACGTTGCGGACTCGTCTACGAGCTCACCGCATACGGGCGTGAGCTCGAGCCGATCGTGCTGGCACTCGGCCGATGGGGATTCCGGTCGATGGGCGATCCCAAGGAAGACGACATCGTCACCGCCGACTCGCTGACGATGGCTCTGCGGACCGCGTTCAGACCAGACGCCGCTTCAGCCCCACTGGATTTCCAGATCCAGGTCGGTGACGTCGAGCTGCGGGCGGAGGCCCGCCATCGCGAGCTGAAGGTCGTCCAGATCGCTCCCCCGGCCCCGCCGGTGGGAGGCTCACTGCCCGACGGCGAGCCTGAGCTGCGGTTCGTCACCGGCCCCGGCATCCGCCACCTGATCGCGGGCACCATGACCCCCGCCCAGGCCGTGAAGGAAGAGGTGGTCACCATCCTGCGAGGCAATTTGCAACTGCTTGAGCGGTTCCCGGAGATCTTCCGGATCGACGCTGACGAGGCAGATCGCTGACAGGTGAACCGATGCGGTAGGTAGGCCCCGGCCGCCCGCATGCCATATGTCGGCTGTAGCCAGCCGCGTCGGCTCTGACTACGGTCGCCCCATGGCTGCTGAGCGAACCACCGTTGTCGAGATCCGGGTGGATCTGATCGAAGCGCTGCGCGAGCTGTATCCAGGCAGATCCGATCGCGAGATCCTGGAAGGGATCGTCCGCGAGTACCTCGCTGATCATCGTCGAACGACGCGCGACGACGCGATGCTTCAGGCCCTCGCCGCGGCGCCCCTCGATGACGAGGGGAGCACCGAGGAGCAGGACCGCTCGGCACGTGAGGCGACCGCCGAGTACCACCGGGGCGAGAGCATTGGCCCTGACCAGCTCAAGCGCGAGCTCGGCCTGGATTGACCGAGCGCAGGTCGTGGGTCGCCACCCACGCGCGCTTCCGCGGGGCTTTTAATCACGCGCCCGAGAGGATTCGAACCTCTGACCTTCGGTTCCGTAGACAGCAGCTAGCCGTCTGATTGGCGCTGTTGCGGGCGATGCTGACGCGTCCTATCGCTCGTTTTCACGGGCGACCTCGCGAGTTTGGTACTCCCTGTGGTACTCCCTCGCCAGGCTGGTACTCCCGTCCATTTTCGTGGTACTCCCTGCCCGGTCGCTCGCTAGCCTGCGTGCATGTCGACCGTCGCGCCAGCCATCGTGATCGTCCCGTCGAAGACCGGCGACGGCGCCTACTTCGAGGCGAAGTGGCGCGACTCGCGTGGGCGGCAGGTCAAGCGCCGGGTCGGTCAGGCGTGGCTCGAGCGCGACGCACGCAGCGGCGAGTGGCGCAAGCGGCGCGGCCACACGCCGGCGGGATGGCTCGACCTGCGAACGGTGCATGTCGCGGCGGCCGACGTCGTCGAGCAGGTCGAGCGCGAGCTCGGCGCGGCCGCCAAGGCAGCCGAGCTGCGGGAGGCCCCGACCTTCCGCCGCGTCGCGCACGAGTGGCTCGACTGGCGGCGCGACGTCAAGGGCGGCTCGCCAGCGTCGCTCCGCGACAACCGCTCGCTGCTGAAGGAGCCGGGCGAGCCGCACAAGCGCGGCAAGGGCGTCGCGCGCGGCCGCATCATGGAGCGCTTCGGCGATCGCCTCATCGCCGAGATCACGACGCGCGACGTCTCGCAGTTCCTGCGCGACCTCGACACCGAAGGCATGACCGGGCGCAACGTGAACAAGTACCGCGCGATGCTCCACGCGATCTTCAACTACGCGGTTCGGCCGGACACCTACGGCGACCTCGTGAGCGTCAACCCCGTGAGCGCCACCGACCGCCGCTACCAGCCGCCGCCAGCGCCGCTCGACCACTACGAGCGCAACGAGATCGAAGCGCTCGCGCAGGCCTGCGAGCGCGGCGCGCACCGAGCGACGCGGAACTACAGAAGACGTCCCGTCGTCGAGAGCGCCGAGGAGCTGGCAGCGCGTGCCGCCGAGGACCAGCAGGACGCCGCCGCCTTCTCGCTGATGTTCTACTCGGGCCTGCGACTCGGCGAGCTGATCGCGCTGCGCTGGCGCAACGTCCGCTTCCTCGCCGATCTCTCCGGCGTGATCGTGACCGTCGAGCATGCGTTGAGCGCGACCCTCGAGAAGACGCCCAAGAGCGGTCGCTTCCGCGACGTGCCGGTCGCGCGACCATCTGCAGAGGCGCTCGCGCGGCTTGGCCAGCGCGAGGAGTTCACGTCCCCCGACGACTACGTCTTCTGCAACCGCTTCGGCCAGCGGCTCGACGGATCAGCGCTGCGCCGGCGCTACAAGCGCGCCGCAGAGGCCGCCGGCCTCCGCCCCATCCGCCTGCACGGCCTCCGCCACGCTGCCGGTTCCGTCCTCGCCCGCAACGGCGTCTCACTCGTGACGATCCGCGACTTCTACGGGCATGCGGATCTGGCGACGACGAACCGGTATCTGCATTCGAAGCTGGACACCGAGGCGGTGGCGGCGATGAATGCGGCGCATGGCCTTGAGCCATAGCTGCCGTACGCAGCGCGGGTAGCCTGCACAATCGTCTGCGATGAAGCCGAGCGAGACAGACGCAGGTCAGGCTTGGCTCGAGAACTTCAGCGAGCCCGACCTTCCCGCCGCCACTTTGTTGCTCGACAGCCTGCGGTTCGTGAGCTTGAGCAAGCTCCGAAACAGGCTCAAGGCTTTCCTTGAGACACTGCAGAACGACGGCGCTCTCGCCGCTCCAGCACTGGTGGTGCCCGAGCGCAATTTGAAAGAGTTCGCCGACCTCGCAGTGCCGCTCCAGGAGGCGGTGGCGTATCGCGACTTCCAGCCCGGAGCACCTATCAGAGTCACCCCGGGCAGCGTCGGTCTTGTTGGTGGCATCCTTCGAGACTTTGCTCCAGCGGGAAGCAATGCCGGCCATCCCTGGATCGCGCCGGATGCCAATCTCGAAGCCCTGCGCGCGCGGCGCTGTCGCTCGATCGTGCTGGTGACCGACTATGTCGGGTCGGGGAACCAGATCGCGACGCTCGCCGCAACGTTCGCACGCCATCCGACGCTCAAGAGCTGGCGATCGCTGCGTCGCCTGAAGATCCATGTAGTGGCGTTTGCAGCTCAGCCACAGGCGCTGAAACGACTCGATAGAGAGGAAGCAGTCGATTCCGTCTGGGCCGTCGAGGTAGCACCGACAGGCCACACCGCCCCATGGGAGCCCGCTGCGCTCGACGCGATCACCAACCTCTGTCGCACCGAGTGTCGCTGGAGGGCTGCCTTAGCACTTGGCTACGGTGATTCGTTCGGACTGTTCGTGACCGAACGAGGCGCACCGAACAACCTGCCTGCGGTCTTCCTGCAGGACAAGTGGGGCTGGCAGCCTCTCTTTCCTAGACGCACAGTGCCGGCGGAGTTCGCTGAGCAGCTCTCGGACTACCGGCCGTCCGAGTCGCTGGCCGAACTCGCCGAGCGCGTAGGACAACTTCGCATGGGTCGCAACAAGCGCCTTGACTCCATGCCACCGGCAAGCAGACGGCTGCTGCGAGCGCTCGTGTCCGTCGGCCATGCCCGCAGAGACGCAACAACGCTTGCGGCCGAACTGGCGATCGACCTCCAGGCGGCGGTGGCCCTGCTCGATTCCCTGCATCGATTCGGCTTCGTGACCGACAACGGCCGCATCACCGACGCTGGGCAACGCGAGCTCGCGGCCCAAAAGCGCGCGCGTCGGTACACGACAGCTGCGTTGGAAGGTTCAGATGCGGTCTACTATCCTCGCAGCCTGAAGTGAGGTGGCCGGGGTGCCGCTTAGGTTCTACCGGTGCTAAGACACCGGTCGAAGGAGCCGCTCGACGGCTCCGGGAGTGCGGCTCACCGCATTCCTTCGAGCAAGCCCACGCCTCCGTGTGGACAGACCCACGACCCTGGTCCCTCGAAGACTCGGGGGGACGTGCGTCTGGCCCTTCGGGATCAAGTCGAAGGTAAGTGAGCGTCCCGGCCCCTCATTTCTACCGACGCAAGGCGGTCGAGCTCGGGCGTGATCCCGCGCTTGCTGATCGCGTTCTCGAGATCGAGAGGCGTATCGGTGCGACCGGCGCCCAGCCGGTTTACACACTCGGCCATCTTGCGCAGCTCACCGGCGCACCTTGGCGGTACCTGCGCAGCATCGTTGCTCGACGACGGGATCCGTACGTAGACATCGACCGCCCGAAGCGAGGTGGACGAACACGGCCGATCTCGAGTCCAGAACCGGTCTTGATGGATGTGCAGCGTTGGATTCTCCACAACGTGCTCTCAGCGCTCGAGCCGCACCCATTGAGCTACGCGTATCGACCCGGACGATCGATTGTCGACTGCGCTCAAATGCACGTGGGAGCTCGTTGGCTCATCAAGCTCGATCTTCATGGGTTCTTCGACAGCGTCCGCGAGCGGAGCGTTTTCCCGATCTTCGTGGAGCTCGGCTACCCGAGACTCGTCGCGCTTGAACTCACCCGACTCTGCACTCGTGTGAAGGCTCCACATCCGGTACAGCGCCGCCTCGACCGTCAGCAGGTGGCTCCTCCGTACTGGGTCACCTTTGAGGGCCAGCTTCCGCAGGGCGCGCCGACTAGCGGGATGTTGGCTAACGCGATCATGCGCAGAGCAGACGAAGCCCTCTCCGACTTGGCGCAGGCCCAGGGTCTCGTATACACACGCTACTCCGACGACATCGTCCTCTCAGCCGGGCCGGGCTACTCACGCCGAAGGGCAGCGAGCGCGGTCACCCGTGCCTCGGCCATCCTCAGGGCGAACGGGTTTTCCGTGCACCGAGCGAAGACACGAATCGTCCCTCCGGGCAGCCGGCAGGTGATCCTCGGACTACTCGTGGATCACGATCAGGTTCGGCTGCTGCCGACGTACAAGCGACGCATCGAGGTCCACATCCGAGGCGTCGCCAGATTCGGACTGGTCGAACATGCCCAACATCGCGGCTTCGAGTCAGTGCTGTCCATGATCAACCACATTGACGGCTGCATCGCCTTCGCTCAGAGCGTAGAGCCGGCATTCGCGGACACTGTTCGAGATCGTTGGGCAGCGACGCTCGCATCTATCGGATACCTCAGGACTGCTACGTCCTAGTTTCCGCCTGGCTCGCGGTCCGCGATCAGGTCCCGGCATGTAGGTCTCGGAGGAGAGTCGGTGCCGCATCGACGGAGAAGCCCGTCATCCCGTGCAACCCCACAAGCGCCCGCATCCCCGGCGACGAGCAGCCCCGGATGTACTCCCAGTCGCCAATCAGGTAGAGCCGTCTCCGCGCTCGCGTGAGGGCGACGTTCAGGAGCTTGGCGGCTGCGATCGCATGGTCGGTTCCGTGGAGGTTGGCGTGACTGACCCAACGCGGCCGGTGGTCCTGCATGAGGTCGACCACGACCGTGTCGTACTGGCGGCCCTGGAAAGCGTGGGCGGTGCCGCACTCGATCAGGGTTCCGTCCTGGTTCTGAAGCATGAGGCCGCGTGCCCTGTCGGCCTGGCCGCGGTACGGGGTGATGAATCCGATGCTCGATCCGGCGCGGAGCTCAGGTTGGGTGGCGATCGTGCGGAGAAGCTCGAGGCCGAGCGGACACCACCACGATCTGCCAGCTGCCAAGAGCGGCTTGTCGCCGTGCGCGGACGTGTCGAGCACCGTGATCACAGTCCCGGGCTCGCTCGTCACGGAGTCCGCCGTTTCGAGGAGGCCTTCGTAACAGAAGGCGTTCACGACGTCAGCGATGATCCGCGGGAACCGGTGCTGGCAGGAGAGCGCGGCGCAGCGGGCATGGCGCTCGGCGGTCTCACGATCGTGGATGCCGACGAGCGTGAAGACGTCGGCCCCCTGCCACGGATGTGCCTCGGGGTCCGCAGAGTCGGTCTCTGAGATCGGCGCGTTCTGCAGGAAGTCGCCGACAGCTGCGAAGGTGCGATCCGCTCGCGAGCCGGCGAGGATGATCTCGGGTGCTGAGATGCTCGCCGCCTCGTCGAGGATCACGATGTCGAAGCGCCGCTCTCGCAGCGACGACGTGAAGACGTAGGCCGCGAGCGTGCAGGCCACGACTCTGGCCTCACGCAGCAGCCGTTCGCGTGTCGCGTTCTCTTCAGCCGCAAGCTCTTCCTGCTCCTCGCGCAGCTTCTGACGCTCGCCGTCAAGCCGCTCAACGATGGGACCTACGGCGGCGAGCCGCTCGATTGCGTCGAGCCAACCCCTGTCATGCGCTTCATCAACGAGCGAACGTGCCTCATCCGCCGGCATCTTGGCGGCGATCTCCTCCCACTTCCAGATCTCGTCGTCGAGGTCGCCCGCGCGCCCAGCCAGTTCCTCCTCGGCTACAGCGAGCCGTCCCGCCGCTGCACGTTCGGCTGCGGCCTGCCGGGCGCGCTCCGCAAGCCCGACGAGAGCAGCATGCGCCGACTCGGCAGCCGCACGGCATCGCTCAGCGTGCCGCCGCGTCTGGTCGAGCAAGGTGCTCGCATCATCGGCTGCTCGAAGAGCCGCGGCGTGCTCGGACGCCAGAGCTTCCACCCGCCGCCTGCGGATAACGCGCATCGGCGGGAGCAAGCGAGCACCGACCGTGGCGGCATGCCCCTGGGCGAGCGCAAGACGAGACGCGCTCGCGTCTCGTTCCGCTTCCGCTCTCGCCAGTGCTGCAGCAGCCGCAGCCAGTCCGCGCTCCGCCTCGTCGCGCGCTTCCTCGCTCCGCAGGTGTGAATACTCGGCTTCGGACCGCTCGGCATCCGGTACGTCGAGGCGGTCCGCCTCCGCGGTGTGGCCTGCCATCTGCTGCCGCATGACGGTTCGCTCGGCATCGATCTCTTCGAGCCGTGCCGTGAGATCCCCGGTCTTCCTCTGTGCCTCCAGCGCCGCTTTCGCATGCTCGATCTTGGCGTTATCCACGCCCGTAAGAAGCCGATCCAGAGCATTCTTCTCAGCACGCGCCTCGTGCGTTTCGTTGGCGTCGATCCGCGCATCCAGCGCCTCTCGACGCTCAGCCGTCTGGTTGAGGACCGCTGCAGCCTTCCCGAGCAGCAGGTGATCGTGGCCTCGGACTCTTGCCGAGACTCTGGGCTCCGTGAACGCAGTCGCGACCCGGATGACATCGCCGCACTCGAACTCGACGCCGGTGTTCGGGTCGGCGACTCCCTCGATCACGTTGTCGACCGCGACGTGCGCGTGGGATGCGATGAGCACCGAGAGATCGGCGGCGAGCGCGCTGCGAACGGCCTCCACGATGACGGTCGTCTTGCCGGTTCCGGGCGGCCCCCACACGAGCCAACCACCAGGGCTCGTGATCGCGTCCAGCGCTTCCTCCTGACTCGCATGAAGCTCGAGCGGAACGGGCGACGGCGGGAGCGGATCACGGATCGCCGATCCGCCGGCGGCCCAGAGCTGGGTTGCCGCCTTTCCCTCTGGCGCATCCTCCAGCAGGTCGAGGAGCTTCTGTCTGAGCCGTAGTTCGAAATCGTCGACGTAGAAGACGTGCACGCTCTGTACGCCGCGGAGCGCGGCACGCGTCTCGTCGGGGATCTGAAGCTGGAGTCTCCCCGACTCGCGTTTCCGGAAGAGGACGAGGCGGCGATCCTCAGGAGTCGGACGTGGCCCCTCGGCAACGAAGATGACCTGTTCCTTCCAGAAGACGCTGGCCATGCCTGCGGGAATTGGGATGACGAGTGGATCGTTGCCGCTCGGCAGCGGTACGGGACCCCTCGTCGTCAGCCTTCTGTAGGAGCCTCGCTGCTTGATCGTCGCGATGTCTGCTTCGACCGCGGCGACCGCCTGCTCGCGCAGATCTTCCCAGGAAGGTGCCTGCCTCGTTTGCGATCCCGCTGCCATGCACACGAAGCATCGGCTTCGGAAACTCGGCGCTTGAACGCTCAGGATCTGACCTTCAAGCCTGCATCCGCAATGGAAACCGCCTCGTACCGTCCGCAGCTGATCGCAGAATCTCAGTTCAATGGGCGACGAATCTCTCGACAACGCTCCGCGCCACCCCAGCCTCGCCAAGCGAAGTCTGGTGGCCTGGCCCGGATATCAGTCCGGCCTGAGCATCGAGCAGCTCGATCGCTCAATCGTCGGAGCGATCGCCAAACCGCTGCCTCACGCCGTGCAGGATTCGAGACCGGTAGCTGATGCGCTTCGGCTCGGGATGGGCGTCGCCCTGCCGGGGCAGGCGTGGCGGAACCAGCTGCCGATCGGTCACGCGAAGCGCACCGGATCGTTCGCCGCTCTCGATCATTGCCGCGACCGCCGGATCGATCCCGACGCCAGACGATTCGCCGCGGGGTTCGCCGAGCGGTACGCGGCCGATCACCTCGCGGCAGAGGTAAAGGCCGGCGCCACGATCCTCACCACGCCGGGTCACGTGCTTAGCACCGAGGGCTCCACCGGCCGGCGAAACGACCTCCTGCTGGCCCGCTTGGCGGTGCAGGAGTTCACGGCACGCGGCGCCGACGCAGGCCCGCCTGGACGGCCAGCGACGATGAAGCGTGGGATCTACGCGACGATCGTCTTGCAGGGCATGCATGCGCGCGAGCCCGCGATCATCGACTGGCTCATCAACGCCTACGCCGCGCTCGACGGGATCTCGGGCTACTGGATCATCGCGGCGAACTGCAACGCATCAGGTGTACAAGTCGCGGGCTACGCCCGACTCGCGCTCGCACTCCAGGCCAGGACCCAGCGGCCGACGGTCGTCTCCTGCGTCGGTGACGCGCATCTCGCCATGCTCGCGAGCGGTGTCGCAGCCACCTGCGCAGGAGTACATGGGATGTCGTTCACGTACCCACCGGCGGAACTGCCCGAGTGCGACGAGGATGACGAGGAGAGAGGGCTCGGGATCTTCGTCTACCACCCTGCCGTCCTTGGCAACGTGGGCGCGTTCACAGAAGAGGGCGAGCGCGCTCGGATCGCACTCTTCAAGAGCGCGCCTTGTCCGTGCCGCCATCATCCCGCGAATTCCCCGCCTCGCGGTAAGAGACAAACTGTCGCGCACAACAGCTGGGCCGTGAGCAGAGACGCTCTCGCGTTCTCGGTTCCGGAGGTTGTCTTGGCGGAGCAGCGCCTCGACCAGCGCGTTCAGCAGGCAGCGCGTCAGCGGATCCTTCTCGGCTTGAGCGGTGTGAAGACGGGATTTAGAAGCGTGCCGAGAGTGGCCGCCGAACTCCGTGTCGCTGATCGCCCCGGCCGGTCGGAAGAGCAGTCCGACTAGCTCGCGCGCCGGCCGGCGACCGCGCGCATCGCCCACTCGGTCATCGTGTGCCCGACCAAGACGGCCGCGCGCTCCCATGCGATGGCCGACGGAAGGAGTGTCGGATCGAGATGCGGTCCGACGCACGTCTGAGAACCCAGGCGCTCAGTGAGGCGCATCGGCAGCGCGGTGAGATGGCGTGGTCGTTTCCGAACTCTCGGGCCACGGTCGAGCGCCCGCAGATAGGCGGAGAGCGGCTCGGACAGCTCGCAGGTCACGGTCGCGGCGCGCGCGGCGATGTCGAGTTCGGATTCGATCTCGCCGAACCTGAACGCGTGGAGGTCGTCGCGGAGCAACGAGCGCTCGACCGTCACGACGGCCGCCAGTTCGAAGGCGACGCCGAAGACACCCGCAGCGCGCAGGAGCGGCGTCGCGTCGTCGCTCGAGATCGGCCAGGGCTCGCACCGGTCGGCCGGGCGCGCCGTCGGAACGGGCGCATCCCACGTCGACGGAGCCAGGACCTCGTCGACGACGTCAGGGAGCCCGCCCGCAACAAGCCGCAGCGGGGGTGCAGCGGCGGCGCTCCCTGCTCCTGAGCTTGAAGAGTGGTTGACGCTCATCTTCCTCTCGAACCTCTTGCCCGCTCGATGCCGTCGCCAAGCCGCTTGAGCTCGCGCCGGATCTCCCGCAGCTCGGACAGGATCTCGTGTTCCAGGCCTCGTCTCCCCGGATCGCGGCCGGCAAGCCGAAGCAGCTCGACCCGATCGGTGGCAAGCACTTCAGCGATCCGCTCGACGACCTCGTCCGACGGCGGGCCGTAGTCCCCCGTCTCGATCCGGGAGAGGTGCCCCGCACTCATCGGAATCCGCTCCGCCAGGTCTCTCTGCGTGACTCTCTGCTCGCGGCGCAGCGCCCGGATGCGTTCGCCAAAGGCGCGAGCACGTTCGACCTGGGACTGTGGGCGGCGAGCTGGCATCGACGTGGGTTACGTCCGCAATGGCGCCTATCCTTGATGCATTGCGCAAGACACGGCATACTGTCGCATAAGACAACTACTCACGGCACGTCCGAGCGCGCGAACGCTCGGGCTCGCCCCGACCCACGGAGGATGATCTTCATGGGAGCGCCCGAGCACGGCCAGGACCGTCATCGAAGCTTGCATCACCCCGACGATCTGAGCCGACCGCGAGCCGCCATCTCATCGCCGCGGCCGAAATAGCCGGTGCGGCTCCGGCGGGCTCGCGGCCCGCCTCTCTGTCCAAAAGGGTGCCCCCGCAACGCGCGAACGTCCGGGGGCGTGGCACCGAAGGAGTGATCTCCGATGCGCACACACCGTATCGAGTGCAGAGCAACAGTTGCTGGCGTGCTCGCCAGCTGCGTGGGCAGCGTCCTCCTGCTGCTCTGGTCTGTGATCGGCAGCCGGCGGTTCGTCCCGTCCGGCTGCCGGTGCATCGGCATGGCGGCGACCCGATGACCGGCGCGGGTGCCAGCGAACTGCAGAAGCGGAAGCAGTCGGACGCACATGCCGCGCTGGGGTTCGCGGTGCGAGGGCTCCGCGGCCAGCAAGGTCTGTCGCAGGAGGAACTGGGCTTCCGCGCCGGACTCCACCGCAACTACGTCGGGGCGATCGAGCGCGGAGAGATCAACCCGACATTCCGCGTCCTGCTCAAGCTGGAGCGCGGCCTCGCCGTGCCGCTCTCGGAGCTGATCGAGCTGTACGAGCGCCTGAGCACAACGCGCAGACCGCGGTGACCACCGCACACCGTGCATCTAGTCTGCGTTGCCTTTGCGGTTACCGCGAGCCGTGTTCGGCTCGCGATCGACGTGGCCGCCGGGCGGCCGGCGAGGCCGCTCGCCGCTTGGAGGTCTGCGGCGGTTGGCCTATGCTTTTCGGGATGTCCGAGCCGAGCGAGTTCGAGTACGTGTTGGAGCGCCAGTCTGATGGCGGCTTCCTGATCTACGTGCCCGAGTTGCCGGGCTTGGCGACCGAGGGGGACACCCGGGAGGAGGCGATCGCGATGCTGCGCGACGCGCTCCCCGCCTACCTCGAGAGCATGCGCGCACACGACCTGCCCCTTCCGCAGGTCGAGCGCGGCATAGTCGCCGCCGCGTGAGCCCACGACTTCCGGCCGTTCGGCCGCGGCAGCTCGTCCGCGTGCTCGAACGCAAGGGCTGGCGGCTGGACCGCACCTCCGGCAGCCATCAGGTCTTCGTCCATGACGTCGTTCGCCACGTCGTCGTCGTCCCGATGCACAACAAGGACATCGGGCGCGGATTGCTCGTGCGGATCCTGCAGGACGCTGAGATCTCGCGCGACGACTTCCTGAAGCTGCTGTAGCTCGTCGGCGCCGGCCGATCGCCGCGCGCTTGCTGAGCTGGCCGTCTGTTCGATCCCGCTGCAGACAGGGGGGTACGGAACAGTGCTCGCAACGTCATCCATGTACCGCGCCCCTCTGTTCGGATTCGGGGGGGCATCGCGCGGCAGCCGGGCCCGACCCCGGCATAGAGCCCAAGACGGGACGAACGACGCAAGGGACACGGATGTCGGATCGCAGTCGAGACGAAGCTGTCGGAATCGCAATCGCGGTGGTCGTGGGCGGCCTGGCCGTGTTCGCGGCGGTCGCGATCGTGCTCGTCGAGTGGGCGACGCTCGTCTGGACGACGGTGCGGCTGCACCCGACGCTGGTGCCCGCGTCGGAGGTCAGCCACGTCGCGCTGCACGGGCTGCTCTGGCACGAGTGGCGCACGCCGCGGTCCTTGGACGGCGTCGTCCCGCCGTTCTGGCTCGGGCTCGTGCTCGACCTGCTGCTCGTCGCCGGCGTCCTGCTCGCCTTCGCGTCCGTGTGGATGCGCTTCGAGGTCTGGAGCGGTCGTGGGCGCGCTGGGCTCCATGAGAGCGACCCGCGCCGAAAGGCCAAGCCGCGCGCGTTCGCGAAGCCGCGCGACTGGGCGCATCTCCAGCCGGCGGCGAGCGCCGCGCGCACCGGCGCGATCGTGCTCTTGATGAGCGTCGCGGTGCGCCCGCTGATCGGCGAGCGGCGCCGGCCGGCTCCGCGCGGCGGCGACGGCTGGAACATGGGCCTCCTGTGCGGGCGCGAGGTGCGCTCCGCGCCCGAGCAGCATCTGCTGGTGGTCGCCTCGACGCGGTCGGGCAAGACGATGCGCGTCGTCATCACGGAGGCGCACGAGCACGACGGGCCGCTCCTCATCACGTCGAACAAGCTCGACGTCCTGCATCACACGATCGCTGCGCGGCGGCGTCGCGGCCCGGTGTGGGTCTACGCGCCGATGAGCCCGCTCGGCCGCAGCGTCTCGTGCGCCGGCTGGTCGCCGCTGCGCTCGTGCCGGACCTGGCCGGGAGCGCTGCGGATGGGCCAGTGGCTCCACGACGCCGACCCGGGCGCCAGCACGGCGGCGAAGGGCGACGGCGCCGCCCACTTCTACGACCGCAACGCGGTCGAGCGCGCGCTGCCGCCGGTCCTGCACGCGGCGGCGCTGGCCAGGAGCAGCATGGCCGACGTCTACGACTGGCTGCTGGTCGGCCTGGAGGCGCTCGACGAGCCGCGCGAGATCCTGCAGGCGCACGGTGCCGACCGCGCCGTCGTCGCGTTGCGCGCGCTGCAGCAGATGGATCCCAAGGCGCAGGGGTTCGTGCTGATGAGCGCCGCGCAGCTGCTGAGCGCCTACCGGCATCCGGAGGTGCAGGCGGCAGACCGCGACGAGCTGCGACCGGACGAGCTCCTCGCCAAGAACGGCACGCTCTACCTGATCGCGCCGGAGAGCGACCAGGCCGCACTGGCGCCGATCTTCGGCGGACTGATCGGAGCGATCCTGCGCGAGTGCGAGGACCGTGCCGCCGCGGTCACCGACCCGCGGGAGCTGCCGCTGCTGAAGGCGCTCTGCGACGAGGCGGCACACCTCGTACCGCTCGCGAAGCTCCCGACATATATGGCGATGTCGGCGGGCCTCGGCGTGCGCTGGTGCGTCGTCTACCAGTCGCTCGCGCAGCTCCGCGCGCGGTACGGGATCGACGCGGACTCGATCACCGCCAACGCCCTCTGCAAGCTCTTCATCGGGCCGATCCATGACAAGACGACGCGTGACGAGCTCCTCGCGTTCCTCGGCAACGACTACGTCGAGCAGACCTCGGAGACGACGGATCGCTGGGGCGGCGGCTCGACGCGGACCACCCACGAGCAGGCGCGGCCGAAGCTCGCGCCGGAGGAGCTGGCGCAGCTCGGCAACGGCGAGGCGATCGCGATCCACGGGCGGGACCTGCCCGCGATCGTGAAGCTGCCGTTCTGGTGGGAGTGGCTCGGCTGCTCCTCCCCGCGCGAGGCCGTCGCGCGCAGTCGGCGAGGTGCGGCGAGATGATGACCGCGAAGAGCATCGGCGCCGCTTCGTCGCGCGGCTACGCCGACTATCTGGAGAGCCGCACCGTCGCGCCGGAGCAGGGCGACTACTACCTCGGCCGCGACGGTGCGCCCGCGGAGGCGCCGGGGCGCTGGCTGGCGGATCCCGCGGCGCTGGTGCGTGTTGGGGTCGCACCCGAGACGGTGGAGCCGGACGAGCTGCGCGCGCTGATGGAGGGCCGCCGGCCGGGCACCGGCGACCCGGTGTGGCTCCGCGCCGCCGGCCCGGACGGCTCGCGCGCGGGCGGCATCGACGTCACGTTCAGCGCGCCGAAGAGCGTGAGCATCGCGTGGGCGCTCGGCGATCAGCGCGCGGCGCTCGAGGCGGCGCACCATGCCGCCGTGGAGGCGGCCGTCAGCTACCTGCGCGAGACGGTCGAGCTGACGGTCCGCTACGACGCCGCGGTCGGCGAGGCCGTGCCGGCGCGAGCCGCGCACGTGCATGCGGCGGAGTTCATGCACACGACCGCGCGTGGGGTCGGCGAGGAGGCGCCGGACCCGCAGCTGCACAGCCATGTCGTGCTGACGAGCGTCGAGCGCGAGGACGGCTCGATCGCCGCCGTGCGCTCGCCGCCGGTGCTGCGCGCGGCGCGCGAGATGGGTGCCTACTACCGCGCGCATCTCGCCGGCGAGCTGCGCGGACTCGGCTATGCGATCGAGCCGGCCGGCGAGGACGGCCGTTACTTCCGCATCGGCGGCATCTCGGAGGAGATGGAGCGCGCCTTCTCGGCTCGCACGGAGGAGGTGCAGCGCGCGGCGCGCGAGTTCCGGGCGAAGCATGGGCGCGAGCCGGAGCGGGGCGAACTGCGCGACCTTGCCGTGCGCACGCGCGAGTGCAAGGCGCTGCCGCGCGATCGCGGCGAGCTCGATCGGGCGTGGGAGCGGCGCGGGTCGGAGGCCGGTGTCGATCGGGAGGTCGTGGCTGCGACTCGCACCGGCGACGTTTCGATCGCGGATCGCGCTGGCTGGGCGACGCGGGTCGAGGAGGGCGTGACCGCCCGGCACGCCGTGTTCGGAGCGGGCGAGCTGCGCACGGTGGCGCTCGAGCAGGCTGCCGGCCACGGGCTGGAGCCGTCGCGCTCGCTCGCGGACATCAGCGAGCTGCGCCGTGCCGGCCGGGTGCTCGACCTCGCCGACGGCCGGATGACGACGGCGCGCGTGCGAGCGGCCGAGCGCGAGATCGAGGAGCGAATGGGGCGGATGGCGTCCGACCGCACTCGGGTGGTCGACCCGGAGGCACGCGAGGCCGGCGTCCGTTCCGTGGAGGCCCGCTTGGGCGGGCCGCTCAGCGTCGAGCAGCGCGAGGCCGTGGAAAGGATCACTGGCCCGGGGCGCGCAGCGGTGCTGATCGGGCCTGCAGGCACCGGCAAGGGCGTCGTGATCGACGCGGCCGCTGGTGCTGAGCGCGAAGCCGGCCGCGAGGTGTGGGGCGTCGCCGTCGCCGGGCGGACCGCGCAGCGCCTCGGTGAGTCGGCGCCGGCGCTGGAGGGCCGAGTCAAGACGATCGACGGCTTCCTCGCCTCCGTCGAACACGGCCGCATCCAACTCGACGCGCGCACGACCGTGTACGTCGACGAGGCCGGAATGGGCGACACCAACCGCCTCCACCCTCTCGTTGCCGCCGTCGATCGCCACAGCGCCTCGCTCGTCGCGATCGGCGACCCCCGCCAGCTCCCCTCGATCGGCGCCGGCGGGATGTTCGAGCACATCGCCGAGCGCGTCCCGACAGCGCAGCTGACCGAGGTGCGACGAAGCTCCGACGTCGCCGCGCGCGAGGCGTGGCGCGAACTGCGCGAAGGCGACCCGGCGCGCGCGATGGCCCACTACCGCGCGGCCGGCCGGCTGCATTTCGCCTCCACGCGCGTGGAGGCGATCGAGGCCGCCGCACGCCGCTACGACGCGTTGGCTCGCGAGCTCGGACACGAGCGCGTCGCGCTGATGTCCGACGCCTCCAACGTCGAGATCGACACGCTCAACCTCCGGCTCCAAGCGCTGCGTCGCGACCGCGGTGAGCTGTCGCCGGAGGCGGTCGAGCATCCCAACGCCCATGTGCTGCACGGCGCGGATCGCGTCGTCTGGACAGGCGCGATGCGGGTCGCCGACGAGCCGCGCGTGGAGAACGGCGAGCGCGGCACGGTCTCGGCCCTTCGGCCTTCCAGAGAAGAGCTGACGGTCCAGCTCGATGGCACTGGACGCGAGGTGCCGGTGAGCGCCGAGGACCTCGGCTCGCTCCGACTCGCCTACGCAGGGCATGTCGTGCGCGAGCAGGGCGCGACGGTCGACCGTGCGGTCGTCGTGACGGGCGGCTGGCAGACGAGCCGCGAGAGCGCCTACGTCGAGGCCAGCCGCGCCCGCGACGGCGTCGACTGGTTCGTTGCGCGCGACGAGCTCGAGGCCGGCTGCGACGCCGACCGGATCGACCAGCTCGCCGCACAAATGCGCACGAGTCGCGCACAGGTGCCGTCGCTCGCGCCCGCGCTCCAGAAGACCCCGACCGAGCGTTCCACGTCGAGCGACTGCAACCGCCGACTCCGGTGATGCCCGAGCCGGCGCCGACCGTGGAGATCGCACCATGAGCGCCCGGCGCACGCCTCGCATCGCGATCGTCCTCGCCGCCGGCGAGCGCGACGCGCTCCAGCAGTTGGCCACCGAGCGCGGCGAGCCGGCGTCGACAACCGCGGCCCGGCTCGTCCGGTCGGCACTCGCCGAACATGGCGCGACGCTCGAGGCAGCGCGCCAAAGGGCACGACGTCGCGGCAAGCGGGGAGCTGAGCCGCCATGGCTGCCACCAGCAGCCCGAGCCGACCCGATCGCCGCGCTCCGAGACCGCTATCCCGTCGAGCTGCGCCACCTCCCAGCGGATCCGCTGCGCGATCCGGTCATCGCCGAGCCCCTCGCCGCACTGACCGTCTGGCGCGACCAGCTCGACGACGGCGCCCACACCGACCCGCGCATGGAAATCGCCTTCGCCCACGAGCTCCGAAACTTCGCCGCATGGCTCCAGACTCAAGCACGCCGCCACCGGTGACCGCATGGAAGCGCACCGTCTCGAACCCGTCCCGTCACCCCAGCCGCCACCCCAGCGGCACCGCCACCTCACACGCGAAGACGTGATGACCGCGGCCGAGGTCGCTGTGCTTCTTGCCTTGCCGAAATCGACCGTCTACGAGTTGGCGCGCCGAGGAGAGCTGCCGTGCGCACGCCTCGGGCGGAGCATTCGGTTTGTTCGAGAGGACATCGAAGCGGTGCTCCGTCGCAGGTGATAATCGGATCGCCAGAAGCCGACGTGCCTTCCTGCCGGTGAGCCGACCGCGCTCGCGGCCAACTCACCGGCGTCAGATTAGGGCTGTTGCCCGGTGAACACCGTGTAGATCTCGGCACAGAGGCCGCCTCTGGGAGCACCCAGGCGTGGCCCCTGTGGCGTAATCACGACCACGCCCGGAGCCGAGCCGGGAGCGAGGGTCGGGTCGGCGAATATCTCTGCAGCGGTCTGGCAGTGGATTGCACCATGGGCATTAAGCCCGTCGAGCTGGCCCGATGCGAGCGGCGCGCCAGGGCTCGTGCCCGGCAGCGTCTCAGCCAAAGCTGATGCGCCGGACCCGCAAATGCACGCGACGATGAGCGCCATCACCACAGCCAGTTTTCGGATCTGCACTTCACTCTCCCTTCGTCGTTGTCTGTTGCAGCTCAATCGGTGAGATACGCGCTAATGCGCCCCACTCCATCCGCAATCTGCGATTCGGAAACCGCGCAGGCGAGGCGCGCGTGGCCGGGCGCCCCGAACGCCTCGCCCGCGACGACCGCGACGCCCGCCTCTCGCAGGAGCGCGCCCGCGAGGTCGACGGTCGAATCGATGCGGCGTCCACGCAGGCTCCGCCCGAGGTATGCCGCGAAGGAGGGGAACGCGTAGAACGCCCCACGCGGCTCGACGCAGTCGATGCCGTCGATGTCCATCAGCGCGTCGTAGAGGAGCCGCCGGCGACAATCGTAGGCCGCGCGCATGCGCTCGACGCAGGCCTGGTCACCCTCGAGCGCAGCCGTCGCCGCGTGCTGGGCGACGTTGTTCACATGCGACGTCACGTGGCTTTGCAGCCGGGAGGCCGTGCGCACGATCTGGGCGGGGCCGGCGAGCCACCCGACGCGCCAGCCGGTCATCGCGTACGCCTTCGACACGCCGTTGACCACGACGCAGCGATCATGGACCACGGGAGCGAGGGCAGGCATCGACGGAGCAGACGCTTCGCCGCCGACGAGCTGGCTGTAGATCTCGTCCGCTACCACCCAGATGCCGTGCCGGGCAGCCCATGCCGCGATTGCGCTGACCTCCTCGGGCGAGGCGACGGCGCCCGTCGGATTCGCAGGAGATGCGAACACGATCGCGCGCGTGCGTTCCGTCCGGAGCGCCTCGAGCTGTTCAACGTCCACGCGCCAGCCGGCGCGGGGACTGGAGTCCGCGATCACCGGGGTCGCCCCGGCGAGCCTGACGGCCGCGACGTACGTTGGCCAGTAAGGAGCGGGGACGATCACCTCGTCGTCCGTGCCGCAGAGAGCCGCGAAGGCGTGGTGGATCGCCTGCTTGGCGCCGTTCGTCACGAGGATCTCGCTGGGGTCATACCGGCTGCCGGCCGTCGAGCGCATCCAGCCCGCGATCGCGACTCGAAGCACCTCTATCCCCTGCGTCGGACCGTAGCGGTGGGCTTCTGGCTCGCGACACGCGCGCCGAGCGGCTTCGACCACGTGGGCCGGCGTCGGGAAGTCCGGCTCGCCGGCCGCGAACGACACGACCGACCGACCGGCACGGCGCAGAGACCGCGCTTGCTCTTCGACCGCGAGCGTTGGTGAGGCGCCGATGATGTCGATTACCGATGGATTGGGAGCACGAGTGGTCATGGGTGACGCTCCGCAAACTAGGCCAGCACGATCCTCAGCTCAACAAATGCTCGGCTCAGCATCACGCTCTGCTGTTTGAGCAACGCCGATTCACGGCTCTACCCTGACCGATGCCACGCACTTCCCAACGCGGGAGATCTGACATGACGTACGTGATCACTGCTCGATGCAAAGACGTGAAGTCGGGTGATTGCGTCGAGGTCTGCCCCGTCGATTGCATCCATCCGCGCCCCGGGACGCCGGAGTTCGGGCCGGCGGAGCAGCTCTACATCGACCCGCGCGAGTGCATCGACTGCACCGCGTGCACTGCAGCGTGCCCGGTCGACGCATGCGTCGCCGATCACGACCTCGATCCTGCCGACGAGCCCTTCCGGGCGCTCAACGCCGAGTACTTCCGTCGCAGCTAGGTATGTCGGAGCGGCGGAACCTGGTGGTATGCCACATCGCCTCGGTCGACGCGATGGGAGACGCGATCGACGCGGTTCGAGAACTTACTCACAGCGAGAGACGGTTCGGCTTGCTGCTTGCCGTGTCGGCCAGGCGATCGCTCGACGACTACCTCTCGATCGATCCGGCCGCGCGCAGCTGGCTGAGGCTCCACCGCGTCGCGGTGGGGACGTGGTGCCTCGGCGTCGGCTACGTGTGGCTCGACCCCCAGGCCCGCCTCTACAACCGGCGCCATCTGCAGCGGGCTCCGTTCGTGTGGGGGACCTACGTCGAAGCATTCGCGTGCGTCCGCGAAGCACGCGTCTGGCTCGACGCGCGCCTCGGCGACGCGGCGACCGCGCCTGCTGCTCAGACCCCGGCAGCCGAGGCGACCGGCTCCACGGCGTAGCCGACCCGCTCGAGGACGCGGCCGATGTGACGGTAGTTGTCGAGGTCGCGCTCCTGCATCGCGTGGAAGCCCCGCCGGATCCGCGCCCGCACGTCGTCGTCGGATGCGACGAGCGCTTCGTGGCGGTCGCGCAGGTCAGCCTGCAAGGTAGGCGTCGTGTGCTCGATGAAGAACTCCTCGACGTCGAGCTCCTGCGAGAGGAACAGCGTCCGCGTGTCGTGCCCGAGCGCGATGTAGGGAACCGCGTACGGGAGCGAGAGCACCACGCCGTGATAACGCGAGCTCGTCAGCGTCCGGAGGCCGCCGAGCAGCGCCGAGACGTCGAGCGGATCGTGGTCCCGCCCGACGACGAGCAGCGTGCGCTCGGGCCGGCCGATGCTGCGCCACAGGCGTTGCGCGAACTGCGTGTCGGAGGGATCCATTGCGATCACCGCCACCTTCGCGCGGGGGTGCATCGAGAGCAGGTGGTGTGCGTACGAGGTCCACTCGCGCAGCAGCGCGGCACTGCGTCTGCGCCCGTCATCGGGCCAGGTACCCTTGAAGGGCCAGCGCACGAAATCCTCCCGGCGGCCGATCGGCGAGATGCGCGCCGGGAACATCGGGAAGTCGACAGGCGCAATCCCGTACACCGGGCCACCCAGCATCCCAAGCCGGTCGAGCAACCGCTGACGGCGGCTCTCACTTGGGAGTCTCATGTTGACCGCACAGTCTGCAGTCGTCTCGATTGGGGCGGTCACGCCTCTGCTCCGAAGCACTTCGGCACCACCGGCCGAACGTGCGGTCAGCAGGCTCAGCGTGTTCAGCGCCTCGATCACTCTCGGCTCGCGCTTGGGCGAGAGGACGCCGGAGTCGAGCGCGAGGCCGATCGTGGGCACGCCGGCGGCCGCCCCTTGGCGCATCGCGATGGTGAACGCCTGGACCATGTGTGGCGTGAACTCGTCGGTCAGCATGTTGCCCTCACACAGGATCGTCGCGTCGGCGCTCTCGATCCGGCGCTTGGCCGCAAACGGATAAGTCGTCGGGTGGAAGTAGTCGACCGCCGCGCCTTCGAGGAAGGCGAGGTTATGACGGTGGAACGTGTTCACGACGAGCTCCGCATCGGGGACGAGCCTCTTCAGGTGCTCGACGATGGGCATGATGCGGCAGTCCGCTCCGACGTTCCGGAAGCCGTTGTATCCATAGATGAACAGGCGGTTCTTGCGCGACACAGTGTCTCCTTGGTCTGGGATAGATTGATCCGTCAGCGCGGCTCAGGCGGCGGTCGGCCGGCCCTCGGGAAGGTCGGCGAGCTGCAGCTCGGCCGGTGCGTTACCTGCCGCGATCTCCCGCAGCAGGTCGGTTGTCTCGCGCACTGCGCTGGACAAGGGCACGCGTCCGTCCCGCGTGAGGATGGTGTTCAGGCGAAATGCGGGCGCTGCCCGATGCAGGCAGCGCAGCTGCGCTGTCTCAGCACGGAGCGTCGCAGGGGCGCGGCGCGACGCCGTGCCGCTGCACAGCGCCTGTGGGTCGCCGAGGCGCGCGTCGATGTACGCTCGCTCAGCGGCATCATCGACGAGGCGATACGCGTTGAAGGCGGTGTCGCAACCGCCGCGCGGCGTCCGTCCCACCAGAAGCGTGCTCAGGAACTCCGTCTCGTCGAGCCGCTCGAGCACGACGTTCGACGTCTCGTCGCGCTCGAGCAATACGACTGCGGCTATCGGCAAGCCTTCTTCGGGGTCGGCTATCGCCTCGGCTCCGCGGAACAGGTCGCTCGGGGCGACCATCGCGCGTGCATGGTCGCATGCCATCAGCCGTGCGATGTCCTCCCACAGGCGCGAAAGCCGGGCGAGGTCCGGGTCGCTGCGGTCGAGCATGGCGACCAGCGATCTCGCAGCGTCGGAGTGAAGCTCGAGCACCTCCGGGCCGGCGTCGGGGACGTTCTCCACGTCGGCGGCGAGGAACGCCGCGACTGCCTCGGGGAAGCTCTCGACGAGGTTCGTCCGGACGTAGATGTTGCGCTCGGAGATGAAGGCGAACGCGGCGAAGTCCCGCCCTATCCCCGTGTATCTGACGTAGACCCAGTCGTCGGAGTGAAAGCGCGTACCCGGCGACTGCAACAGACCGCCGACGCTGGTCGATTTTCCCGTCCCCGTCGGTGCGACGATCAGGAGCGCTCTCCCTTCCACCTCCACACAGGCGCCGTGGATCGAGTGCGCTCGCCGCGCATCCGCGAGCACACGACCGACCGCACCGAGGATCCAGCTCTTGATCTGGCCGTAGAAGGAGACGTTGACGAACCACATGGCGCTCTCCGCGCGGCTGTACCAGGCACCGGGGTCGGCGCCAGGGACGTCGACGAGCGCCAGCACGGACACGACCGGTCCAGTGGCAGGGCGGCGGAAGGTGACCGCCTCCCACAGTTCCCGAGAGAACCAGTTCGCCTCAAACATGCGCGCAATGTGCGACGAGTTGGTCCTGAGCGTCACCGGGATGCCGTGGATCACGGCATCCCGTCGTATCAGCGCCCCGCCGTTGAGAATTCGGTGCGCGGCGAGCGCCCTGACGCGATCCCGCTCACGGGGCAGCTGATCGAGCGTCTTGCACGCATTGGGAAGACGTCCGGACGTGGACGTCATGACGTTGCATGCGCCTTCGGACGCATGCGCGAGCCGCGTCCCCGGCCATTCCGATCGGTTCACAGTCAGTCCTTCCCTCTGATGAGCATCAGGTCCTCGGTCACGTGCAAAAGCACGTCAAGCGTCCTGCCGCCGGCATGGTTGGATGCGAGCTTCCGCTCGTTGTGAGCGCGGACCTCGTAGTCGAAAGGCAGGTCCCCGTAGGAGCCGAAGCGGATCGCACGGCGGGCGTCTCGCACCGGCAGCACCCTCCCCTTCGCCTCATTGCTGGGCGCAAAGGGGACGTCGAGCTGGCCCAACTCGAACGCTCGAACGATGCCGTCGGAAAGCGGTCCCGCGTCGGTCAGGCGGAGCACATTGTCGAGGAGGCATCGCGCTTCTCGCTCAAGCCAGTGCTGCTCCTCGGCGACAAGCTGCTCGTCCACGAACGGGCGGCCCGCCAGCGCGTCCAGCATCGCGCGGCTCAGCCGCAGCCCCGCCGCGTTGGTCGCCGCGTCCGGCACGCCGCGCGCCTCATGCTGAGACTTCGTGATCATCCGTGTCGGACAAGCTGCCGCGGCTGTCGCGGCGCCGAGGGCGATTACCGCGGCGGCGGCTGCTTCGTCGACCGGAAACGGCCCCATCCACTGGTACAGCACCGTGCTCAGCTGCACCGAACTCCCCGGGTACAGCGCCTCGAGGTACTCACGGCTCAGTGCCTTCAGCGCGCGGACGGCCGCCGTGTCCTGCACGATCTCGCCACCCTGCGCGACGCTGACCGCGAATGCTGCGACGCCCTGCTCGGCGGCGAGCAACAGCTCGAGAATCGAACACGCAAGTGCGACAGAGGGCGGGACGAGGATGCCTGTCAGCGCACCGAACGCCTCGCGCTCGATGACGACGCCTTGCGTCGCATACCACCCGCACAGCCGGTCGACGTAGCGCCAGCACTTCAGCGACTGCTCAAGCGGCGTGTCGCGCGAGTACGGAATGCAGTAGGTGATGCCACCGCCCTCGAAGGCGGTGCAGCCGGCTGCGAGGGTGATCTCGGCGAGCAGCCGCGCATCGGGTGCGCCGTGCCGTACCTCGACCGGCCGTTCGCATGCCGCCACGATCTCGCGGCAGCCGTCAACGCCGGCGCTGACCGCGGGAAATCCGTTCAGCCGGCTCGGGTTGCGCGTCCGCTCAGCCTCGTGCCATCCAGCGTCCGCGGCACGGAAATCGAGTTGCCGCGTGTAGCTGTCAACGGTCAACGGAAGGACGTCGGCACCTCCGTCGACGGTCAGCCGTCTCAGTACCGCTATCTGGTCTATGACGGTCGCCACGCCGGCGCGCGGCTGAAGCAACGTGCGGGACTCGCACAGCGCGCGACGGGTCACTTCCGCGGCGCGGCAGCCGGACGGGACTGCCAGCTGCAGCGCCACGGCCGTTGCGAGATCCACGCCTGCGCCGCTCGGGTGCATGGCAAGTACCTGGTCGCGGTCGTCCAGAAACTCAGCTTCCTGCTGCAAGGCGCTCCTTCCGCTCAGAGCCGCGTCTCAACCCGCGAGCCTCCGCGGACGCCAGCAGCGCGACCGACAGCTCGCGAACGCCCTCGACGAGATCGACCGTGGGGGAGAAGACGCGCGCGAAGCCGAGTGCGGCAAAGCGGCCTTCGACCACCTCCCACGGCTCGTCACCTACGGACAGGTTCCCGCCGAGATACACCGGGATACGGAGCCCGGCGTCCTGCAGCGCACGCGGCAGTTGGCCGCAGTTGAGCAGTGCATGACCGTTAACCGACGAAAGCAGCACCGCAGCAGCGTCATCAGCGCGCGCCGCATCGACGAATGTCTCGCACGGAACGAGGACCCCGAGGTTTGTAACGTCGTAGCCGACCGCGCTCAGAAGCGTCTCGGCAAGCTGGTTGGCGACGACATGGACGTCGTCGCCCGGCACGCCGATGACGACGCGCGGCCGCATGCGGCGGATGTCCGGCACGAGCTCGGCGAGCGCCGTCCCCTTGGATGGACGCCGACGCAGCGGTGCGCCGACCGCCGCAGCATTCTCGAGCGCACTCACAGCTGCGCCACGACATGTCGTTCGTGGATCTCGGCAGCCACGGCGGCTGCGCGGCTCGCAAGCTGAGCCATCCGCGAAAACGGTCCGTGCACGAGCACGTACTCCGCCGTGCCGCGCTCCGGGATGCGGAACGGCGATCCGATCGTGGCGCCGCCGAACGAGACATAGAGCGGCGCCACGTTCAGCCGAACCGCTCCGATGTACCAGCGCGTCGTCGTGTGCTGCAACAGCCACGGCACGCCGAGGGCGAACAGCAGGACGCCGTACGGGATCGCGCCCGGGCGGGGGACCGCTGCCACGCGCGCGACCTCGACGAGCCCTCGATGGTGCAGCGCCCAATCGGGCAAGAGCCCGAGCTGGCGCAGCTCCACGTCGGGCGACGCAGCCGAGAGCAGCCGCGCCGTCGCGACTGCTCTGCCGTTCGAGCGGAGGACGGGGACGAGGCCCTGATCGTCTCGTGTCTCCTCCCCGTCCCATGCGCTCGGGCGCAGCCCGAGGCGCGCGTGGTACACCTCCTCTCGTACCGCGCGCGCGTCGTCGAGGTCAGCCGGGCTGCACTCGAGCGAGAGGGTGAGCGTCTCGCCTCCGGTCCGATCCGCAAGCTTGGCGCCGGCCAGCGTCTTGATGTCGCCGGTCATCTCACACCAGCGCTTGGGACGCCGCGAGATGCTTCTCGAGCGCAGCCTCCATCAGCCGCCCTGACAGATACAGCGTCGTATCCGCCACCCGCTTGACCGCCTCGCACTCCTCGGGGGTCGCAACGCTCTCAGCGATCGCTTCGCGGACCTCCTCGGCATGCTTGACGTCGATCGTCGAGTGGGCGACGAAGAACGTCATGTTGTTGTCGGTGAGGCCCAGGTCGGCGCGCGCCCGCGCGAGGATCGGCGCCAGCTCGTCGTACGAGCTCTCCGCCCAGTAGCTGTAGCCGAGCCGCGCCTTCGCCCCTTCCGTGAGCGAGACGTAGTACAGGTAGCCGACCAGCGCCTGGGTAGGGGGAAGCGGAGGCTGGTCGTACAACGCCTCGTCCGAGAGACCGATCGACTCGAGGTCGTGAACGATCATCCGCTCGTGCCCGAGCTCCTCGTCGGCGTGCTCGTAGACGAACTTGAGGAGATGCAGATCATCCGGGGAAGAGGCATGCCACGCCGCAACAGCCTGATTAATTGAGTTGTGCCGCGTGTAGTGGAAAATTTCCACCATCGTCGTCTGGTACAGCTCCCTGCTCATGCCGTTCTGGAGCACATGGGTCCAGAATGCGCCGTCTCGGATCTCCGTCCATCGATGGGCAACGACGGCATCGAGCTCGTCGAAGAAGCCTGCGTCGGCCATGGTCGGTCCTCCAAACCTAGTGGTTAAAGCTTCAGTGTCTGCCGCGGGTCGGGCGAACCGACATCCTTCAATGCGGCGTATGAAGAAGCTTAAGAGGCGCCGACGGGAGTGCCAAAAAGCGCCCGCATCAAACGGGGCGCGAGGGCACAGAATGCGCGGCGAACTGGCGCAGGACGTCTAAGCCCGCAGCCACGCTGCAACCTCGGCAGCGTTCTCCTGCGGCGGGAAGACGGGGTAGAAGACCTTCACGATGCGCTCATGGCGGCAAACGAATGTAAGGCGCCGGTAATACCGGACGCCGTCGAGCTCGAAGGTCGGGAGTCCCAGATCGCGCGCCAGCACGAAGTCGCCATCGTGCAACAGCGGGAAAGGCAGATGCTCGCGCGCATGAAACTCCTGCTGTTCCTCAAGCGCCTGCGAGCTGATGCCGACCACGTCCGCTCCAAGCCGATCGAGCTCGGCCGCATGGTCGCGGAAGGCGCAGCTTTGCGGCGTGCAGCCGCGAGCGCCAGGAATCGCGTCCCACCCATCGGGCGGCGGGCGCCCAGGGACGCCCGTCTGCGGGTAGACGTACACCACCAAGGTCCGCACGCTCGCGTCCCGCAGGCTCACGCGATCGCCAGCCGTCGATGCGAACGCAACTGACGGCAACGACTGATCGGTCACAGCATCAGCCGCACCGTCGTCAACGGGAACCGGCAGCCCCGGGGGCAGAATCGACGGATCGGTCAACGGACTGTTTCCTCCCCCCGCGCCAACCGGTTGGCGCCGCGCCTCGCCGCCCGCCGAGGGAGCCACCAGTTGCGATCGCCGAGAAGCGACATCGTCGCCGGGACGAGCAGCGCGCGTACGATCGTGACATCTATCGCGACGGCGATCGCCATGCCGAGGCCAAGCTGCTCGAGCGATTCCATGCGCGAGGTCGCCTGCGCGAGGAACACGACTGTCATCACGAGCCCGGCGAGCGTGATCGATCGCGCGCTCTTGACGATTCCGCGCGCGATGGCCTCGTCGGATGGAGCCCCCTGGATCCACTCCTCGCGAATGCGCGACAACAAGAAGACCTCATAGTCGACAGACAGTCCGAAAACTATAGCGAAGAGGAAGACCGGCACGAAGTAGGAGAGTTGCGTCGACTCACCGAGACCGAGATCGGCGAACAGCACCGTCAGGATCCCGAGGGTCGCGGCAACCGAGATCAACGTGGATGCGACCGCCTTGAGCGGCGCGACAATCGAGCGAAACGCGATCAGCAGGAGCAACGCGGAGGAAGAGACCGCGATCGCCACGACCATCAGGGTGCGTGCGTTGAGGCGCTGCACGATGTCGATGCCGTTCGCAGTCTCACCGCCGACGGCCACCGCGGCCGGGTGAGTTCCCTCCGTCAGTCGGTTTCGCAATCGCCGCACCGTCGCCTGTGCAGCGGCGCTATCGGGCGACGCGCGCAACGGCACGAGCAGGTCGATCCATCCATTTCGCCCTCTGCTGGCGGCGACCGGGCCACCCAGGCCGGGATCGCTTGCGATGACGCGGCGCAACCGTCTCGAGTCGGCGCGCGCGACGATCGAGACAGGGTCCACGGCACCGTGACCGTACGCCCGACCCACATCCTCGCTGACAGCCCGTACCTCGTCCCCGCGCGGCAGTGCCGTGGTCGTCGGGAATGCGATGCGCGCGTGCAACAGCGGCAAGGCGGCGACAAGGAGCACCGGCACGGTGACAAGGACGACGCCGACGCGATGTCGTACCACAGCGGATGCCAACCATCGCCAGAGGCGCCCGCTGTCGGCCGCTGCGACCGCTCGCCGGAGCGCCAGACGATCGATGCTCGTGCCCGCGAGCCGCAACACCGCCGGGACGAGCGTCAGTCCTCCCACCATCGCGACCAGCGCCGAGGCCATGGCGCCGAGCGCCATCCCCGAGAAGACGCCGATGTCCACAGCGAGCAGAGACCCGAGCGCGATCACTATGGTGAGCCCGGAGAACGCGATTGCACGACCCGTCGTAGCAACGGTGTCCTCGACCGCTCGCCGGGCGTCGCCATCGTGGTCGGAGAGCGCTTCTCGGAAGCGTGTCACGTTGAAGAGCGCATAATCGATGCTGAGTCCCAAGCCGAGGACCAGCGCCGTGTTGGATGCGAAGACGCTGAGAGCCGTGGCGTGCGACACAAGGAACAGCACGCCGAACGTGACGAGCAGGCAGAGCGCCGCGAGGACAAGCGGGACTCCAGTCGCCGCGATCGACAGGAAGGCCACGAGCATGATCGCGCCCGTGATCGGAAAGGAGATCCGCTCGACCCGGGCGAGATCCGCGCGCGCCAGCTGCGAGTAGCGCTCGAAGACCGCCGGCGCACCGATGACGACGGCGCGAGCCGGCGCGGCCGCGCGTTGCGCGACGTCTCGAACGCCGGGGACAAGCGCCTGCGCCGCGGGCAGGTCTGCACGCAACGTGACCGAGAGCGGCCGATAGGCACCGTCCGATCGCGGCAGAGGGCGCACGTCGATGACGCCCGTCGCGTGTCTCAGAGCGCGCTCGACCCGCCGGAGGCGTGCCCGGACGAGATGGCGCGTTGCATCCTCACCTCGGATCGCTACCAGCACTCGGCTGATGTCGCCTCTGTAGATGTGCTCGCGCGCAAGGGCATCCGCGACTTGCGACTGAGAGCCCGGCACGTCGAACCCTCCGTTTGCGAGCCGCTCCTCGAGTTGCAATGCGCCGGGAACGGCGACCGCACCGGCCACCGTCCAGGCAATGAGTACGAAGACCGGGTGTCGCGCGATGAACCTGCCCAAACGCCTCATGCCGGCCTGCTGAGTTGCAGGAGAGAAAGGCGAGACGAGGGGGCAGGCAACCGGGTCTGATAGCCGATGCGCAGCAGCACAGGCGCCGGCGCGTCGCCATCGGTTTCGAAGAGCGACCCGATCGCCGGACCGTCCCGCAGCGGAATCCGAAGCGGCTGGACCGCGAAGCCGGCTCGGGTCGCCGCGAGCCAGATCGCCATCATCGCTCGACCAGCCTGCAGCCAGTCAAGGCTCCCAGAGCCAGCTACCTGCAGCAGGAGCGCGGCGCCACTCCGATCGATGAGCGACGCCGACCGGCGCCGCTGCCTCGCGGCCAAAGCTGGCGTCATCGCCGGCCAACGACGGGCAGCGGCAACATGCATCCGCGGAATGCCCAGCTCCGCAGGCGAAAGCCCGACCGGGTCGGTCACCCGATCGCCATCACCAAGCCTCCACCAGCGTGCTTCCTCTTCGAGCCAATCGCAATCCTCGCCGGCGCTGTCGCGAACAAGCGCGGACAGGCGACTCAAAGCTCTCCTGTCCGCGAGCACGGAGGCATGTGAGCCATGAAACTCCGCGACGTGCTCGAGCTCGTTCAGCGAACCGACCGGCAGTGACTCGGTGGCGAAGGGACGGCGGTTGGTCGCACGGGCACGCAGGACGCCCTCGTTCCGCGCGTATGCCGACGCTCGGAGGTCCAGCGATTCGAAGGACAGCCCGAGTGCCCCAGCGCTCGATGCAGCGGTGGCCTCGAACTCCACATCCGCAATGCTGGTCGCCGCCTCGAGCGCGCATCCCAGACTCAGGTGGTACAGCCGATGGTCTGGGTCGAGCCTCGGGAGGCGGCTGGGCTCCGGGCGGGCGAGCAGAGTGCCTCTCTGCGCCCAGGCGAGGCGCCAAGGCTGCGTATTCATGATCGATGGCGCCCGGCGTATCGCATCGGCGACGGCCATTGCATTCGGTGGCCATTCCAGCGATCTGTGGTCGGACGCTGTTCCTGGCGAGCGAGCCGGCGGGCGCAGCAGGAAGTGCGCCGACCGAACCACCTCCGCGACCCAGCGCGCGCGAGCTCTGTATCTGTCGGATCGCCGGCGCGGCAGATCGTGGAGATCGGACGCGACCATGTACCGAATAGGGCGACCTACGAGGAGATCGACCACGAGCCGACATGCGATGGCGCCAAGTCCCGCGACGGCATACGAAACCTGTGGCCACGAGATCCCGGTCGTCAGCACTTGTCGTGCAAGAGCAAGAAAGTCCGCAGGCATGGTGGGGTATCTGATCCATCCGCGGACAGCTCTTGCGCTTTCGCCGCTGCCGGGACCCGCGGCAGTGGCGGCGAAGAAGTCCTCACGTCGACACTTCCCGTAGAAGGGTGCGGCCTCGCGGCGGTAATCGAACACGTAGACCACCGCTTTGCCAGCGGTGTCGATCCCCGAGATGAGAGGGATCCTCTGGCGTGCCGCCTCCTCGTGGAGCAGGTACTTCCATCGCAACCCACCCTCGGCTATGTCGACCGCGTCGAAAATCACCGACGCGCCTCGGACTACGTCGCCCGCGTTGTCGTCGGTGATGCCCTCCGGGAACACACTCGTGCCGACGAAGGGATTGATCGCCTTCGCCCGCTCGGCCTGGACTTCAGCCTTGTTGCGCCCGACATCAGCGAAGACAGCAGCCTGGCGATTCAGGTTCGTCACGTCGTAGCTGTCGGGGTCGGCGAACACGAGCTCGCCAACTCCGAGACGCGTGAGCGGATCAACGATTGATCCGCCAACGCTTCCGCACCCTGCGACAACGACGCGGGCAGCACTTACGAGAGCCTGTTCTCGCGGTGTCAGCACACCGTCATTACGGACCAGCATCTCCCGAAGGAACGTGGACGGGTCCAAACTCGGAGTTTCGGCCCGCTGCGGAGCCGCACCATCAACCGTCATCATCGCCTTTCTAGTCGTCATACCTGGCATCCCGTGCCATTGAGAAGATCCTTAACACGAATATGCCTAGGTATGTGATCAAGAGCCACATCAGCTCCTGAAACCGATAAATGACGTTATGCCACATTCACTACCTGTCCGATCCGGCAACCGCACTGCGGACACACGACCGAGTCGCCAGCCCCGCCAAGGCTTCTGACGACGCTAGCGGGACCATGAGATGCCGTTTCGCGTCGCTCGCGACGAAGTTCCTCACGCAGAGAATGGACTGACAACCGCTCCTGCTCTGCGCGCTCAAGCCAGCGTTCTTGATCTGCAGGTTCGAGAGCGGCCACTTCGACGTGATGGCTCCAAGAAAGGTTCTCCCGACGTCGGGAGATCTCCACTCTGGAGGCGGTGTACGCCATGTTCATCAATGTCTGTGGGTCGTAGCCGGTGATCTTGGCCGCACGCGTATATCGCTCTCCAAAGCGCGCATTGCCGTATCGCAGCCAATCACCGATCCACCAGCCGACGCTACGCCCGATGGATCCAAGGCGAGAGCCCTGTGCCACCCACGCGCGCATGTCGAGTTCCTGTGTCGGCATCCACGATGTCGCTGTAAGCGAAACCGCGGACTCCGCCGGTCGAGCAGCTTGGATTTCGTGATCTCCTGCCATGCCTCCCTCGCGGTCATGGACGAACCAGATCCACGAAGGTTTCTAGCCAGGGCCGCCCATACGCTCAAGAAGCGGTGCGCAATCAGTCTGCGCTCAGGTAGATCAAGAGCATGAGACGCCCCCGCTTTACCACTCCAGTCAGAGAGCGCGGCAAGCTGATCATGCACGTCAACCCCCTAAAGAGGCAACCGCCGAAAAATGGACTCCGTGCATCCCGAGTTGAAATGATTCGGCTCATCTCGGGATGGCCGCGGTACGAGTGTGACCTCAGACTCGATCCGGCCGACGGTGCTCCTCCCCCGATGGCGCCGTCTTCCCCGAGTTCGTGCTCGCGTCCCAGCGGCCGCTGGGACGCGAGCACATGTGAGCCGCTGCGAATTCGGGCCGCGTAGATGCAGTCAGACCGGATGACGTCGGTCGTTGGGAGAAACCGCGTCTACCCCTAGCAAGCACGCTACCTCGATGTTGTCACGAAGCTGACAAGCGAGCTGAAGGTGCCCTGTTATGTTGCCCAGATTAGTCTCTTCAAAGGCAATAGTTGCGTTGAGCACGTGATCCTCCGGGACGCGCAGGTTTGACCTCCGGCTTGCAAGGGTCGCCACGCCCGCGACGACCGTCTCCCCGTCGGCCTTGAGCCAGGACAGGATCGTGCCCAACTCCATCGAGTCGGACAGCTTGGCATCGTGACGCCGGTCATGGCAGCAAATCCAGGGCGGCGCCGACTATCGTGTCCGCGTCGATGCCGAAGTGGCGATAGAGGTCGGCGACCTCGCCGGACTGGCCGAAGCCCTGGACGCCGAGGCACGTGATCGGGACGTCGCGCACGGCGCCGAGGAAGCTCAGCGTGTGTGGATGGCCGTCGAGCGCGCTCACGATCGGCGCGGCGCGCTCAGCCGGGAACAGGTCGTCGAGGATCCAGTTCTCACCGTCCGCCACGCCACGCCGCGCCTGCATGGCGCGGAAGACGAGGTCCGGCGAGGTGAGGCACAGCACGTCGGCAGCGATGCCCGCCGCCGCGAGCTCGTCGGCGGCCGCGAGCGCTTCGGGCGCCAGCACGCCGACGGCAGCGATCGTGATGGCGGGCGACGCGTCAGCGCGCTGCAGCGCGTAGCCGCCGGCGAGGGCCTGGCGGCGGCGCGCCTCGCGCGCGGCCGCGTCGTCCGGCAGCGCCGCGAGCGCCTGGTCGATCGGCCGCGTCGAGAGGCGAAAGTACGCGGAGATGCCGTCGGGTCGGCCGAGGCGCGAGAGTGCGTCGAGCAGCGCCCACTCGAGGTCCTGCCCGAAGGCCGGCTCCCAGGCGACGCACTCTCGGCTGCTCCAGCCCGATCGACGGCGTGCTGATCGACTGGTGCGCGCCGCCCTCCGGCGCGAGCGTCACGCCGGACGGCGTGCCGACGAGGATCGACTGGCCGCCCGCGTACATGCCGTAGGACCACGGCTCGAGCGCGCGGCTCCCGAACGGGTCGTAGAGCGTGCCGATCGGCAGCAGCGGCTGGCCGTCGCGCGACCACGTGAGGCCGAGCTCGCCAAGCAGCGAGACGAGGTTGACCTCGGCGATCCCCAGCTCCACGTGCTGGCCGTGCTCGCTCTCGCGCCATCTGACGAGCGTGTCGGTGTCGTCGGCGAACCAGTCGATCCGCTCGCCGACGCTCCAGATGCCAACCTTGTTGAGCCAGCCGCCGAGGTTCGTCGAGGACGCCACGTCGGGGCTGACCGTCACGACGCGCTCGGCGACCTCCGTCGCGTCGTTCGCGAGGTCGACGAAGAAGCGCCCGAACGCCTGCTGGGTGGAGGCGCTGCCGGCGTGGCCGCGGCCGAGGTCGGCGGGGACCGACGGGGGCGTGACCGGCGGGCGCTGCTCGCGCTCCAGCCGCGCGGCGACCCCGCGGCACAGCTCCGCCTCGGGCGAGCCGTCCGCGAACGCCGCCCACGGATCGGCCGCGTCCGCGCCCAGCTCGCCGGCGAGCCGCTCCCACTGCGCGGCGCTCAGCAGCGCCGAGTGGTTCGCCGGATGGCCCTGCGTCGGCAGCCGCCACGCCTTGATCGTGTAGGCGAAGATCACCGACGGCCGGTCGCTCACCGCATCGGCCTCGGCGTAGGCGTGGAGCAGCAGCGAGAGGTCGTGGCCGCCGAGGTCGCGGACCGCCGCCAGCAGCTCGCCGTCCTCCAGCTCGGCGACGAGCCGCTCGACGTCGCGCCCGCCGCGCCCGCTGCCGGGCAGCCGCTCGCGCACCTCGCCGGCGTCGGAGCACAGCAGCCGCTGGTACTCCTCGTTGCCCATCCCGTCGATGCGGCGACGCAGCGCGCCGCCGCCGCGCCGCTCGAACAGCTCCTCCAGCCGGCGCCCGTACTTGACGGTGATCGTGTGCCAGCCGGCCGCCTCGAACATGCCGGCGATGCGCCCGTAGGCGATGTCCGGCACGACGCGGTCGAGCGACTGGCGGTTGAGGTCGACGATCCACAGCAGCTCGCCGAGCTGCGGCACGACGGGGTCGACGAGCGCCTCCCAGATCGCGCCCTCGTCCAGCTCCGCGTCGCCGACGAGCGCGATCTGACGGCCGCCGCGGGGGACGTCGAAGTGGCCGGCGACGTAGCGGTGTGCGAGCGCCGACCAGATCGTCGCGGTCGCGCCGATCCCTACCGACCCGGTCGAGAAGTCGGCCGGCACCGGGTCCTTCAGCCGGGAGGGGTAGGACTGCAGGCCGCCGAACTCGCGCAGCGTCGTGAGGTATCTCGCGTCGAGCTGGCCGAGCAGGTACTCGATCGCGTGCAGGACCGGCGAGGCGTGCGGCTTGACGGAGATGCGATCGGGGGCGCGCAGGTGGTGGAACCACAGCGCGGTCATGATCGAGACCATCGAGGCCGACGAGCTCTGGTGCCCGCCGACCTTCACGCCCGAGGGCGTTCTGCGCACCTTGTTCGCGTGATGGACGATCGAGCTCGCCAGCCACAGGACGCGGCGCTCCACCGCCTTCAACAATTCGAGGCCGGAGCGGCTGCAAGCAGTCGCGGTCATTGCGGCGATCATGCGCGCGTGTTGCACGGGTGTCTAGATCTTCGCCCTGGTCGGATTCCGGCGAGCTCGATCTGGTACTCCCTGCTGGTACTCCCTTCCCACCAGCAGTCCCGCCACCACCCCCAGAACGCCGAAAGCCCCGCCACCGCGGGGCTTTCAATCACGCGCCCGAGAGGATTCGAACCTCTGACCTTCGGTTCCGTAGTTCCGTCTTGGTGGGCGAGCTTCCCGTGGTTACGGGGAGTTGGAGCGGTTCGCTCGTGTCCCCAGAGGTGATATTTGCAGCGTCAGGGACATATTGGGGCCACGGTTGGTTCGCCAGTGCGAAAAGACCCTCCCCGATGTGGGCACGAGCGGCGTCTCAGACCCTCGCGCGTCCACCGTTCGACCGCGGCGCACCTCTTCGAACGCCTGCTCGTCGGCTAGGTCTTCTAGGCATCAGCCGCGCCGGCGACAACGGCCGCGCAGCCTGGAAGGAGTACCGCTTCCCTCGTGTGGCGCTCGGATCGCGCTCTCGTCGCACAGCGCCCGCTTCTGTCAAAGCGGTCAGACGCTGATGCAGGTTCGGAAGCTTGATCCGCAGGTGTTCGGCCAACTCTGCGGCAGTGAAGGACTCGAACTCTTGCGCGGCCTTGAGCGTGTCCCGCAGTTGCGTGGATCCGCCCAGCAGCTTGACTTCGCCCTCCTCGAGCTGAGCAAGCGCAAGGCTGCGATTTCTGAGCACGAGATCCAGGCTCTCACGAACGTCCTCGTTCGGCCGAGCGACGAGCAACAGAGAGCTTCCCTCCTCGCGCTGCAAGCGGGCGCGAATCCGGGTGAACAGCTCGTCCAGGAACGACGGTGTCGCAACCTCGACACCAGCGAAATCGACCACAACGGCCTCATGAGCCGCCATTGCGGCAAGAACTTCCTCGGAAACGACGGCGCCACGCTCTCGCGTCGACAGAACGCGATCATGGCTAGCAAGGGATATAAAAAATGGATTCATTGAAGTCGTAGAAATATATCCTTAGGAAGCGTTTTCGGCAGCAGCTACGGTCGCCATGAGAACCTCATGTCAGCGGTGGACCGTCAGGCCGACCGCCCATCCAGCCACAAATGGTCGACCTCCAGTGAAGCGCCAGCGCTCACCGGACCACCGCGCCTGGGCGGTGCCACTGCGGATGTCGACTGAGGCACTGAGGCCGAGTTGCCTCGCCCGCTGAAGGAGGTTGTCGAGACCTCCGAAGCCATCCTGGGCGATTCTGATGGCGCCGCGAAGCTCGGCCTCCGGGTCCGCCGCACGCGCCACCTCCTCACCGAGGTCGACCGCGACCAGTTGGACCTCGCGTTCGGAGGCCTCGATGGTTGCGCAGATTACTGTCCCGCACGTGCTCGCCGACGCGTACTGAAGTCCATTGCCAGCGAGCGCTGGAGCGGCGGTTGAGAGGAGCTTTGCCTCCGGCCGACTGAGGCGAGGCCGGGTGTGGAAGGCGGTTGCCAAGACCCAGAGCGCGAGCGCGTCAGCTTCATCCTGGTCATACACCCGCTGAGCAGGGATCACCACGCTACGGTCTCGCGGCGGAGTTCTCGCGTCGTGCGGAAAGCTCGCCCGAGGGGGAAGCGTCCCCAGCAAATCGTGGAGTCGCGAGACGGCCGGTTCCTCGCTCGGCGGCCAGACGCACGCCGTGCCCTCGCCTGCTCGGTAAAGATGATCGTCTACAAGGGCACAGATCACCGCACCCCCCCACGCGTCGATCGCTCGGACCTGAGTCGCCGCCACGAGCAGCTCGTCGTCCGCGCCGCGCCGATTTCGTGGATCGGGCAGATGGCCAAGCGCAGAAAGACGCCGGATGTCGCCGGCCATCGAAATGCTGTGGTGATCGCTCATGCCACTCAGGTACTCGATTTCAGACACCGGCTTCTCGACAGGCGTGGAAAGCCGCACGCTCTGATTATCGGTCAGCCGTAGGACGTAATCCCCTCGCAGCCGGCTCCCATTGGAGCCGGCCAGCGCGATTCTTGGCCTCCCGCCCGCCAGCCTGCTATTCTTCAACAGCGTCATTGAAGTAGTCTACACGGAACGGAGCGAACATGCCGACCAAAGCGAAGAAGCCCATCGTGATCCTGGTAAACCGGCGCGAAGTCGAGATCCCCGATCGCGACACCACGGGTGCAGAGATCAAGGCGGCTGCAGAGGTGCCGCCCGACTTCAAGCTGTTCGATCCTCAGGGCAACGAGATTTCGGACGACTCGCCAGTGCACGTGCATCCGCACGAGAGATTCACGGCGATCTCCGGGCAGGATGTGTCGTGACGGCAGCCTCCGTCGCAGCCGACGTAGAGACCGCCGCCGCCGAGTTGGAAGAGGCATTCCCCGGCATGATCCATTGGGAGCCGGATGAGAACGGCGGTGCATACATGACCGTCGAGATCGTTCTCGGCGAGCGATGGACTCGCAGCAGAGCCCCGGTGACCTTCCACGTCCCCTACAACTATCCGTTCGCTCCGATCTACCCGTACTACCTCCCGGAAGATGTAACACCGGTTGACGGGTGGCCGCCCGCACTGCAACGAGCTCAGTGGCAAGGGTCTGCTGTCGTGCAGGTCTCGCTTCGTCACAACGCCTGGGATCCCAGCCGCGACAACGCCGTCGGCTGTGTGCTTCAGATGCAGGCATGGGCGAGAGAGCAATGAAGACGGCTGAGCTGCGAATCGGGCATGACGAGTACGCACGCCTGCACCGTCACCTTCATCGCCCTGATCGCGACGAGCATGGAGCGGTCATCCTCGCTGGCGTACGCGAGCGGGTTGGCCATGTCGCGCTGCTCGCACGGGAGCTGCATCTGCTCGGTGACGCTGATTTTCCACCAGGCAAGTACGGATACCGACAATTCAGCGCATCCGTGCTCGCTACCCTCGGCAACCGCGCGCACGAGGAGGGCTTGGCGCTGATTACGTGCCATAGCCATCCTGGCGCCACAACGCGCAACGACCTGTCATCGGACGATCTGGCGAGCCATCGCCGGGTCTTTCCCCATCTGCTGGACATCGTTGGAGCGCCGGTAGGCGGCATCGCATTCGGCACAGCCAGTGCGGCCGGCGAGATCTGGGCGCCTTCAACAGATCCGGTACAGCTCTCGGGTGTACGGGCGGTAGGCGCACCCCTTCATTGGCTTCAGCGAGAGCCGGAAGAGGCCACCTCAACAGATGAGGAGCGATTTGACCGTCAGATCCGTTTGTTCGGCGCCACCGGGCAGAACATTCTTCGCCGGATGCGAGTTGGTGTCATTGGCGCAGGCGGCGGCGGATCGATGCTCGTGGAGCAACTTGCGCACCTTGGGGTCGGAACGATCGTTGTGGTCGACTTCGATGTAGTGCAGACTCATAACCTCTCTCGCATCGTTGGAGCAACTCCGCGTGACGCCCGCGATCAAACCAAGAAGGTTCGTGTCGCGTCCCGCAATGTGGCGCGCATCGATTCAGCTATCTGCGTCGAGGAGATCGACGGAGACATCGCCGACCATGACGTTGCGGTCGCATTGACGGACTGCGACTTCCTGTTTCTTGCCACGGACACGATCACAAGCCGCCTCGTCACGAACGCCATTGTGCAGAGCCACCTGATTCCGGCAGTGCAAATCGGCGCGAAGGTCGACTTGCGCGCTCAAGGTGGCATCGAGAGTGTTTACGTTGCCGTACGTCCCGTGTGGCCGCGGCAAGGCTGCCTCGACTGCGCAGGACTCATCGAGCCGATGGCACTCCGAAAGGAGGAGAACACGGATCAGGAGCGAGCAGCGCAGAACTACCTTGGAAGCCCTGAAGTCGTCGACCCTTCGGTGGTAAGCCTCAACGGTATCGCCGCTTCATCGGCGGTGAACGTGATGCTTATGTGCGCCGTCGGTCTCGCGGATGAGAGCCTCCTGCGGCATCGGTTGCTCGACGCACAGACTGGCGACTGGCTCACGCTCCAGCCCATACGAAAGGACGCTTGCCTGTGGTGCGGCGAAAGTTCGCGCTCGAGGTATGCGCTGGGCGACGCTGCCGCTCTTGCAACGCGAGCGCCAATCTCGCATTCACGCCCCTCATCAAGCAGAGGCATCTGGGAATGGATCCGAAGGTTCGTGAGCCGACGATCCACCCGTCACCCACGCCGCTGACTAAGCGACTTCTCTCAGCAGCTCGGCCACCCCGACACCGAGCCCACGACCGAGGCGCACAAGCACCCGCACCCCTGGATCCCGCTGCCCCCGCTCGATCCGGCCGACATCGGACAGCGCGAGGCCGCCGGCGTCGGCTACCTGCTCCTGGGTGAGGCCGCGTTCGGTGCGGATTCGGAGAACGTTTCTGCCGAGGCGGTCGAGGGGATCGCGGGCCACGGCGGCATCGTCGTGGCATGGGGCTGATCGGCTCTAGAGCTAATAAGCCTTGCGACAGGATGAGCGGACCGCGCACGGCGCTCGGCGTCGTTGGTCTGCGCGGACTGCAGGCGGGCGCGGAGCTGGCGGCCCCACACCTCCGCGAACTCGGCGAGCGGAACGTCGAGCGCAACGACCACCCGGAGCAGATTGAGGAACCCGATGTTCGCCTCGCCGCGCTCGATCGAGCGACGTAGTTGCGGTGCATGTCCGCGCGCGTGCCCAGGCTCTCCTGGCTCAGGCCGCTTCGCGCGCGCAGCTCGCGCACGGCGCGTCCGAGCGCGAGGAGAGGTTCGTCGTGTGCGGGTCGTCGGCGACGCATGAGGCTTATTAGCTCTGGAGCCTATCAGCCTCATTGGACGACGATGCGGACATGGCTCGTGACCCGCTGCGCCGGCTCGGCGCGAACGTCCGCTCCATTCGTCACGAGCGGGGGCTGACGCAAGAGCAGCTCGCACACCTCTCCGGGCTCTCGCTCTCGGACGTGGGGCGCATCGAACGCGCCGAGCGCGACCCCGGCGTCCGCGTCCTGGTGCGCCTCGCCCGCGGCCTCGACGTGCCGCTCACGCGCCTGCTTGACGGCGTCGGCTGAAACCAGCCGGCCTCCGCTCCGCTCCGGCGGTTCCCGCAGCTCACCTCGCCTCCGCCTCGCCTGCGGCCCCGCCGCCTACCTCCTGACTCGCGCCCCTCATCCGTCCCTGCTCCCCTCATGGCGCTTCCCGTCGCCTTCACGTTGCCGCGCTTCGCCACCCTGCCGTCCAACTGCCGCTCCCCCCATCGCCCCAGCTCCGCCCGTCCACCGCCTCCCTTCCCGGACGCCACCAGCTCTCCTCGCTGTGTCCCTCGCTTCCCGCCAGCCCTGACATCCCCGACACCACTCCCATCTTGTGGGTTGGTCGAGGAAGGGGGTCACCGGTGCGGAGCAGCGGTGACCCCCTTCCTCGACCCAGTGGTGACGGGCGATCTGGCGGGGAGCGAGGGACACAGCGCCGAGGCGCCGGTCCGAGTCTCCTGAGTTCTCGGAGGCGAACTCGGACGCGGCGCTCGGAACTCAAGCGGCGACGAACAGCGCATCGAGCGACAGGCTCGTCTCGCGCTGCACGGCCGCCGGGTCGCCAGTGCTCCCACCGCAACGGATGGGCGGCGGGGCGAGAGGGACCTGAAGGAGTCGGCTGTCGCCGGCAAGCAGTCGCCCGCGCGTCGTGAAGCCGACCTGCTCCCTGCCGGTGTGCTCGCCGCTCCGGCGGCCGACCTGCGGCCCGCCGACCCAAGCCGTCAGCTCGTGGTCGGCGGCCCGGACGAACGTCGGCAACTGGCGCTCGTCTGAGCACACGACGAGAAGCGCTGGCTCGACGTCGAGGGCCGCATAGCGCGACTCCCGCCACCCGGCTGTCAGGAAGTGGTCGTATCGGCGCAGCCGCGTGAGCTGCTTCGACGCTCGGCGCGTGCGGTCGTACTCCAGCATCACCGCTGTCCGCTCGCCGCCGTCGGTGATGCCGACCAGCGTCGCATCCGGCTTCAGGACGCCCGCCGTGCTCGCTTCAGGGTGGACGAGTCGCTCTCCGAGGTCGGACGCGGCCGACGCATCGTCGGCGCGCGCCTCGCGGCGCGGGTCGACCGCGCCCGAGCGCGGGCCGAGCATCCGGAACGGTGCTGCGTCGATCAGCCGCCCCTCCCTCCCCGCCGCCCTGGCGGCTCGTGCCGCCAGCGCCGTCACGAGGCCAGCCACTTGGACGTCGTGCTCGACATAGGCGATCGACGTCAGCTCGGCCGGCGCGAAGTCCTCGCCGTCGGCCGCCATACCCGCGTCGAGGATCGTCCGCCAGCCGAGCGCGGTCAATCGGTAGATCCACTCGTGCGAGCCGTCGTCGCGTCCGACGCGCGGACGCAGCTTGTCGAGCATCCCCGCGTCGTGCAGGAGCTTCAGCCGCTCGTGCGTCGCCGTCCCCATCCGGCCCCAGAACAGCGCAGCGAGGATGCACGTCGTCGCGTAGCCGAAGTCGTGCAGGAAGGCGAGCAGACGCAGGTCGCGCCGCGTCAGCCGGCACGGCGGCGGGACGGTCGGGCGCCGTCCCCACTGGATGCCGAACGCGCCCAGCCCCACGCCGGCCGCGCCGAGCTGCTCGATCATCGGGCGCCCCCGCTCGTGCCGCGGTGCGACGCAAGGTGCGCCTCCAGGTCCTCCCTCGAGAACCGCACCGCGCGACCGATGCGCAGGCACGGCAGCCGCCCGCCGCGCGTCAGCTCGTAGACCGTCGATACCGGGACGCACAGCAGCGTCGACACGTCGCGCGCGGTGAGGAGCCGGCGATCCAAGCTCACCACCGCGTCGCCGCCGAAGCGCGAAGCCTTGCCATCCATGACGTTGACCTCCTGATGAAGAACGGGCATCTACCCCCTCTTCACGAGAACGGCCGGATTGTGCGAGCCAACCGCTCGCAACCCACCTGTACGCGGCGAAGAAGGGCTGTCTATCCCTTCCTCACGAAAACGGCTGGATTGTGCGAGCGAACTGCCCGAACAAAAGGAAACCCAGCCCCCGCAAGGGCTGGGTGAGTGATCGCCACGATAGCGCGGGGAGCGCCCTAACGGAGCCGGCACCGACGCAGCCGCACCGCCCGCGTCGAACGCGCGCGCCAACCGCTCGGCCGCGTCCTCATGGCTGCGGAAATGCGTGTAGCGCATCGTCGTCTGATGTCGGCGTGGCCACCCACGCTTGCACTCCACGAGCGACGTGATCAGTGGGTATGCAGAATGACGTCCGCCACCGATGGTGCAGGTTGATCTCGAGATCGAAACAAGTCGCCGTCACGATCCAGCTCGAACTCGCAACGCCCTCCACTCCAAGCTCCGTTGCGCCCCGCTCCAAGCGATGTCAGGATGGTTCGATGGTTCGTCAGCCGATTCAGGTCGTCGCGACCGGGATAGTCGTCGCAGAGGCATCCGACGGCGCTACCGTCCCCGGTACCAAAGCCCTCGTGACTCTCACGGCGTTCGTCGAGTTCGACGGATACGGCGAACGGAAGAGATGGACGGGTGGGCCCCAGGGGCCGATGCCTCTCCCGAGCGACGGATCCACGACTACCGCGCTGCTCCATCTCGTGCGGGACTTCGAGGAGGACCTGCTCCCCGATCTCGGGATCGCCGGCCTGCGCACGTCCCGCTTCGACTTCTATGCCGCGCCGCGCAGGATCGAGGTGGCCCCGAGCCTGCGCGAGCGACTCACGCTCGATTGAGCTGCCCGCCCGTCTACTAACCGAGAACGGCGTAGCAGCCGCCTGTGTAGGTCTCCCCGGTCCAATACGTTTCAGGGGCGACCAAGATTCTCTGGGTTCTCGTGATCGCGCGATACTTGATCAGGGAGCCGGGCTGAACCTTCGTGGCCTTGAAATGCGCGTACCACGGCATCCATCTGTCCCCGCGGAGTGCCCGATTGTCGCTGTCGTTGTAGTCGCCGACGTACGGCACGCCGTTGGGTCTGACGTAATTGATTCGCAGCGTCGTTCGCTTCGCGTACTGAGCCACAGGTCTACGAAGCTGGTAGTGGATGTGGTAGGCGCGATAGGCGTTCCCGTTGTCGTCCACGCCTGTCCGGACGAGCTTCGTGCGCATCATCGTGAGCGCCCCGTACGACCGCCGATCCCGCCCGCACGATCTCGGGACAAACCCCGGATTGAGCTCGATGAAGGGGTCCTCGGCCATCAACGAGAGGGATTCCTCGCCGTACTCTGGCTCGCCGACGCCGCCCGCGTCTTCGGGCGGCGTGACCCCTGCATCAGCGTCGTCGGAGTCGTCCCCGTCAGGCAGATCGGCGACTCTCACTTGAGCGGCTGCGACAACACTGATGTTCCCGACAGCGTCCACCGCCTCCACCTCGACATCGAACACCTCGTCGACGCTCGATGTCGGCAGCTCGAAAGACGACCACTCCGTCGTCTGCCACGCCGACCAGGCTGCGCCTGCTCGTCTGAAGCGATAGCGGAACTCGGCCACTCCGCTCCCCGGCGCGGCGTCTGCGAGCGCCGGATCCGTCGCTCCGTCCCACGACACCTCCGCGCGCGAGTCCTCGGGCTCCAGGTATGCGACGGTGGCCAGGCCGGTGACGACGGGAGGCGTACGGTCGATCCCGATTCTCCAGATCGGCGTGACGGTGCGTTCGTCGTCGCCGTCGACGGTGTTGACCTGGTACTCGTAGGTGCCCTCGGGGTCGGATCTGGGGTCGTAGGTCAGCGTCTCTCTTGCCCGTGTCGGGCAGGTCCACTGGTCGCAGGGCCCGGCGCCCTGGGAGTCGACCTCGACTCTGTCGACCTCAAGCTCGGCGAGCTGGATGCCGTCGGGCACCTGTGCTGCGGAGACGTCGACGGTGAGAGGCGTGTCGCCTCTCGTGTAGCCCCCGTCGAGGTCCGGGATCGCTCCCGCGGTGGCGATCGCTGCGGCGCTGCCGGTCTGGATGAGGTCCGTCACGAGGGTGTAGGGGTCGTAGAAGTAGACGTTCCGCGGCTGCGGCGAGGGCGGCTGGACGGTCGTGTAGTCGAAGTCGCCGTCGTAGACGGTCGCGGGTTGGTCGACGCCCGATGCGTCGACGGGCGTGACGTATTGCGGGCTGGTGCTGCCGCTGTAATACGAGATTCGCAGGGCGGTTCTGTCGGGCAGGGTGATTCTCTGGAGCCGGTTGCTGGAGTCGTAGGCGTATCTCGTCTGTGCGCTCGCCGGGCTGGTGTAGGTGGTCAGCCGGTGGCTGCTGTCGTAGTCGTATCTATGCACGACGCTCTGCTCGTCGGTGATCGTGCGCATGTCACCGGAGCTGTCATACGCGAACGTCGCGGCGTGACCGAGCGAGTCTCTCAGCGTCGCCAGACCGTCAGAGCCATACGTGCCGTCGATCGTGTAGCCGTAGTCCTGTCTGGTTTGAATCAGGCGACCGTCCTCGTCGAACGTCCACGTCTCGGTCGAGTCGTTGAAGTCGATCGTGACGGTCCCGTCGAGCTGCTCGGTGAGGGTGGCGTCGAGGCCCAGGGGCGGCGTGAACGACCCGTCGAGCTGCTTGTGGAAGACGCCGTCGTCGGCTCCGGGGCCGAAGAAGATGTACGAGCCGTCCTGCGCATTGCGCTCAAGTGAGATCGAGCCGAAGTCGCCGCGCGAGCCTCTTCCGAACGTCCCGCTGGACTCGCCGAGGTTCTTGTTGTTGAAGTAGCGACCGACCGTGAAGCGCCCATCGTCGCTCTCCAGGTCGATGTCGTTTGCCAGGAGCACGATGTTGCCGTTGGCGAGGTTGATGTCGAGGGTCAACCCGTCGCTGAGGTCGCGGTGCTCGAAGCGGTAGCGAGACGAGAGACCCGTTCTCGGCGCCCAGCGAACCATGACCTCGGGCCACCAGTAGGTGTCGACGTGAGTTCTCGACTCATCGGCTGCCTTGAGCAGCACGTTCTGGCTGGACTCCGCGTGCCCGACGATCCGCTGAGCGATCTCGGTCATGTCAAACGCGAGCTGATCGTCAGGCGGCGTGCCGGGCGTCGACGCGCGCGCCTCACGCACCGAGTCGAAATCGCCGCCCGCTCCGCTCCAGAGCGTTCTGCCATTCGTGCTGTTCCACGTCGCGCCGGAAGCGAAGCCTCTCGCCAAGTGGTGCAGGTCGATCGCCGAGGTCTCGACCGGGCTCTGGCCGATCATGTACACGGCCAGGTAGCTGCTCAGCACCTGCGAATAGTCCGGGACGACCTCGCTCAGATCCTCGATGTCGAACACGTCACGATGCACGATCCCGCTCGAATCGCGCCCGACCTGAAGGCTCTGCAGGGCACTGTCGCAGTACGAGGTGTTCGCACTCGCGCCGCTGCGGATCTCGCAGATGTGCTCCGCGGGTCGGTACACCGTCGGGTCGACGACCACCGGAAATCTCCGCTCGGGCGCGCGCAGCCATGATTCGTCCAGCCGCATTGCGATGCGGCTGCTCGGCCCTCCCCGCTCGATCTCGTACCTCACCGCGTGCGAGACCACTCCGTTGGTGTCTCTCATCCACGGTGCGGCGAAGCCGAGCTGCTGACGGCCGTCGCCGTCCACGAAGCGGACCGCGCCCGAAGCCGCCACGCGCGGCGTCAAGCCATCGGACTCCACGTCGAACCGGTACACGCTCGGCACGTCGGCCGACGCGAGCGCCAACGTCTCCTTGAGCGCCTTGCCGACTACCTCATAGCTGACGTCGACGCCCTTGACGGCGCCCTCGAACCGCGCGACCCGGCCGGCGTCCTTCGCGATCACACCACCATCAGCGCTCGCCAGCGAGAACGACAATGCTCTGCCGCCGGCAGCGAACCGCACCGGACCATTCGCCGCACGAGGGATCTGCACATCGACGCTGTTGGCACCGTTGCTGAACGAGCCGTCCGTCGCCCGCACCAAGTCATTGTCAATTCGTCTCCACGACCCCGCGGCATCTCTGTAATTCAACGGGACGCTCGACAGCTCCGTCTCATAGGTGCCGTCCGACAGCAGACGCGTCTGAGAGAACTCAGTTCGCATGCTCGAAACCTCGACGCCGGCATGGGGTCTCAACTGCTCGTCTCGTCTCTGAACAGAGGCGCCTGACGCCAGCGCAAACGAAGCCCCCGCGATCACCAAACCGACGCTCACAACTGCGGCAAGCAACCGCCTCGACCACATCATCCGACGCCGCTGCCAAGCCACAGTGCCCCTATCGATCGAAAGAACCTGATCACTCAGCAGTGATCGGAAGGGCGCGACCTTATGGCGTCAACGCGCCAAGTCAAGCTCGTTGGCCGATGATCGACAGAAAGCGGCTGCGTGCTGACCACCTCGTCCCCGGCATGCCGGGGAAGGTCGGAATCTGCGCGCTCGCGACGTCCACGCACGGCCCGACGGGAGCCCGCCCCCGACAACGCGAAAGCCCCGCTTCCGCGAGGTTTCTCATATGCGCCCGAGAGGATTCGAACGTCGGTCGAGGTTCACGACGGCGTCGGCCGTCAGCGGGGAAGTCCACACTCATGGCGTCCACCTCCAGGCGGATCGTGGTCTTGTGCGAGCACCAGACCCACGCGGCCGAACTGGCCCGAAAACCTGTGATCGATCTGGACGGAAGGCTGGGCTCTCGACCGGCGCTAACGCAGCCGTACCGCCCGCGTCAAACGCGCGCGCAAGCGCTCGGCCGCATCCTTCGAGCAGCAAGGATCTCAACGTGTTCGCGCGCTCGCATTGCGCCGCTCCGGCCAGGCGCCGCGGTCCGCGCAGCCAAGCGCCGTTCGCCCTGCCGTTGGGCAGGATGCCGCAGATTGAGTGCGTGCTACTCACGGTGTCATGGGCCGCCCGATACGAAGCAATGCGGCGGCGACAAAGTCACGAGGTGGCGACGGCCGCTCGCGTGACCCTTCCGGAGTCGTCGTATGACAGACACAGCACTCGGTTGTCGAGCCCTCCGAACTCGGGTTGCGTGCCGAGGTCGTAGCAGGGACGGTCGCCCACCGCCTGCGGCGGATACTCCGGCCGGCCCAACGTGGTGCGCACCTCCAGCCTTGTTCTGCCGACGAGCGTTCTGCACCGCTCGAGTTCCTCGGCTATCTCGAGCCGGTCGCTGCCACGGCCCAGGTAGGCGTCCCGACTCTCCGCGGCGCGCCAGCTCTGTGGATCGAACGTCTTGACCCCGCAGGCCGGATCGTTGTCCGACACGCGCAGGACGAGGACCACCGCCAGCGTGACCGCGACGAGTGCGATCACGCTGGCGAGGCGGCGCCAGATCGTGGTGTCACCCATCCAGGCCACTGGCCGTCGCTGACGCACCGGCATCACTCGCGTCGAACGCCCGCGCCAGCCGCTCCGCCGCGTCCTCGTGGCTTCGGAAATGCGTGTAGCGCATCGTCGTCTTGATGTCGGCGTGGCCCATCCACGCCTGCAGCTCGACGAGCGAGGCGACGTGCTCGACGGCGAGCGTGCCGAACGTGTGGCGCAGGTCGTGGAAGCGCAGCGGCCGAAGGCCCGCGGCTCTCTGCGCGACGACGTACCGACGGCGCAGTGCGGATGCGTCGAGGTAGGAGCCGCCGGCGCCGACGAACACGAGATCGTCCGGGTCGGTCCAGCGCTCGCGCTGGCCGAGTCTCGCCAGCACCACCGCGACAGGTGGAGCGAGAGGCACCGACCGCCCCTTGCCCGACTTCGGCAGCGTCAGCTCGCCGTTGGCGTAGCTCGCCGACACGCGGATCGTCTGCCGCGCAAAGTCCACCTCGCGCCAGCGCAGCGCGACGAGCTCGCCGCGACGCAGGCCGGTGAAGGCGGCCGTCAGAAAGACGGCCGCGTCCTGCTCGGAGGCGGCAGCCCGCGCGAGCGCCTGCACTTCCTCCGGCGTGTAAAACGAGAACCGCATCGGGTCGAAGCGCGCCCGCAACCGCTCGACAGAAGCGACCGGGTTGGCCGGGAGCCCGTACACCTTTCTCGCCCGCTCGAAGATGCCGTGCAGCACCGTGACGAGCTTGTTCTTCGTCCGGTTCGACAGCGGCCGTCTGCGGCGCCGCGAGTCGAGCCCCGCCCGCCAGTGCTCGATCGCCTCAGCCGTCACGTCCTCCACGCGCACGCCGCCGAACGCGGGCAGCAGATGCGCCTGCACCGTGGAGCGGTAGTCGCGCAGCGTCGACGGCTTGCAGTCGCGCTCCTGCTCGACGTAGCGCAGCCACTCCTCACAGGCGTCGTCGAACAGCGCACCGGTGGCGACCAGCCCCGGGAGCGTCCCGCGCCGCGCCTGGTCGAGCACGTCGCGCAGCCAGTCCTCGGCCGTGCGTCTTGTGAAGAAGCCGTCGCGCGGTCGGCCGCGCCCCGTCCACGCCGGCCCAATCTTCTTCTGCACCTGCCGACCGTCAGGCAAGCGGTACTTCGCGAACCAGACCGGCCCGCGTGCACGGTCGACGCGGAAGACGTGTCCGCTCGGAGTGCGTGTCCCTGGCAGCGGCATACAGCCCACGATACGCCGATCTCGGGACATATTGGGGACACTTCCGTCCTCGGGACACGTCCCCCGAAACACAAAAATCCCCGCTGTGCAGGGATTTTGTGACGCGCCCGAGAGGATTCGAACCTCTGACCTTCGGTTCCGTAGACCGACGCTCTATCCAGCTGAGCTACGGGCGCAGTGCGAGCGGGGGATTGTAGCCGTCGGCTGGGTGCACCGCCGCGTCGAGGCGACCGCCAGCGGCCAAGCCCCATCCGGCAACTCCCCGCTACACCGACCGCTCCCCCACCCCGACCTCCGCCACAAAGCACCCACACCCCGCCCAATCGCTCGCGTCGAACAGCTCCGGCTGCACCTCGAGCTGCTCGCGGAACGCGCGCAGGGTCATCGGCTTCGTGTCCCCGCCGCGCCGGTCGCGCAGGATCGCGACCTCGGCGCCGAGGTGGTCGCGGAGCTCCTGCTCGCGCTGCTCGTGGTACGCGTAGCGGTCGGGCATCGTTCGCAGCAACAGTGCGAACTGCGCCTGTCCGGCCTTCACGCAGAATCCGCCGCAGTTGTTGTGCGGGAAGCCCAGCTCGTACAGGCGCGGAGGGCAGATTCCCGTTGCCCGCAGGCGCCGCAGCAACTCCGCCTTGTCGAGGTAAGGCGGCTCCGTCAGCGGAGACTCCACCCGCCATGGGCTCCAGTGGCGCTCGCTCGCAGCGACGCGGTGCTGCTCGGTCCAGTCGTAGCCGAGGTACACGGTCGTCTCCGCCGGATCGCAGTGCGAGTCGAGCCAGTCGCGCAGCAGCTCTCGCTTCAGCACGCGTGAGCACGGATCCACCCGCGTGTTCCCCAGATAGCGGACGTCGAAGAAGACCTGCCAGGGGTCGCGCCCTTCGGTGGCACGGACCGCCCGGCCGCCGATCTGCTGCTCGACCTCGTCGAGGAACCGGTACAGGTCCTCGTCTTCCATCAGCGTGTCCGCGAACAGCAGCACCAGCTCGTCGGTGCCGTGCCGCTCGGCCACGCGCGCGGCCGCCGCCCACGACGTCACGCCGCCGCTCCACATCACGACGTGCCTCACGGGAGAGCCCTGCGGTCGACCACACGACCACTCTTACGCCGCGGCAGCAACTGCTCAGCTCCACTTCGTGACGGAGCCGATCGCACATCCTCACGTCGCGCCCGCCGCGGGCGACTCGCTACGGCGGCGGGCGTCGATGCTACGGAGAGGGCGGGATTCGAACCCGCGATGGAGTTTGACCCCCATACTCGCTTAGCAGGCGAGTGCCTTCAGCCACTCGGCCACCTCTCCGGGTCAGGTGGCCAGTCTAGAGGCTCGTGCGCGAGGACGTGCGGGCGGCTAGCATCGTCTTGCCGCTGGCACGGAGGGGTGGCAGAGCGGTTGAATGCACTGGTCTTGAAAACCAGCATGGGCGAGAGTCCATCGAGGGTTCGAATCCCTCCCCCTCCGCCATTTTGACGAAGTACGAAACACCAGCACCAGCAGAAGACGGTTCCTCGGGGCCGTCTTCGCTGTTTCCAGAGGTCAGAGCTGCGGTTTCGGCCAGGACACCCGCAGTGAGGTTGCTAGCCAAAAGGGCAGCGTAGGGCTCTGTCAGGTCAGCTCCGGTAACCGTGGCGATCGTCCTTCTGTCCTCGTAGTCCCATTCGGGCATGACGTAGATTTTTTGGAAGAACGCCTGGTTGTAGCCGCGTTTGGTGGCCTCGTCGGCCGAGGCGTAGACGGCCGCCACATCCTCGGCCAACTCCAGAGCCATCCGCAGCTCGCTGGTTTCGATCTGCAACCGGGATTCCGTCTCGGCGAGGGACTCCTCGGCAGCGTGGATTTCGTCTTGCAAGCGGGCTCGCTCGCTGCGGAAGGCATCGGGGGAAGCCTCGTCGCCCTCCAGATGGAGCCGCAGCAGACGCTGCTGCTGGGTCTGGAGCTTGGTGATCAGGGCGGTCTTGGCGTCGCGGACTTGGACAACAGCCTGCTGGCTGACGGCCGCCAGGGACTCGATAGCGGCTGCCCGGTTGGCTGAGTCACCGACCGGAATCTCGACGGGACGCTCGCGGTAGTAGCGCTGGATGGCCTGCTCGATCAGCTCGGGGCGGATGTTGGTCCGCATGGTGCAGGCGCCGCCGTTGACCCGAGACACGCAGAAGAAGTAGGGGTACTTGCGACCGTTGCGACCTCTGGACTCGCCGTATGCGAAGCGTTGCCCGCACTCGCCACAGAAGATGGAGCCGCGCAGGTAGGGCCGGTGGAACTGCGGCCGATCACCAGCCACACGTTGCTCATCGAGGCGGGCTTGGACGCGGTCGAAGAGGTCTTGGTCGACCAGGGCTTCGTGGCGTCCTTCAAACCACTCCTCCTCGGAGGTACCGCGCTTCCAGACGATCCAGCCGGCGTAGTACGGGTCGCGCAGGATGCGCTGCCAAGCCGACGTGCCGACCTTGCAACCGGGAGTGCGCTTGGTCGGGCGAGAGCGCAGACCGAGGCGGTACAGCTCCTCTACAAGCTGTGAGATGGAGTACTCGCCGCTGTCGTAGAGCTGGAAGCCCAGCGTCAGGAAGTGCTGGCGTTCCGGATCGTGGGCAACGGCCGGAATCCGGCGGCCGTCCGGCAGCACGTCGAGCGTGTTGCGGTAGCCAAGACGGGTCCAGCCGACCGTGCCGCCGCCCTTGGCCTTTTGGTAGAGGCCGTTTCTGACGTTGCGGCCGGTCTTCATCGACTCGTATTGGTTGTTGAGGGCGAACATGCCCTCCATGTAGAACGACTCCGGCGTGTCCTCACCGATCATCGGCTCGGTGATCGAGATGAGGCGAGCGCCAGCCTCGCGCACCATCTCGCGCGTCTGCCAGTGGTCGAGCTGGTTGCGCGCCCAGCGGTTCAGCGCCCAGACGATCACGTAGTCCACTCTTGTGCCTGGGCGTTCGTTGCGGCGCCGCAGCTCATCGAGCATCGCCAGGAAGTCGGTCCGCTTGTGCAGATCAACGAAGGCGCTTCGACCGGGGTCGCTGTACTGGCCGACGATCTCGGCGTTGAGCTGGGCGGCTTTGTCCTGGGCAGCCTCGCGCTGCGCAGTGATCGACAAGCCGTCGCGGCTGTAGTCGGTGTTGACCTGGCCTTCGGACGAGACGCGCAGGTAGATGAAGGCTCGCTTGGTTCGTCGGGCCGTCTCGGACGCTGGCTGGTGGGTTTCTACTACTGCCATCTGGGGCTCCTTTCTGCCTGCAAAAGCGTTGTTAATGATACCACGTTTGCTACTTATAAGTATTCACTCCCTCGGGTCGCTTCCGTCGCCGGCGACGAAGGACACGCCCGCATCGAACGGCACTACCGCGAACAGCTCCCGGTCCTCCTCGGCCAGGCCGCCGAGCAAACCGGCCAAGACGCTGACGCGGCGCGGACTGGTCGAGAGCCAGAGGACGCGCGGAAAGACGCCGCGCTTGGCTTGCTCCACGCCGCTGCGGAAGTAGCTGGTGTAGAGGCGGAGCTGTCGTTCGATTGCACGACTCCCCTCAGTTCCACGGTCGACCTCTACGAAGTAGACGAACTCGAAGTCGCCGAGGCCGATCCGCAGATACGAGTCCGGCTTGAGCGGGGGCGAGCCACCTGGAACAGAGCGCCAGCAAGCGGGCTCGCTCGCCAGCTCGATCAGGTCGAAGGCGCGAGCGCGGGCGGCCTCATGCAGTTGGGTGTGCAGCTCGGCAACCAGCAGCGTGTGGCGAACAAACAGCAGACCCGGAGTATGCGAGCGCCGAAACCGGCGTCCGGCGATCCAGCCCCGGTCCGTAGCCAAGCGCTGCCCGACCGGACCGAGGTGGTAGACGAAGCCAGCCGACCCGGCCCGCACGCCACCGACGGAGCGCGGCAAGCGCGCCAGCACGTCGAGCTGCACCAGTCGCAGCAGCGCTCGTCGGGCCGCCCGAGCATCACCAGCCGGGTGAGCAGGTCCAGCGAAGCAGCGGCGGGCGAGCTGGCCGCCGGTGACGAAGCGCAGTTCGGCTACGCAGGCCAGCACGGCGTAGTCCCGACCGGCGAGCGCCTCCTCAAGGCCGCGCAAGCGCGCGGCTGTCAGGTAGCGGGAAGTCATTGGAACCTCGTTTTCGGGATACGTGTCAGTGGCAAATCCGATCGGAACTGCCGAGCTGGCGGGTGCATGCCGAAGTGCGCGTTCGACGCGATCGACCAGGCGACTGACCACCTCACGACGCTCGCCTCCGCTTTCGTCCGACCGGCGCCTTCGGCTGTACTTGCACCCCACGACGAAGGTCTTGCTCAACGTCAGTCCGAGCGCGGGCGAAGCGCTGGCGCGAGGCTCGCCGCACTGAGTCGGCGCTGCCGATCGCTTCCGGTGGCGGTGGAGTGCGCAGCGTCACCGGACGAGCCACGGCGCCGTTTTCGAGCGCCACTACTGCGGCCACGCTGTAGGCGTCGAGGTCTTGCAGATCGGCCGCCTTGAGCGCCGGAGCGAACAGCGGCTCCAGCTTGGAAGCGTCCGCGGCACTGAGAGCGAACATCGCCTTGGAGCGAGCGTTAGCCAGGACGGCGTCGCGCAACTCGCGGGGAAGCTGGCCGAGGTTCTGGTGGGCGACGGTGGTGCTCAAGCCGTACTTGCGGCCTTGGGCGAAAATTTCGTCCCAGGGAATGGGCGCAGCCGCGAAGTCCTGCACCTCGTCGACGTACAGCCCGAAGGGATGGCGCTGGGCTTGTTTGACCCCGGCCCGCTCGGTGACGGCCTGCCAGAGCGAGGTCAGCACCAAGCAGCCGAGCAGCTTGGAGGTCTCGGCTCCGATCAGGCCTTTGGGCAGATTGACCAACAGCACCTTGCGCTCGCTCAAGAGTCTGCGCATCGAGATCGCCGGAGCAGCCTGGCCGACGATCGAGCGGATCGAGTCGCGAGCCGTGAAGGCCCGTACCTTGTTGAGAAGCGGCGCAATCACCGTCGCGCGCTCGCGCTCACTCAAACTTGCGAACCAGCGCCAGTCCGGCTCCAGGCCGACCGGATCATCCAAGCCTCTCAGCACGCTTCCACGAAAGATTGGGTCGAGGAACAGGCGCGGCAGATCGACCAGCGTCGAGCCTTTCCGGCGAGCCAACGTCAGCAGGCCCATATGGGCGAGCTGGCCGGTGCGCGGACCCCAGAAGTCCTTCCAGAGCCGTTGGAACAGCTCGCCGAGCTGATCGGCTACCAAGGAGGCGTCCGCAGAAGCGGCGAAGGGGTTGAAGCCGACGGCGTAATCGCGGTCGGTGGGATCGAGGTAGATCACGTCGCTCAAGCGATGCGGCGGGATCAGGTCGAGCAAGTCGGCGATCAGGTCGCCGTTGGTCTCCACCACCGCCAGGCCGCGGCCGGCTTGAAGGTCGTCGCGGATCAAATTTTTGAGAAGCGAGGTCTTGCCGGTGCCGGTCGGACCAAGCACGTACAGCCCGCGGGTTGAAGCCTCCGGAGTGATGGCTACAGGTCGAGCGAACCCAGAAAAGTCGCTGACGCCCAGCACCCGACCAGCGCGCGGCAAGGTGCCGCTCGGCACCAAACGCTTAGCCGCACCCAACTCCAGACCGGGCAAGTCCGGTCCGTCGATCGGCCAGCCGATAAGCGAAGCCAGCTCGGCCGTGTTCACATGCCGACCACGCAGACCCAGCACATGCAGCAGCCAGCCCCAGAGGACTGGATCAAGTCTGAGCCGGCCGAAGGGCGTGCCCAAGCTCCACAGCACAGTTCCGACCCGACGCGTGAGCTGCGAGCAGCGAGCCTGCGAGGTCGCGCGGATCAGCAGCTCGCCGTACACATCGAGGACCGGCAGACTCAGCTTGGAACTCAGCGCGCGGGCGCGGCCGTCGCGGCGATCGTCCGGCGTGAGGTCGAGCTTCGGAGGCGTCGCCGGGCGGGCTGTCCAGCGCAGGCGTACCAACTCGTTCTTGTTAAGCGGAAACAGCGACGCCAGCAGCGCGGCCGAGACCGAGCCGGGATCATCCGAACGCAATGCAGCCAATCTCGGCGTGAGCTGCCACATGATGCGCCGCCCGTTGGCGACAGGCGCATCGACTTTTTCCAGGCGCAGGCTGGGTACAGCCGCCCGCAGCATGGCGGCGATGATGTCGGCTGAGGACGGCGGTACCCCAATGCGATGAGTGATCCGCTCACGGGTGGCTTCGAGGTCGAAGACCAAGCGCGTGGCGTGGGCCATTCCGGAGAACGACGCCAGAGCTGCCAGGCAGCCATCACGGGTGAGGTCGCGAGGGAAGCCGAGCTGAAGCCAGTCCAGCTCAGCCCGCTTCACGGCTTACCTTTCGGCTTTCTGGACGGGTCCTTCTGCTGGCTTTGCAGCTTGGTGTACTGGAGCAAGGCGAAGGCGAAGCGGTCCCAATCTGGTTGGGCGCGCTTCTCGACCCGAATGGAGACGCGCTTCAGCCGTCCCTTTGATTTTCTTTTCTTAGACATCAGCGCGACCTCCCTTCCTGCTTTGCTCGATGGTCACGCCGGCATCTGACTTGAGCGTAACGTTCCATTATCTGAATTGTTGTCGCCTCGGTCAAAGTCTTATGCACAACGGCCGACCTACCAGCGTCCGGTGCGGGACCAGACGATCCGCAGCACCGCCACCACCACGCCCACGACGATCACCAGCGGCACAGCAGCGTTCATGACGGCGATCAGCTCCGGGGCTGCCCGAGCGATCAGGACGATGAAGAAAATCCAGACCACCAGCAGGCCGCTCGCGCCGTTCATGTTCATCATGGACGAGGCTCTCGGATTGAGTGCTTCTTGCCGCAGAGGGAACACGGCAGCTCGCTGCCGTGAGGCAGGCAGTGGCAGACTTCGGGCTCGAGGTCGAGGACGGAGGGCGGCCAGTAGACATCGGTGATCGTGTCCTCCTGCGCTGGCTGGGTACGGCTCGGCGGCATCGCAGCTCCTTGATCGAATGGTGCGACCAAGCCTCAACCGGCGCCGGGTTATTGACCTAACTGCAATATCTCGGAGCTATGCCGCGTCCCTGGAAGCGTCCGTTCCTGAATCCTCGCCAGCCCAGAGCGGGTCTGGCCTGGAGCATGCAGAAGGCCCGCCTCGTCCACTGCTGGGACGGCAAGCAAACGGCCGAGACCTTCGGCTGCAGCCCGGCCCATATCTCCCGCGTAGAGCAAGGCAGCACCACGCCGAGCCGCTCGCTCGTTATTTTCTACGACGAGACATTCGAGATGGACGGGCAGCTGATGTCCCTCTACGAGGTCGTCATCGAGGCCGACGAGCAGGAACGCCGGCGGCACGGCGGCAGACGACCGAAGCGGCTGGCCCGGGCGTTGCCTGGAGACGAGTCGACCTTCGTGGATGACCATCCGCCGAACGGGCAGCTCATGGAGCCGGGCGAGATATTCGAGAAGGTCTGGCGGATCAGGAACAGCGGCAGCGTGGCTTGGACCGGTCGGCGCTTGGAGCGGCAGGGACCGAAAACTGGACCGGGCCTCATCACGTCTTGGCGCTACGTCGACATGCCGGCCACCACGCCCGGCGGGGTCGCCGAGATCAGGGCCACGCTCAAGGCCCCGACCTACGACTGCACTTCCATCGCCTACTTCAAGATGGTCGATGAGGATGGGCGGCTCTGCTTTCCGAACCGCTACCAACTGGGGCTGGAGGTCATCGTGCGGGTGGAGGGGCAGCTGCCGGACGTGGAGTAGCGCTTGGTCAGCAGTCCGACGCACCGGGTTTTTGGCTTCTGAGGATGGCTATCCGTCGTCTGTAGCTCTTCCGGCCCTTGCAAGCACTGGAGTTTCGGATGTCCGACTCGCCGTTTCAGCCCGCACGCCGTTTCAGCCCCGATATCGAGCGCTGCCTGTTCGAGTTGGCGGAGCAACGAATGCTGCTGCCGGCTCGACGCGCTGGCTACGAGTTGCAGACCATCGGGGTAAGCGTGCTTCCTGAGTTGCCGACGGAAGACATAACGACCCAAGACCATAGACGTTGGCGTGTGTCGGACCCGTCGCACGATCCAACGGCAAAGCAATACGGGGTGAGATCCTGTTCCCGATATCTACATCCCCCGCTTGCATGCGTTGAGCGAGGCGGGAGTGTGTGCCGACCTGGTGAAGGTGGCCCACGAGCTGCCCGAGGGCTACAAGGAAGGCGATCCACTTGTACCTCCGCCACGTCATCTTCGAGAGAAGGATGAGCGCCTCCTGCTCGCCTTGACTCGCTTGTGGAATGAGTGGCGGAGCGCCATTGCAGGGGTCTTTGCAGTTGCGGCAGCTCCCGCACTTATGCCCGTCGGGCTGGCCGCTGCGGTCGGCACTGATCCTGTGATTTTTGGCGGCGTTCGACATCCGTCGGCTCCTGCCGTCGCCTGGTGTGTGCTGGCACAGTGGGATTGGGAGTAGCGATGGGCCAAGACTTGGTTCCTTACGTACCTGGGCCACAGGACGATGCACTTCGTCGCTTCCTTCGCAATGTCACTTCATACGAGGGCGCTGGGGCGCCGATTCCTCATGCACTTTGGCAGTTCGGGCTCTACGGAAGCCTCACCATCATTGCCAGCGGACTGCTGACTTTCATCCTCCCGGACAAGAGCTGGATTCGAGACGGCGGGTTCTTCCTGTTGTTCGGCGATTTCGCCGCCGCCCTCACCTCGACCATCGCTTCCCTTGCCGTACCTGCGATAGTCCTGGGCGTTCTCTTGCTGGGCATCAACCTGTGGCTGCGTGATCGTCGCACTTCCGAGGCTTGGCGGTCGGCCGTGGTACTTCAATTCGCTATGGCTGGAGGAGGCGCTACGCTCTACGCGGGCGTTGCGGTGCTGTTTGTCTTGAACCTGGCCCTGTGGATCGCAATCATTGGTTCGGCCGTGGCGCTTCTTTGCGTCATAGTGTGGGCCGCTGCGGGCGGCTCATAGCTCGTCCTGGCCACGGTCGTCCAGTTCTTTGAGACGCTTTACTAAATCGCCGATGGGGTCCCCTAACGCTGCGGCTTCAAAAGCCTCAAGGTCCATGCCCTCAAGTGGATCGGCGTCATAGGTCGCGACAAAGTCCTCGCCCCACCGTTCCAATCGCTGAAACGCCTCAACGCCGTCCCGAGGCCGCACCCCAGGCCGCGGTAGCACTGGCGAGGAAGCATCGGCCCCTATACGAACGTTGAAAGCACGGGTAAGCTCGACTAAGTATCCGCGCAGTGCCTGGGCTTCGATCTCTTGAGCCTGCGCCGGATCGAAAAGGCTAGGGCCGCTGAGCAGCCCGAGACGGTCAGGAGCCAGCGCATCACTCATGGCGGTTCGCCAAGCATGAGCCCTTCGTACTTCATACGCAATCACTTCTTTGAAGGCATCCGTGACAGGCGCCGGTTCCAGCAGAGTCCCGACCGTATCGCCTAAGCGTTCGTTTTCATCAGACTCGAAGCGAGCGTCGATTTCTTCCGCTGGCCGCACCTGTCTCAGAAAGGCTGCCAGCGCGTCGCCTTCTGGAACCGGCTCGGGATCCTTTGGCGGCCTGAAATCGGAAGACAGCAGGGAAGCTAGCTGCTGCTCCCGTGACGGAGGGATACCGGGGTCTTGTTCCATGCTGCCATTGAACGATCAATGACAGCATGGGTCTGTAAAATTTCTTACAGCAGGATTATCGTGAGACCCGACAATGTCATTGTGAACCAGCGTGACCTTGCAACCGAACCACCGCAGGTTCCCAACTCTTGACATCTAGCAGCCGCTGATCGCCCCGGACTCAGCCCCGGAGTCGCCAAGGCGGGCGGATGAGCCAAACATAATCCTCACCCCAAGACCTCCAGAGTCTAATGCAGCGTCTGAAGTAGCTGGGTGAGACAGCGTCGTCTGGTGTGTAGCGGACGAGGGGAGTGCGAAAGCTGAGAGTCCGAGTCTCCGGAGTCGGGCCATAGAACGCCGACTCGCGGACCTCGATACCCCAGCGCGTTCTGCAACTGAACGGCTTGTTGAAGCGGATGAGCCAGAGCCCATTTACGCGCTCGTTGCTATGGGCGATCAGCGGCACAGCTGGTCCGGCGGTGCGCCTTACCAGTCTTCTGTCGCCTCTCCCCCGTCTTTCCCAGGTGTACGCCTGGAGCGTGATACTCCGGTAGCCATAAGGGTCGCAGGACAGCTTCTGATCCCCTGGGTAAGGGGGCTCGTCGTAGAAACCGACCGTCACCGCGCGCAAGCCCAAGAGGTTCTTCTCAGAATCGGGCGCGGTGGCACCCGATTGGTACTCACCCCCGACCGCAATCATCCGGCAGTACCCATCTCGACCGCTCGGTTGCCCGGCGCTGGCGACGGCCGGCATGACTGCCGCGAGCGCGAAGACCAACAGGATCAGCAAACGGCGGAACGTGGTGAGCAACACGCGGCAGCCTTCCTGGAGAACCGCCCTTCCGGTAGATGGGCGGACTGCTTTTCAGAAGGTCGGCAGCCTACCGAAAACTTGAGGTTTTGGCTCTGGAGCTTTTGGCCCTGAAGCCGCGAGCATCGCTGCCCGTGGAACCTCAGGAAGTCTTTGGTCGCAACGTCCGTAGAGAGCGCAAGCGAGCCCAGCTCTCGCAAGAAGCCTTGGGCCACGCCTGCGACCTTCACCCGACGGAGATATCCCGCCTCGAACGCGCCGTGCGGGAACCCCGGTTGGGGACGATCGTCAAGTTGTCCCGAGCCCTCGGCATCCCGCCGGCCAAGCTGATGGACGGGATCAGGTAGAGGGCCTCAGTCTGCTGAACGGGTCGCGGTACCGCCCGCACCCGGTAGTACTTCCGGTCGACGATGTTCGCTCCCTGAGTCGTTGGCGGACGGGATGACGTTCGTCGCGTTCTGTGACCGATCACCAGCGAACCGCGTCGTCTGATCGGCTTCCGGACTCGGAGGCCCTCGCCGTCGATCTTCGCCCACACCGACGAGCCTCGGCTGAAAATCTGCTTGATCGTCTCCCTGGCCTGCTCAGCGAGAAGGCGAGCTGCGGCAAGACGCTATTTGCGCGCATGATGCACCACCGCAAGCGGGTCTCGCTCCACGTATCGGTGGTTAAATTCCTACGATCAGGTACCTTTTCCCCTCAAGTAGAGGGTGTTCGCCCCGCTATTCGCTGCCTACGCTACGAGCAGCGGGACGCAGACGTCCATCGCAATGCCACTCGCTCCCTGTCCAGGAGCAAGATGGCGGCCCCAGAGCCAATGGCTCCATCCTCGTTCCCGCTGGCCTGAGAACCCTGGGAATCAAAAGGAGCCGGAGCGCGAGCGAGGGAGAACCCGCAGTGCGCCCGGTAGGACCGCAAAGGGGATCATAAGAGGCTGCCTGGCAGCTCGCCAACCCCTTCACCCGAGTACTCGGGTGAAAGCAGTTGGACGGTTTGCGGTGCGTGCAGGGATTTTCCGCCGTTCCGAGGTCCGCGGGGCCTCGAAGAGAAACCCGGGATAGTGCGCACGCACGAGATGTGCCATCCCCCCTAGAAAATGCACCATCCCCGAAACTCAGGGGCGCAGTTCCTCGGCTCGCACGGCCGCGTGGCTAGCGAAAAAGAAGCGATCGAGCCGGTGGGCCAGGCCGGCTTGGATCAGCTCGTTGGCCGAGTCCTCGACAAACGTCGCCGGCAGATCGAAGCCGGGGACCACCAGCTCGCGCACCAGATCATCGAGCGGCACCAGAGCGGGCTGCCGCTCCAAGAGTGTCGCCAGCACCCAGCCAGCTACCTCGTCGGCCGCGGGAACACTGCCAGTGCCTGCAATAGGCTGATCCTGCATGGGAGATACCACCTCCTGTGCAAAGGCCCCGGCGGCGTTCGAGCGTCGTCGGGGCCGATCTTTGGTTCTGAGAAAAAGACGAACGTCCTGCTACGTCAACGCGCCCGCCGGGTTGCGGCGCTGAGGGAGATGCTGATCACGATCTCCACCGATCCGGGAGAGGGCGGGCCAGCTTTCTTGGACAGCTCTCTTCTGGAGCGTGGAGTGCTGGTAGCCCGCGCGGACGCACAACCTTGGCGGGAGCGTCTTGGGGTTGTCATGGGTGCGATGCTACTTATAAGTCTGTAGACCGTCAAGTAGCGGCGAGCCAGGCTTCCGCGCCATCATGGAGGGCGATCTTCAGAAGACCGTCGGTAGGAACCTGCGGGCCTACCGGCAGGCCCGAGGGCTCAGCCAGGAGGCATTCGCAGACGCCGTTGGCGTCCATCGCACCTACATGGGCGGCCTGGAGCGAGGCGAGCGAAACCTGACGCTGCGCAGCGTCGAGCGGATCGCCGACCGTCTCAGACTCGATCCGTTGCTGTTGCTGGACCCGCGGGCTGAGAAGCGGCTGCGGCGCTAGTCCGCCGATCCGAAGCGCTGCGCGTGGAGCTGACGGATACGGCGCCAGGTCGCTTGAGATTTCAGAGGTCGGCCCGTCAGTTCCGCTCCGCCCCGGCCTGTGTCGCGCACGCGACACTTCCAGCGTCACGCGGTGAGCGGAAGCGCCGGCCCGTGGACCGCAGGATGAATGCATCGAAAGCGGCGAGCCACAAGGGCCCGCCCCGAAGCCCAGGAGGCTCTCATGCGTTCCATCCTCACCACCACCCGTCGTCGCCCCTCCGCCGGAGTCGTGCTCGCGATCGTCGCGCTGTTCGTCGCACTCGGCGGCAGCTCGTATGCAGCCGTCACCGTGCTCCCGAGAGCCAGCGTCGGCGCTCCGCAGATCAAGCAGGGCGCGGTCAACAGCAAGAAGGTCCAGGACGGCTCGCTGCTCGTGAAGGACTTCAAGCAGGGTCAGCTCCCCGCCGGCCCGCAGGGGCCGCAGGGCGAGCAGGGCCCCCAGGGCACGCAAGGTCCGCAGGGTCCCCAGGGCCCGCAGGGGACGCCCGGCGCCCCCGGGATCTCCGGCTTCCAGGTCGTCGACGGCCCCACGGTCAGCGTCGACCCCGGCAGAACCTCGCAGAGCACCGCCACCTGCCCCGCCGGCAAGAAGGCCATCAGCGGCGGCTACGAGACCGGCAGCTCCAGCAACGTGACGCTCAACCGCACCGGCCCGTCCTCGGCCGCCGCCACCGGCTGGTACGTGCGCATCACGAACAACGACGCCGCGAGAAAGGATTGGAACGCCCAGGCCATCTGCGTGAACGTCGCTTCCTGACACACCGCAACACCCACCGCACCGCGAGCGCCCGGCAATCCTGCCGGGCGCTTTCGCGTGTGCGCCCCGCGGCGCCGTCCGACCCCCACTTCATTCTTCGGCGGCATGAGCTGGCACACGCGCCGCCTCGCCGCATTTGACCTGGAGACGACGGGAATCGACAGCGAGTCGGACCGCATCGTCACGGCCGCCGTGAGCGTCGTCGGGGACGGGCTCCCATCCGTCTTCCACGCGTGGCTCCTCGACCCGGGGATACCGATCCCGCCGGGCGCCGCAGCCGTCCACGGAATCACGACCGAACGCGCCCGCGCGGAGGGCAGACAGCCGCCCGCGGCGGTCGAGCAGATCGTTGCGACGCTCGCGGAGCAGCTGCTGCAGGGCGTGCCCGTCGTCGCCTTCAACGCGCGCTTCGACCTCACGTGCCTCGACCGCGAGGCCCGCCGGCACGACATCGAACCGCTCGTCGACCGCGTCGGGGGCGAGGCCCGGATGCTCGTGGTCGACCCCTACGTGCTCGACAAGCAGGTCGACCGCTTCCGCAAGGGCAAGCGCACGCTCGGCGCCGTCTGCGCCCACTACAACGTCCCGCTCGACGAGGCGCACGCCTCGCATGCCGACGCGCTCGCCGCCGCGCGCGTCGCGTGGCGCCTCGGTCAGGCGTTCACCGAGTTGAGCGCGCTCGACCTCCCCACGTTGCACCGGCAGCAGGTCGGGTGGGCCGCCGAGCAGGCCGCCTCGTTCGAGGACTATCTGCGCCGCAACGGCAGAGACGAGCGGATCGAACCGGCATGGCCGATCGTGCCGCTGCGGGCCCCGGCGCCGGCGCCGCTGCCCGAGACCGCACCGCCGCTCGCGGCGTAGGTCCGGCTCAGGCCGCCGCCCGCACCGACGCGACGAACTCCACCAGCAGACGCTCCACCGTCTCCGGCGCGTCCGCAAACGGCCAGTGGCCGCTGGCCGACAGGATGTGGACGTCGGCCGACGGGAACGCCTCCCGCTGACGCTCCGCATACGACGACGGCAGGTAGGCATCGTGCTCGCCCCAGATCACCAGCGCCGGGATGTCCTTCGACGCCATGAACGCCGCGAACTCGGTCGCCGCTGCACCCGGATCATCGGTCGCGCGATAGAGGTCCAGCACCGCTCTGCGCGTGCGCTTGTCGTAGTGGACGCGGTCGAGGAACTCGGCCGGCAGCCCGCGCGGCTCCTGCCGCGGCAGCATGCGCCGCAGCACGCGCGGGTGCGAGATCGCCTGGAACAGCTCTCCCACCACCGGCCGGCGCCAGATGCGCGCGAGTCTGTGCCATCTGTAGCCGGGCAGGATTCCCGTGTTGATCAGCGTCACGCTCGCGACCGCGTCGATGTTCATCGCCGCCCACACGAGCCCGATCGGACCGCCGAAGTCGTGGATCACGAGGTGCACGCGCTCGACGCCCAGGACACCGAGCGCCTCGGTGAGGAAGCCGGCGTACGTCGGCACGTCGTGGACGAAGCCGTCCGGCGCGAACGTCTCGCCGAAGTCCGGCAGGTCGAGCGCGACCGCGCGCACGCCGGACGCGCCGACCGCGCCGACGAGCCGCTCCCAGTCGTCGCACGAGCCGGGATTGCCGTGCACAAACACGACCGCCTCGCTCGCGTCCGCCGGGCCGGCCTGCACCAGCCGCGGCTGCGTTCCACCGGCGTGGATGCGTGTGCGCGTCACCGCAGGCGGCCCGACCGCAAACGCCGACCCGGCGCTCACGCCGCCACCTGCTCGTGCTCGCGCTGACCCTCCGCGCTTGTCGACGCAGCAGCGGCGGGCGCGGACGCACCCGCCGGCGCAGTCCCACCGCGCCGCAGCGCATGCCGCGTGTTCACCATGATCGCGCGCGGCAGCGTGGTCGCGAGCATCCGCCCCGGGCCGATGCGGCGCGAGCCGAACGCGTCGAAGCTCACGGCCAGCTTCTCGTCGCGCGCAGTGGCGGAGAAGAGCATCCGCTCGCCCGGGTCGAGCTTTCGGCCGGTGGCGTAGGAGACCATCATGCGCGCGTGGCCGTCCAGGCCGCGCGCGTGGCGTTTGCGGTAGCGCTCCAGTCCGGCCTCGAGCGGCTCACCGCGCAGCAGCGCCGGCGTGACGCTGTCCGCCAGCCACTCGCCCGACTGGAACGCGAAGCCGCAGCCGACGCCCCACAGCGGATCGATCGCGAGCGCCGCGTCGCCGACGAGCGCCAGCCCGGGCGCGACCGGGCGCCGCAGCTTGTTCGTCATGTCGAGCTTGCCCATCACCTGGTCGACGAGTCTGCACTCGCGGATCGGCGGAGCCTCCGGCACGTCCGCGCACCACTTCACGAGCGCCGCCGCGGGGTCGCGTCTGAACTCGGGCAGGCGGTCCTTCGTTCCCATCGCGGCGTAGAAGGTGAGCCCGGAGTCGGTCGGGAAGGCGGCCGCGAACTGCGGGTCGAGCATCCAGATCACCCCGTCCGGCGCACCAGCCGGAGCCGGTCCCTCGAAGTAGCCGCCGTAAGCGAAGCGTGCGTGGGGCGTCGTCTTGACGGGCACTCTCGCGAGCTCAGCGATGCGCGAGTCGCGCCCGTCGGCGCCGATCGTCAGGCGCGCGCGCAGGCGCGTCTCCACCCCCGCCTTGTCGCGCACGACCACTCCGGAGACAGCACCGTCGACGCCATCGTGCAGCAGCTCGTGGGCGGTCTGCCCGAGCAGCAGGTCGACGCCCGCCGCAGCTGCGGCGGTCTCGCGCACGAGCGGGTCGAGCCGCTCGCGGCGCAGGTTCACGGAGGCGGGGCTGCGGTCTTTCGGCGCCTGGATCCAGCCCCATCTCGTCCACGCCCGGAAGTGCGGGCGTGTCCCGCCGGCCGCCTCGATCGGTCCGAGCAGCTCGAGCCGCTCAAGCGTCGGCACGGCCGAGGACTGGAGGAAGTGGCTGCAGATCCGCTTGTATGCCTTCGGGTCCGGCTGCTTCTCGACGAGCGCCACGCGCGCGCCCGCACGGCCGAGGAAGATCGCGGTCGTGCAGCCGGCGAGACTAGCGCCGACAATCACCGCGTCGTAGTCCGCTGCAGCGGAGATGATCCCGTTTCGATGGTTCGAGTCCTGCATCTCGACCCCCTGCTGTCTCGGCGGGTTCACAGTACGTCCCGTACTATACGAGGCGAATGATGAAACGCAAGCCGATACGTCTGACGCAGACCTCCTACGCGGTGCTCGCGCTTTTCCAGCATCTCGGCGAAGCCACGTCCTACGACCTCAAGCAGGCGATCGAGGTCTCGATCGAGAACTTCTGGCAGGTCCCGCACACGACCGCGTACGACGAGCCGGCTCGGCTCGCGGCTGGCGGCTACCTGACCGTGCGCCAGGAGCCCGGCGGCCGTCGCCGCAAGCTCTACTCGATGACCGACGTCGGCCGCGCGGCGCTGCAGGCGTGGACCACCGAGCCCGCCACGTCGCCGCCGCAACTGCGCGACGAGATGATGCTGAAGGTCTTCGCCGGGGCTGACCCCCGGCCAATGATGCCGGCGCGGCGGGACTGGCATGAGACGAAGCTCGCCGAGCTGGAGGGACTGCTCGCGCTCGTGCGCGAGGCCGACGGGCCAGAAGGCCCGGGGCGGACGCTCGTCGCCGGCATCGCCTACCACCGCAAGATGCTCAAAGTGCTCGAGGAGCTTGCCGCTGCCGCGCATGGCGCCGGGCCCGGCGCCAACCTTCCCCGCTGAAGCGGGGCGTGGCGCGTGGACGCTCGCGTTCCGACTCGCCGGTCGCCCAGCCAGCGCACATCCGGCGGGTGCGCGCCGAGTGGCCCCGTGTTCCCAATGTGTATGGGGCGTTACACCACTATCGGCGTGAATCTCATGCTTTGCCACAGCCCGCAAAAACTGCTACGTACCCAAAAAACTCCTACCTCCGCCATACCGTTGAGGCGCCCAGAACATGCGACAGTTGGCGAGCGCCGATGCGACGTTCTGCCCCCTCCGCCACCGAGCTTCGCATCGCCGCCGGACTGCGGCGGCGAGACCCGGACGCGGTTCGCGCGCTCTACGCCGAGTACGGACCCGGCGCACTGGCGCTCCTGCGCGACACCATCCGCGACCGCGGTGCCGCCGAGGACGTCTACCAGCAAGTACTGCTCGAGGCATGGCAGCGCGGTCGCTCCTTCGACCCCGAGCGCGCGTCGCTGCGCACCTGGCTCGCGACGATCGCCCGCTCCCGCGCGATCGACCATCTGCGGCGTCGCGTCCCCGAGCCGTATGACCTGACCGGCCAGTACGCCGACGGGCGCGAGATGAGCACCGCCACCTCAGAGCCGGTCGCGCAGCTCGTCGACCGCGTGACGCTGGAGCAGCTGATGGACCGGTTGACGCCCGAGGAGTCCGAGGTCGTGCGGCTGCGCTGGCACCTCGGCCTCAGCCAACAACAGATCTCCGCGCACACCGGCGTCCCCCTGGGAACGGTCAAGTCGCGCACCGCAAGCGCGCTGCGGCGGCTGCGTGTGATGCTGGAGGAGGAGCGCGCACCGCTCTGACCGAGCGGCGCGCGCGGCTCCTCAAGCGTTCGCGAAGTGCTCCGCGTTCTTCTGGGCGTAGTCCGCCCACTGCTCGGGCAGCAGATCCTCCGGGAAGACCGCATCGACCGGGCAGGCCTCGACGCAGGCGTCGCAGTCGATGCACTCCTCCGGGTCGATGAAGAGCTGCTTGGCGGCGTCGAAGCCGTCCTCGTCAGGCGTCGGGTGGATGCAGTCCACGGGGCAGACCTCGACGCACGAGGAGTCCTTCTGCCCGATGCACGGCTCGGCGATGACGTAGGCCATGGCGTTACGAGGCGGCAGCGAAGCGCTGCGCGACGACGTCCCAGTCGACGACGTTGAACCACGCCTCGATGTAGGCCGGACGGAGGTTCTGGTACTTGAGGTAGTACGCGTGCTCCCACACGTCGACGCCGAGCAGCGGCGTCTTGCCCTGGGAGATCGGGTTGTCCTGGTTGGGCGAGCCCTCGACCGCGAGCTTGCCGCCGTCGAGCACGAGCCATGACCAGCCAGAGCCGAACTGACCGAGTCCTCTCGCTCTGATCGCACCCTTCAGCTCGTCGAAGGAGCCGAACGCGCTGTCGACCGCGGCTGCGAGGTCGCCGCTGGGCGCGCCGCCGCCGTTGGGCGACATGCTCGTCCAGAAGAGTGCGTGGTTGTAGTGACCGCCGGCGTTGTTGCGGACGACCGTGCGGATGTTCTCCGGCAGGCTGTCAAGGCTCTTGAGGACGTCCTCGACCGGCGAGTCGGCCCACTGTGTGCCCTCGAGCGCCTCATTGGCTCTGCTCACGTAGGTCGCGTGGTGCTTGTCGTGGTGGAACCGCATTGTCTCGGCGTCGATGTGCGGCTCGAGCGCGTCATACGCGTATGGCAGGTCCGGCAGCTCGTAGGCCATGCGGTCGCCCTTTCGCTTCGGTCGATGGGATTAGACAGCCAGTACTGTTCAAACCAACGATACCCGAGCCGCGCTCGGGACGACGGTCCGGATCACGACCCTTTCACGCCCTTCCGCGCACGCCATGGATGCAAACGTCGGCCCCGCCCTCGCCGAGCTGCCCGCCACCCGCCGGGCACTGCTGATCGCGCTGCGCAAGCGCGGCGAGGCACGCGCGGAGGAGCTCGCCGAGCAGCTCGACGTGACGGTCAGCGCGGTGCGCCAGCACCTGCAGAGCCTCACGGCCGCCGACCTCGTCGCACACCGCGAGGAGCGTGCCGGACCGGGCCGCCCGCGCCACGTCTACCGCCTCGCACCGGCTGCCGAGGCGCTGTTTCCGCGCTCCTACGGGGAGCTGACCGTCGAGCTGCTCGACTACATCGGCGACGAGGACCCCGACATGGTCGCGCGTGCGTTCGAGCGCCGCCGCCGGGCGCGGGTCGAGCGCACACGCGAGCGCCTGGCGGGGCTCGACTTCGACGCACGCGTCGCCGAGGTCGCGCGTGTGCTCGACGAGGACGGCTACCTGGCGGAGGTCGAGCGGCTGGTCGACGGCGCCGAGGGCAACGCGGCCGGCGGCTGGCGGATCCTCGAGCACAACTGCGCGATCCTCGCCGTCGCCCAGCGCTACGGCCACGCCTGCGGCGCGGAGATCGCATTCCTGCGCGAGGTCCTTCCCGACGCCGACGTCACCCGCATCTCCCACATCCTCACGGGCGCGCATGCGTGCACGTATGAGGTGCGGCGGCGGGCTGCGTGACGTCGCGCTCACCCGAGCAGCGAGCGCACCACCGCGTCGGCGAGCAGGCGGCCGCGGAGGGTGAGGCGGAGGCGCTCGTCGGCGAGCGTGGCGAGGCCGTCGGCGACGGCCTGCTCCGCGGCAGTGCGGCCGGCGGCGTCGAGCACGGCGAGCGGCAGGCCCTCGGCGAGTCGCAGCTCCAGCATCACCCGCTCGACGCGGCGGGTGTCGTCGTCGAGCAGCTCGCGGCCGACGGCGGGCGATGCATCGCCCGCGAGCCGCGCCGCGTACGTTGACGGGTGCAGCACGTTCCACCAGCGCACGCCGCCGACGTGGCTGTGCGCGCCGGGACCGATTCCCCACCAGTCGCCACCGCGCCAGTAGCCGAGGTTGTGGCGGCAGGCGGCGTCGTCGCCCGTCGCCCAGCTGGAGACCTCGTACCACCGCAGGCCGGTGGCCGCGAGCGTCGCGTCGGCCACTTCGTAGCGGTCGGCGAGCGCATCGTCGTCGGGCGCCGGCAGCGCTCCGCGGCGCACCTGGGCAGCCAGACGCGTGCCCGGCTCGACGATCAGCGCGTAGGCGGAGACGTGGTCGGGCTCGGCCGCGAGCGCGGCGTCGAGCGAGGCCCGCCAGTCATCGTCCGACTCGCCGGGCGTGCCGTAGATCAGGTCGAGGCTGACGTGCTCGAAGCCGGTGACGCGTGCCTCGCGCGCGGCCTCGGCCGCGCGGCCGGGCGTGTGCGTGCGGTCAAGCGTCGCGAGCACGTGCGGGACGGCGCTCTGCATCCCGAGCGAAAGGCGGGTGAAGCCCGCCTCGCGCAGCGCCGCCAGCGACGCGGGCGTGACGCTCTCCGGGTTCGCCTCGGTCGTGACCTCGGCGCCCGGCGTAAGGCCGAACGTCGCCTCGATCCCACCCAGGATCTCCGCCAGCTCCTCCGGCGCGAGCAGGGTCGGCGTGCCGCCGCCGAAGAAGACGGTCTCAGCCGGAGGCGCCGCCTCCCCCAGCACGCGGCGGGCCAGCGCCAGCTCGGCGAGCACTGCGCCGACGTAACCGCCGCGACCGGCGCGGTCCGATCCCAGTTCCGACGCTGTGTACGTGTTGAAGTCGCAGTAGCCGCAGCGCGTCGCACAGAACGGGACGTGTACGTAGACGCCGAAGGGACGGGAACCGATCCCTGCACGGGCGCTCGCGGGGAGCGCGCCGTCGGTCGGCGCGGGATCGCCGTCGGGGAGGCGGGCGGGCATGAGGTGAAGTGTGCCGTTGCCGAACGACTCAACGCGGCGCGCCGGCCGCCGCAGCAGCCGGCTCGGGTCCGCACGGGTCCGGCTCCGGCTCACCGATGGCAACGTCCCGGCCGCGCACGAAACGGGCGCGGCCGGCTCTGAGGCCGAGCGCGAGGTCGACCGCCGCGACGCCGATCAGCACCACAAGCGGGATGGTCCAGCCACTGGTCGCGTCGTGCAGCGCACCGACGGCGATCGGCCCGAGGGCCGCCAGCGTGTAGCCGATCGACTGCGCCATCCCCGACAGCGCGACCGCGTGCGGCGCGTCGTCCGACCGCAGCACGAACAGCGCCAGCACGAGCGTGAAGCCGGTGCCGAAGCCCACCCCGAGCAGGATCGCCCACACGGATGGCACGGCACTCGGAGCGGCAAACACGCCGACCCAACCGGCGAGGCAGGCGGCGCCGGCCGCAAGCACGATCGGTCGTTGGTCGCGCAGCCGGCCCGCAACCGCGCCGACCACGAAGCCGAAGGGGATCCCGACGACGAGGGCGAGCGAGAGCACGGCGCCGGCGGCACCCTTGCTCATGCCCTCGTTGCGGTAGATCTCGGGCAGCCACGCGACCATCGAGTAGAACTGGACCGCCAGCAGCGACATGTAGCCCGTCACGCTCCAGGCGACGCGATCGCGCCACAGGTGCACGCGCACGCGCGCGGCGGACGCCCCGCGCTCGGGAACGTCACGCAGCAGCGGCAGCCAGATCAGTGCGGACAGCAGCGCCGGCACCGACCACACCCCCAGCGCCGCACGCCACGAATCGCCGAACCAGCGCTCGCTCGGTACCGCCAGGCCGGCCGCAAGCGCGGCGCCCAGGCCGAGCGCAACCGAGTAGATGCCGGTGATGAACGTCGCCTGCTGGCCGAAGCGCCGCTTCACGAGCGCGGGCAGCAGCACGTTCGCGACCGCGATCGCCGCGCCGGCGGCGAGCGTACCGGCGAACAGCAGCACCACGGACGGCAGCGGGCGCAGCGCGAGGCTCGCCGACAACACCACCATGCTGGCGGCGAGCGTGCGCTCGATGCCGAAGCGCGCGGCAAGTCCCGGTCCGAGCGGCGAGATCAGGCCGAACGCCAGCAGCGGCGCCGCGGCAAGCAGACCGGCGGCCGCGCTCGACAGCCCGTCGCCTTCGCGCAGGTCGCGGATCAGCGGCCCGATCACTGTCAGCGCCGAGCGCAGGTTGAGCGAGACGAGCACGATCGCGAGCACCAGCAGCGCCTGCGCCCGGCGGGTTTGCGTTGCCTCGCTCATCGATCGAACCTAGCAGCGCCCTTCGGCGCCGCATGCCGGCGCGCTACGCGCGGGAGGGCAGGGAGCGCGCGACCTCGATCGTGGCCCGCTCAGTGTCGTCCAGCGCCTCGATCTGCGCCTCGAGGTCAGGGAGCGAGAGGACGTCGTCGATCGTCGCCCGCAGCGCAAACGCCAGTCGGGCTCGTCCAATCGCGTGGAGCTGCCCAGGCAGTTCGGTGCGCGACAGCGGGAAGACGTCTGCATCGAGCAGGATCGCGCGGGCCGCGGCGGTCAGCGCAGCGCGGACCTGCTCCTGCGCGGCATCGCGGTCGCCCAGATCGATCAAGCGTTCCGCGTGCCGGCGGTGTGACGGCAGACGCGCATGCTTGCGGGAGGTATCGGGCCACAGCCGTTCGGTCGACAGGATCTTCAGCCCGTCCCGGAAGATCCCGGTGCGATCGAACAGCACGCAGCCGAACCGCAGAGTCCATTGGACATAGTCGTCACCCGCGCGGAGTCTCTCCCGGAATCTGGCGGCGTCTGTCGCGACGATGTCGATCTCGTCGGCAAGGCCCGTCCGAGACGGGCGTGGTCCGATCACGTGGAAGTCGAGATCGCTGATCGCCGTCCGGGCGCTGCGCGCCGTCGAGCCCGTGAGCGCGAACGCCTCCGCGCCGACGTCATTCGCCCGCGCGACCAGCGCCGCGGTGATGCGCCGCTGCGTCGGCGTTTGATTCGCGTCGGCGCGTCGCGCGTCCCGCTCAAGCCGTGCGAGCCACGCCGCGTCGCTTTCCCAAGCGTCGAGCGCGGGATTGCCAGTCCTCGACGTCATCACGCACGCTCCGCGTCGACCACAAGCGCTTCGACGGCGACGAGGTGCGCACGCAACTCGTCTGGGTCAAGCTCTTCCCCGTCATACCAGTAGTCCTTGCGACCTTGGTTGAGATCCCGCAGGAGATCACCATGGTCGTCGTCGGTCGCCCCCTCCGCGTGAAGGCGCTCCGCCGCTTCGGCCTTCACCCAGTGCAGTCTTCTCGTCTCGATTCCATGGTGGTCGGCGAGCCAGACCACCGCCGCCTCCGCGGCATGAAACATCGCGTTGAGCGCGTCTCCGTAGCGCTCGCCGTCGAGATCGACTCGCGCGGTCTCCAGGTGTTGACGCGCGAGCTCGCGCTTCGGCTTGGGGGACACCGCGCGATCGTAGCCCGCAATGCGGTCGGCGGGAGTTCCGCCAAATCCTCCTAGAAGATGCCGGTCAGCGCCTTGCCGGCGTGCTCCGCGAGCTCGAACAGCGGCTGCGGCACGATGCCCAGCACGATCGTCGCGGCGGCTGCGAGCCAGGCGACGAACAGGATCTCGGGCTGCGGGCGGACGGGGGCGATCGCGATCGCCGCGTCCTCGCCCCGCGTGCCGAGCAGCGCGTCGGCCTCCTGCGAGCCGCCGGCGATCGCGGGCAGGCCGCCGGGGCCGACGACGGCGGGCGCGACCGGCGCGTCCGGCGCCTCGCGCATCCACATCGTCGCGACCACACGCAGGTAGTAGCCGAGCGAGATCATCGAGCCGATCACGAGCACGATCGCGAGCCAGGCGTAGTCGCCGGAGACGAGCGCGTCGATCAGGTAGACCTTGCCGATGAAGCCGGCCGTCGCGGGCACACCGGCGAGCGCGAGCATCGCGATCGTCAGCGGCCAGGCGAGCACCGGCTGCGTGCGACCGAGGCCGGCGAAGGCGGCCAGATCGTCGCCCTCGACGCTGACCCGCTCGCGCGCGACGATCACCGCAAAGGCCGCGAGGTTCATGAACAGGTAGACGACGATGTAGAAGACCGTCGCCTCTGCCCCGAGCTGCGAGGCGACGACGACACCCGCCAGCATGTACCCCGCCTGCGCGACGCCCGAGTAGGCGAGCATCCGCTTGAGCGACGTCTGACCGAGCGCCCCCACGTTGCCGACGATGATCGTGATCGCGGCGAGCGCGGCCAGCATCGGGGCCCAGTCCGCCTGCGCGCCGACGAGCGCGCTGTCGAACAGGCGCAGCAGCACGCCGAGTGCGGCGGCCTTCGTCGCGACGGCCATGAAGGCGGTGACCGGCGTCGGCGCCCCCTCGTAGACGTCGGGCGTCCACTGGTGGAACGGCGCAACCGATGCCTTGAAGGCGAGCCCGACGAGCGTCAGCGCGATGCCCGACAGCAGCAGCACGTCGCCGCCGACCGCGTCGCCGGAGACGCCGCGGATCGCATCGTTGATCCCGGCGTAGTCGGTCGAGCCGGTCGCGCCGTAGATCAGCGCGAGCCCGTAGACGAGCGTCGCCGAACCGACCGAGCCGACGATCAGGTACTTGAGGCCCGACTCGAGCGAGCGCTCGCGGCGCAGCTCGGTCGCGCACAGCACGTACAGCGGGATCGACAGCAGCTCGAAGCCGAGGAACAGCGTCACGAGGTTCGTCGCGGCGACGAGGATCGCCATGCCGAGGATCGAGAACAGCAGCAGGCTGAAGAACTCGCCGGGGCTGGCCTCCTGCGCGGCGTGCGAGCGCCAGGCGAGCAGCACCGCGCCGATGCCGGCGGCGCAGAAGGCGAACAGCAGGGTCAGCGTGAGGTCGTCGGAGACGAGCGCGCCGGAGATCAGCGAGGTCGTCTCGCCGAACTGCCAGATGCCGAGGCCGATCGCGGCGCCGAGCGTGGCGATCGCCAGCAGCGGCGTCGCATTGCGAACCCAGCGGCCGCGCGCGAGTCCGAGGATCAGCGTCAGGACCGCGCCACCCGTGAGGGCGAAGAAGGGCGAGAGGCCGGCGTAGTCGATGTGCGGTGCCTTGGCGTGGGCCGCGGCCAGCACGAGCGCGTTCATGGCTTCGCCTCCGCAGTCGAGGCGACCGCATTCGACGACGTGCTCAGCGCCGCGACGCTCGCCTTTGCCGCCGGCTCGGAGCGCTTCAGCCCGAACTGCGGATAGAACGCGAGCGCGAGGATCACAAGCACGATCGGCGCCAGCACGGCGAGGTCGCCGAACGTCACCTCACGGGACTCGACGCTCGGGCCAACGCGGTTGTGCATCGCGCGGATGAACGCGCGCAGCACGTACACGGAAGCCATCGCAACGCCCACCGCGGCGACGAAGGCGAACACGACCTTCGCTCTGAAGACGCCGAGCAGGATCAGGAACTCGCCGACGAAGTTGGCGGAGCCGGGCATCGCCAGCGTCGCCAGCCCGACGATCAGGAACAGCGACGCGAGCACCGGCGCGCGGAAGGCGATCCCGCCCATGTCGCGCAGATCCTCGGACCCGCCGGCACGTGCAGCCAGCAGGCCGACAATGAAGAACAGCGGCAGCGTCACCAGCCCGTGGTTGACCATCTGCAGCAGCGCGCCCTGCACCCCGTCCTCGTTCAACGCGAAGATCCCGAGCGTGATGAAGCCCATTTGGGCGACCGACGAGAAGCCGATCACGAGGCGGGCGTTCGTGGTCGAGAACGCCATTGCCGACCCGTAGAGGATCGAGGCGACCGCGATCAGCAGCAGCAGCTCCTGGAAGTGCACCGACGCGTCCGGGAAGACCGGCAGCACGATCCGCAGGAAGCCGTACGCGGCGACCTTCGAGACGACGCCGGAGAAGGCCGCGAGGGCCGGCAGCGGCATCGTGCGGTAGCCGTCGGGCAGCCAGCCGTGCACGGGGAAGGCCGGCATCTTCACGAGGAACGCGGCCGCGAAGCAGAGGAAGATCCACTCCTGCGAGCCGGTCGAGAGCGGCAGTCTCGCGAGCGCGGCGAGCGAGAAGGTCAGGTCGGTGTTGTGCTGCTCGGCCGTCAGCACACCGGTCGCCACCGCGGCGACGAGCATCAGCAGCGAGCCGACGAGCGTGTAGATCACGAGCTTCGTCGTCGCGCGCACGCGCTCCGTGCGCTCGCCCGCGCCCCAGATCCCGGTGAGGAAGTAGAACGGGATCAGCATCAGGTCGAAGAAGGCGACGAACAGGATCAGGTCCTGCGCGCAGAAGGCGCCGAGGACGGCCGTCTCGCCGGCGCCGAGCCACAGGAAGAACTGGCCGGGACGCTCCCAGTCGCGCAGGTTGGCGGCAAGCGTCGCGCCCGCGAACAGCACGGTCGCGAGCAGGACCAGGACCAGGTTGAGGCCGTCGAGTCCGAGCGAGTAGGAGATCCCGAGCGTCGAGATCCACGAGCGGTCGGTCACGAACTGCATGCCGCCGCCCGTGTCGTAGCGGACGACGAACGAGATCGCGATCGCCAGCGTCGCGAACGAGCCGAGCAGCGCCAGCCGCGGCGCGACCTTCGGAGCGGCTCCGCCCCAGATCGCGCCGAGCACGGCGACGACGAGCGGGAGCCAGATGAGGATGGAAAGGGTCATCCGCGACCCCCGACGGCGAGCACTGCCCCTCCGTACATCTCATGGATGTACAAACGGACAGTGGTCCTCCGGGTGGGCGTGCGTTCGGCCATCACGAGCTCGCGATCAGGAAGTAGAGGACGACCGCGGCGCCGCCGAGCAGCAGCAGCGCGGCGTAGTAGCGCAGGAAGCCGGTCTGGATCGCGCGCACGGCGGACGAGCCGGCGCGCACGATCGAGGTCGTGCCGTCGACCAGCGTCCCCTCGACGAACACGCGCTCGAACGTGCGTCGCGAGAAGTTGCCGAACGAGGCAAACGGGCGGACCACCACGAGGTCGATCAGCTCGTCGAAGTACCACTTGTTGACGAACAGCGTGTAGGCCGGCTTGAAGCGTGCCTGCCACGCCGCCGCAGAGCCGGGCTTCGCGACCCAGATGCGATGCGCAAGTGCGATGCCGGCAAGCGCGAGCACGGTGCCGAGCGCCATGCCGAAGTACGTCAGCCCGCTGCCAGCCTCGTCGTGGATGTACTTCGACTGCTCGAACGTCGGCTCGAGGAAGTTCGTGATGACGTGATCGACATTCGGGATCTGCAGCAGGCCGGCGAACGTCGCGCCGAACGCCAGCAGCGACATCGCGACCTTCATCGGCAGTGCGCGCTCGGCGATCGTGTGCTCCGGGCCGGGGAAGCCGACGTCGGTGTCCTCGACCTCGCCGTTGGCGGGGTTCGTGTGGACCTCGGCGTGCGCGAGGTGGCCGTGCTCCAGCTCCTTCGCCTCCGCACACGGCGCGCCGAAGAACGCGCGGAAGATCATCCGCCACGTGTAGACGGCGGTCAGGAACGCGCCTATGTACCCGACGACATAGAGCACGACGAACCAGCCGCCGCGGTTGCCGACGAACGCGAGAATCTCGTCCTTGGAGAAGAAGCCGGAGAAGGGCGGCACGCCGGACAGCGCGAGGCCGCCGACGACGAAGCAGCCGAACGTGAACGGCAGCGCTCTGCGGAAGCCGCTCATCTTGTCGAGCGACTGCGCGCCTGCCATCGCGCCGATGATCGATCCGGCCGCCATGAACAGCAGCGCCTTGAAGAAGGCGTGCGTCATCAGGTGGAAGAGGCCGGCG
>Ga0126313_10000022_pt1 | contig 77635 bp, 70 predicted proteins | sample Plot105A_FD_89954 | JGI IMG/M metagenome (GOLD analysis project Ga0126313, IMG submission 89954) | Serpentine soil microbial communities from UC McLaughlin Reserve, CA, USA - Plot105A | ecosystem: Environmental > Terrestrial > Soil > Grasslands | place: USA: UC McLaughlin Reserve, Lake County...
CGAGGAGGGCCAGACGTTCGGCATGGACCTCGAGTTCACCGAGGGCATGCAGTTCGACAAGGGCTACATCTCGCCCTACATGGTCACCGACCAGGACCGCATGGAGGCGACGCTCGAGGATCCGTTCATCCTCATCGTCAACTCGAAGATCGGCTCCGTGCGTGACGTGCTGCCCGTCCTGGAGCAGGTCATCCAGTCCGGCAAGCCGATCCTCATCATCGCCGAGGACGTCGAGGGCGAGTCGCTCGCGACCCTCGTCGTGAACAAGCTGCGCGGCACCTTCACGGGCGTCGCGGTCAAGGCCCCCGGCTTCGGCGACCGCCGCAAGCGGATGCTCGAGGACATCGCGATCCTCACCGGCGCCGAGGTGATCACCGAGGAGATGGGCCTCAAGCTGGAGAACACCCAGCTGACCCAGCTCGGCCGCGCGCGCCGCGTGGTCGTCGGCAAGGACACGACGACGATCGTCGACGGCGGCGGCGATGCGGCCGCGATCAAGGGCCGCATCAACCAGATCAAGGCGGAGGTCGAGAACACCGACTCCGACTTCGACCGCGAGAAGCTGCAGGAGCGGCTGGCTAAGCTCGCCGGCGGCGTCGCGGTGGTCAAGGTCGGCGCTGCCACCGAGACCGAGATGAAGGAGAAGAAGCACCGCGTCGAGGACGCGCTGCAGGCGACCCGCGCCGCCCTCGAGGAGGGCATCGTCCCGGGTGGCGGCGTCGCGCTGCTGCGTGCGTCGGAGGCCATCCAGGTCGACGCGCTCGAGGATCCGGACGAGCAGACGGGCGCTCGGATCGTCCTGCGTGCGCTCGAGGAGCCGGTCCGCCAGCTCGCGCACAACGCGGGCCTCGAGGGCTCGGTCGTCGTCAACGACGTCCGAAAGTCCAAGAAGGGCTTCGGCCTCAACGCCTCCACGAACGAGATCGTCGATCTCGTCGCGGCCGGCGTGATCGACCCGGCGATGGTGACTCGCTCGGCGCTGCAGAACGCTGCGTCGATCGCGAAGAACATCCTCACCACCGAGGCGATCGTCGCCGAGATGCCCGAGAAGGACGGCGGCGGCGGAATGCCGGGCGGCATGCCCGACATGGGCGGCATGATGTAACCAGCGCTCTTGCGCTGACAGCTGTTGCGAAGGGCCCGGTGCAAGCCGGGCCCTTCTGCGTTCTGGGGCCTCCCTAGCCCAGGACGGCGGACATACGCAGCGGCGTCACGCCGAGCGACTCGACGTCCGCGGTCCCGCGCGGGCTCGTCATCGGCTCCTCCATCAACCCGACCTCCTCGGCCGTGGCGAAGACCGACGGGCCGACGAGGTACTCAGTCATCCCCAGGCCGGCCTTGACGACCGGCATCGGGACGTTGAGCAGCGGCCGCTCGCGGCCGGCGGAGTGGAGCGCCAGGCGGACGATCTCCTCATAGGTGAGCGTCTGAGGACCGGCGAGATCGAAGGAGCGGTGCCCGCCGTCGGACGGGCCGGGCCCGCGCTCGAGGGCGGCCATCAGGCAGTCGGCGACGTCCTCGGCCCAGATCGGCTGGAAGCGGGTACGCCCGCGACCGGCGATCGGCATGACGGGCAAGTACGACATCCGCTCGAGCAGCGTCAGCCACGGATCGCCCGGCGTGTAGGCGATCGACGGCGAGAAGACGGTCGTCTCGAGGTCCGAGGACTCGACGGCCTCACGGGCGAGCGCCTTGGAGCGGAAGAAGCGGGTGGGCGACTGGTGGCTGGCGCCGAGCGCCGACATGAAGACGAAGCGCTCGACACCGGCGCGCTCGGCCGCCCGCACGAGGCGCAACGTCGCGAGGGCGTTGAGCTGCTCGATCGATCCGCGCGGCTGGTCGCGGATCGAGGCGGCGAGGTGGACGACCGTGTCGACTCCGCGCAGGGCGTTGCGAAAGGACGCCGCCTCGGCGAGCTCGCCGAGCGCGATCTGGACCCGCACGCGCTCGGGACCGAGCCGCTTCGGGTCGCGCACGAGGCAGCGGACGACGGTGCCGTCTGCTGTCAGGCGCCGCAGCAGCGCGGAGCCGATCGTGCCCGTCGCTCCGGTGAGCAGGATCACGCCCGGAAGCCTACGGATGTCGTTCGAGAGCCTCGGATGAAGGCTTTGCCGGCTCCTGGGCCGGCAGAGCGTTCAACGGCGGCGGGTGCGGCGTGTGCCAAGCCAGCCGAAGGCGACAGACATGGCGAGGTTGCCCATGCCCGCTCCGACGAGCGTGGCGCGTGCAAGCGGAGTCTTGAACGCCGGCGAGCGCGCCCACAGCACGTCGGTGAACAGCTCGGTACCGCGCAGCCAGGCAAGTGCCCACCAGTCCTCGGAGCTGCCGCGCCGAGCGGCGACCGCGTGGGCGACGCTGAACGTGAGCCACACCGGGCCGAGGCGGCGGAACAGCTCGCGCGCGTCGTCGGAGGGCTCGGCGTGGCCGAGCAGCTTGAGCGTCGCGTCGGGCGCAAGCAGCGCCCCGGCGCCCAGCGCGAGATCGAAGGCGATCATGCCGCGGTTGTGCTGCTCGATCGCTCCCTGCAGATCCATGCGAGCCGCAGCCTACCGGGAGAAGGTCTGCGGGCGCGCATGTAGAATTCCGCGTCCGCTCGGCCGCGCCGAGCAGGAACCCCGCTACGAACGCACGAAGGAACGGATAACCCATGGCTTACGTAATCGCAGAGCCCTGCATCGGCCAGAAGGACAACTCGTGCGTCGAGGTCTGCCCGGTCGACTGCATCCACCCCACTCCGGACGAGCCCGACTACGACAAGGTCGAGATGCTCTACATCGATCCCGAGGAGTGCATCGACTGCGACGCCTGCGTCGAGGCGTGCCCCGTCGACGCCTGCTTCGCCGAGGATCAGCTCCCGGGCGAGTGGACGAAGTTCGCCGAGATCAACGCGGCCTACTTCAAGAACGGCTCAGCCGCCTAGGCGGCTGAACGAGCTCGACATCCTGCGTGCGCGGCTGCGCACGCAGCGTCTGGTCGGCGACCGCTTCGCCAGTCCTGCTGACGTCGTCGGCGGGCTGCTCGCGGTGCAGTCGCAGGAGTACGGCCAGGCGAAGTGGGCGGTCGGCCAACGCAGCGCGGATGCGACCGACGCGCTGGTCGAGCAGGCACTCGACGCCGGCGCCATCCTGCGCACCCACATCCTGCGCCCGACGTGGCACTTCGTCACCCCGGCCGACATCCGCTGGCTTCTGCATCTGACCGCTCCGCGCATCGAGGCGCAGAACGCCTACCGCTACCGCCAGCTCGAGCTGGACGACCGGACGCTCCGGCGCGGCAAGGAGGCGATCGCCGGAGCGCTCGACGGCGGCGACCACCTGACGCGCAAGGAGCTTGAAGCGGCGCTGGAGCGGGCGGGCATCGACACAGCCGGCCAGCGGCTCGCGTACCTCGTCATGCACGCCGAGCTGAGCGGACTGATCTGCAGCGGACGTCGGCGCGGCAAGCAGCACACCTACGCCCTGCTCGACGAGCGCGCGCCCGGCCCGAGCGGACCGTCGGGCGACGAGGCGCTGGTCGAGCTGGCAACTCGCTACTTCGCCAGCCACGGACCTGCCACAGCGCAAGACGCAGCCTGGTGGTCGGGCCTGCGAACGAGCGACGTGAACGCGGCGATCGAGCTCGCCGGCGATCGGCTCGATTCCTTCCGGGCCAACGACCGGACCTACTGGCTCGCCGAGCGCCTGCCGGAGCTCCCGGGCGATCTCGGTGCCCTGCTGATCCCCGACTTCGACGAGAGCTTCGTCGGCTACCGCCACCTCCGCTCGAAGCGCCGGGAGAGTGCAGAAGCGGACGGGACGTTGCTCTCGCGGCCAGTTCTGATCGACGGCGAGATCGTCGGGAAGTGGTCGTGGAAGCTTTCGCCAGCCCGAGCGACGATCGAGATCACGCCTTCCGCGAAGCTGGCACGGATCGACCGCATCGCCATCGACGCCGCTGCCCAGCGCTACGGGGCCTTCGCCGAGCTTCCAGTGGCCTTGAAGATCGCGTAGGCCCTAGGGCGCCATCGGCAGGGCGGTGCCCGTGACCTCGGGCACACCCTCGAGCGCCGGTCCTGAGGCCGCCTGGAAGACCGGGTCGACCTGCGGCGTGGCCGCGATCAACCCGCGGGCCGCGTGGCGAATCGCCTGCGAAGCAGGACTGTCCGGGTCCTCGACGACCAGTGGACGGCCCTCGTCGGAGCCGATCCGCAGCTCCTCCTGGAGCGGGATCTGGCCGAGCAGCGGGACCTCCATCTCATCGGCCAGCTCGCGGCCGCCGCCCTCACCGAAGATCGAGAAGCGCTCGCCGGTCGGCGTCGTGAAGCCGGACATGTTCTCGACGATCCCGACGACCTCGAGGTCGTAGCGCTCGGCGGCCTCGGCGGCGCGCTTGGCGACGTTCTGCGCCGCGGGCTGAGGTGTCGTGACGATCAGGAACTTCGCCTGTGGCAGCAGCTGGGCGAGCGTCATCGTGACGTCGCCGGTGCCGGGCGGCAGGTCGATCAGCAGGTAGTCGAGCTCGCCCCAGGCGACGTCCTCGAGGAACTGGCGGATCGCCTTGTGAAGCATCGGACCGCGCCAGACGACGGCCTGGTCCTCCTTGTCGAGGAAGAACTCGATCGAGATCGCCTTCACGCCGCCGGCAGCCTCGAGCGGCAGGATCTTGCGCTCGCCGTTGATCATCGGGCGGCCGTGCACGCCGAGCATGCGCGGGATCGAGTAGCCCCAGACGTCGGCGTCCATCGCGGCGGCCTGCATGCCCTCGGCCTGCAGCGCGGCGGCGAGGTTGGCGGTCAGCGTCGACTTGCCGACGCCGCCCTTGCCCGACCCGACGCAGATGACGTTCTTGACCTGAGCGAGCGCACCCTGAGGCAGCGCTCCGCGGCCGAGGCGCTGCTGGAGCGTCGCCTTCTCGTCCGGGCTGAGCACGTCGAAGCCGACGGTCACGCCGGTCACGCCGTCGAGCGCGCCCACGTTCTGCTTGACCGCGGTCTCGAAGTGGGCGCGAATCGGACAGCCGGAGGTCGTCAGCGAGACGACGACGTCCACCGTGCCGTTCTCGTGCCGGGTGATCGAGCGGACCATCCCCAGCTCGACGATGTTCTTGCGCAGCTCCGGGTCGATGACCTGGCTCAGCGCCTCGTTGATCTGCTCCTCGGAAGGCATCGCGCTCATTCTCGCAGGTCGTTTGGCGCAGCTTTGTCACCCCAGAAAGACGAACGGCGCCCGGAGGGGGGCGCCGTTCGCTTGGGGGAGGGAGTGCTGCGTCGCTACGCGATTGCTGCGACCTGCTCCTTGACGGTGCGGGCGAGCTGCGTGGCGTTCGTCTGGACCCCGGAGACCTGCTTCTGGAGGTCGCCGCGGGCGTCCTTGACGCTCTTGGTCACGTCGTTGCGGCGCTGACGGAGCTCACGCTCGACGCGCGTGCGGGTGCGCTTGGCCTCGCGACGGAGGGTGTTGCGGGCAGTGTTGCCGCGGCGCTCGAACTTCTTGAGCTCCTTCTCGGCCGACGTGCGGCTGGTGTACGGCTTGGTGATGTCGACGACCGCGTCACGCGCGATCAGTGCGGCACCGACCGGGATCAGCAGCGCACGCTCGGCCTGGAGGGCGACCGTGTCGAGCGTGTACTGACCGGCGCTCGTCGCGTTGGCCGAGACGGTGCCGGCCTTGCTGGCCGTCGTCTTGGCAGAGCTTGCGGTGGTCTTCGCCGAGCTCGCGGCGGTGGTCGCCGTCTTCTTGGCCGAGGTCGCCGTCCGCTTGGCGGACGTCTTGGTGGCCTTCGCGCTCGCCTTGGTGGCGTTGCGCTTGCGCGTGGCGGCGGCCTTCTTGGCCGTTGCCTTGCGCTGAGTGGGGGTCTGAGCTGCCATTGGGGGGTGACTCTCCTTCGGATCGCTCCGGGGACGAATGAAGTCTTATTAGTTCTAAGCTCAGTAGTACTGTACCACCGAACACACGTTTGTAAACCGAGCGGGCCAGCGGGTTACAGGATCCGCGCCTACCGGCCAGGTGTCGCGGGGGTCTGGGGGCGCGAGCCCCCAGTCTTTATCCGACTTATCCAGTCCTCCGGCTGCTCGATCTCGGCCAGCGTCGGGAGCGCGTCCGGGCCTTCCCAGGCGCGGTTGAGCAGCTCGATGCCGCCCTGTGCGACGACCGCGTCGCAGAACGTCTTGCCGAGCTTGTACTGGCGCATCTTCATCTCCATGCCGAGCAGGCGCATCAGGACGCGCTCGGGGGCGGAGCGGCTGTTGCGACGCGCATCCATCGCGGCGCGCAGGCCCTCGTGCTGAGGCACCAGCTCCGGCGCGAGCGCGTCCATCACGTGCTCGGCATGGCCCTCGACCACGGCCATCGCCGACTGCATCCGATCCATCAGACCACGCTGCTCCTCGGTCTGGACGAGCGCGGCGAGCCCGCCCTCCCGGAAGCGCTCGACGAGATCCGCGGGATCGGGCACGTCGAGCGCACGCAGCCGGTCGAGCGCACCGCCGAGCAGACCGCCGCTGCGACCGGCGAAGGAGCCCGAGGAAGACCGGCCATTCCGTCCATCCCCGTCCCCCTCGCCGTCGGGCTTGTCCGCGACCTTGACGTCGACCGTCTCGAGGTACTCGCGCATCAGGCCGCCCATGTGATCGCGCAGCCACGGCACGCCGCCGAACTGCATCGCGTGCGTCATCTCGTGAACGGCAACCCAGCGGATGAAGGCCTCGCGGTCGACGTCGAGCAGATCGGCGACGCCGAGCAGGTTCGTGCCGACGAACAGCAGCCGCGGCTTGGCGGTCGCCGCGAGCAGAGACAGCTCGTACTGGCCGAGCACCCGCTGCGAGAGGTAGCCGACGACGAGCCCGATCTCGCCGGCCAGCGCCGCGCCGGCGGTCATGCGCAGCGGCCCGGCGAGCAGGCCCATGTTCTCGAAGCGGCCCTGCATCTTCTCCTCGACGGGAGCCAGCAGCTCGGCCATCGCGCCGAGGTTCGCCTCGGCCCAGCCCTCACGGCTGACGATCTCGGCGCGCGGGACCGGTGTTACCGGCTTCAACCCCGTATATGCACTGACGCGCGGCTCGAACTGCTCCGACAAGCCGACGAGGTCGACCCCAAGATCCGGCACGTGATCGGAGCGCGCGGCCAACCGCGCGACACGCTCCGCCAATCCCCAGTCGACCATCAGGTCACCTTAGCCAGGCGACGGGTGTGCGCCTCTATGCAGCGGACTTCAGCTTCGGAAGCTCCTGCTCCAGCTCGAGCACGGGCGCGAAGAGGTCGCCGTGCTCGGCGACGCGCGCGAGCACGTCGTCGGTGTCGAAGACAAGCTCCTGCTCGGCGTCCTCGACCTCGTCCCAGGCCAACGGGGTAGACACCGTCGGCCGCTCCTTGGCGCGCAGGGAGTAGGCGGCGACGGTCGTCTTGTGCCGGTCGTTCTGGCTCCAGTCGATCAGGACCTTTCCCTCGCGCAGGCTCTTCTTCATGCTCGACACGATCAGCTCGCCGTGCTGGCGCTCGAGCAGCTGGGCGATCGCGTGCGCGAACGGCTTCGTGTCGTCGTAGCTGACGTCCGGGGTGTTCAGCGGCACGTAGAGCTGCATGCCCTTCGAGCCCGAGGTCTTCGGAAAGCACTCGAGGCCGAGGGCGCCGAAGGCGTCCCGGAGGATCACCGCCACCTCGCGGCACTCCGCGAGGCCGGCCGGCGGTCCGGGATCGAGGTCGAAGGCGATCACCGTCGGATGGCCCGGCCGGCGCGCGAGCGCCAGCGACGGATGCAGCTCCAGGTCGGCGAGGTTCGCCAGCCAGACGAGCGTCGGGAGGTCGTCGCAGAGGATGAAGTCGATCGTCCGCTCACCGGCCTCGATCGGAGCCGTGTGGATCCAATCGGGCGTGAACGACGGCCGCTGCTTCTCGTAGAAGAAGTCGCCTTCGACGCCGTTGGGATAGCGCTTCATCGTCAGTGCGCGGCCCCGGAGGTGGGGCAGCACGACTGGCGCGATCCGCGTGTAGTAGTCGATGACCTGGCCCTTGGTGAACCCCGCCTGCGGGAAGAGGACCTTGTCCAGATTCGACAGGCCGAGGCGGCGGCCCTCGACATCGACCTCGGTCGCCACCTACTTCTTCGCGGCCGGCTTCTTCTTGGCGGGCGTGCGCTTCTTGGCCGGCGACTTCTTCGCCGCGCCCGACTTCGCCTTGGCCTTCGACCCGTTGTCGCGCGCCGCGCCGTCGGCCGCCTTCGACACCCCGCCCTGGCGCTTCGCCGAAGCGATGCTCGCCTCGAGCGCCGCCATCAGGTCCGGCACCTCTGCCGGCTCCTCCTCCGGCTCCTGCACGGCGATCTCGTGGCCCTCGGCCTTGTGCTCGATCAGCTCGAGCACTCGCTCGCGGTACTCGTCGCGGTACTTCGAGGGGTCGAACTCGGTAGCCAGCGAGTCGATCAGGTCGTTCGCCATCGCGATCTCGCGCTTGCCGGCCTTGACCTCGTCGGCGTCGGGCATCTCGTCGAGATCGTCCGGCGAGATCACCTCGTCGCCGAAGAGCAGCGTCTCCATGCAGAGGATCCCGTTGCGCGGGCGGATCGCCACGAGCTGCTCCTTCGAGCGGATCACGACGCGCGCGATCCCGACGCGGCGCGACTCCTCCATCGCCTTGAGCAGCAGCACGTACGCCTTGGCCGCGCCCTTGCCAGGAGCGAGATAGTAGGGGTGGTCGTAGTAGATCGGGTCGATGTCGTCGAGCTCGACGAAGTCCTCGATCTCGATCATCCGCGTCTTGCGTGGCTCGACCGAGTCGAGCTCCTCGGGCGTGACGACCACGTAACGGTCGGGGCTCAGCTCGTAGCCCTTGACGAGCCGCTCGTAGGGAACCTCGTCGCCGGTCTTCGGATTGACGCGCTTCTGCTGGATGCGCGTGCCGTCCTTGCCGTCGAGCTGGTTGAAGCGCACGGTCTTGCGCGAGACCGCCGAGTACATCTTCACGGGGATGTTGACCAGCCCAAAGCTGATCGCACCGCTCCAGATCGCACGTGGCATAGGGAGGGAAACCTACCCCTGAGCGGCGATTTCATTCCAGGGCCGGCTGGAATCTTTCAGTGCTCTCTGACGACCGTCGCCGGATCTACGTCTACACGTAGCCCCTTGAACGACGGCGCGCGGAGGGTGCCTGTGCGCGTCCACTCGCGGAACTCGACCTCGGCGACTAGCTGTGGCTCGACGAAGATCGTTCCGCGTGGTGGCTGGCGGCCGTCGAACGGGCTCTTGTCCCGACGCAGCTCCTCGAGCTTGTCGCCGACCGTCCGGAGCGTCTCGGCGTTGAAGCCGGTGCCGACCTTGCCGACGTAACGCAGCCCGCCTTCCTCGTCGTACACGCCGACGGTGAGCGCTCCCAGCCGCCCGGCACGGTTTCCCTCGCCGGGCGCCCAGCCGCCGATCACGAGCTCCTGGCGCAGGACGTTCTTGATCTTGATCCAGGCGCCGCCCCGCCGCCCGGGCTCGTAGGTCGAGTCGAGCCGCTTGGCGACGATCCCCTCGAGGCCCTGCTCGGCCGTCGCCGCGAGCAGCGCCGCTCCGTCGCCCTCGTGGTGAGCCGGCGTGCGCCAGTGCGGCCCGTCGACGTCGAGCTCCGCCAGCAGGCTGCGGCGATCGCTGTACGGCAGGCCCATCGTCGAGCGACCGTCGAGCCAGAGCAGGTCGAAGGCGACGTAGGTCACCGGGATGTCGCGCGCGCGACGCTTCGCCGCCGCCTCGGTGCTCAAGTGCATCCGCGACTGCAGTCGCTCGAAGCTCGGCCGGCCAGACTCGTCGAACGCGACGATCTCGCCGTCGAGGATCGCGCGCGTCGTGCCGAGCGCTCCGCCGAGCGGGCGCAGCTCGGGATAGCGGCGGCTGAAGTCCGTCCCGTTGCGCCCGGTCATCTCGACGTGCCCGCGATCGAGATGGAGGATCGCCCGAACGCCGTCCCACTTCACCTCGTACCCGTAGGCGTCGTCATCCAGCGGCAGGGGCCCGAGCTTCGCCTTCATCGGGTCGATCCACGGCTCCGGCATCGGACCGACGCCCGGCTCCGGCGGATCCATCCGGTGGATCATCCAGTCGTCGCCGCGCGTGCGGAACAGCGCGTAACGCCCCTGGACCCGGTCGCCGTGGAAGACGGCGATCACCTCACGCTCGTCGAACTTCTCGGCCTCGTAGGTCCCGCTGTCCCAGACGTGCATCGTGCCGGCGCCGTAGCCCCCAGCGGGGATCTCGCCCTCGAAGGTCAGGTACTCGAGCGGATGGTCCTCGGTGTGAACGGCGAGGCGGTCCTCGTCGGGATGGACCGGGATGCCGCGCGGAACGGCCCAGGAGGCGAGCGCGCCCCCGTGCTCTAGGCGCAGGTCCCAGTGCAGGCGCCGGGCGTGGTGCTCCTGGACGACGAAGCGCGGAAGCGTGCCCTCGGCCGAGGCGTCGGCGCCGGTGGGCTCGGGGGTGGCATCGAAGTCACGCTTCCTGCGGTAGTCGCCGAGATCCGCCACAGGCACATTGTGTCCGTTGACGATCGGGGCTAAAGCCCACGGCTCGATCTGACGATCCGTGCAGCATGGCCCAGAACACCAGCCGCTCGGCGATCCTCGCCACCGCGGTCGTCTGCTGCGCGCTCGTCCTGACGCCCGCGAGCGCCAACGCGATCGTCCGCGGCATCCTCCCGAACTGCCATGTGGCTGCGGCCGCCGCCTCTGCCGTCCCCCGCCATGCGCCGACCGTGCGACTCGGCCGGGCCGCGGTCTGCCTGATCAACCGCCAGCGCACGCGCCGCGGCATGGCGCGGCTGCGGATCAACCCGCGCCTCTCGCGCGCCGCGCGCCGCCACACTCGCGACATGGTCCGTCGCCGCTACTTCAGCCACACCTCGCCGCGCGGCGTCGACATGACAGCGCGCATCCGGCGAACCGGCTACCTGAACGGCCCGTACAGCTGGTCGATCGCGGAGAACATCGCCTGGGGAGGGCGCCGCCTCGGCTCGCCGCGAGCGATCGTACGAGCCTGGATGCGCAGCCCCGGGCACCGCCACAACATCCTCAACCCCGCTTACCGCGAGATGGGCATCGGCGTGGTGGCCGCAGCGCCGAGCCGCGTTCACATGGCTTCCGCGACGTACACGACCACCTTCGGCGCCCGCCGCTAGCCCGGCCCCGGAGGGCCGAACCCGCGCCGTATCCTCCATTGGATGCTCGCGGCGCCTCTAGACGGTCTGACCGAGCTGCAGCGAGACGCGGTGACGACCGCGTCAGGGCAGCTCCTGATCGTCGGCGGCGCCGGGACCGGCAAGACCGAGGTCCTCGCCCAGCGGTTCGCCTGGCTGGCCCACGCGGCCGGCCGGCCGGACTCCGTGCTGATGCTCGTCCGATCGGCCGCGGCGCGCGAGGCGATGTGCCAGCGACTGGGCGACCTCGTGGCCCCGCCCTACGACGAGCTGCGCATCGAGACGTTCGCCGGGCTCTGCCGGCAGCTGCTCGCCGACGAGGCGCTCGAGGCCGGCCTCGATCCGGTGTTCGTCCCCGTGACCGCCGCCGACCGGGTAGCTCTGCTGCTCGACCGACTCGACGACCTGACGCTGCGCCATCACGCGATCCGCGGCAACCCGACGCCGCTGCTGGCGAGCTTCGTCGAGCGGATCGATCGACTCAAGGAGCAGATGGTCTCCCCCGAGGCGGCGATCGAGGCGGCGCAGCGGCGATGCTCGGAAGGGGCGGACGCAGACGACGCCGAGCGCACCGTCGGGCTGCGTGAGCTCGAGTTCGCTCAGCTGTATGCCGACCACGACCGTCTGCTGCGCGAACGTGGCGCACTGGACTCCGGCGACCTCGTCCTGACTGCGTTCCGGCTTCTGCACGAGCGTCCGCACATCCGCGAGCGCGTCGCCGGACGCTTCAGTCATGTGCTCGTCGACGACGTCGAGGACGCCAGCTTCGCTCAGGGGATGCTCTTGCATCTCCTATGTGAGGAGCCCGGGCAGCTGACGATCGCCGGCGACCCGGACCAAGCGCTGCGTCGTGAGGGCGCGAGCGTCCTCACGAGCTTCGACGACGAGTACCCGCAGGCGACGGTGGTCTCGCTCGATCGCAGCATGCGCTGTCCCGAGCTGATCGCCGAGGCGGCGGCAGCGGTGACGGCACCGATCGGCGGCCGCGACCGGCCGCGACTGCGCGGACGCAACGGCGCCGGCAGCGTGCGCTTCTGGCGCTGTGGCTCCGAGCGCGCCCAGGCTCAAGCCGTCGCAGCCGAGATCGAGCGGCTGACCGCATCCGGAACGAGCCCCGACGCGATCGCGGTGCTCGTGCGATCGACAGGCGAGGAGGGCACGGTGATCGGCTCGGCGCTGGAGGAGCGGGCGCTGCCGTTCCGCATCCAAGGGCCGGGCGCCTTCTTCCAACGCGGCGAGGTGCGCGACGTGCTCGCGTGGCTGCGCGTCCTCGCCGACCCGTCCGACTCGGGTGCCGCGGTTCGGGCGCTCACCCGACCGCCGGTCGAGCTCCACTCGGTCGACATCGCACGGCTGACCCAGCTCGCGCGGCGACGCAAGATCGACATGCCCTCGGCCGTCGCGATCGCGCTCGACGGCCCGCAGCTGTCCCCTGAGGGACGCGACCGCGCCCAGGGCTTCCTCCAGCTCTACCGAGCCGCCAGCCGTGCCTTCGAGGGCTTCCGCCCCGACGCCTTCGTGCTGCGGCTCGTGGAGCGAGTCGGGGTGCGTCGCCAGCAGGTGTTCGCGACTCAGGCCGACACGGTCGAGCGGCTGCGCAACATCGCCAAGCTGCCAGAGCTCGCGACCGCATACATGAGGCGCGAGCCGCACGCGACGCCCCGCGACTTCACGCGCTACCTCAAGGCCGTCGCAGACTCGGGGCTGCCGGAGGAGGAGGCCGCCGGCGCGACCGGCTCGGCGGCGGTCCAGGTGATGGCGCTCGAGGACTCGAAGGGCCGTGAGTTCGACCACGTCTTCGTCCTCGGCATGACGGCCGCTCGGATGCCGGGGCGCTCGGAGCCCGAGGACGCGCTGCGCCGGCTGACCTACGTCGCGATGACCCGTGCCCGCCACGGGTTGGTGCTCGCGTGGGCGGAGGGACCGAACGGGACGCCGGCGCGCCCGTCGCCATATCTCGAGGAGGCGCGGGCGGCTGTCGGGGCGCCCGAGGAGCGCTTCGAGGAGGAGCTGTTCGGGCCGGCCGAGGGGCTGCACTCGACGTTCCGCATCATGCGCGACGAGCTGCTCGACACGACCGCCCGCATCGGCGGACGGCTCGGCGAGATGCGCCTCGACACGACCCTCGACGTCTCGCAGGCGGTCGCGCGCTACCTCGAGCTGGTCAAGGTCGCCGCGCTGATCGAGCGCTCGAAGGCCGGGCAGCCGCTCGACGAGGCGATCCTCGAGGTCAACCAGCTGCTCGCCGCCGGGGCAAGCGCCGAGCAGCGAGCGGTGCTCGAGGGATCCGCGCTCGACGACTGGCTGCGCGACGCCGGGCGCGACCCTGAGCGCCGGCCCGTGACCGGCGACAGCGACACCGGCCCCTCGCTCGACCCGTTCATCCCGCGCCGTCGGGGCGCCGGCGCGCCGGAGAACGGGCTGATGCTCTCGGCGTCCGACCTCGAGACCTATCGCCTCTGCCCGCTCAAGTACAAGTTCGCGCGCGTATTTCGCATCCCGCAGGAGTCGACGATCAACCAGCGCTTCGGAATCGCCATGCACACGGTGCTCGAGCGGTTCCACAAGTCGCCGGCCGCCGGCCGCGAGGAGCTGTTCGAGCTGTTCGAGGGCGCCTGGCGCCGCGGGGGCTTCGGCGAGACCGACGACGAGCTGCAGTTCCGCGAGCGCGGCATCGAGGCACTCGAGCGCTACTGGGATAACACGCGCGACCAGGAGGGCGAGCCGGTCTGGTTCGAGCGCTCGTTCTCGTTCACGCTCGGGCCGCACGTGATCCGCGGCCGCGTCGACCGCGTCGACCGCCGCCCGGACGGCTCATACGAGGTGATCGACTACAAGACCGGCCGCGCGAAGACCGCCGACGAGCTGCGCCGCGACGTCCAGCTCTCGATCTACCAGATGGGCGCCCGCCAGGCCTGGGGAATCGAGACCTCGGCGCACAGCTACTACTTCGTGATGGACGCCGAGAAGGTCCCGGTCACCCACTCCGACGAGGAGCTGGCTCGCGTCCAAGCAACCATCGAGGAGATCGGCGAGGGCATCTCCCGCCAGGACTTCCAGCCCACCCCCTCGCACGAGATCTGCTCCTTCTGCGACTACCGCATCATCTGCCCCGCAGCCGAGCGATAGCTCAGCCGCGCTGTTGGCGGAGGAACTTCTGGAAGTCGCGGGCGATCATGTCGGCCGAGGGGAGGTTGGCCTCGGGGTCGACGTCGTCGACTACCTCGTCCATGGCGGACTCGAGGCGCTCGACGAAGGCCTTGACCTCTGGGTCGCTGGCGACGGCGGCGCTGACCTGGCGCTCGTAGTCCTCGGCGGCCGCCTCGAGCTCGGAAGCGTCGACCGCCACGCCGGCGGCACCCTCGAACGCGCGAACCAGCGCGAGCGCCACCTTCGGGTTCGGCGCGGCCGCGACGTAGTGAGGCACCGAGGCCCAGAGGCTGACGCTCGGCAGGCCGGCTTGGCCGGCCTCGTAGTTGAGGACCCCGGTGATCCCCGTCGGACCCTCGTAGCTGGTTGGCGGGAACCCGAGACGGTCGATCAGCCCGTCGTCGGAGCCGATCCCGGTCACGTGGACCGGACGTGAGTGCGGGACGTCGGCGAGCAGCGAGCCGAGCGTGATCATCCGCTCGACGTCGAGCTCACGGGCGATCTCGAGGATCGTGTCGCAGTAGGCGCGCCAGCGCAGTGAGGGCTCGGGCCCCTGGACGATCACCAGGTCGTTGTCGGCGCCGCGGATCTCGGCAGCGGAGATCGTGGTGGCCGGCCAGTCGATCTCACGAGTGCGGGAGTCGACGAGACGGGCCGTCGGCCGCGTCTCGGTGAAGTCGAGGTAGCCCTCGAGGTCGATCTCGGCGACCTCGGCCGGCCCGAAGCGGGCACGGATGAACTCGACCGCGGCCGAGGCGGCATCGCCGGCGTCGTTCCAGCCGCCGAACGCCGCGACCATCACCGGGCGGCGCAGGGCAGGCCGATGCGTCCAGATCACCTCGCTCACCCCCACCACGGTAACGACCGGCGCTAGCCTTGGGCGACCGTGGTCGACCTGATCATCTACGCCATCCCGGCGTTCGTCCTGCTGCTGGTCGTCGAGGCGGTGTCGTTCAAGGTCGCCCAACGCGAGGACCTCAAGGGCTATGAGTCGCGCGACACCCGCACCAGCTTGAGCATGGGCGTCGGCAACGTCGTCATCAACACCGGCTGGAAGCTCGTCGTGCTGCTGATCTTCGCCGGCCTCTACGAGCTGACGCCGTTGCGCGTGCCCGAGGAGGCCGTCTGGGCATGGGTCCTGCTGTTCTTCCTCGACGACTTCGCCTACTACTGGTTCCACCGCATCAGCCACGAGGTGCGCGTCTTCTGGGCCAGCCACGTCGTCCACCACTCCTCGCAGCACTTCAACCTCTCCACGGCGCTGCGCCAGACGTGGACGCCGATGACCTACTTCCCGTTCTGGGCGCCGATCGCGTTGCTCGGCTATCCGCCGTGGATGATCTTCACGATGCAGGCCGTCAGCCTGATGTACCAGTTCTGGATCCACACCGAGCGGATCCACAAGCTGCCGCGGTGGTTCGAGCTGGTGTTCAATACGCCGTCCCACCACCGCGTCCACCACGGCGCGAACGACCTCTACCTCGACCGCAACTACGCCGGCATCCTGATCGTCTGGGACCGCATGTTCGGCACTTTCCAAGGCGAGGAGGAGCCGGTCCGCTACGGGCTGACGAAGAACATCGACACGTTCAGCCCGCCGAAGGTCGCCTTCCACGAGTGGACGGCGGTCTGGCACGACGTCAAGAACGCCGAGGGCTGGCGCGAACGACTTGGCTACGCCTTCGGCGGACCGGCCTGGCGACCCAACCGACCAGACGAGCGGGGACTGCTCGGCGCAACCCAAGGAGGCGAGCGGCCATGACCGCGGACGGAGTCACCCAGCGCACCCGCGGCGAGGTCGCCGCCGAGATCTCGAACGGGATCGTCAAGCTCTTCAGCGAGTACTACGGGCGCGGTCCGGTCAAGGCGAAGACGTTCCTGATGGACAACTACTCGGTGACGGTGCTCGAGGACACCCTGACCACCGCCGAGTCGACGCTCGTCAAGGCAGGCCGCGAGGAGATGGTGCGCGGGTTCCGCCTCACGTTCCAGAGCGAGATGGCCGGCCGCTTCAAGGGAATCGTCGAGCTCGCGACCAAGCGTCGAGTGCTCACCTACCAGAGCCAGCTCACCTTCGATCCCGACCACTGCTTCGAGTTCTTCGTCCTCGACGGCCCGCCTGACGTGCAGGCGGACAGCTAGCTGTCTACGGCACTCAGGCGGTCGATGCTCCGCCTGAGCAAGCGGCTCACATGCATCTGAGAGATGCCGATGCGGTCGGCGATCTCGGATTGGGTCAGGTCCTCGATGAAGCGCATGTAGAGGATCGTCCGCTCGCGCTCGGGAAGGGCACGGATCGCAGGACCGAGCGTGGCGCTCAGCTCGACCAGCTCGAAGCCGTGGTCGACCCCGCCGAGCGTCTCGCCCAAGGTGCCACCGTCGTCCTCCTCGCCGCCGCGTGGCGCATCTAGCGCGGCCGGCGCATAGGCGCTCGAAGCATCGAGCGCCTCGAGGACCTCCTCGAGGGTGAATCCCGTGGCGTGCACGATGTCGCGCGGCGTTGGGGATCGGCCCAGCTGTGTGGTCAGCTCGTCGACGGCATCGCCGACCTTGAGGAAGCGCTCCTGCAGCGAGCGTGAGACGTGCATGCCCCAGCCGCGGTCACGGAAGTGGCGCTTGAGCTCGCCGAGGATCGTCGGCACGGCGTAACGCACGAACGGCCCGAGGTCGGGATCGAAGCGGTCGATCGCCTTGATCAAGCCGACGTAGGCGACCTGCTCGAGGTCGTCCTGCGCCTCGGTGGTGTGGCGGTAACGAGACGCCAGCCGTTGCGCGAGTGGCTGCAGCAGCTCGACGAGCTGGTCGCGCGCGGCCATGTCGCCGTCCCGGTAACGGCGTAGCAGACGCTCTTCTGCGCCCGCGCCCGGGCTGCTCTTCGTCGCGTGCATGGGGGGTCCTCTCTCCAGAGTGCTCGAACTCGACGGAGGTCCGGCCGCTGCGCTGCAAACCGCGGACGTCTCTCTGCTGTTCCGTCGAGCCCCAAGTGAGACCGCCCCGGCCCGAAGGCCTGCGCGAGCCATCTCCGCATGCGACTCGGACGAGCGTAGCGAACGGCAGAGCGCCCGCACACAGTTTCCCCTAGGGGAAACTGATCGGGATTGCGGTTTACGGGCGGGCGGACCCGGTCAAGAGCATCGACATGCCCTCCTCAGTCGCCACCGAGGCCTACTGCCCACATTGCGGGCTGCCGGTGGAGACACAGTCGGGACCGGGACCTACCCGCTGCCCACACTGCCGGCTGTTGATCGGTCCCGGCCGCGCGCGGCGCGAGCCGGGCGGCGAGCCTGGCACCAAGGGTGCCGCTGCCGGCGTGCTGAGCCGGCAGGCGCGGCGCGACGAGACCGAGGACGTCGCTGCCGAGGCCGACGTGTTGCAGGCGATTCGCAACGTGGCCACCGAGCTCGGCACCCGTCCAGAGCGGCTGCTGATGGTCGACTACCAGCAGCGTGCCGACAGCGGCAGGGACGACCTGCCTCCGCTGCGCGACGTCTTCGCCCACTTCCGCAGCTGGAAGCGCGCGCGACGGGTCGCGGCCGACGGCGCGCCAACGCCGCGCGAGAGCGCGAAGGGCTAGGCGGCCTGCAGCTCGTCCAAGTCCCCGACGATCTCGAGCTGCTCGTCGAGGTGGGTGATCGAGAAGACACGCTGAACGGTGTCGGGGCCGCGAACGATCGCGAAGCGACGGTTCGCGGTGCGCGCGCGCTGATCGGCACTGACGATCAGCCGTAGACCGCTCGAGTCGAGGAAGGTCAGCCGCGAGAGGTCGAGGGCGACCACTGCGGGCTCGTCGCTCTCGACCCGCTGGAGCTCCTGCTCGACCTTCTCGACGGTCGAGAGGTCGAGCTCGCCGGTCAGAACGACGTGCGCCAGGCCGCCGTGACTGTGCGCATCTATCTCCAGAAGGGTCACTGGTGCGAAAGCTAACCGTTCGCGGCGGACGGCGCAGGAGTGGTGTCGGAGCCCTCGTCACGGGGACGGAGAGCACGGCGCGCAAGGCTCCAGGCGAAGAACAGCTGGACGGCGGCGAAGGCCAGCTCGAGCGTTCGCTCGGTGACTGCATTGGCCAAGGCGGTGCCCGCCAACACGCCGAGCGGCGACAGAACGCCGATCAGCAGGCCGTCGCGCACGCGCAGGTTGCCGTAACGCGACTGGCGCCAAGCGCCCAACGCGGCCACGAAGACGATCGCGAGCAGTGACGTCGACTCGGCCTCGAGCTGGCTCAGCCCTACGAAGATCACCAGCCCCGGCACGAACAGGACGCCGCCGCCGACGCCGACCAGGCCGCCGAGCATCCCGGCGCAGAAGCCGATCGCCAGCATCCCGACGATCTCGGTCGCGTCCATCAGAAGATCAGCACCGCGGCCGAGGCGACGAGCAGCACCGCGAAGATCGCCGCCACGCTGCGCTCGGGTATCCGCTGCTGGAGGGCGGTGCCCGCGACGACGCCCGCCAGCGCCGGTATCCCGATCAGTATCCCCTCCCGTACGTGGACGTTGCCGTAGGTCCCTTGGGTGGCGGCGGCCAGCGCGGCGATGACTACGATCGCCAGCAGCGAGGTGCCCGTCGCCTCCCGCTCGCGGTAGCCGAACCAGAGGATCAGCAGCGGCACGATGACGGTGCCTCCGCCGACCCCGAACAGCCCGCTGAACGCGCCGCCGACAGTTGCGATGACCGCGAGCCGCGGGAGCCGGGACGACATCCCGAGGCATACTACGGTCAGTGTCCGCGCCCACGGCAGAGACGCTGCGCGAGAGCCTCCGACCGCTGACCGAGAGCCGTCAGCAGGCCGGCGCCTTCTTCGACATCGACGGCACGCTCGCGCCGATCGTCGCACGGCCCGAGCAGTCCCACGTGCGCGAGGGCATCTCGTTGCTGCTCGCGCGCCTCGGTCGCAGCTACGGCTGCGTCGCATGCGTGACCGGCCGGTCGGTGGCGGAGGCCCGCCGGCTCATCGGCGTCGGCGGGATCGCCTACGCCGGCTCGCACGGCGCCGAGCTCGTGCTGCCCGGAGAGAAGCAGCCGACGTTCGTCGCCGCGTTCGCCAGCTGGGAGGAAGCGGTGAGGGAGTTCGTCGAGGCGCGCGAGAACACGCGCGATCTGAAGCTGCTGCGAGTGCGGCTCGAGGACAAGGGACCGATTCGAGCCTTCCACTGGCGCGACGTGCCAGACGAGGCGGCGGCTGAGACATGGCTCACCGGGGTGGCTCAGCAGGCTGAGGCCGAGGGCCTTGCCACCCACTGGGGACGCAAGGTGCTGGAGATCCGCCCGCCCGTGCCGGTCGACAAGGGACAGGCGGTTCGACGGCTGATCGAGACGACGGGGGTCCAGACCGCACTCTTCGCCGGTGACGACGTGACGGACCTCGACGCCTTCGACACGCTCGACGCGATGACCCGCGACGGGACTCTCGACTGCGCGGTACGGGTTGGCGTGAGCTCGGCCGAGGGCCCCCCCGCGATCGTCGAGCGTGCCGACGTGGTGGTCGACGGCGTCGACGGAATGGTCGACGTCCTCACGACGCTCGCCGGCGGCTAGATGCTCTTCCGCGACTTCCTGCGCGTGGCGGTGATGCTCTTCGGCGCCGCCGCCTCGGCGCTGGCGGTCGTGGCGATCGCCGCGGCGTCGAGCCAAGACACCAACACACCGCTCTACGTAGCAGTCGGGTGGTGGGTCGTAGCCGCGCTGACCGGTCTGTGGCTCGGACGCCGCAACGTGCCCACGGCGCAGATCGGCCGCCTGCTGAGCGGCGCCCGGGCGACCAACACGCTGCCGGAGGTGGAGCCCGGCTCGGTGATGTTCAACCGGCTTTGGCCGTTGGCCGTCCTCACGATCCTCTCCGGTGGCGTCGCCTGGCTGGTCCCACAGGTGCCGGCGGTCGCCGCCGGCTACGCCATCGCCGTGGCGCTCACCTGGCGCAAGCAGTCGTCGGCCGTCGCGGCGATCGAGGAGCGCGACGGCGTGCGCTTCTACTTCGAGCGATCGTCGCCGTTCGGTGAGCCGAAGCTGCTGCGAACTCCGGGCTTGCGCAGAGTCGAGCCAAGTGAGGGGTTCCCAAGCACCGTCGAGCCTATGTAGGCTCCGCACCCGGAGGGACAATCCTTGGAGGGAGAGTTGATGAGGGGCTTGAGTTCGCGGCTGTTGCCGCTCGCCGGTTCGCTGGCCATCGTCTGCGCGGCCGCCGTCGGCTGCGGTGACGGGGGCGGCGAGAGCAGCGCCGCCGAGTCGGCAGGTTTGGGAAGCCAGCCCGCTCGACTGGTGAAGATGATGGTTAGCGTCAGCACGAGCGCCAAGAACGCGAAGGACTGCAAGCCGGTCGCCAAGGTGAACCGGCGGTCGGCCGCCAAGACCGTCTGTCCTCCTTTCGACGCCAAGAGTCGCAAGGTGACCCGCAGCACCAAGCTGACTCGCGCCGCGACGTACGGCCCGGCAGCCGTCGTCGACTACAAGTCGTCCGGCGCACCGAAGGGCGCGTCCATCGTCCTCTACCGCAACTCGCGGAGTGAGTGGACGATCGGTCGCTGGGGAGTCGTAGGCGGAGAGACCATCGGCACCGACGACTCGGACGCTCGCAAGGAGTCGCGGTCCGTGCTCGACGACTATCTGGCCGCGGTGCGCAATCGCGACTGCCGGAGGTTCCTCGAGGTAGCCGCTGCCGAGTCCACCGATCCAAAGGTCAGCTGCAAGCGCGAGTTCGCGGCGACGGAGTCCTTCGGGCGCATCTTGAAGGCGAATCCCGGAGCGGAGCCTCGCTACATCGGCGGCAACGACTTCCTCGGCTTCTATCGCCTCGACCTCGCTCGCCCGCGACCTCTGTCGGTGACGATCTCGACGGTCGCCACGCCCGAGGGCACCCTCACGCCCCGTATCGTCCTCGACGCCGTGTCTGGGCCGGCCGGGGGCCCTTGAGACCGCTCGCGGCCATCGCCATGACCGCCGTAGCCCTGTCGGCGTGCGGGGGAGGCCATGACGGCGGTGGCTACAGCAGGAGCGACAGCACTGCGCCACACCCGACCGGGCTCTCGCTCGAGCCGGCCGAGATGGTCGCTCACATGCTCGACGTGACCTCGAGCGCGCAGCGGAGATCGGACTGCGCGGAGATTGCCGTCATCAACCGCCGCTCGCAGGCGAAGCTCGCATGTCCGCCACCCGACGCGCACACGCGGACGATCGTTCGCGCGACGAAGCTGACCGATGCCGCCACATACACCAGCGTCGCCGTGGTCGACTACAAGTCGGAGGACGAGCCCGATGGTGCTTCGATGGTGCTCTACCGCAAGCAAGGTGAGTGGACCATGGGCCATCTGAGCCTCCCCGGGCCTTCGGTGAAGACCGATGACACGGAGAGCCGTGAGGAGTCCCCGGCGGTGATCGACCGCTATCTGACCGCGGTTCGGCGACGCCAGGTCCAAGGCGAGAGAGCTCTCGCCGACGCGCTCCGAGCGAATCCCAAGGCGAGACCCGTGTACATGGGCGGCACGGAGAGCCTGGGCTTCTACCGTCTGGACGTCGATCGTCCCGAGCCGCTGACGTTCAACATCACGACGACCGTCACGCCGGACGGCTCGCGCAGAGTGCTCGACGCGTTCCTCGGGACACGTGGCGTCTAGGCCGCGCGTCCGCCGCGCAACGCGGACAGCTCGGCCCACGAGCGGGTGTTGACGACGTCGTCCTTCGTCAGCCATGCCCGCCGTGCCGTCGCGACGCCGTAGCGCATCAGCGGCAGCGTCCGGACGCGATGAGCGTCCGAGTCGACGACGAGCTTCACGCCCGCTTGGGCAGCGGCGCGCGCGTGGACGTCGGAGAGGTCGCGGCGGTTCGGGTTCGCGTTGATCTCGAGGAACGTGCCCGTCCGTGCGGCGGCTTCGATGACGGCGGCGACGTCGACGGCGTAGGGCTCGCGGCGACCGATCAGCCGCCCGGTCGGATGGCCGATCGCGTCGACGAGCGGGTTCTCGACCGCGGTCACGATCCGCTTCGTCATGTCGCCCTCCGCCATTCGGAACGAGGTGTGGACGCTGGCGACGATCCAGTCGAGCTGACCGAGCAGCTCGTCCTCGTAGTCGAGCGAGCCGTCAGGCAGCACGTTGACCTCGCTGCCGGCCAGGATCGTGAAGTCCTCGATGGCGGCATTCGCCTCGGCGACGCGCTCGATCTGGCGGCGCAGGTCGTCCGGCGTCACGTCGTTGCCGAAGCCGTGAGTGGCCGAGTGGTCGGTGATCGCGAGGTACTCGTATCCCCGATCCTTGGCCGCGCGGGCCATCTCGAGGATCGTCGCGTGACCGTCCGAGGCGACCGTGTGGCAGTGAAGGTCTCCCCGGATGTCGCCGAGGGTCACCAGCTCGGGAAGCTGACCTGTGCGCGCGGCCTGCAGCTCACCGCGGTCCTCGCGTAGCTCGGGCTCGACGTATGCCATGCCGAGGCAGTCGTAGACCTCCTCCTCGGTGGCACAGAGATGGGTGTCGCCAGTCGCGTCGTCGAGGATCCCGTACTCGCTGACGTGCAGGCCCTGCTTGACGGCGGCGCTGCGCAGCGACTCGTTGTGCTTGCCCGAACCGGTGAAGTGCTGCAGCAGGTTGCCGAAGCGGTCGGGCGTGACGATGCGCAAGTCGACCGTCATGCCCTGGTGGGTGAGCGCCTTCGCTCCGGCGATCCCGCCCGTCGAGATCTCGTCGATGGCGGGCAGAGCAGCGAAGCCGTCGACCAGCGCCTCCGGGTCCTCGCTTGCGGCGACGATGTCGAGGTCCTTGCAGGTCTCACCCCAACGGCGCGCGCTGCCGGCGAGCTCGACCCTCACCGCCGCCGGATGGTCGCGCAGCCCGTCGACGAGCTCGTTGCCGAGCTCGAGCGCCACCGACAGCAGGACCCGCTCGCGAACCGACCCGTCGGCGCCGGCGGCCAGCGCCGCGAGGATGTTGGCCTCGCCCTTCTCACCGAACCCCGGCACTGTGCGGATCTGCTCGGCCTCTGCGGCGGCGCGCAGATGCTCGATCGTCTCGATGCCGAGGTGGTCGTGCAGCAGACGGGCGCGCTTCGGGCCCAATCCCGGGATTCGCGTGACCTTGATCAGGCCGGGCGGGATGCGGTCCTTGAGCTTCACGGCCGCCGGTATCTCGCCGTCGAGCAGCAGCGCCTCGATCTTCTCGGCGATCGTCTTGCCGATCCCGGGCAGCTCCGTCGCCCGCCCTTGCCGCGACAGCTCGGCCACCGATACGGCGGAGTCGCGGATCGCCTTCGCCGCGTTGCGGTAGGCCAGCACGCGGTAGACGGCCGCGCCGTCGAGCTCATAGAGCGTGCCGAGCTCGTCGAAGGCCTGGGCGATCTCGGCGTTCTTCATCGCCCTATGAGTAAAGCGTCAGCCGCAGCCGACGATGCCGCCGTCGACCGGGATGACGGCCCCGGTCAGATACGAGCCCGCCCGCGAGGCGAGGAAGAGCGTGGTGCCGACCATGTCGTCCGGGCGGCCGATGCGGCCGAGCGGCACCTGCTGCTCGACGACCGAGCGCGCGTCCGGGCTGTCGAGCATGAAGGCGGTCATCTTGCTCTCGAACGGCCCGGGCGCGATCGCGTTGACGGTGATCTGCTCCGACGCTAGGCGCTTGGCGAGATGGCGGGTCAGCATGTGGACGGCCGCCTTGCTGGCGCTGTAGGCATAGGACTCCATCATCGGCGCCTTGAGCCCGTCGATCGAGCCGATGTTGATCACGCGCGCCGGATCCTCGGCCGACGCCGAGGCGCGCAGCATGTCGAGCGAGGCGACCGTGAGCTGGAAGACGCCGCGCACATTCGTGTCGAGCACGCGATCCCAGGCCTTGTCGGGGTACTGCTCGACGGGCTCGCCCCAGCTCGCACCGGCGTTGTTGACGAGCAGGTCGAGACGGTCGGTGCGCTCGCGGACCGCCGCCGCGAGCGCCACACATCCGTCCTGCGACGAGAGGTCGGCCGGCACGGCGACGCACTTGCCGATCTGCGAGAGCTCGGCCGCGGCGGCCTCGCAGGCGTCGACCTTGCGCGAGGAGATGACCACGTCGGCGCCCGCCTCGACGAGCCCGCGGGCGATCATCAGGCCGACGCCACGCGATCCACCGGTCACGACCGCCGTCTTGCCGCTTACGGAGAAGAGTTGCTCGCTCATGCGCGGGCAAGCTACCGGGTCGCGGCGGGCGAGCGGTCGCGTAGGGTAGGCCGCCGATGGCGGGCGTCTGGCTGATCCTCCCCACCTACGACGAGGCGGAGAACATCGAGCGGATCGTCGGCGCGGCGCTGCCTCAGCTCGCCACGACCGGCCTCGAGCATCGGATCCTGGTCGTCGACGACGGCTCGCCGGACGGCACCGGGGAGATCGCCGACCGGCTCGCGGTGGCCCACGACGAGGTCGAGGTCCTGCACCGGACGAGCAAGGAGGGGATCGGGCCCGCGTACATCGCCGGCTTCCGCCGTGCCCTCGACGCAGGAGCCGACCTCGTGATGGAGATGGACTCCGACTTCTCGCACGACCCGGCCGACATCCCGCGTCTCGTCGCGGCCGCGGAGGACGCCGACCTGGTGCTGGGCTCACGCTATGTCGAGGGTGGCGGCGTCACCGACTGGGGGCTCGCAAGGCGCCTGATCAGCCGCGGCGGCTCGCTCTACGCGCGGCTGCTGCTCGGCGTTCCGGTGCGCGACCTCACGGGCGGCTTCAAGTGCTTCCGCCGCGCCGTGCTCGAGACGCTCGACCTCTCGAGCGTCGGGACGGACGGCTACGGCTTCCAGATCGAGGTCACCTACCGCACCCTGAAGGCCGGCTTTCGCGTGAGGGAGATCCCGATTCTGTTCCGCGATCGGCGGGTAGGCGCATCGAAGATGTCTGCGAGGATCGCGATCGAGGCCTTCTGGAAGGTCCCGTTGCTGCGCCGACGCGTAGGCTGAGTCCGACCGCCGATGGTCGCTATACTTTTTGAAGCATTGACGACCGCAACCAGTACCGACTGAAGGAGCGAGCCGAAATGGCCGGTGCCCTCGACGCAGTGACCGACAACAACTTCCAGGCTGAGGTGATCGAGTCCTCGGAGCCTGTCCTCGTCGACTTCTGGGCTCCCTGGTGCGGTCCCTGCCGTGTCGTCGCCCCTCATCTCGAGGAGCTGGCCGGCGAGCGCGACGATCTCAAGATCGTGAAACTCAACGTGGACGAGAACCCGCAGACCGCGGCGACCTACAACGTGATGTCGATCCCGACGCTGCTGCTCTTCAAGAACGGCCAGGTCGCCCACCAGATCGTCGGCGCACTGCCGAAGACGCGTCTGGTGCAGGAGATCGAGCCGGCCCTCGCGGCCTAGCGGCCAACGCGATGCCGATCGTCACGATCGAGTGGTACGAGGGCCGCTCCGCCGAGCAGAAGCGCGAGATCGCCGACGGGATCACACAGCTGCTGACCGACGTCGGCAAGACGTCGCGCGATCACGTCTGGATCCGCTTCGTCGACTCGAAGCAGTCCGACTGGGCGATGGGCGGCGAGGTCCAGAGCGCCCCGGCCGCCAGCGACGAGCCGGCGCTCGGCCCGCCCGACTGATCAAGCCCGGCTCACGCCGATCAGGAGCTCGCGGCCCTCGATCTGAGCCGTCGCGCCGTTCGGCTCGGATGGCGAGACGTCGAGCGACGTCGCCAGCGTCTCGCCGGTGACGTACGGCTCGTGGGCGCGAACGGCCTCGAGCAGCGCGTCGTCGCCCCAGAGGGTCAGCGCGATGCGGTCCTGGACGTCCAGCCCCGCGTCCTTGCGCGCGTTCTGAACCGCATGCACGATCTCGCGGGCCAGCGCCTCACGACGCAGCTCGTCGTCGAGCTCGAGGTTGAGCGCGACGGCATGCGAGCCTGAGCGCTCGACCTCATAGCCCTCGAGCGGCTGGAGCGCGAGCTGGACGTCCTCGGCGCCCAGCGCGTGATCGTGCCCGTCGATGGCGACGTGCAGCTCGCCGCCGTCGCGCAGCGTTCGCGCCGCGCCGTCGGGATCGAGGCCGGCGACGGCCGCCGCGACCTGCGGCATGCTCTTGCCGAAGCGCGGGCCGAGCGAGCGGTAGTTCGGCTTGAGCTCGAAGCGGCCGAGCTCGTCTGCCTCGGAGACGTAGCGGACCTGCTTGACGTTGAGCTCCTCGAGCACGAGGCCCTCGAAGCGGCCGATCGCCTCGCGCTCGCGCTCGGCGGCGACCACCACCGCCTCACGCAGCGGCTGACGGACCTTCGCCTTGGCGGCTGCGCGCGCGGCGCGCCCGAGCTCGACAGCGTCGCGCGTGAGGCCCATCTGCCACTCGAGCGCCTCGTCGCGAAGCGACGCGTCAGGCGCCGGGAAGTCGCAGAGGTGGACCGACGGCTCCGAGCCGTCGAGGTTCTCGTAGATCGCGTCGGCGATGAACGGGGTGAGCGGGGCGAGCAGCTTGGCGGTGGTCAGCAGACACTCGCGCAGGGTGGCGAAGGCGGCCGGGTCGCCGTCCCAGAACCGCCGGCGCGAGCGGCGCACGTACCAGTTCGACAGCTCGTCGACGAACGCGGCGATCGCCCGGCCGGCGGCAGTCGTGTCGAAGTCGTCGAGACGGTCGACGACCACGTCGACCGTCGCCTGGAGGCGAGACAGCGCCCAGCGGTCGATGTCGGTCAGCTCGACCTCTCCGACCGACCTCGACTCGACGTCGTTGACGTTCGCGTAGAGCACGAACAGCGCGTAGGTGTTCCACAGCGGCTTCATGAACTGGCGTACCGACTCGCCAACCGTCTCTAGCGAGAAGCGGTAGCCGTCCCAGGGCTGCTTGGAGGTGAAGTAGTACCAGCGGAAGGCGTCCGCTCCGTGCTGGTCGAGGACGTCCCACGGCACCACGACGTTGCCCTTCGACTTCGACATCTTCTGACCCTCGGGGTCGAGGATCAGGCCCAGGCAGAGAACGCGCTTGTAGGACGACTTGCCGAACAGCATCGTCGAGATCGCGAGCAGCGAGTAGAACCAGCCGCGCGTCTGGTCGAGCGCCTCGCAGACATAGTCGGCGGGGAAGTTGTCCTCGAACTTGCCCTCGTTCTCGAACGGCGCGTGCCACTGGGCGAAGGGCATCGAGCCGGAGTCCCACCAGACGTCGATCAGGTCTGGCACGCGGCGGTAGGTCTTGCCGTCGCGCTCGAAGGTGACGTCGTCGATGTAAGGACGGTGGAGATCGTCGGGCGCGGCACCGGCGAGCTCGATCAGCTCCGCGCGCGAGCCGACGCAGATCGTGTCCGAGCCGTCCTCGGCCTGCCAGATCGGCAGCGGCGTTCCCCAGTAGCGCTCGCGCGATAGCGCCCAGTCGACGTTGTTCTCGAGCCAGTTGCCGAAGCGCCCGTGCTTGATGTGCTCGGGGTACCAGGTCACGTCCTCGTTGGCGGCGAGCAGCTCGTTCTTGACAGCCGTCGTCTTGACGTACCAGCTCGACTTCGCGTAGTAGAGCAGCGGCGTCCCGCAGCGCCAGCAGTGCGGGTAGGAGTGCTCGTAGTCCTGGGCGCGGAAGAGGAGGTCGCGCGCCCCCAGGTCGGCGATCAGGCGCTTCGTGACGTCGGGGTCCTTGACGAACTGGCCCTCGAAGCCGAGGACGCGCCCGTCGAAGGTGCCGTCCCGCTCGACCGGGTTGTAGAGGTCGTGGAAGTCGGTCGGATCGAAGATCTCCGCCGCAGCGGCGGCGTTGAAGTCGTCCTCGCCGAAGGCCGGCGCCAGGTGGACGATCCCCGTGCCGTCGTCGGTGGTCACGAAGTCGCCGGCGATGACCGGGAAGCCGCCCGGCTCGCGATCGGAGAGCTGGAAGAGGGGTCCGCGGTAGTGCCGGCCGATCAGCTCACTCCCGTCGAAGCGGTCGAGGATCTCCACGCCCTCGCCGAGCACCTTGTCGAGCAGCGGCTCGGCGACGATCAGCGTCTCGCCGTCCTTGCGTGCGCGCACGTAGGTGACGCCGGGTGCTACGGCGACCGCGACGTTGCCGGGCAGGGTCCATGGCGTCGTCGTCCAGACGAGCAGCGACTCGTCGCCGTCGAGCAGCGGAAAGCGGACGAAGATCGACGGGTCGACGACGTCCTTGTAACCGAGCGCGACCTCGTGGCTCGACAGCGCCGTGCCACAACGCGGGCAATACGGAACGACCTTGTTGCCCTCGTAGAGAAGTCCTTTGTCCCAGACCTGCTTGAGCGACCACCAGACCGACTCGACGAAGCCGTCGTCGAGCGTGTAGTAGGCGTCGTCGGTGTCGATCCAGAAGCCGATCCGCTCGGTCAGGCGGTTCCACTCGTCGATGTAGCGCAGGACCGACGCGCGGCACTTGGCGTTGAACTCCTCGACGCCGTAGCGCTCGATGTCCTCCTTGCTCTGGAAGCCGAGCTCCTTCTCGATCTCCAGCTCGACCGGCAGGCCGTGGCAGTCCCAGCCGCCCTTGCGGTCGACGAGCTTGCCGCGCATCGTCTGGTAGCGGGGGAAGACGTCCTTGAAGACCCGTGCGAGCACGTGATGCGAGCCGGGACGGCCGTTTGCGGTCGGCGGGCCCTCGTAGAAGACGAACCGCTCGGCGCCCTCGCGGCGGCGCAGCGACTCCGCGAACACGTCGCGCTCGCGCCAACGCTCGAGAATGCTCTGCTCGAGATCGGGGAAGGACTGTCGTGAGTCGACGGGTAGGTAGCGCGGCATCGAGCCGCGATTGTATGGTGGCCGTAAGGGAGGCCTTGAGATGCGCAAGCCAGTGACAGTCGTGACAGCGGTGCTCGCAATGGCGGTGGCACTCGCCGCGCCCTCTGCCGCGCAGGCGCCCGAGACCGTCCTGAAGGTCGAGGCCAAGGTGATCCCGAACAAGGCCGGGACGCCGAAGCACCCCCAGGGAGTGAAGATCAAGGCGTCGGTGACCTTCGTCCATCCCGAGGGCTTCGAGCCGAAGATCGTCGACCACGGCTACGCGCTCTTCCCGAAAGGCGGCCAGTACAACGGCGACGACTACCCGACGTGCACCAAGCGCGTGCTCGACCGCGAGGGACCGAGCGGCTGCAAGAAGAAGTCGTACATGGGCTACATCACCGGCGACGTCTACGCCGACACGGTGATCACCCACCCCGAGATCAGGGTCTTCAACGGCGGCGCGAAGCTCGCTCTCGCCCACGTCACCCTCTACCGGCCGACACTCGTCAAGGAGACGATCCCGGTCCACATCAAGAAGCTGCACGGCGGCAAGTGGGCCTACAAGGTGTCGCTCGCGGTCCCCGAGTCGCTGCAGATCGTCGCCGGCGTGCCGATCGCTCCGCGCGAGCTGCACGGCACCGTGGGCCGCGGCACCTGGCTAGCTACGACCCACTGCCCGAAGAGCCACAAGTGGAAGTACTTCGGCAAGGCGTACTTCACCGACGGGAGCTCGGTAGAGCACGAGGACTCGGTGCCTTGCCGCCCCTCAGGCGGCTAGCTTGCGGCAGATGTCGGCGAGGCTGCGCTTCTCCTCGTCGTCGAGACGCGAGAAGGCCGAGGTCACGCGGTCTGCGTGATCCGGGAACAGACGCTCGACGATCGCGCGTCCGGAGGCGCTGAGGTCGATGGTGACCGCTCGGCGGTCGCGCTCGGACCTCCGCCGGGAGACCAGCGCGCGCGACTCCAGCGTGTCCACGACCTCGGTCGCGTTGGCCTTCGACCAACCGAGCCGCCGCCGCAGCGCCCGCAGCTCGAGCGAGCCGCCGGCGGTCGTGAGCACGACGAGTGCCGAGAACCCGGCGGCCGAGACGCCCTCTCGCTCCAGGTCCGCCGCCAGCACTCGCCGAACGGACGTCTCGGCGCGCATCAGCGCCTGCAGCGCCCGGTGTGCGAGCGGGTCGCCGACGTCGAGAGTCATCGCCCGGCAGGGTAGGCCGAGCTGCGGACGATCTCCGCTATTTGCGGAGATCTAGCGCTGAGCGGCGAGGCGCACAGGCGTCTTCTCGGAGGCCGTCTGCTCCTGCTCGGCGCTCTCGACGACCTTCACGTGCTCGATCTTGCCGGTGTCGACGTACTGCTTGAGGTTCGCCGCGGCCTCGGTCGGCGCCATCCCGAGCGAGGGGATCGAGTGGTCACCGGTGACCGGCATCGCCTCGCGGTACTCGAACACCGGAGCCGCGGAGCCGACCTGGCGGACGGTGTAGACGAGCCGGCCGAGCACCTCGAGCGTCGCCTCGCCGCCACAGAAGACGAAGGCGGTCGGCTCGACGGCGCGCATCGCCCGAGCGACGCGCTCCGGCGGGAGGTCGAAGCTCAGCAGCAGGGAGGGGAAGCCGGCGCGACGGATCGCCAGGTCGAGCGCCTGTACGTGCAGCGACTCGACGTCGAGCCGCTCCGAGGCGTCGAAGAGGATCACACCCTGCGGGCGAGTCGGGGACGGGACGACGCGACGGGAAGCGTGAATCCAGCCGGTGGCCCAGCGGCATGCCATCTCGAGCTCGGCCTCGCGGCCGTCGCGGCCCTCGGCGAGCTCGACGGCGGGCAGCAGGACCTCCTCGACGGAGCGCTCGACCGAGCGGACGGCGAGGCTCTCCTCCATCACGCGGTCGGCAGACCCCTCGTCGAAGTGGTCGAAGGCGTCGAGCAGGCGGGTCGGCGAGCTCGGCCCCTCGCCGCGCTGACGGGCGACCTCGATCGCCGAGCTGATGTTGTGGGTCTCCATCAGCGCACGGCGCAGCGACTCGAGCTCGGTCAGGTCGTACTGACGGTGGCCGCCGGCGGTGCGCCGCGGCTTGGGGTAGTCGAAGCGGCGCTCCCAGCTGCGGAGGGTGTTGGGGCTGACGCCGAGTAGCTCGGCGGCCGCGTTGGTCCTGATCCCGCTCATTCGTCAGTTCCTTTCAAGATCTGCGCGGTCCGTCATGGAGAGACGGTGTACCGCTCACCCACCTATCGGCCACCGGCCCGTCGACCTTGAACGGGTTCGCGGCGCGCACCGCGCAGGTCCTGTGCAGCTTTCTGACGTCTTGGCAGCGTTTGCGCAACCCGTGCAGCGTTAGTTGCACAAGGCGCTGGCGTTCTAACCGCGCCCGAAGTGCGTCGGCTCGAGCGAGAGCAGAGCCGCCCGTGGCGGCCCGCACGTCGAGATGCGGCAGGCCATCGTGCCCACCGCATCAGCGCGATCGTCGCTCAGTCTGACTGGCAGGGTCAGCGGCTCATGGACGCGGAGCGCCGCCTGACTCACCGCCCGTGCCAGCTTGCGATCGCCGATCGTGCTGGTGATCAGCTCCGGCAGCAGCGCCCGGCCGATCGTCTTCTCCTCGGCGCCGAAGATGGCCTCGGCCGCCTCGCTGAGCGCCGCTATCTCCAGCTTGCGCGACACGATCAGGAAGGACGCGTTCGCCCCCGGCAGGGCGTCGGCGCTACAGCGCAGCAGGACACCCATGCCGCAGACGCCGCAGACACGCTGCTCGTAGGGGGGCGGCGGCTCGTTTGCGGGCGGATCGACCGCCGGCTCGCCACAGCGGCTGCAGAAGCGCTTCTTCGCGGCCGGCTCGGCGGCGGTCGGTCGGTCGAAGTCGGTGTGCGTCAAGCCGGGCAAGCGCCCCTCCTCGGGCCAGTAGAGGTCCATTGCCGCGGGCGACGAGTCCTCCCGTCCCGCGACACTCTCGATGGGAGCACGAGATCGGCGATCTCGCCTCCTCGCAGGCGCGAATGCAGCGGTTCGCGTTCCGAGCCCGCGCGCAGTCTCCGTCGTGGCGCGCTCCAATAGCCTGCAGGGCCCTGACCGAAGCGGAGCGAAGGAGCACGATGGCAGTAGAGCAACAGCTGTGGGGCCCGGAGACGAGCAAGGCGGTAGACAACTTCCCGGTCTCGGGCGAGTGCGTCCCCACGGCAGTGGTCAGGATGCTCGGCCAGATCAAGGCGGCCGCTGCCCGCGTCAACGGCGAGCTGGGTCTGCTCGACGCAGCGGTCGCGGAGCGGATCGCCGCGGCTGGCGACGAGGTCGCGCGCGGCGAGCACGACGACCAGTTCCCGATCGACGTGTTCCAGACCGGGTCGGGGACGTCCTCGAACATGAACGCCAACGAGGTCCTCGCGAACCTCGCGGGCGAGGGCGCGCACGCGAACGACCACGTGAACATGGGCCAGTCGTCGAACGACGTCTTCCCCTCCGCCGTCCACCTCGCCGCCGTGGCGGAGACGACCGGCAAGCTGCTGCCGGCACTCGACAAGCTAGCCGGAGCGCTCGGCGCAAAGGCGGACGCCTGGCAGGACGTCGTCAAGGCCGGCCGGACCCACATGATGGACGCCGTCCCGGTGACGCTCGGCCAGGAGTTCGGCGGCTACGCGAAGCAGATCGAGCTCGGCCACGCACGCGTGAGCGATGCGCTGCCGCGCGCCGCCCAGATCCCGCTCGGCGGGACCGCCACGGGCACCGGCCTCAACACCCATCCCGAGTTCGCCGCACGCGTGCGCGAGAAGCTGCGCGAGGCGACGGGCCTTCAGGTCGAGGGACCGGCCGACCCCTTCGAGGCGCAGGCGAACCGCGATGCGCTCGTTGAGCTGTCGGGTGCGCTCAAGGTCGTCGCGGTCTCGTTGACGAAGATCGCCAACGACCTCGTGATCATGGGCTCGGGGCCCCGCACGGGATTCGGCGAGCTCGCCCTGCCCGAGCTGCAGAAGGGCTCGTCGATCATGCCGGGCAAGGTCAATCCCGTCATCCCCGAGGTCGTCCTCCAGGTCGCGGCGCAGGTGATCGGCAACGACATGGCGATCACCGTCGCGGGCAGCCAGGGCAACTTCGAGCTCAACGTCCGCGTCCCGATGATCGCGCGCAACCTGCTCGACTCGATCGTGATCCTCGCCAGCGCCTCGACGCTGCTAGCGGACAAGGTGATCGACGGGCTCGAGGCCAACGAGGAGGCGCTCACGCGCAACGCCGAGTCGACGCCGGCGATCGCCACCGCGCTCAACCCGCACATCGGCTACGACCGCGCGACGGAGATCGTCAAGGAGGCGGTCGCGTCGCGCAGGACGATCCGCGAGGTGGCGATCGAGAAGGGCGTCGACGAGGCGACCCTCGACGAGGCGCTCGACCTGCGCAAGATGGCGCGCGGGTCGCAAGCCTGAGTTTTAGCTCGCCTTATGGGAACGCTTAGCCGCCCTTAGGGAGAGGCGGTCAAAGTGGTCCTTGCTTACGTGTGACGCATTTAGCACCGGGGCCTTTACCTCTCCCAGGGCCCCGGTGCTTCTCCTTTTTCGCGGTCGGCCAGGTGCCATGGGGGGTCCGGGGGCGTGAGCCCCCGGTTCTCAATCAAGGTTGATCGCTACGTACTTGGTCTCGAGGTACTCCTCGATCCCCTCGTAGCCGCCCTCGCGACCGAAGCCTGACTGCTTGACGCCGCCGAATGGCGCGGCCGGGTTGGAGACGATGCCCTGGTTGAGGCCCACCATCCCGGTCTGCAGGCCCTCGCAGACGCGCAGCGCCCGCTTGACGTCGCGCGTGTAGACGTAGGCGACCAGGCCGAACTCGGTGTCGTTGGCCGCCGCTACGGCGTCCGACTCGGAGTCGAACGCGATCACGGGCGCGACCGGGCCGAAGATCTCCTCCTTGAGCACACGGGCGTCGGGCGTCACGCCTCCGAGGACGGTCGGCTCGTAGAACCAGCCGCCGCCGTTGACGCGCTTGCCGCCCACAAGTGCCGTGGCCCCTTTGCCGATGGCGTCATCGACCAGCTCGGCGACCTTGTCGCGCGTGTCCTCGTCGACCAGCGGTCCGATGTCGACGCCGTCATCGGTGCCGCGGCCCACCTGGAGGCCGCGCATCCTCTCGGCGAGCTTCTCGGTGAACTCGTCTGCCACCGAGCGCGCGACATGAAAGCGGTTGGCGGCCGTGCAGGCCTCGCCGATGTTGCGCAGCTTCGCGACCATCGCGCCCTCGACCGCCGCGTCGAGATCCGCGTCCTCGAAGACGAGGAAGGGAGCGTTGCCGCCGAGCTCCATCGACATCTTGAGCACGTTGGGCGCCGACTGCTCGATCAGCTTGCGACCGACCTCGGTCGAGCCGGTGAACGACAGCTTGCGCAGCCGCGGATCCTCGATCAACGGGCCGGTCGTCGCGCCCGCCGAGGACGCTGTGACGACGTTCAGCACGCCCTTCGGCAGGCCGGCGTTCTCGAGGATCTGCGCGAGCGCGAGCATCGAGAGCGGCGTCAGCTTGGCTGGCTTGACGACCATCGTGCAGCCGGCCGCGACGGCCGGCCCGATCTTGCGCGTGCCCATCGCGGTCGGGAAGTTCCACGGGGTGATCAGCAGGCAGGGACCGACGGGCTGCTTCATCGTCAGCAGACGGCCGGCTCCGTTGGGCGCGGTCGCATAGCGACCGTCGATCCGCACCGCCTCCTCGGCGTTCCAGCGGAAGAACTCCGACGCATAGGCGATCTCGGCCTTCGACTCCTTGACGGTCTTGCCCATCTCGAGCGTCATCAGCAGCGCGAGCTCGTCGGCGCGCTCGGTCATCTCCTCGAAGGCGCGGCGCAGGATCTCGCCGCGCTCGCGCGGGGGATGCGCCGCCCAGTCGTCCTGCGCGGCTACCGCCGCGTCGAGCGCCGCCTTGGCGTCCTCGGGCGTCGCGTCGGCGACCTCACAGAGGGTCTCGCCGGTCGCGGGGTCGTCGACGCTCAGGATCTTCCCTCCGGTCGCGTCGCGCCACTCGCCGCCGATGAACAGCCCCTTGGGGACCGAGTCGACGACCTCCTGCTCTCGCGATGCGACGGCCATGCCTGCTCCTTCTCGGGATGCGGTCTTTGTCCGGGCTCTACCCAGGTTAAGGGGGCGCCATCGCGCCGCATGAACCCTTCAACGGACAGTGTCCCGATCAAACGTGCATCGAGCCTCTAGGGAGCTGTGGGCTCTCAGCGGTCGCCAGCACGGCGTGATCACGAGGCAGCAACTTCAGCGCATGGGGCTGAGCCGCGACGCGATCGCGCATCGGGTCGCGACCGGCCGCCTCCATCCCGTCGCCCGTGGCGTGTACGCGGTCGGGCGGCCGGAGCTATCGCGCGAGGGCGCCTGGACGGCCGCCGTATTGAGCTGCGGTCCGCATGCGGTGTTGAGCCAGAGGCACGCCGCTGCGCTGTGGGGCATCCAAGACCGTCCGGCTCCGCCGATCGAGATAACCGTCCCGCTCCATGTGCGGCGACACCGGCCCGAGGTCACCGTCTTCCGTCGCTCGCTTCCCCTGACGGATTGGACGCACCAGCGGGGCATCCGCGTCACCACCGTGCAACGCACGCTCCTCGACCTTGCCCAGATCCTGAGTCGCCGCGAGCTCGAGGCGGCGATCAACGCCGCCGACAAGCACGACCTGATCGACCCGGAGCGCCTTCGCCAAGCACTCGGTGCCTACCGCGGACGGCGCGGCGTCGCGAACCTACGAACGGTGCTCGACAGGCGGACCTTCGTTCTCACCGACTCCGAGCTCGAGCGGCTCTTCCTACCGTTGACCCGTCGGTGCGGACTTCCTCATCCGGAGACCGGTCGACGGGTCAACGGCTTCAAGGTCGACTTCTTCTGGCCGAACCTTGGCCTGGTCGTGGAGACCGACGGCCTGCGCTATCACCGCACGCCCGCTCAGCAAGCACGCGACCGGCTCCGCGACCAAGCACACGCCGCCGCTGGCCTCACGCCGCTGCGCTTCACCTACGAGCAGGTTCGCTACGAGCCGCGTTACGTGCAGTCGACCCTTGCGGCGGTCGCGAAGCGGCTAGGCCACTAGGCGGCGCTTCGATGAACCTCTCTACGGATTGGAGGCCGTACGGACGTTCATTGGCTGGTGTAGAGGGCGCCGAGCTCCTCGGAGATCGCGACGTCGAGCGAGTAGTCGATCGGGAGAACGAGCAGCGAGGGCACGTCGAGCGCGAGGGCGTGGCGCAGCCGCTGGCCGAAGTCGGCGGCGGACTCGCAGCGCCATGCGGGCAGGCCGAAGCTCTCGGCGAGCTTGACGAAGTCGGGGTTGGTGAAGTCGACGCCGAAGTGGTGGCCGAACTTCTTGTCCTGCTTCCAGACGATCGAGCCGTACTGCCCGTTCTCCCAGACGACGCTGACGAACGGCGTGCGGAGCCGCTTGGCCGTCTCGAGCTCCTGCATGTTCATCAGGAAGCCGCCGTCGCCGTTCACGGTGACGACCTTGCGGTCGGGGTGGACGAGCTTTGCGGCGACGGCCGCGGGGACGGCGAAGCCCATCCCGGCGAGGCCGTTTGCGATCAAGACGGTGTTCGGCTCGAAGGCCGGGAACATTCGCCCGATCCAGAGCTTGTGCAGCCCGACGTCTGAGATCAGGATGTCGTCGCGATCGAGCGCCTGGCGGATCTCCCAGAGCGCGCGCGGCGGCTGGAGCGGGAACGAGTCGTCGTCCTTGGCGGCCTCGAAGCGGCCGAGCACGACGTCGCGCAGCCGTGTCGAGCCGCCCTGGTGCGGCACGTGACGGCACTCCTCGGCAAGCCGCGCGAGGATCGAGTAGAGGTCGCCGACGAGCTCTACGTCGGGCATGAAGTACTCGTCGATCTCGGCCGGGATCGAGTCGATGCAGATGATGCGCTTGTCCCGCTTGGGGTTCCAGTGCTCGGGCGAGTGCTCGACGAGGTCGTAGCCGATCGCCAGCACGACGTCGGCGTCCTCGAAGCCGGCCATGTTGTAGTCGCCGGACTGCAGGCCGACCGATCCGAGCGCCTTCGGGTTGTCGTAGGGCAGCAGCCCCTTGCCCATGAACGTCTCGGCGACCGGGATGCCCGTCGCGCGCACGAACTCGCGTAGAGCGGGCGTCGCGCCACCGCGGATGACGCCGTTGCCGGCGAGCGCGACCGGGTTGAGCGCGCCGCGGATGACGTCGGCGGCGCGCAGCAGCTCACGCGCCTGTGGCTCCGGCGGAACCGTCTTGCGCCGCGGCAGCGGCGAGGCGTCGACGTCGGCGGCCATCACGTCCTCAGGCAGCTCGATGTGGGTCGCACCTGGCTTCTCGCCCTCAGCCAGCTTGAAGGCCTTGCGTACGACCTCGGGGATGATCGCCGGGTCGGAGAGGCGCGCGTTCCACTTGGTGATCGGACGCATCACGCGCAGGAGGTCGATGTACTGGTGCGACTCCTTGTGCATCCGCTCGAGATCGCCCTGCCCGGTCAGGGCGACGAGTGGCGCGCGATCGAGGTACGCGTCGGCGACTGCCGTGACGAGGTTCAGGGCACCCGGGCCGAGCGTGCCGAGGCAGACGCCGGCGTGGCCGGTCAGCCGTCCGTAGACATCGGCCATGTAGGCGCCGCCCTGCTCGTGGCGCACCGGCACGAAGTCGATCGACGAGCGGGCGAGCGACTCGTTGAGGTCGAGCGTCTCCTCGCCCGGGATGCCGAAGACATGCTTGACGCCCTCGGCCTCGAGGCACTCGACGAAGACGTCAGATGCACGCCGCTTCGACACCGCCTTCGAGACTACAGGAGGGCGCTTGACTAGCCTTTGGGCTCTATGTAGGCTCGATCGTGCACTGATCTGGAGCTGAATGGAGGCTTCCGGTCACTTGTTCCCCGGAGGAGGGAAGGGGAAGTGAAGAAGGCCTACGTAGCGTTTGCATCTGCCCGCGGTCGCGACGCCGAGTCGCGGTGTGAAAGGCCGGCGGCAGCAGAATGCAGCCAATCCGCGGCGGCACCCGTCCAGCGAACGGCAGGGTCACCCGCCGGATAGCGCGTAGGCCGCTCATCCGGCGCGCTGGGCCCCGATCTCGCCCGGGGTGCGGCGCAACCGCCGGACAGAGTGGAAGTGGGCCTCGGCCCCGCTCCTTCACTGAGACCTCTTGAAGTGCACGGGGCCCCGGCTGAGCCGGGGCCCCGAGCATTCCCTACCGCTAACCCGTGCGCGTGCCGTGTAACCACAGCCCGCGCCTGCGAGGCTGAGCCAAGGGGGCTAACCCCTCCTCTAGACGGGACAGGGGGCCGTCGTACTCGCACCCTCCTTGCGAGTCCCCTATCTCACTAGAACATCTCAGCCGGTGTCGGGCAATTTCACCTTAACTCCGGCAAGAACGTTGTGTCAAGCGCCAACACTAGACACGAAATCAGCTCTAAGCCTCTGGCCGGGACGGTATTTGGGGTGAGCTCTAAGCCGTCGCGACGGGGCGCTGCACGCGCGGCCACGCGGCCTCGTGCACAGAGCCCTCGATGCCGGCCGCCGCCCACAGCTCCGCGGCGAGCCCCGGAGCGAGCGGCGCGAGCAACCGCACCAGCGTCAGCAGGGCGACAGCCGACGCCTCGCGATCCGCTCCAGCCACCTCACCGCGGTGCGCAGCGACGCGCTGCTCGTAGTCGCGGATCCGAGCCGACAGCTCGACCACATTGCGCGTCGCCCGGTGCAGCTCGAGTCGCTCGACGTTCTCGGTCACCCGCGCGACCGCGGTGTCACACCACCCCGCGAGGCGGCGGCGCAGCCCGTCGTCGCCGTCGATCTGCGTGTCGAGCGCCACTCCCCCGAGCCGTGTCTGCGCAAAGGCACGCAGATCGTCGAGGAAGGCGCGCGCCTGACGGACCGCATCGGCCCTCCCCGCGAACGGCTTCGTAGGTGCTGCGGCGAAGAGCAGGGCGAATCGGAGCGCGTCACCGTCGCCGGCCTCGAGCGCGGTCTCAGCCGTCCCGTCCTCGAAGGCCAACGGGCCGTGCATCAGAGCCGGGCCGTGAGGCTCGCCGTCGGCGAGAGCGCTCAACGGCCCGAGGTCGCGCAGCGCCTTGGCGACGGTGCGCATGTCCAGCAGCGCGGAGCTGCCACCGGGATCGAGGACCGTCTGAGTAGTCGGCAGCCGGCGCCCGAGCTCCTCACTCTCGAACATCGCCTCTGCTCGGTCCGCCGGAGGCACTGCCAGCGCAAGCTCGAGCCACGCGCCGGTCAGCCGGGGGTGAATCGAGCCGGAGACGCGTCGAGCGGACCCGCCGCAAGTCGGACACTCCGTCGCCTCCGCAGCTCCCTCGGCCGACGGCTCGACGGGGAGCTGCTCGAGCGGGACACCGACTACACCGCAGCGGTCGCAGTCGACCAACGGCACGGGTGCGCCGCCGGCGCCCGAGGCGGTCAAGGGCATGTCGTCCGTCAGGTAACGCACCGCGGCCGTCGTCTTGGGCGGCTTGCTCTCGACCTTCCAGGCGAGCCCGCCCATCTTCGGCAACGCCTTGGCAAGTGCCTTGTCGACCGGGTCGGCGCTCGGGATGCCGAGTATCGCGGCCGGTCCGAAGCGCACGTCGATCGCCGGCGACACGAGGATTGGCAGCGGCTGCGCGACGCTCGGGACCTGGACGGACATCCCGATCTCGACCACCGGCATCTGGTCGAGCGGAGTGTCGTTCCAGTCGCGTCCCCGCAGCTCCTCGACGCGGCGCCGCACGTCCGGATCGTCGAGCCAGCCGTCGAGCTCCGGCCGGCGGGCCGACAGGCCGACGAACTCGGCGTCCGCGACGGCCTCGGGATGCCCCGTGAACACCGACAGCGTCGTACCGTCGAGCGCCTTGACGTCGAAGTCGAAGCCGTCGATTCGGTGCAGCAGCGCACGCTGCGCCTCACGTACCGAGTCGTCCCAGCCATCAACCTCGCTGACGCGCCGATCGTTCTCCTCGTTGAAGGCGGTGTTTCGTAGGTACCAGCCGTCGCCCCGCTGGTAGGCGAGGTCCGCCTCGAGCAGTTTCACGAGCAGCCACTGGGACCAGCGATAGACGTTCGGGTCATCCACGACCAGCGAACGGTCCGAGTCGAATGAGATACCGAGTGCGTCGAGTCGGCTGCGCAGCGCGTCGCGCTGCTCGGCGCTCTCGAACGCGGCCGCGAACAGCACGTCCTCGCCGCGCATCCTCCGAAAGCGCGCGTGGGCGTCGGCGAGCGCATAGCCCCGCAGGCGAGTGAGATCCAGCTCTCCACCGACGGCGGGACTGGTGACGAATACGTAGGCGTCGGTGGTCAAGGTAAGTGAATGTGCACCGGAGTCTCCGGCACTCCTTCGTAGTACGCCCGACGGGACTCGAACCCGTATCTGCGGCTTGAAAGGCCGCTGCTCTTAGATAGCCCGGATTGGACGCCTGGCGATACGAACGGCCGGTTAAGGCATCCGGCCACCAACGCGATGCCGAAGCACGGTTGGCTTGAAGGCTGGCATTCGAGTGCCAGGTAGTCCCATGGACTACCCATGTACCAATTGAGCTACGGACGCATGGTCTGCTGCTGCAGGAACTCCCTCCTCGTTCCTTCCCTCCTGCACTTCACACTACCTAAGCCGCAACCGGCGAGTCAAGGGTCAGCAGCGACAGGAAGTTGCGCAGGATGACCTTGCCCTCGGGGCGGAACTCGACATGCGCCTGGAGGCCGTATGTCGGGCGCTCGGCGTGGCGAATTCCCTCCATTCGGCAGTCGTCTCCCCAGGCGATACGGCGGAATCCCTCCGGCACGTCGACGAGCTGGTAGCGGTGGCGCTGGAACAGCAGGGCCGGGCTCTCGAGGTTCTCGAACAGCGCCTCGTCGCGGTCGACGTGGACGGGCGTCTTGCCGACGGCGTGCTTGCAGTCGTCGATGCCGATCCTATGCGCCTTGCCGATCAGGTGCATCCCGCCGCAGATGCCGAGCAGCGGCACGCGCGTGCGGCGGATCAGCTCGAGCTCGCTCTCGTAGACGTACGGCGTCGTCGACGGCACGTCGGTGCCGGTGAGCACGACGGCGTCGTAGCCGCCGTCCTCGGGCATCTCCGGATAGAGCTCCCCGAGCGACACGATCGCCGTCTCGGCTCCAAGGCCGATCAGGCGCTCTGAGAGCACGTCCGTAGACAGGCTCCCGTTATCGACAATCAAGACTCGTGACACGTGCTTCCCTCCCAAGCACTCGTTGCTGCCTTCGCGTTCAGCCGGTGACCGGCACGCCCTCCGCGAGCGACTCCGCCCGCTCCAGCACGACCGTCCCGGTCGCGACCTCCTGCACGGTGCCCGTCATCGTGAGCACCTCTCCATCCCACTCGACGCAGATCGCGCCGCCCGGCTGGCGGACGTAGCCGTCCTCCAGCGCCCGTCCGAGCAGCTGCTCGGACGCGATCGCGGCCGCAGCCGCGCCGGTGGCACAGCCCTGTACCGGGCCGACGCCACGCTCCCACGGCGTGACCGTCATCCCCCCGTCCGGGTCGTGCGACGCGAACATCACGTTCGTTCCGCCCGGCCGACTCGCGCAGAGCGCGCTGCCGGCGGCATCGACCTGGTCATAGCCGTCCGGCTCGGGCCCGAAGACGACGAGGTGCGGTACGCCGAGCTCGAGCTGGACGAGTCGCTTGTCCTTGTCCACCTCGACGATCGGGTCGTGAGCGACCGGCATCTCAGCGCGGAAGATCCAGTCGTCGCGCTCGAGCAGCTCGTGCTCGGCGATCCCGCCCGCGCAGGCGATCGTCACCTTGGCGCCGGGCTCGAGACCGTCCCGCTCGCAGATCATCGCCGCGGCCGCTCGCGCGCCGTTGCCGCACCAGCCGGCCTCCGAGCCGTCGACGTTGAAGACGCGCATGTTGTGGACGGCGTCGGTGGGCCCGCTCTCGACGACGATCAGCCCGTCGCCGCCGAGCCCGCGGATGTCGTCGGTGACCCAGCCGGAGACCCCGAGCGCGCCTGGCTGAGCCTCGACGACGACGTACGAGTTCCCCTCGGCGTAGTACTTGCGAAACGGCAAGCTCTCAGTCATCCGGCCCTCCTCCGTTGACGCTTGCTGGACGCAGGGTAGGCGCCTCGCCCTCTCGCGTCTGGCGCAGGTAGCTGTCGAGGCGGTCGAGCCCCGCGGCCAGGTCGGGCGTCGCCACGCCGAGGCGCAAGTAGCCCTCGCTCTCGTAGCAGACGCTTCCGGGCGCCAGCAGCACTCCGGTCGCATCGACGAGGTCGGCGCAGAAGTCGAGCGTCGGAACCTCGCGCTTGAGGCGCGGGAAGAACAGGCCGCCCGCCGGCGGGACTACGACGTCGAAGTCCTCCTCGTGCTGAGCGAGCCAGCGGGCCGCGATGTCTGCGCCGTCCTCGGTGATGCGCCACGTACGCTCGAGCACGCGCGTACGGCTCTCGAGGGCGGCGAGCGCCCACTGCTGATCGCGCGAGCCGGGGTTCAGCGAGGTGTACTTGCGGAACTGGCGCGCCTGGACCACCAAGTCGGGCGCGGCGACCATCCAGCCGATCCGCAGGCCGGGAAGCGCATACGACTTGCTCATCGAGCCGAGCACGATCAGGTTCTCCTGACCGTTCCAGGCGGACGGGTGGTGGTCGCGCCGCATCTCGCGGAACACCTCGTCGACGACGAGCGTGACGCCGCGCGGCTCGAGCCGGCAGGCGAGCTCCTGGAGGTCCTCCGGCGGCAGCGTCTGCCCGGTCGGGTTGTGCGGCACGTTGAGCAGCACGACGCGCGTCCGCTTGGAGACCGCCGCCTCGATCTGCGCGGGATCGATCCGAAAGCCGTTCTTCTCCGAGAGCTTCACGAAGCGGACGCTGCCGCCGGCGCCGTTGGCGAGCTCGTAGAGCGGCTGGTAGGCCGGCCAGAGGCAGACGACCTCGTCGCCGGGCTCGAGCAGCAGGTTGTGCAGGATCAGCAGCGCCTCGATCGCCCCGACCGTTACGAGCACGTTCTCGGTCTCGGCGGGCGGGTTGAGCTCGGCGATCGCCCGCCGCAGCTCGGGGTAGCCGGACGACGGCGTGTAGCCGACCTCCCACTCCTCGTCGGGCGCGCCGCCGACCGCGGCGGTCAGCTCGGCCTGGGTCATCGGCTCGGCGCCGCTCAGCGCGAGCATCAGCTCGCAGCTGAACTCGTAGTCCTCGAAGAACTCCTCCTGGCGGAAGACCGAGAGCTTCATGCCGCCGCTCCCTCGGTCGCGACGGCGTTGCCCGGAGCGGCCGCGTCGGACGGATCGGCCGCGCGGCGGGGAGCGCTGCGGATCGCCTCCGGATCGAAGTCGAGCTCGAGGACGTCGCCGTGCTCGGCCTCACGGAGCGCCCCCTCAGCGTTGGCGATCGCCTCGTCGGGCGTGTCGCCGACCGCGACGACGCCGAGGATCTCGCGGTAGCCGTCGGGCGGCAGCAGGTAGACGTCGCCGTCCTGCATCCAGCGGTTGACGGCAACGATCCCGGGCAGCTCGGTCAGCTCGTCGACGCGCGAGCTGTCGCGCACCAGGCACGGCCGCGACGGGAACAGGCTGCGGCTTGCGGCGGCACGCCCCGGCGACGGAGCGATCGCCGGCTTGCGACCGCGCGCGAGCTCCAGCGTCGCCTCGAGCAGGTCCACCCTGCTGCCGAGCCTCACGACCTGGCGGATCGAGCCGCCGCCCATCCGGGCGCCGACCTCGAGCACGCGGATCCCTCGCGAGGTGAGCTTCATCTCGCTGTGGCTGATGCCGTTCGCGATCCCGAGCGCCCGCACCGCGCGAGCCGCGACGTCCTTCATCTCCTCGATCAGCCCGTCGGAGATCGGCGGCGGGCAGGCGTGTCCCGTCTCGATGAAGAAGGGCTCGGTCATCGCGCCCTTCTGACAGACGGCGATGTGCGTCGTCTCGCCGTCGAGCGTCAGCGACTCGACGCTGAACCCCGGGCCGTCGAGGTACTCCTCGACGAGCCAGCGGCCGTTCATCTCCTTGATCGCCCGCGAGTGGTGATCGGCGGCGGCAGCGTCGAACTGGTCGAAGCGCGCCTGCAGCTCCTGCTCGGAGTCGAACCGGACGGTGAAGAGGCTGGCGACGCCGGTCGTCGGCTTGAGCACACCTGGGCAGCCGACGTCGCGGACGGCTCCGGGGACGTCCGCGGACTTCGTGACGATCGCTCGCCGCGCGATCGGCACGCCGTGCTCCTCGAAGCGCCGTGCCATCAGCTGCTTGTCGCGACAGACCGAGGCGGTCTCGGAGTCGATGCCGGGCACTCCGTAGCGCTCGACGAGCGCCGCCTGGGTGCGCAGGCACGACTCGCTGCAGTTGACGACGCCCTCGACGTCGTCGACGCCCGCCACGGCGGCGAGCACCTCGGCCGGCTCGGTCGGATTGGCCGCGACGAAGGCGTCGACCTCGGCCGGGTCCTCCGGCGGACGGGCAGCGACCAGCGTGATTCCCATCCCAAGGGACCTGGCCAGTCGGTAGACGTCTCTCCGGGCGGCGTCAGCCGCCGGATCGAGAAACAGGTATGTCATGCAGCCGGATCTCCCTCCAAGAGTCCGTCGCTCCCTCCAACCCCGCACGCAAGTCGCGCCGAGGAACGCTCAGGGATACTCGCACACTTCGGGGGTCCCCGAAAAGGGCCCCCGGCCAGACGAGCACTCCCGTCTCACGTGCGACGGCCAGAACCGCCTCCCCAGTGCCGATCTCGGCGTCGCTCGTGAGCCAGACGTAATAGGTGGCGTCGGGCGGCCGCACCGTGAGGCCGGCGCCGGCCGCGATCTCGAGCGCGTCGCGCAGGCGCGGCCGATACGGCGCCATCCGGTCGAGCACGGGCGGCTCGTCGAGCCAGGCGGCGTAGGCGAGCTGGCCGAGCGTGCTCGGTGCGCCGCTCAAGGTCGCGGCCGCGCTGGCGACTCGCGGTGCGAGCTCAGCCGTGCCGACGACCGATCCGACGCGCCAGCCCGGCATGCCGGCCGTCTTCGACGCGGTGTTGACGACGACGACCTCGCGTCCGTCGTCCCTGCTGGCCGCCACCTCGAGCATGCTCGTGAAGCCGCCCTCGTAGACGTACTCGGCGTAGACCTCGTCGGCGATCACGGCGACGCTCGGCGGCAGCACGTCGAGGATCGCCTCGAGCTGCGCGCGTCCGAGCGCGACCCCAGCGGGGTTGGCGGGGTTGCAGAGCAGCAGCGCGCTGGTGCTCGGCGTCAGCGAGCGCTCGATCGCCTCCGACGTGACGACGCCGCGGTCGGCCCGCACGTCGACGAAGCGCGGCGTCGCCCCGAGCATCGAGACCTGCTTCGGATGCGAGTGGAAGTAGGGCACCGGCACGAGCACGTCGGTACCCGGCGGGACGAGCGCCCGCAGCGAGATCGAGATGCCCTGCATCGCCCCGGCGCTGATCGCCACCCGGTCGGCGCCGACGTCCAAGCCGGTGCGGCGGCTCATGTAGCTCGCTACCGCCTCGCGCGCGAGGGCCAGCCCACCGGGCGGCGAGTAGAGCCTGGCACGCATGAACTCCTCTCCGACACGCGCCGCGCACGCATCGGCGACCGGGATCGGCAGCGGCTCGGAGCGGCTGAGGTCGAGGATGCCATCGGGCCGGGCGGCACGGGCGGCGAGCCGCAGCTCGGTCATCGCCGGCGGCGTCGGCTCAGCCATCTCCCGTTCGGCGCTCGGCCGAGGCCGTCTGCGCGCCGCCCTCCACAGCGCCGTCTCTCACGATCAGGGTGCCTGCCCGGCCGGCGAGCAGGTCGCCGACCGGCGCCCGGCCCATCGCCACGGCCTCGACACCACCGGCGAACGCCTGCTCGACGGCGCGCAGCTTCTTGCCCATCCCGCCCTCGGCGTGCTTGGCGAGCCGGGGCAGGTCCGCACGACTCACATGGCGGACGGCCACGCCGTCGACCTGGAACGCATCGGCGTCCATCACGAGCGCCAGCCGCTGCGCGCCACCGCCGGCGGCGATCGCGGCGGCAGCCCGGTCGGCGTCGGTGTTGACGCGCGGGTGGTCGGGCGTGAAGGCGAGTGGGGTCACCACCACGGCGTCGTTCTCCGCGAGCAGCAGGTCGAGCCGCGAACGGTCGATCTCGCGTACCGGCCCGACGAGGTTGGTCAGCGGGACGAGATCGTCGCCGACCCACCACATGTTCTGCTTGACCTCGGCGTGCAGCAGGCGCGACTCGGAGCCGTCGACCGCCGCAACCCGCAGGCCACCCTCGCGCAGCACGCCCGCGATGCGGTCGCGCAGCGTGGCGCTCACCCGGACGATCTCGCCGAGCACCTCCGGCGTGGTGTAGCGACTGCGGAAGCCGTGCTTGTCGAAGATGAAGTCGGGCTGGCCCGGCGGCGTCGCGGCGCTGACCATTCGCGACCAACCGTGGACGACGACGAGCTTCGCGGGACCGCAGAGCGTGGCCAGTGCGTCCCACCACTCGGGCTCGAGCTCGTCGAGGCAGCTGCCGCCGACCTTGACGACCATCAGCTCGGGCGGCTCCGGGGCGCTCTTGTGCATCAGACCGGGAACACAGGGATCGCCTCGAGCCCCTGCTCCTCGGGCAGCCCGAGTCGCAGGTTGGCCGCCTGGACGGCCTGGCCGGCGCCGCCCTTGACCATGTTGTCGATCGCCGCGATCAACACGAAGCGCCCGACCGACTCGTCGACGAAGGGCGCGACGTCGCAGAAGTTCGATCCGACGACCGCCTTCGGATCGGGCAGCGGCAGCACGGAGTTGCGCCCGACCTGGACTCGCACGAAGCGCTCGTCGCGGTAGGTGCGGTGGTAGGCGCGGCGCAGCGTCCGCTCGTCGAGCTCGCCCTCGAAGAAGGAGTAGAGGCCGACCGACAGCCCGCGGACGAGGTCGACCCCATAGGTGGTCATCCCAAGCCGGGGTGGCGCTCCGTTCGCGCCGACGCCGTGGTCGCCCAGCGCCTGTCCGACCTCGGCGACGTGGCGGTGGCCGCGTGGCGCGTACGGCGCGACGACGTTGGAACGCCAGGTGTGCGCGCCCGACTCGCGCAGCCGGGCTCCGGAGCCGGTCGATCCCGACTTGCCGTCGATCGCGATCGCGTCGTAGGTCACGCCCTCGAGCTCGCGCAGCGGCAGCGCGGCGAGCAGGATCGCCGTCGCGAAGCAACCGGGCATCGCGATCGCGTTCGCCTCGCCGAGCTTGCCGCGGTTGAGCTCGGGCATCCCGTAGACCGCCTGCTCGGCGATCTCCTGCGAGCGCTCGACCTCCGGATACCACTGGCGGTGCAGCTCGGGATCCCGCACGCGGTAGGCCGGACTGAGGTCCACAACCACGTCGGCGCCCGCGTCGAGCAGCTCGGGGAGCGCCTTGCCGGCCGTCTCGGGCGGCGTGGCGAGGAAGACGACGTCGCAGCGCTTCGCCGCGGTCTGGGCGTCGAAGGCCTCGAAGTCCCCGATCCCGGCGTCCTTGAGGTGCGGGTTGAGCTCGGTCGGCGAGCGGCCCGCCTTCGACTGGGCGCTGACGTACTCGATCTCCATCCCCGGGTGGTTGACGAGCAGCCGCAGCAGCTCGCCGCCGAGGATCCCGCTCGCGCCGACTACGCCCGCGCGCTTCACGGGGTGGGGATCCCCAGCACGCTCGTCGCGATCAGCCCGGCGACGTCGATCTCCGTCGCCTCGACGATGCCCTTGAACATCGGCGAGTGGTTGACCTCCCCGATCACCAGCGCGTCCTCCCAGCGGAACAGGTCGAGCCCGTAGATCTTCGCGCCGATGCGCTCGCCGACCTGGGCTGTGATCGTGCGGATCTGGTCGTCGATCTCGATCGGCTGGCCCTCGGCGCCGAGCTCGACGTTGGCACGCCAGTCCGCCGTCGGCACCCGCTCCATCGCGGCGACGGGCTCGCCGTCGATCGCCAGCACGCGCACGTCGCTCGCGCCGTCGAGATAAGGCTGGGCGATCAGCGCGCGGTCGAAGTTCTGCCCGTAGTGCTCCACGTAGTCGTACACGCTGTCCGCCACCGAGAGCTCGCGGACCAGCATCACGCGCCGGCCGAGGCCGCCGTAGACGGGCTTGAGGACGAGCGGCGCTCCGAAGACGCCGAGCGCGAGCGCGAGGTCCTTGCGCGTGAGCACGAGCCGGTACGGCACCGTCGCGAGGCCGATCTGACGCAGGCTGGCGAGCGTCGAGACCTTGTTCGAGCAGGTCGCGATCGCCTGCGCGGAGTTGACGACGCGATGGTCGTTCGCGCCGGCGATCGTCTCGGCGATCAGCGGACCGCGGACGAAGCTACGCGAGCGCATCAGGTACGTGCCTGCGACGGGCAGGTCGTCGCGACTGCCACAGCAGAGCCGACCGTCGTCGAGCCACTCGGCCTTGGCGCCGTGACCTCGCGCGGCCGTGAGAATCGCCTTCTCCTCCCAGCCGATGCGGTCCGCGATCACCGCGACGTCGAGCGGCTCTCCGTCGCCCGGCTTGGGCTCCGGCACCAACGTCAGGTGGTCGCTCACGAGACGAGGCTGGTGGTGAGCAGGTCGTCGAGCCGCTGGCGGCGCTCGACCACGCGGCTCTCGCCGTCCTTGACGAAGACGACGGGCGGCCGCAGGAAGCCCATGTAGTTGCTGGACATGTTCACGACGTAGGCGCCGGTCGTCTGGACCGCGATCACGTCGCCGGTGTGCAGCTCGGGCAGCATCCGGTTCGGGAACAGGACGTCGGGCTCGGAGTGGCGGCCGCAGATCGTCACGCGCATCGCCGGCGCGCCGAACGGGTCGCGCGCGAGCTTGACCTCGTGGTGGGCGCCGTACATCAGGTGGCGCGGGTTGTCCGAGAGCCCGCCGTCGACGATCACGTAGTGGAAGCTCTCGTCGCCCGGCGGACCGGCAGGCTTGATCGGCCCGACGCGGTAGAGCATCACGCCGCTCTCAGCGACTACCGACCGACCCGGCTCGATGCCCAGTCGAACGTCCTCGGCGCAGAGCGGCGCGACGTGCTCGGCGAACGTCCCGGCGATCGCCTCTACCCAGTCCTCGACCGGCGGCGGATCGTCCCGGGGCGTGTAGCGGACCGCGCGACCGCCGCCCGCGACGACGCGGCGCGGGCGCCAGTCATGGCGCTCCTGCGCCTGCTCGAGGACCTCGGCGACGCGCATCATCGCCTGGCGGTAGGGCCCGAACTCCATCAGCTGCGAGCTCAGGTGGTAGTGGATGCCGTCGACTCGCAGCGAGGGCTCGGCAAGTGCGCGGTCGATCGCCATCGCGGCGAAGCCGTGCTCGATCGAGAGGCCGAACTTCGTGTCGTCGCCGACCGTGCGGTACATCGGATCGTCGAGCCCGGTGACGGTCGGGTTGATCCGCGCGAGCACCGGCTGGACGCGCCCGAGCTGCGTCGCGATGCGCGCGATGCTCCCGATCTCGCCGAGGTTGTCGATCACGATCACGCCACACCCGGCGTCGATCGCGAACTCGAGATCGCTGTCCGTCTTGAACGTACCGTGCAGCGTGAGCAGCTCAGGTGGACAGCCCGACTGCAGCGCCATGTTCATCTCGCCGGCCGATACCACCTCCAAGCCAAGGCCCTCGGAGAGCGCCAGCTCCATCATCGCCGGCGCGGTGAACGCCTTGCAGGCATAGGAGACGTCGACGTGCGGCCAGCGGGCCTCGAAGCCGTCGACGTAGGCGCGGCACATGCGGCGGATCTCCGCCTCGTCGAAGACGTAGCACGGGGTTCCATGCTCCTCGGCCAAGTCCAAGGTCGAGCAGCCTCCAACCCACAGAGCCCCATCCCCTCCAACCTCCTGGGTACCCAGCAACATCGCGACCGAACGTACACCATGACGCCAGGCAAATGGTGCAACTCGTCATATGTACGGGGGCTGCCCGAGTCGACGCAGCTCGCACTAGCCAGGCCCGATCGCCGATGCTAGAGTCGGCGCCGACGGTGCCGGAGGGGTGCCGTGAAGTCCATGCAAGCGCTTGGAGGGAAGCGTTGTGGATGATGCTGTCACGGGTGCCATAACCGGCACTGGTCTCAAAATCTCAGACGCCACCCTGCGCGACACCGCGCACATGGCAGGTGTCGCTTTCGACACTGACGACGCTCGCGTGCTCGCCGGGCTGCTCTGTGACGTCGGCATCGACATCGTCGAGGCCGGCATCGTGTCGGCGAAGGACCGCAGCGAGGTGCCGCTCGTCCAGGCGGTCGTGGAGATCGCCGGCCGTGAGCGGACGAAGACGGTCATCCTCGCGCGCTCGCGCAAGCAGGTCGAGGAGGACCTCGACGCCGCGGTCGAGACCGGCGCCGGCAACGTGATGCTCTCGATCCCGACGTCGAAGGTCCACGCGACGCTGAAGCTCGGCACCGACAGCCAGAGGCGGATCACGACGCTCGCCGCGCGCAGCATCGAGGCCGGCGTGGCCGCCGGCCTCTCGGTCACCTTCACCGCCGAGGATGGCGCCCGCACCGATCCCGGCTTCCTCGAGGAGTACGTCGCCGCGGGCGCCGAGGCCGGAGCCGACCGCTTCCGGCTCGCCGAGACCGTCTCCTCGCTGGCGCCCAACGACGTCCACGCGCTGATCTCCCGCCTTGTTCCGGCCGCCGGTCGCACCGAGGTCGAGATGCACTCGCACAACATGCTCGGCCTTGCCGTCGCGAACTCGCTGGCGGCGGCCGACGCGGGCGCGGCCTGGATCTCGTGCACGATCGACGGCCTTGGCGAGCGCGGCGGCAACGCGCCGCTGGCCGAGGTGCTCTGCGTCCTCAACGTCCTGCGCGGCATCGACCGCTTCAACCTGCAGCCGCTGACCGAGCTCTCGCGCGAGGCCGCGGCACGCGCCGGACTGCGTTGCAGCGCGACCACGGGCCCCACCGCCGACCTCAGCTACCAGTACGAGATACCCGGCCAGATACGGAACCCCGAGGCGTTTGAACTGCTGACGCCCGAGACAGTGGGCAACCGGCGCGGCGTACGGATCGGCTCACGGCTCAAGCCACAGCTGCTCGAGGCTTTTCTGTCACCCGAGACGCTCGACGGAGTCGACACCGTCGCAGTGACGGAGCGCATCCGCGCATCGGCGCCGCACGAGAAGCACGTCTGGGACCTGGAGACGCTCGACGAGCTCGTGCGCACCCACGGTCGCGACCTGCGCGCGACGCCCGCTACGTGAACCCCAGTCAGCCCACCGACAGAAAGGCGAGAACGATGCAAGGAACCTGCCCAGAGTGTGAGTTCGAGTTCACCGCACCCGAGATGGAGGAGGGCGAGACGATCGCCTGTCGCGAGTGCGGCCTCACCCTCCAGGTACAGGGCAACGACGGTGACCAGCTCATCCTCGAGCCGGTCGAGGTCACGCTGAGCGACTGGGGCGAGTAGCCCACGCGGCTGCGACGTCCCGGCTGACGATGGAGGCCCAGTACGACGCCGCGGCCGTCGAGACGCGCCGCCAGGCCGACTGGCGCGCACGCGATGCCTACGCGACGCCGCCGCCTACACCCGGCCGGCCCGACGTCTACGTCAAGTCCGTCTGCCCGTTCACGTCCGGCCACATCCACGTCGGCCACGTGCGCAGCTACACGATCGGCGACGCCTACGCGCGCTATCGCCGGATGCGCGGCGACGCCGTGCTGTTCTCGATCGGCTTCGACGCCTTCGGGCTGCCGGCCGAGCTGGCGGCGATCGCCAACCGGGAGTCGCCGGCCGACTGGGTCCAGCGCTCGTACGAGTACATGCTCGACCAGTTCGAGCGGATGGGCTTCTCGTTCGACTGGGACCGCGTCTTCGTCAGCTCGGACGAGCAGCAGTACCGCTGGTCGCAGTGGCTGTTCCTCGCCTTCCACGAGGCGGGGATGCTCTACCAGGAGGAGGCGAACGTCGACTGGTGCGACTCCTGCCAGACGACGCTCGCGGCACTGCAGGTCGAGGACGGTCGCTGCTGGCGCTGCTCGAACCCGACGCGACTGATCCGGCGCAAGCAGTGGTTCCTGCGCATCAGCGCCTACCTCGAGGAGAACGAGCGTGGGATCGACGCGCACGAGGAGCTATGGGACAAGCCGTCGATGACGGCACAGCGGGCGATCCTCGGACGCGTCGACGGGGTCGAGCTCGATCTACACGGCGCCGACGGGCAGAGCCTGACCTGCTTCACCGACCAGATCGACCAGCTCGGCCAGGCGCGCTTCGTCATGGTCTCTCCGCGCCACCCCGAGCTCGAGGCGTGGGTGGTCGATCGGGAGGCACGCGAGCGCCTCGAGGAGATCCGCCAGGGCGGCTGGGAGCGCGGCGATCGCAGCGCGGAGAGCGTCCCGGTGCTCGACACGGGCCTGGCGGTGACCGCGCCCAACGGAGCCGAGCTGCCGATCCTCGTCTCGCCGGCGGTCGACGGCCGCTACGGCCCGACGGCGGTGCTCGGCATCCCGGCGGCCGACGAGAGCGACGGCGTGATCGCACGGCGGCTCGAGCTGCCGAAGCCCGAGCCGGTCGAGGCGACCTCGACGTCGAACGGAAGCGCGCCACGCCCGGCCGTCCGCTACCGCGCGGGCGACTTCGCGATCTCGCGTCAGCGCTCGTGGGGTGCCCCGATCCCGATGGTCCACTGCGACGCCTGCGGGATGGTGCCGGTGTCCAAGGACGATCTGCCGGTACGGCTGCCGCGCGACCTCAAGCCGACCGGCGAGGGCAACCCGCTCGCCGAGCGCGCGGACTTCCTCGACACGTCATGTACGAGCTGCGGCGCCGACGCCCGGCGCGAGACCGACACGCTCGACCGCCACTTCGACGACCTCTGGATGTGGCTGCCGACCGCCGTGCCGCGTGGCGATCGCGACGAGCGGATGTTCGACCACCCGGAGTGCGCGCGCTGGCTGCCGGGCGCGATGCTGATCCACGGTGCCGACGGCGGCGGCTACTTCTTCGACCAGCGGATCACCGCCAAGGCGCTGCGCGACATCGGACCGCTGCGTCACCTCGAGGACGGCGAGCAGTTCACCGGCGCCGTGATGCACGAGATGGTCACCCAGGACGGCCGCAAGATGAGCAAGCACCTCGGCAACGTCGTCGATCCCGACGAGCTGATGAAGCGGGTAGGAGCAGACACGACGCGACTTACGGTCCTCGACGGCGCGCGCCCGCGCCGGGCGCTCAACTGGACCGAGAACGGCGTGCAGCACTGCAACAAGTTCCTGCGCGATCTCTGGGAGTTCGCGGCGCCGCGACTGCCCGGCCCGGCGGCCGAGGCGGCAGGCGAGTCCGACGAGCGCGAGGAGTCCGTCCAGCGACGCAAGAAGCTCGAGAGCTGGTGCGCCGCGGCGGCCGAGAAGGTGACCGAGGACCTCGAGCAGGTCGAGCTCCAGCGCGCCGTGAAGAACGTCATGCGCCTCTTCGACCGCATCAAGGACTTCGACGCCAAGGCGACCCGCGCCAACCGCGGTCAGATCCCCGCCGAGGACGCCCGCGCCGTCGCCGAGGCCCTGGCACTCCTAGCCCGCCTGCTGATGCCCTTCGCCCCCCACGTCGGCGAGGAGCTCTGGCTCGCCTCCGAGCGCGGAGACGGCAGCCTGGCACCTTGGCCCGAGGTCAATGCGCCGGCAACAACCCCCGCCTAGCCAGCCGACCAAAACGCCCGCGCCCTAGCCCAACCAGCCTGGTGCTCACGGGGGCCTGGGGGCGCGAGCCCCCAGACAACATCAAACAACCTTCGGGAGTCGGTGGCGAAACGTGGCGTCTCGCCACCGACCCGCGCGGTCGAACCCTCCTCCCACGTCCCTCCACGTGGTCTGCCGGCCGGGGCGGGCAAATTGGCCGGGGAGACTCTTGCGCACCATCCCTGCCCTCCATTCAGGGAGCCGAAGCCTCTGAAGAAGAATGCGTCTCCAGCGCCTTCTTCCCGACCATACCCGGCTCGTTCCGAGCTTGTCAAGGGCAGAATCCCGGGGTCGGAATCATGGCGTCAGGTGCGTTGTGGCGCTAGCATATCTGCGCCGCAGAGCCACAGCACGAGCGCAAGGGCGTGAACCGATGACAGATGACAGGCAGGCCATCCGGACCGAGTTCGGGCGCGCGCTACGCGAGCTCCGCGAGGCCCGCGGTCTGACGCTCGACGCGCTGGCCTCAGCCGCCGGAATGCACACCACGTACCTCTCGCGGATCGAGCGCGCGTACAGCAGCCCGACGTGGGAGAAGGTCACAGCGCTCGCACGGGCGCTCGACCTGCCGGTCTCCGCGATCGCGACTGCCGTCGAGGCTCAGGCGGAGCAGCGCGACCGCGCTGCCTCGGCATCGCGCTGAACGTCGATCACCGCTGCCGGAGCGAGCGATCAGCTCCAGCAGCGGCGTTCGACGCCTTCCGGAAGCCGGCGGTGAAGCGCTAGCTCCACCGCCGACCCGTGTGCTCGGTGCCCGATGACTCGCGCCCTCCAGTCACGAGTCGGTCCGGCCGGGCGGGCATTGGCCGGATGGGCCGAGTCACACCTTCCCTGCCCTCCTCAGGGAGCCAGAAGATCAAGCTCTCGGCGTCGTACTGATTGAGAGACACGACCTTACCCCGGCCGTCCAGTGGTGTCAAGGCGCTCCGGCCGGGGGGTGGACGGATCTACTAGGAAGGCCCGTTCCAGCACCACGGAGACCGCCGTCGGCCGGATGTCATCGACGCCGATATGCTGCGCCGAGCCTGGGCTCTGGGAGTGCCGCAGGCGATGCCATGAACGACCGTCAGCCGACCAACCAGGACCTCGGCCGTGCCGTGCGCGACCTGCGTCGTCGACGACACATGACACTCGAAGCCCTCGCCTCCGCGGCCGGGATGCACACGACTTACCTCTCGCGGATAGAGCGGGCGCACAGCAGCCCGACGTGGGAGAAGCTGGTGGCGCTCGCGCGGGCGCTCGACGTACCACCCTCCGCAATCGCGACGGCTGCCGAGGCGCAGGCGAAGAGGCCCGCTCAGGACTAGCCGGTCAGGGCGATGCGACGGAGATGCCCATCCTCCACTCGCCGCCGACCTTGGTCATCGGCAGCTTGCCCGTCTGGGGCCCGAAGCGCACGGTGACCACGGCCTCGTTCCCGTCGATCGCGACCTTGCCGACCTTGACCGAGAGCGTGCGCTCGAGCCCGCCGTTCTCCTTGGCCTGGTCGAGGAACTCGCCGAACGCATCCGCGCAAGTGACGCGGTCCTTGCCGGACTTGTCGCCGAGCCCTCCCGTGGCGAACTGACGCTGCGCCTTCGGCGTCATGAGCCTGCACGCCGTCGCCGCGTCGTAGTCGCCGAGGGCGTCGTAGTAGGCCGCGACGGCGGTCCTGACCTGCTGCTCCTCGCCTCCCGCCGGGGGAGCGCCGCTGCTCTCGTCATCGGAGGACCCGCCACAGGCCGACAGCGCGAGCAGCAGCGTTCCGACGAAGGCCACTGCGATCGGACGAAGGCGTTCGTGGCGGGCGAAGGACATCGCGGCGGAACCTTAACGTCCACCCGCCGGTGCAGCGCCGGTCACGGAGTGAAGCGAACGGTCATCACGTCGCCGTCGCGCACCTGGTAGTCGCGTCCCTCGACGCGCAGCTTCGCCTGCTCGCGCGCGGCGTGGTAGCCCCCCGCCTCGACGAGATCCTTCCAGCCCACGACCTCCGCGGCGACGAAGCCCTTCTCGATGTCGGTGTGGATCTTCCCGGCGGCGCGGCGCGCGGACGTGCCGTCGACAATCGCCCATGCCCGGCCCTCCTTGCCCTCGCCGGCGGTGAAGAAGCTGATCAGCCCGAGCAGGTCCCAGGCGCCGCGTACGACCGTCGCCAGCCCGGACTCCGGCACGCCGAGGTCGGCGCGCATCGCCGCCGCCTCCTCCTCGTCGAGCTCGCCCAGCTCCGACTCGAGCCGCGCCGACACGGCGACCGCGACCGCTTCCGTCTTCGCGGCGTGCGCGACCACCGCCGGCGGCGGCTCGGCAGCGCCGCCCTCCTCGATGTTCGCGAGGTAGAGCACGGGCTTGGCGGTGAGCGGCTGGAGGTTGCGCAGCGCCGCGGGCGCGTCGTCGGGGGTCGGCACGGTCCTCGCGGTGCGGCCCTCCTGCAGGGCGGCGACGAGCTCCTCGAGCCATGCGCGCTCGGCGACCTTCTCGCGATCTCCGCCCTTGGCCTCCTTGGAGACCTTCTCGAGACGCCGCTCGGCCTGCTCGAGGTCGGCGTAGAGCAGCTCCGTCTCGATCGTCTCGATGTCCGCGAGCGGGTCGACGCGGCCCTCGGGATGGACGACCTGGTCGTCGCCGTGGGCCCGCACCACGTGGACGAGTGCGTCGGTCTCCCTGATGTTCGCGAGGAACTGGTTGCCGAGTCCCTCTCCCTTGTGCGCCCCACGGACAAGCCCGGCGATGTCGTGGAACTCGATCGTCTCGTAGACGGTCGGCTTCGCCTTTACGGTCGCGACGACGGCGTCGAGGCGCTCGTCGGGGACCGGCACGACGGCGACGTTCGGCTCGACGGTCGTAAACGGGTAGTTGGCCGCCTCCGCTCCCGCCTGCGTGAGGGCGTTGAACAGCGACGACTTCCCTGCGTTCGGCAGCCCGACGATCCCGACTTTCACGCCGTCGAACCTATCGCTCAGCCGGCGCGTCGAGCAGCTCGGCCATCGCAGTGCCGAGCGCCGCGCCGGCGAGGACGTCGGTCGGGTAGTGCACGCCGACGTAGACGCGCGACAGAGCCATCGCCTTGGCGAGCGCGTAGACCGGGACGAACGGCAGTCCGCCGCGCGTGAGCGAGCGCGCCGCCGCGAACGACGTCGTCGAGTGCGCCGAGGGAAACGAGAGGCTCGTCACGGTCGAGGAGAGCGCCGGCAAGCCCTCGACCGCAGGGCGCTTGCGCCGTACGACGTACTTGAGCGCGATGTTCGTCAGATACGCGAGCAGCACCGTGCGCATCGTCCGCAGGTAGAGCCCTCGGCGGCGGCGATCGACGAGACAGCCGGCAAGGCACACCGCGTACCAGAGCATCCCGTGCTCGCCAGCCCACGTGAAGACCAGCACGGAGCGCTCGGCCGCCGGTCCGTGACCGTGCTCGCGCAGCGCGCGGAGAAGCCCTCGGTCCAGCGAGCGCAGCAAGCGGAAGGGCTAGAAGCCGACCGTGCGGTTGCCCGTCTCGCGACGGACGTAGACGACCTGCGAGAGGTCGACCGTGATGGCCTCCTCGTCGGACTCGAGCTTGGGCCAACGGCTGGCGTTGTCGTCGGCGAGGGCGGCCATCAGCGCCTCTATGGCGGCGTCCTCGATCCGCAACGCGAGCGCCGGCCCGCCTTGGAATCCGATGTCGACACGTGTCTGGGCCATGCTCAGTGATCCTCCGCCGGTTGAACGATCTCGGTCAGTACGCCGCCGGTCGACTTGGGGTGCACGAAGGCGACGCGGCTCCCCTGGATGCCGATTCGGGGCTCTTCGTCGATCATGCGCATCCCGCTCGAGACGAGCCGCGCGATCGTCGCGTCGATGTCGTCGGTGCGGTAGGCGACATGGTGCATGCCCGAGCCGTTGCGCTCGAGGAAGCGGGCGACCGATCCGTCGCTGCCGATCGGCGAGATCAGCTCGACATGGGCGTCGCCGATCTCGAGCAGCACGGCGTGGACTCCCTGCTCCTCGACCGTCTCGCGGTGCTGCTCGCGCATGCCGAGCCGGTCCCTGTAGAGAGCGATCGACTCGTCGAGGTCCTCGACCGCGATGCCGATGTGGTCGATCTCACCGAACACGGGGCGGGATGCTAGACGCTAGCTGCCCTGGACAGTCAGCCGCCGACGTCGTCGACGGCGCTCAGCGGCTGCATCCGCTCCTGAGCCGGAACGGCCGACCCGTGCTCGCCGACGATGCGGTCGATGTCCTCGCGCTCGAGCACCTCCTGATCCAGCAGGTGGCTGGCCAGCGCGTCGAGCAGCGGGCGGTGCTCGCCGATCAGCGCGAGCGCGCGGCGGTGAGCCTCGTCGGCGATGAACTGCTGCTCCTCGTCGATCGAGTGGCGGGTGGCGTCGGACATCGCGTAGTCCTGCGCGTCGAGCTGGCGCGACATCAGGCCGGTTCCCATGCCGTACTGGGTGACCATCGAGCGGCTGATCTCGTGGACACGGCGCAGGTCGTCGGACGCGCCGGTGGTGACCTGACCGAAGATCACGTGCTCGGTGACGCGGCCGCCGAGCAGCATCACGAGCAGGTCCATCAGCTCCTCGCGCGTCTTGAGGTAGCGGTCCTCCTCGGGGAGGTTGAGCGTGTAGCCGAGCGCCTTGCCACGCGGGACGATCGAGACGCGGTGAACCTTCTCGACCGAGGGCAGCAGCTCGGCACAGAGCGCGTGACCGGCCTCGTGGTAGGCCACGACGCGCTTCTCGTGCGGCGTGATCACGCGACGGGACTGCATGCCGGCGATCACGCGCTCGAGTGCGCCCTGGAAGTCGTGCGTGGTGATGACGTCGCGCCGGTCGCGTCCCGCGAAGATCGCCGCCTCGTTGCAGATGTTCGCGAGGTCGGCCCCGGTCAGGCCGGCGGTCTGGCGCGCGACGAGGTCGAGGTCGATGCCGTCCTCGAGCGGCTTGCCGCGCGTGTGGACGGCGAGGATCCGCTTGCGTCCCTCGAGGTCGGGCGGCGTGACGAAGATCTGACGGTCGAAGCGACCCGGGCGCAGCAGCGCGGAGTCCAGCTTCTCGAGCAGGTTCGAGGCGCCGATGACGACCAGGCCCTCGCGGCCGCCGAAGCCGTCGAGCTCGACGAGCAGCTGGTTGAGCGTCTGGTCCTTCTCGCCGGAGATGTCGTTGCCGCGCTTCGAGCCGACGGCGTCGAGCTCGTCGATGAAGACGATCGCCGGTGCGTGGTTGCGCGCCTCCTTGAACAGGCGGCGGATTCGTGCCGCGCCGAGGCCGGCGAACATCTCGACGAACGACGACGCCGACTGCGCGTAGAAGCGGGCGTTCGACTCGTTCGCGACAGCCTTCGCGAGCAACGTCTTGCCGGTGCCCGGCGGACCGTGCAGCAAGATGCCCTTCGGGACACGGGCGCCGAGCTGTTTGAAGCGCTTGGGATCACGCAGGAACTCGACGACCTCGCGCAGCTCGTCCTTGGCCTCGTCGGCGCCGGCGACGTCGCCCCAGCCGATCGACTCGGAGGACTGCGGCTTGATCTCCTGCGGCTTCATCTTGAAGCTCGGCATGAACCGCAGCATCGCCAGCAGGACGGAGACGATCATGCCCATGAAGATGATCGGCAGCCAGGTGATCGCCCACAGCTCGAGGTCGAAGGCGAGGGGGAGGTTGGTGACGAATGAGGTCATCGCTCTCTATGTCGGCCGTCGGCGACGCCTACACAAGCGTGCGCTGCAACAGCTCGCTGAAGAACCGCGACGCCATGCCGAGATCCTCGACGGGAATCCGCTCGTTGGCGCCGTGGATCAGCGGCTGGGCCTCGAAGAGGTCCATCTTGCGCTGCGGGAAGAAGCCGTAGGCGACGCAGTCGGGGAAGGCGTCGCGAAACCAGCGCGAGTCGCTGAAGCCGGCGAGCGCGGTGGGCGTGGTGACGGCGCCCGGGTCCTCGCGCTCGACGAACTGCTGGATCGTCGCCATCAGCGGGGTGTCGATCGCCGAGCGGTTGCCGACGACGCACTCGTCGAAGGCGATCTCGTGGTCGTCGCCGATCTGCTCGCGGATCCGCGCGAGCGCGTGCTCGCGCTCGCAGCCGGGCGGTACCCGGCAGTCGACGCGCAGCCGCGCCGCCGACGGGATGACGTTGATCTTCTCCGAGGCGGAGACGATCGTCGGGGCGAGCGTCACCCCGAGCAGAGGCTCGAGCAGCACGGCGACGCGCGGGTCGGCCGCCTCGACCTCGGCCAGCGCTGCGTCGAGGTCGTCGGTCTGGATGCCGAGCGTGCGCAGGAAGGCGAGCGGCTCGGGCGACGGCTCGGGGCTCACGCGGCCGGAGCGCATCGCCTCGAGTGCCGGCGCGAGCTTGATCAGCGCGTTGTCACCGATCCGCGGGATCGAGGCGTGGCCGGCCGTCCCATGTGCCGTGAGCGTGAAGCGGAAGACGCCCTTCTCGGCGACGCAGACCGGGTACACCCGCTTGTCGCCGTAGGTGAACGACGCGCCCGCGCCCTCGTTGACCACCACGTCGGCGCGGACCTTGTCGGCGTGCTCGCTGCACAGCCACTGGGCGCCGTGCTCGGCGCCCGCCTCCTCGTCGGCGGTCAGGACGATCTTCAGCTCTCCGGCCTCGGGCCGCCAGCCCTCGTCGGCGAGCACACAGGCGGTCGCGACCTCGGCCGCGACGTGGCTCTTCATGTCGAGCGCGCCGCGGCCCCAGACGCAGCCGTCGTCGCGCAGCTCGCCCGACCACGGCGAGACCTCCCACTCCTCGGGGTCCGCGAGCACGGTGTCGACGTGCCCGAGCAGGCAGAGCGTCGGACCGCTGCGGCCCGAGGACATGCGCGCGACGAGGTTCGGCCGTCCGGCGACCGAGGCGAGCAGCTCGACCTCGAAGCCGGCCCCCTCGAGCAGCCCGCGCAGGTACTCCTGGCAGGCCTCCTCGTTGCCGGGCGGGTTGACCGTGTCGAACTGGATCAGCCGCTGGAGCAGCTGAGTCGTCCGCCGCTCGAGGTCCCTCCCGTCCAACACCTCGCGAGTATATGAGCGCGGCGTCAGGCGTTGGGGAACATCTTGCGGCTCTTCATCAGCCACCTGTAGCTCCCGCGCGGGCGCAGCTTGCCGCGCAGCATCAGCTTCCGCGGGTCGGTGCGGCCGGCGATCACGTCGGTCCAGTCCTCGAAGCGGACCTGGAAGCGGGCGGTCGGCGCGTCGTGGCTGCCGCGCACGGCCCGGGTCGAGCCGTTGTCGACCACGATGTGCCACGTCTCGGCGTCGGGGAACTCCCACTGCATGACGCCCGGCGAGGCGGCGTGCTCGGCCATGAAGGTCCCCGCCATGCTCTCGAAGAGGATCTCCATGTCCTGCGGGTCCTTCGACGGCGGGCCGATCTTCTCGCCGAGGTAGCCGGCCTTGACCATCCGCTTCGAGCGGATCGAGCGCTCCATCGGCGTCCCCTCGAGCGGGAAGACCGCCGGTCCGGGCAGCTCGTCCATCGGCATGCCGGCGCTGCGCAGCTTGGTCTCGAGCGAGGTGATCCCCTCAACGCCGAGATCCTCGAAGGTGTAGCCGAAGGTCGTGATGTAGCGCTCGTCCCAGTTCGGCGGCACGAGCACGCCGAGCGTCCAGGGCAGCACCTCGCGCAGCAGGTCGGCGACGGCGTGCGGCACCTCGGGGTCCTGGCGGCGCAGGTCGGCGAGCAGCTTGACGCCGAAGCCGATGTGGCGCTGCTCGTCGGCCGCGACGTTCTCCATGCCGGCACGGAAGCCGGGCATCATGTCGCGGTCGCTCAGGTAGCCGGTGATGAAGTGCTGGCCGGGCTGGGCGAGGGTCGCCTCGATGATCAGGTGGTAGAGCGTGACCGCGGCGGCGAGCTTGGGGATCGACTTGTCCTTGCGCAGCTCGTCGCACATCGTCTCGAGCCGCTCGAAGACCTTCTTGAAGCCCCAGGTCAGCTGCGGCTGGATCGCCGAGAGGCTGTCGCCGACGCTGTTGCCGCCGATGCCGACGACCTCCTTCATGAAGCGGTTGAAGAAGACCGCGTGACGCGCCTCGTCGACCTGCTGGGTGGTGAGGAAGTACTTCTGCTCCTCGAGCGGCGCGGCGTCGACGTATGGCGAGAGGCCGTCGGCGACCGCGTCCTCGCCCCAGAAGAACAAGGAGTAGTTCCAGAGCGCCGCCTTGCGCTCGAAGTCGTCGAACTTCGTCTGCCAGTGCTCGGCGTCGACGCTGAAGTCGATGTCCATGGCGGACCAGTTGCCCTTCTCCCAGCGCCGGTAGAGGTCCTCGTACGAGATGTTGTCGAGCGGGCTCTGGGTGGTTGGAAGCGTGCTCGTCACTGGCGCCTTCTCCTCTGCGTCCTCTGGTACGTTTGTACCTCGTTGTGGCACGAATGTACCAAAAGGGCGAGCGCCGTAGGGAGGAGATACTCCAAGCGGCCCTTCGGCTGATCGGCGCGCGCGGCGCCGATGCTGTCACCCACCGCGCCGTCGCGCAGGAGGCAGGCGTGCCGCTCTCGGCCACGACCTACTACTTCTCCTCCAAGGAGCAGCTGCTCGAGCAGACGCTGCTGATGGCCGCGCGCGAGGAGACCGAGCGGCTCGAGCGACTGGTGCTCGAGCTGGCGCCTCAGTCGCTTTCCGTCGAGCAGTGGGCGGCCGCGGTGGCGGCGCAGATCTCACACGACGTCGAGGCCGAGCCGGCCAAGCACGTCGCGCTGTTCGAGCTGGGACTCGAGGCCACGCGCCGGGAGACGCTGCGGGTCGAGCTGCAGAAGTGGCAGGACGCCCACCTGCGGCTGGCGGAGATGGGCTGCCGGGCGATCGGCTCCGACGATCCGGTGCTCGACGCGCGGGTGGTCGTCGCGACGATCACGGGCCTGATGCTCGACCAGCTCGCCGGCGGGCGCGAGGACTTCGAGACCGCGGTGATGCGGCCCGCCCTCGAGCGGTTGCTGCAGCGGATGGCCAAGGGCTCGCGGCGGCGCGCAGTCGCCGCAAGCGCGGCCTGAGCGCCCGCCAACGCTCAGCGCACGCGAACAGCGGGACCAGCGACCCCGCGGGCGCTCACACGGTAGACCCCTGCCCGTGCGACGACCGCGCGGTAGCGGCCCTTCGCCGTCGTGACCGTCGAGCCCGCGCGCTGCCAGTCGCCATCGCCGCCGCGCCGCTCGATCGTCAGTCGCTGCGCGCGTGGAGCCGGCGCGAACGACCCGACGATCGTCCGGTAGCCGGCGCTCGCCGCCCGCGCGCCGCGAACGACCGCCGCCGAGGCGCTGACCTTGGTGAAGTACGCCCAGGTGTCGTCGAGGCCCAGGCGCGCGCGGATCTGCGGACCGGTGAGGATCGTCGAGCCGCGCGAGCCGACGATGCGCGCGCGGACGACACGCGGCGACTCGCCGCGCTCGAGCACGTCGACCTTGCGCAGCGCCCCCGGCGAGCCGAGCAGCGCACCCATCTCGCGGTTCGAGAAGCGGCGCTCCCAGCGGTGGCGCGGCGAGATGTCGTCGTAGGGGTCGTCGACGCTCTTGAGCCAGCCCTGCGGCGAAGCGCCGATGAACGAGTTCTCGATGTTCTCGGTCCTGCCGCCGGAGGTGGAGAAGTAGAAGGTGGTGGCGGGCTCGCCGTCGTAGGTGACTACCTCGCCGGCCGTGTCCTCGACCGCGCCGTTGGTGCGCTCGGTCTCCGAGATCACGCCGCGGTACATCTGCGAGCGCGTGTCGGGGTACTGGTCGAACAGCTCGCCGCCGGCGCCGGTGGTCAACGCGTAGGTGCGCGCGGCGACCGCTTGCGAGCGCAACGCGTCGGTGTCCCACGACGACGGGACCTCGCTCGCGACGACCCCCTTGACGTAGGAGTCGAGCGGCAGCGAGTTGATCGCCGTCACGCCGCCGAGGCTGCCCGGGTAGAGCAGCATGCTGCCGCGGTAGCGCCCGCTCACGACGCCCTGGATCGCCGGCCCGAGCAGCCGCAGCGCGCGGTTGCGGCGGTAGACCTTCAGCGGAGCGGAGAACGCGCCGACGCGCCTTCCGGCCGAGGTCCGCACCGAGAGCCGACCGCGGCGGCTGCGCACGACGTATGTGATGCGCGGATCGAGCTTCTTGCCGCCAGTCGCGCGCGTGGCCCCACGGAAGCGGACGTACGGATCGCTCGCCTGGAGCAGGACGCGGATCGGCCGCGCCGGCGCCTGACCCAGCTGCGTGCCCTTGTAGTAGTGGCGCAAGATCTCGGCGTAGCCCGAGCCCTGCTGCGCCATGCCGTAGGCGCCGTACTGGCTCATGCCGATCCCGTGGCCGAAGCCGGCGCCCTTGATGACCTGGACCGTCGCGGCTTGGGCGGCGGTCGCGCTGAGGCAGAGAACGGCAGCTGTGAGCAGGAGGAGGCGGCGCATGGTGTCTTCAACCAGTTCGAGGGGCCAAGGTAGCGGTCCTTCCCGGCGAGCCGCCGGACGCGGAATTACAGTCTCCCTCGGCAGGCGGGACTTCAGAGGGAGGCGGGATGTCGAAGGGCTGGACGACGGCGATCCAGGCGCTGGGCGCGGCGGCAGGGCTCGGGCTGCTGGCGACGTTCGTCGGCGGCGCGATGCTCTGGCTGCGCTTCGACGCGCTGGACCTTCCGGCCGACCGCGCGGTGGCGTTACTGCCGAAGGAGATGCTCATGGTCGTGGGGGCGCACGCGCTCGTCGTCCCGGTGCTGGTCGGGCTGCTCGCGCTGCTGGTCGTCGTCCTGATGGATCCGCTAGACGACGGGGTCCCGACACCGGGCTTCAGGTGGCGGTTCCTGCCGGTGGTCGGGATCGCGATCGCCTTCATGATCGGCTTGATGTCCGGGGTGGACATCCTGGCCATGGCGGTCGTCGCGATCGTGGCGCTGCTCGGAATCGGTGCGATGTGGCTCGTGGCGAAGCTCGGCACCATCGCCCAGCTATCTCCTGACTGGCGACGGGCGACGCTCGTGACGGTCGGCGGTCTCACCGTGATCGTCGTGGCCCTCCTGCTCGACGAGCTCTCGCTCGAGATCGACGCCGACGTGCCGGTGGTCGCGGCGGCCGTGGTCGCCGGCGGGATCGGCGCCTACCTGATCTTCCGCAGCGCCTGCGACACGGACCGCGTCGCCTACGTCGCGCTGGTGACGTTCGCCGTCTTCACGGTCCTCGGCGCACTGCTCGGCGTCTCGCGTACCTACTTGAAGCCGCGCATGGAGCCGATGGCGGCGCTGCTGAAGAAGGACGGCCGCGGCATCGCGGGCTTCTTCGTCGGCGAGACGAACGACCGCCTCTATCTCGTCTCGCTGCCGAGCAACGGGGACCCGGGCGATCCGCTGGCGGACGCCGACGCCGACAGCGTGGTGTCGGTCCCGCGCTCCACGGTCGTACAGGTCGCGATGCGCGAGCCGACCGGCGTCCACAAGGACGAGCCCGGCCGTGCGCAGGCGAACACGCTGCTGGCCGACCTCAAGGAGGCGACCGCCGCCGGGGACGAGACGAAGGTCGACCCGGTGACGACCGTCAACCCGCAGGTGGCCTTCGCGCCGCTGGTGCACCTGCACGTCGACGAGGACCTGCTGCCGATGAACCCGCGCGCGTTCATCGACAACGCGGAGCTGCGCTGGTCGAACGTCGGCACGGCCTGCGAGCGGGACGAGATCGTCGCGGTCGGCGCGGCCGTGGCGGACAAGTACGCGGGGACCGATCCGCCGCCGCCGAAGATCGCCTACGCGAAGCTCGGCAGGGAGCCGGAGGCTTACGAGTACGGGCCGGGCAAGCCGTGCCTCGCCAAGGGCAAGTCGTACAAGGCGACCGCCCACACGAGACCGCACGACCGCAAGCGCGACAACGGCCTCGGCGAGGCGCAGGGGTTCTACCTCGACGTGAAGGACGAGCTCCACACCGGCCACGAGGACACCGAGCACGAAGGCCCGCAGCGCTACCTGCGCGACGTCCCTATCTACGTGGAGCAGCACGAGGCCGACCGGACGATCGAGCTGACCTACTGGTTCTTCTACGGGCTCAGCCGCCCGCCGGGCGTGCCGGACCGCAGCACGCTGTTCACGCATGAGGGCGACTGGGAGCGCATCGCTGCGACCGTCGAGCGCATCGGACCCTCGACGAGCAACCAGTACAAGCCGATCTCCGTGCGCTACTTCCACCACGACGACTCGCGGCTGCTGCCCTGGTACGCGGTCAGGAAGGCGGCGGGCAACAGCGGCGAGGCGGCGACCCATCCGATCGTCTACAGCGCCAAGGGCAGCCATGCCTCCTACTGGCGCGCGGGGCGCTACGAGTCCGAGTACAAGCCGGCCGGCAAGCGCCTGTTCGTGGTCAACGACGACGCGATCGCCTGCCAGGAGTGCCCGCAGTGGCAGACCTGGCAGGACGTGCGCGTGGCGCTCGACCAGCGCTGGTACGGCTTCGGCGGCGCCTGGGGCGACGTGTCGAAAAGCGGTGGGGAGACCGGACCGCTGGGCCCGTCGAGCTACAAGATCGATGGCAAGGGGACGCCGACAACCGAGACCGCGGAGCAGGCGACGCCGGTGCCGAGCGCGCCGCTAGAGGTGCAGGAGCTGGTGCGTGGAGATGACTAGGCGAGCGGCGCTCTGGCTGGCCGGCGGTGCTTTGGCCGCGGCCGGCCTCGGCTTCGGCGGTGACGCCTCGCCGCGAGATGGGATCGTCGACGGGAGCCTTGCGCCCGAGCAGGCGGCGCAGCGGCCGGAGTCCGATCAGCTGATCCTCTCGATCGGCGACTCGGTGGCGTCGGGCGAGGGCAATCCGGACGTGCGCGGGCGGATCGGGCGACCGCCGCGGTGGTTGCTCGCGCGCTGCCACAGGTCGCTGCTCTCGGGCCACGCCCAAGCCGCGCTGCTCATCGAGCGCGACGACCCGGCCGCCGATGTGTCGTTCGTCCCGCTCGGCTGCTCGGGCGCGACGGTCCACAAGGGGCTGCTGGGCGAGTACCTGGGTCAGCCGAAGCAGGTCGATCAGGTGAACGCCCTGGCGGAGCAGCGCGAGATCGACGCGCTACTGGTGAGCGTGGGCGCCAACGACGCCTACTTCGCACCGCTTGTCAAGCGCTGCCTGTTTGCGAGCGACTGCCCTGACCGGCCGTTCGAGGGACGGCCGACCATGCGGCTGGCGATACGAGATGCGCTTGCCGAGCTGAGCAGCAGCTACGACGAGCTCGATGCGGCGCTGTCGGACAAGATCGACCGCGACCGCGTGGTGATCGTCGAGTACTTCGACCCGACCCGCGGAGAGGGCGGCCGCTTCTGCCAGCTCGACTTCCTCGGCGGCCGCATCACGCCGGAGGAGTCACGCTGGATGCATGAGGAGGTCGTCGGACCGCTCAACATGGTCGTGCACGCGGCGGCTCGGCGCCACGGCTGGCGCGTGGTCGACGGCGTCGACGAGGCGTTCGACGGCCACGGCGTCTGCGCGCGACCGGAGCGCGAGGTATGGGCGCGCACGCTCGAGCAGTCGCTGTTCCGCCAGAACCTCAACCACCAGGGCGGGTTGCACCCGAACGCGCGGGGACACAGGGCGACGGCGCGACTGATCCATCCCGTGCTGGCCGACGTGCTCGGCGTGGAGGCCAGCGATCCAGGCGACGACACCAGCGGGGACGACGACGAGGGCGACTGGCTCGACGACGGGGACCTGCCGCTAGTGATCGCGGCAGGCCTCGTGGTGGTCGGTGTTCTCGTCTTCCTGGTGCTGCGTCGACGTCAACGCAGCTAGCGCTTCTTGCAGGGTGTTTTGACGTGCACGCGGAAGTTGGCGCGTTTGGCGTTTTGTCCGGCCATCTTGATGTTGGCGGTCTGGCGGGCGGCACATATGTTCAAGGGGCCGCGGGCGCTGTCTGTGACGACGAGGATGCCGTTGTTGCCGCCGTTGATGTTGAGGTTGAACTGGGTGACTGGGGCGTCTGGCACCTGGTTGAAGGTGTTGACGAGCCGGCCGCCTCTGACGTTGCTGGTGCCTTTGAGGTTGATCGCTATCTCGCCACGTAGGGCGACGATGAGCATCGGCAGGGTGCGGATCTTGTTGCCTGTGTTCTTGTCGATGCGGATGTTCTTGACGAAGTACACATCACCGGCGAGCGGGTGGTCGAGCAGTGGTGTCTTTGCCCGTGCCCTGCCGACGACAGATCCCTTCGGGCAGTGGTCCTCGAGGTCGGGCTTGGTGCCGTCCTCGTACTCACACAACGCCCTTGCGTTCGCCGGGTCGAGCGCAAGCGCACTAGGTAGCGTCACCGCCGCGCGGCCGATGTTCGCCTGACCCTTGGCCTGGCGAACGACCGCTCTGACGCCGGGGTGTTTGCCGGTGCGGGTCTGCTTGCGGCCGGTCAGGCGCAGACCGAGCCTGGGGGTGAACGCCAGGCGGCTGCAGTCGCCGACCTGGAATCGGGAGGAGACGTCCGCCTTGGCGCCGGTCGTTGATTGGACGGTCGCTGCCACCTTCTTCTCGGTACAGCTGGTCGGGCTGACGATGAACCCGGGCTTGTCGACCGCCACCCGCACCGTCCGGATGCGTAGCGGGACGCCCTTGAGGATCGTCGGGAATGAGTCGGAGACAACCCGAAGCTGGGCTGTTGTTGGGTCGACGTGGATCGCCTGACGAACCACAACCCGACCCAAGTCGAACGGCCCGGCGATCGCGTCCACGACCACCGCGAGGCCGTACGGGGCACCCTTGTACGGGCCGGTCAAATACACCCGGCCGGTGTCGAGGAAGAACGGATTGCTGCCGACACCCGCCCCGACGGTCGCATGGCCGATCAACGAACCAGCCGGACAGTCACCCGTCTCGGCCACCGTGCTGGTGCACTGGTCGGCGTCCTTGATCCGACCCAACAACCCCTTCGGGGTGTCGATCGACACCGACGCGAACTCCCCGTCGTCGTCGCTGCGGGTCAGCCTGACGTGCAGCGGGCTGCTCTCGCCAGCAGTCGGGTTCTCGACACCGGCACGCAGCGTCGGCGCGAACCTGGGTGCCTCACAGCCCGTGGTCTCGAACGAGCTGGAGGTGTTGGCGACCTTGTCGTTCCAGCCGGTGAACTCCACGTTCGTCGTATGCATCCCACACGTGCTCGGTGTGGCGAGCGGCGCTCTCGGCCCGGTCTTGAAGTGCAGGTCCATCGAGTCAAACGGCAGCTGGGGCAGCGTGTCGAAGGTCGCGGTCAGCTGACCTGTGCTCGGGTCGGCTCTGAGCGCGCCGGGCAGGCGGATCGCGATCCCGTCATCATCGGAGCGGACCTCGATCGCGATGCGGAACAGCTCGCCCGAGGTCGGGTCGTCGGAGTTCTGGGTGCGCAGGAACACCGACCCGCCGATCGGATGGTCGAGCAACGGCGTGTTCACCGTGACCGTCCCGAGCTTCGAGGCGTCCGGACACGTCGCCGGACCATCCTGGTGGAGTCTGAGCTGAGCGTCGGTGCACGCCTGTAGGCCGTCGGCTGAGGACGGGTTGATCGACAGGCCCTCAGGCAACGCGACATTGACGCGTCTGATGTCCGCTGGGGCGAGACCGTTGGGACCGAAGTCCTGCGCCATCGACACCGTCGTGTCCACACCGGCCGGCGCGTGCGGCGCGAGCGTTGAGGGTGCGAGCGAGAGGGTCGGGTTGAACGGGTTGAGCTCACACCCCGTCATCGCCGGCGACGCCGTGGCGGCGTGATGGAAGAAGTCTGGGTGCTGGTAGGAGTTGATGTCCACGCTCCACGGCAACGGGCCCGCACAGGAGGTCGGGGTGCGCAGGAACGCCACCCTTGGCGCGTCCGTGGGGCACAGGGTGCCGTTCGCTCCGAACACGCCGAACGTGCAGTCTGCGCGGACGGTGTCGTGGGAGCTGTCGGCCGGCACGCCCCACAGCTGGACCTCGAACTTCGAGATCGGCACAGAGCTCGGCGCCTTGTTGGTCACGATGTCGATCCCATAGTCCGACGGGCGGACCCGGGCTTTGAGGTTGACGATCAACCCCTGGTAGTAGAAGCCGAACATCGCCGGCGCGCCATGGGGCGCGAAGAGGTTGTAGACAGGGACTGTGTCCTTGCCGTTGACCAACGCCAAGCCGATCTGGCTGTCACGCGGACACGCGGGAACCTGCGCCGAAGGCGACGGCTGCTGGAGCTGGGCAGAGGTACACCGCGCCGGCGTCGACGGCGGATAACCCACCATCCCCGCGGGGACGTGGGCGACCACATCGCGGAAGCTCTCCGTCGGCGAGACAACCGTGAGCGAGGGAAAGTTGAAGTTCGCGATCGCCTCCGAACGCACCTCGGCGGCGGTGTCGACCTCCCGCGGGACGCTGCCCGCCTGCCTAGGCTGCCACACCGGATTGTCAACGAACGCGACTTCCATGCTGTCGATTCCAAACGGGCCGATCGGGGCGGTGTCGAACGACAGCGGCACGGTGACCGCGTTGCTCGCCCCACCGCCCGACACCTCCACCTGACCGATCAACGTCCCGGTAGCGCCGGCATCGACGTCAGAGAACGTCTGATAGGTCAACGTCCGCCCGAGCGGGACCCCCGTCACGTCGATCACGCACTCGTCGACCTGCCCCGACGGCACACACGCCACGCCCGGCGAGTTGTCGGGCAGCGGATCTGCCACCGTCATTCCGTCGGGAAACGTGTACCTGACCGTCAAGCTGCCAGCCAACGGCTCGTCGCCGACGTTGATGACGTTCACCCACATCGCCATCGTCTTGCCCGGCGTGACGTGATCAGGCGCCAACATGCTGACCCGGATCTGTGGCGCCGCGACCGCCGCGCTCGCACCAGCCACAAAAAGCACGAGAGCGAGCGTCACCATCAAGCACACCCTCTTGAGCACGACAACGGGGTTCATCAACCTAGGTCCCTTCTTCTCAGTGGCGCGACGGTCGAGCTTCTCGTTGGCCGCCATCAGCGGCCGCCGTTCTTGGTCGCGGCACGGAAGGTCAAACGCACACTCCGGGACGCCGTACGCCCATCACCAGCCCGAAAGCGCAGACGAACGACCGTCGAATAACGACCAGAACGCTTGAGCTGAACACGCGCCCGCTTGGCGAGTCGCAGCCGCAACCTGGCCGTGCCTGGGCTGGTGCGCCGAAGCGTCCCGGACGCGAGTCCTCGGCCGTTCCACGCGATCCGTCCGCGCGCGAGCCTCACCCGCAACAGGCCCACAGTGCCACGGAAGCTCGCGCGGGACCTGACCGTCAGCCGCACCCGAGCTGAGGCGCCCGCCGGGTCGCTCTCGAGCGACAAGCTCCCGAGAACCCCCTCTCCGGGCGTGCCTGACAGCGCGCCTTGGCAGCCATCGCCCTCACAAGCCGGCGCCACGTCCACCGGCTGGCCCGGCGGTGCTGCCCCGACGCGGATGTCGTAGAGGTCGACGTAGCCGTCACGATCCGAGGCGACGAGCTGTTGGCGGGTGACGACGAACACGTCATCGCCGCTGCGGCTCGCGTCGGCGAGCATCGCCGGCTCGCTGCCCTTCCCAGTCGTGAGGAGGCTGAGCGTGTCGGTCTGGCCGTCGTACTCATACACATCCGCGACACCGTTGGTGTCCCCAGCGACCAACGCCCCCGTGGTCGAGAAGAACACCTGGCCGTCATCACTCAGAAAACGTGGGCGGAAGCCCTTGAAGTAGTCCCGCCCCGTGGCCGTGATCGTCGGCTCGACCGACGCCTGCGACGGACACGACACACACGCCAGCGACTCGCCGGCACGGTCGTAGAGGTACATCTGCCTGTCCTTGATGTACGCAAGCCAGTTACCGTCAGGCGAGACCCGCCCGAAGCCCGGCATCGACGCGACAAGCGTCAGCCATATGTCGCTACCCGCGATCCGGGGCACCGAGGGGTCGATGGTCGTGAGACCCGACACACCCTCCTGCCACAGCTTCAATGTCGAGCTGGACTCATGCAGGTACACACGTCTGGCGTCATCACTCATCCCGACGAGCGTGCCGCCGCCACTGGAGGAGTCATTCTGCGCTTGACCGTCATCCGTGATCAAGGTGAGGTTCCCGGGGTCGGTCTCTGGGTCTTGGCTGTAGGTGAAGCGGTACTCGTCGGGGCCGGGAGCGGTGTCTGCGTCGACCAGCGACTCCTCAGACGAGAAGAACACGTGTTTGCCGTCAGGCGTCATCCCCTCGAACGTCACCCCGTTCGCGGGCGTCTTGTCGTTATTGCCGCGCTCGGGCTCGGTGATCCACGCCGACTTCTCGCCGTCGACGTGCAGGTAGAGCTGCGAGGGCGCGACGCCGTCCGGGGAGGCTGTGAACACCAGATGGCTGCCGTCCGCGGACATCGTGCCCTTGATCTGCCCTGGGGAGACGGTCGCGCCCGCCGGTGGCACGTTGCCGTCCGGCAACAGCCCGACGACGCTCAACACTCCGTCGTCCCACTTGTAGACGTTCTGGACACCAGCCGCGGCCTCCGGCAGGAGCCGCTTCACCCCGAACGGCGTCACCGGAGTGCTGAACGCGATGTGCTTCCCATCGGCCGAATAGCCACCGAAACCGGTGTTCAGGAAGTCGAAAATGGTGAGCTGGTCCTGCTGGGTCTTGCTGATCGTCCGCAGCCCGCCGGTCGCCGTGTCCTCGGCGTAGAGGTTCTCTAGCAGCGGCGAGTCGTCGTCGACAGCCGGTAGGTCATAGGCCCACACGAACGCGTTGCTGAGATCGTCAGCGAACATCTCCACCCGAGTGGAGCCCCGAAGCACCTGGACAATGTCGGGACGCGGCATCGGCGTCACCGCATGCGTCGACCAACCGCCCGCGCCACGCCGCGCCAGATATGTGGTCCGGCCGACGGTGCCCGACCCGATCGCGTCGCCGAACAGCATCCGCGACTCAAACGCCGCCCCGTCGCCGTCCTCGGAGGCCATGATCTTCAACCCCTCGGCGATGATGTCCCCATCGCCCTTGTCCACCGGCGAGACCTGCTCGTAATGACGCTCCACAACCGCACCAGCGGCCGCCGGCAACAGGCAGGCCGCCAGCGCGGTACCCACCAGGACAAGCCATCCACCGCGCCGACCAACGCGCACAAAGCTCCGCGCCAGAGACACGCCCGGCGCCGTTGCATCGGTCTGAGGGTCGACTTCGAGGTGGGGTTGGGTCCTCCGGTTGCCGAGGCCCGCCGAGTTGCTGAACGTCATGTGGCCGCTTCCTCTCTCTCCCTTTGCTCAGGTGGGCCGACGCCGCGGACTCGATGTGAGCGAGCCGCCTGGGAGACGAGCCATTCCCTGATTGCTGAAGCGACCATAAAACAGCTCGTTTACGACTGTCAAGCGACAACTGCCCGTATGCACCGGGCGGCGCGCAGAGCAAGAGCGCTTTGCCGACAACGGCGACCGAACGACCAAAGAACACGATGTACCGGTCTAGAGCCAAATCAGGGCACGCACTTGAAAGACATAGACCAGTGCGTCTATAGTTGTCCCATGTGGCCTCAATCGGACGTCAAGCTGACCGGAGGCCCTCACGGGCTCGCCCCCGAGGTCGTCCGGGAGATCCAGCGCGAACGGCTGCTGAAGGCCACGGTCGAGGTGGTCTCGCAGAAGGGCTACGCGGCGACCACCGTCCGTGACCTCCTCGGCGCATCGGGCCTCTCGCGCCGCACCTACTACGACCTCTATGGCGACAAGGAGGCGTGCTACCTCGACGCCTTCGCGGAGATCGCCCGCCAGGTCGAAGAGCGGATCGGCACGGCGGTCGGACGCGGGGCGGACGGCCGCGAGCGGATGCGCCTGGCACTGGAGGCGCTCGTGGACTTCTGTGTCGAGGAGCCCCGAGCGGCGTGCGCGTGCCTCGTCGAGAGCCTCGCCGCCGGTCAGCCCGGCCGGAGCGTGCGTGCCGCGCTGATCGAACGGATCGCCACGACACTCGGCCCGGTGCTCAGCGAGTTGCGTCCCAACGACCCGAACCCCGATCTGACGGGCCGCGCGACGGTCGGCGGGGTCTTCGAGCTCCTCTACGGACCGCTGGCCCGTCAGGACGTCGCGAGGCTGCGCGAGCTGCGTGAGCAGATCGGCGAGCTGCCGACGGTCCTTCCGACCAGCGCTTGAGTCGACCCATGTCTAAGTCCCGACTTGAGGGACAGGACACTAGGTGTCTACAGTAGTGCCATGTGGGAGCAGGCCGCCACGAAGCTCACCGCCGGCCCCCACGGCTTGGAGCCCGCTCTCGTAGCCCGCGTCCAGCGCGAGCGGATCCTCGAGGCGATGGCCGCGACGGTAGCCGAGCTCGGCTACCAGCAGCTGACGATCGGCAAGCTGCTCGGTCGCGCGGGCATCTCGAAGCTCACCTTCTACGAGCTGTTCGACAGCAAGGAGCAGTGCTTCGCGGCCGCCTACGACGAGTCGATCGCTCAGGCCTTCGAGCGGATCGAGAGCGCGTGCGCGGCGGAGGCGCTCGCGCCCGCCGAGCAGCGCCTCGGCGCGACGATCGACGCGCTGCTCGAGTTCTTCTCCGAGGAGCCTGCGGTGGCGCGGATGTGCGTGGTCGAGGTCCTCGCCGCCGGGCCAGCGGGCCGCGAGCGACGCGCCGCGACGATGGATCGCCTCGCGACGATGATGGAGGGATTGCTCGCCGAGGTCCGCCCGGATCTAGGGCCGATCGCGGCGCGGGCGCTGGTGGGTGGTGCCGAGGAGGTCGTGTTCGGCGCGATCGACCGCGGTCAGACGGCGGAGCTGCCGCAGCTGGCCGCGGAGATCGCGGACACGCAGCTGAAGCTGATCAGGGGCTGAGGCAGACGGCGGGCGCCGCGGTCGGATAGCCGACCATGCCCGCAGGACAGCTGGTCATCAGCGGCCGCCGTTCTTGGTCGCGGCGCGGAAGGTCAACCGGACGGTCCGGCTCGCCGTACGCCCGTCGCCAGCGCGGAAGCGCAGACGAACGACCGTCGAATAACGGCCAGAGCGCCTGAGCTGGGCACGTGCCCGCTTGGCGAGCCGCAACCTCAACTTGGCCGTCCCCGGGCTGGTGCGCCTGAGCTTGCCGGACGCCAGTCCGCGGCCGTTCCATGCGATCCGCCCGCGAGCGGCCCTCACCCTCAGCAGTCCCACAGTGCCACGGAAGGTCGCGCGGGACCTGACCGCGAGGCGCACCCGAGCTGCGGCGTCGGGTGGGTCGCTGTCGAGCGACAAGCTCCCCAACACGCCCTCTCCGGGCGCACCGGACAGCGCGCCTTGGCAGCCATCGCCCTCACAAGCCGGCGCGGTGTCTACCGACTGGCCTGGCGGCGCCGGGCCGACGCGGACGTCGTAGAGATCGATGTAGCCGTCGCGGTCTGACGCGACGAGCTGCTGGCGGGTGACGACGAACACGTCATCACCGCTGCGACTCGCGTCGGCGAGCATCGCCGGCTCGCTACCCCTCCCCGTCGTCAGGAGGCTGAGCGTCCCGGTCTGTCCGTCGTACTCATACACGTCAGCGACACCGTTGGTGTCCCCAGCGACCAACGCCCCCGTGCTCGAGAAGAACACCTGACCGTCATCACTCAAAAACCGCGGACGGAAGCCCTTGAAGTAGTCCCGCCCGGTATTCGTGATCGTCGGCTCGACCGACGCCTGCGACGGACACGACACACAAACAAGCGACCCGCCGGCACGGTCGTAGAGGTACATCTGGCCCTCCTTGATGTAGGCGAGCCAGTTGCCGTCAGGCGACACACGCCCCAGGCCCGGCTCCGACGCGACGAGCGTCAGCCATGTGGCGGCTGAGGTCGGCCGGGGAGCCGACGGGTCGACGGTCGTAAGCCCAGGGATACCCTCCTGCCACAACTTCAACGTCGAACCCGACTGATGCAGGTAGACGCGCGTGGCGTCGTCACTCATCCCGACCAGCGACCCGCCGACGCTGCCGGAGTCATTGTACGCCTGGCCGTCGTTGGTGATCAACGTCAGGTTGCCGTCGTTGGCGGGGTCCTGGCTGTAGGTGAAGCGATACTCGTCGGGGCCGGGAGCGGTGTCCTCGTCGACCAGCGGCTCCTCAGACGAGAAGAACACGTTTTTGCCGTCCGGCGTCATCCCCTCGAACGTCACCCCGTTCGCGGGCGTCTTGTCGTCGTTGTCGCGCTCGGGCTCGGTCACCCAAGCCGACTGCTCGCCGTCGACGTGCAGATAGAGCTGTGAGGGCGCGACACCATCCGGGGAGGCGGTGAACACCAGCCGGCTGCCGTCCGCGGACATCGTCCCCTTGATCCGTCTGGGAGATATCGTCGCACCCGCTGGCGGGACGTTGCCGTCGGGCAGGACCCCGGCGACGCTCAAGACGCCGTCGTCCCACTTGTAGACGTTCCGAACACCCGGCAACGCCTCGGGCAACATTCGCTTCGAGAGACCGAACGCGATGTGCTTCCCATCGGCCGAATAGCCACCGAAATCGGTGTTGAAGAAGTCGAAGCGCTGCAGCGAGTCCTGCTGGGTCTTGCTGATCGTCCGCAGCCCGCCCGACACCGTGTCCTCGGCGTAGAGGTTCTCCAGCAGCGGCGCGTCGTCGTCGACAGCCGGCAGGTCATAGGCCCACACGAACGCGTTGCTGAGATCGTCCGCGAACATCTCCACACGCGTCGATGCGGGAAGAACCTGGGTCGCCTCTGGACGCGGCATCGGCGTCACCGAACGCGTCAACCAACCACCAACACCACGCCGAGCCAGGTAGGTCGTGCGGCCGACGGTGCCCGACCCGACAGCGTCCCCGAACACCATCCGCGACTCAAACGCCGCCCCATCGCCGTCATCGGAGGCCATGATCTTCAACCCCTCGGCGATGATGTCCCCATCACCCTTGTCCACCGGCGAGACCTGCTCGTAATGACGCTCCACGACCGCGCCGGCCCCCGCCGGCAACACGCAAGCGCCGAGACCCATGAGCGACAGGCACACGCAGACGAGGCGAACCGCGCGAGCCTTCAGCAAGACACCTCTATCGAAACCTCTTTGCACCGGATCTCCTTGTCGAGCCATCGAGCCTGGCCCCTCTAGCGCTTCTTGTTCTTGCAGGGGGTCTTTACTCGCACGCGGAAGTTGGCGCGTTTGGTGTTCTGTCCGGCCATCTTGACGTTCGCGGTCTGTCGCGCGGCACATATGTTCAGGGGTCCGCGGGTGCTGTCTGTGACGGTGAGGATGCCGTTGTTGCCGCCGTTGATGTTGAGGTTGAACTTGGTGACTGGCGCGTCTGGGACGCTGGCGAACGTGTTGACCAGCCGGCCGCCCTTCACGTTGCTGGTGCCTTTGAGGTTGATCGCTATCTCGCCGCGTAGCGCGACGATGAGCATCGGCAGGGTGCGGATCTTGTTGCCGGTGTCCTTGTCGATGCGGACGTTCTTGACGAAGTACACATCCCCGACCAACGGACGGTCGAGCAGCGGTGTCTTTGCCCGTGCCCTGCCGACGATCGATCCCTTCGGGCAGTGGTCCTCGAGGTCTGGCTTGGTGCCGTCCTCGTACTCACACAACGCCCGCGCGTTGGCCGGGTCCAAGGCAAGCGCCCCAGGGAGGGTCACCGCCGCGCGGCCGATGTTCGCCTGACCCCTCGCCTGCCTGACGACCGCCCTCACACCAGGGTGCTTGCCCGTCCGCGTCTGCTTGCGCCCCGTGAGGCGTAGGCCGAGGCGTGGAGTGAACGCGAGTCGGGTGCAGTCGCCGATCTGGAACCTGGCCTGCAGCGGCGCTGTCGCGTCGTTGGTGGAGGTGGCCGTGCCGCCAAACTGCTGCTCGGCACAGCTCGTGGGGCTCACGACGAACCCGGGCTTGTCGATCGCCACCCGCACCGTACGGATACGCAGTGGGACGCCCTTGAGGATCGTCGGGAACGAGTCGGAGACCACCCGAAGCTGGGCTGTTGTCGGGTCGACGTTGATCGCCGAACGAACCACCACCCGACCCAGATCGAACGGGCCAGCGATCGCGTCCACGACGACTGCGAGGCCGTAAGGGGCACCCTTGTACGGGCCGGTGAGATACACGCGGCCGGTGTCGAGGAAGAACGGGTTCGACCCGACCCCGGCGCCGACGGTCGCGTGGCCGATCAACGACCCGGTCGGGCAGTCGCCCGTCTCGGCCACGGCGCTTGAGCACTGGTCGGCGTCCTTGATCCGACCCAACAGGCCCTTCGGGGTGTCGACCGACACCGACAAGAGCTCCCCGTCGTCGTCGCTGCGCGAGAGGCGGACGTGCAGCGGGCTGCTCTCGCCGGCCGTCGGGTTCTCGACACCGGCACGCAACGTCGGC
>Ga0126313_10000023_pt1 | contig 77372 bp, 86 predicted proteins | sample Plot105A_FD_89954 | JGI IMG/M metagenome (GOLD analysis project Ga0126313, IMG submission 89954) | Serpentine soil microbial communities from UC McLaughlin Reserve, CA, USA - Plot105A | ecosystem: Environmental > Terrestrial > Soil > Grasslands | place: USA: UC McLaughlin Reserve, Lake County...
CACCGAGCCCAAGCACTGCCACACTGGCTCAACCACTACAACGAACAACGGCGCCACTCAGCCATCGGCAACCAACCACCCATCACCCGCATTCACAACCTCCCAAGGCAGGACATCTAGCGGCCGACCGCTAGCCTCCCCAGCGTGTTCGACACGCTCGCAGACCGGCTCCAGGGCGCGCTCGGCGACGTCCGCTCGCGCGGCGCCCTGACCGAGGACGACATCGCAAAGGCGATGCGCCAGGTCCGTCTCGCGCTGCTCGAGGCCGACGTCAACTTCAAGGTCGTCAAGCAGTTCACCTCGGCCGTCAAGGAGCGCGCCGTCGGCGCCGACGTCCTCGAGTCGCTCAACCCCGGTCAGCAGGTCGTCAAGGTCGTCGCCGACGAGCTGACCGAGCTGATGGGCGGCTCGGGTCGCCAGCTCGTCCTCGCCAAGGCCGGTCCGACGGTGATCCTGATGGCGGGGCTCCAAGGCTCGGGCAAGACCACCGCTTGCGGCAAGCTCGCCCGCTACCTACGCGAGGACAAGGGCCTCGACGTCGCGGTCGCCGCCTGCGACCTCCAGCGTCCCGCCGCCGTCGACCAGCTGATCACCGTCGGCGAGCGCGCCGGTGCGACGGTCTACGAGCAGGGCACCGGCCGCGACCCCGTCGACGTCGCCGAGTGGGCGCTCGGCCAGGCGAAGGCCGATCGCCGCGACGTGCTGATCGTCGACACCGCCGGCCGCCTGCACGTCGACGCCGAGCTGATGGACCAGCTCGCCCAGATCAAGGCTCGGACGAAGCCGCACAACGTGCTGCTCGTCGTCGACGCGATGACCGGCCAGGACGCCGTCAACGTCGCCGAGGCGTTCGCCGACGCGACGGCGTTCGACGGCGTGATCCTCTCCAAGCTCGACGGCGACGCCCGCGGCGGCGCGGCGCTGTCGGTCAAGGCGATCACCGGCAAGCCGATCCTCTACGCGTCGACAGGCGAGAAGCTCGACGCCTTCGAGCGCTTCCACCCCGACCGCATGGCCCAGCGGATCCTCGGCATGGGCGACGTGATGACCCTGATCGAGAAGGCCGAGTCGCGCATCGACGAGCGTGAGGCTCAGGAGCTCGAGCGCAAGATCCGCAAGAACCAGTTCACGCTCGACGACTTCCTCGATCAGATGAAGCAGATCCGCAGCATGGGCCCGCTGCAGAGCCTGCTCAAGATGATCCCCGGCGTGGGCGCCCAGCTCAACGGGCTCGAGGTCGACGACAAGGAGCTCGACCGCCTCCAGGCGATCATCACCTCGATGACCCCGGCGGAGCGGGCGAACCCCAAGATCATCGACGGCTCGCGGCGGCGGCGGATCGCCGCGGGGTCGGGCACCAACGTCCAGGCGGTCTCGAACCTCGTCAAGCAGTTCGCCCAGATGCAGAAGATGATGAAGCAGATCAGCAAGGGCAAGATGCCCAACCTGGCGCAGATCGCATCGGGTCGGTAACGTTCCCGGGCCGCTGTTCACGATCCCGAACCAGAACTGAGACCTTGGCCGTAAAAGTCAGGCTGACCCGCGTCGGCTCCAAGAAGAACCCAATTTGGCGAGTCGTAGTCGCCGACGGTCGCGCCCCGCGCGACGGTCGCTCGATCGAGACGATCGGTCACTACAACCCGCAGACGCAGCCTTCGCGGATCGAGATCGACCGGGACCGGCTCCAGTACTGGCTCGACCGCGGTGCCCAGCCGTCGAACACGGTCAAGAAGCTGATCCGCGCCGAGAACACCGGCTACGACATCCCGGGCCGCGAGGCTCCGGCTCCCGCACCGGCGCCACGCGAGGCTGCCGCCGAGGAGACGATCGTCCCGGACGCCGAGGCGGCCGACATCCCGGTACCCGAGGCCGACGCGACGCCGGCTGAGAACGAGGCAGGCGAGGGCGGTCCCGGCGAGGAGCCGCCGGCCGAGGCGCCCGAGGTGACCCAGGACGAGTCCGAGGCACCCGCCGACGCCGACGAGAACCCCTAGGACCGCTCGATGGAGGAGCTGCTCGCCTACCTGGCTCGCGGCCTCGTCGACGATCCCGACACGGTCTCCGTCGACTCCTTCGAGGAGGAGGACGGCACGATCGTCCTCGAGATCCATGTGCCTCAGGAGGAAGCCGGTCGGCTGATCGGCCGCCGCGGCCGCACGGTGTCCGCACTCCGCACCGTCGTCAAGGCGAGTGCGACCCGCGCGAACAAGCGCGTGCTGGTCGACGTCGTCGACGGCTGAGGCATGTCGAGCGCCAAGCGCCTCGTGACCGCCGGCGTGGTCGGTCGCTCGCACAGCCTCGACGGCTCGTTCACGGTCGAACGGGCCGATCACCCGCTGCCGGAAGGCACGGTCGTCCACGTCGCCGGCGAGCAGCGCGAGGTCGAGCGCCGCAGCGGGACCGACGTCCGCCCACTGGTGCGGCTCAGCGGCGTGTCCAGCCGTGAGGACGCGCGCGCGCTCAAAGGCGAGCCCCTCCTGGTGGAGGACGAGCTCGGCGAGGGGGAGTGGCTTGCCGCGGACCTGATCGGCTGCTGCGTCGACGGCCTCGGCGAGGTGCTCCAGATCGTCGGCGGGCCGTCGTGCGACGTCCTCGAGCTGGACGACGGCACGCTGATCCCCTTGATCGCCGACGCGGTGTCGGCCGTCGACGTCGCGGGGCGCCGGATCGAGGTCGACCGCCGCTTCCTCAAGCTCGACGAGGACTCGGAATGAGGATCGACGTCTTCACCCTCTTCCCGGACTGGTTCGACTGGTTTCGCGGCCAGCGTCACGTGCGTAACGCGCTCGACCTCGGCCATGAGCTCGAAGCGGTCGACCTGCGGTCGACGACCCCGCTCACCGCCGGCCAGGTCGACGACACGCCGTACGGGGGAGGGGCCGGGATGGTGATTCGCGTCGACGTCGTCGAGGCGGCGCTGCGCGCCCGTTGGGGAACCGACCCGGTCGAGGGCCGTGGCGAGCGGCGCGTGATCGCCCTCGCGCCAGGAGGCCGCCAGTTCGACGAGGAGCTCGCGAACGAGCTGGCGGCCGAAGACGAGATCGCGATTCTCTGCGGCCGCTACGAGGGCTTCGACGAGCGGGTCCACGAGCACCTCGCGACCGACGTCGTCTCGATCGGGCCCTACGTCGTCGCCGGCGGCGAGCTGCCGGCGATGGTGATCAGCGACGCGATCCTGCGCAAGCTCCCGGGCGCGCTCGGCCACCAGGACAGCGCGATCGAGGAGTCCTTCTCCGAGGCGCTGGGCGGCGCGCCGGAGTATCCGCACTACACGCGGCCGGCCGAATGGCACGGTCACGGCGTGCCCGATGTGCTCGTTTCCGGCGACCACGGCAAGGTCGCCGAGTGGCGCCGCGAGCAGAGCCGGCGTCGCCTTCGCTAGGATTCGCCGCCGCGCGAGTTTCGCCACTGCGGCACTCGCGCCTTTCTATGCCATGAGCGGAGTCATCGACACCATCGAGCGCAGCCAACTGCGCCGCGTACCGCGCTTCCAGGCGGGCGACCGTCTGCGCGTCCACTTCCAGGTCGTCGAGGGCACGCGCAAGCGCACCCAGGTCTTCGAGGGCGTGGTGATCAAGCGCCAGGGCAACGGCGCCCGCGAGACGTTCACCGTCCGCAAGCAGTCGTTCGGCGTCGGCGTCGAGCGCACGTTCCCCGTCCACTCGCCGAAGATCGAGCAGATCGAGGTAGCCGCCCGCGGCGACGTGCGGCGCGCGAAGCTCTACTACCTGCGCGATCGCATCGGCCGCAGCGCCCGCGTGCGCGAGCGTCGCTTCGGTCCCGAGGACGAGATGGACGTCATGCCGCCGGAGATCGAGACGCCCGAGGCGGCCCCGGAGGCTGACGGCGCGCCCGAGGTCGCCGACGTGCCGGACACCGGGGTCGAGGAGGCAACCGAGGTCACCGAGGTTGCCGAGGCCGCAGCCGACGAGGGCGCCGAGCCGACGGCCGCGCCCGACGAGCCGGTCGGGGACGAGTCGGTCGCAGACGAGGCCCCCGAGGCGTCCGCCGACGCCGACGAGTCCGCCGCCCAGTCGGACGCCTAGCGAGTCGGATCCGGAGGCGAGCGAACGATGGCTCGAACCGGAGACAGCAGCGCGGGCAACTCGCTGATCGAGCTCGTCGTGATCGTCGTCGTGGCGCTGCTCGTGGCACTCGGCATCCAGGCTGTCCTCGTGAAGCCGTTCCGCATTCCGAGCGAGTCGATGGTCCCGACGCTCGAGATCGGTCAGCGGGTGCTCGTGGATCGCCTCAGCCCCCGCTTCAGCGACTACGAGCGCGGCGACGTGATCGTCTTCAAGCCGCCGGAGGGGGCCGACCAGGGGATCTGCGCCGCCACCCACCCGCCGCGCCAGCCCTGCCCGCGCTCTTCGACGGAGAAGTCGGACACGAACTTCATCAAGCGGATCGTCGGCGTCGCCGGCGACCATCTGTCTGTCAGGCGCGGCCGGGTCTACCTCGACGGCAAGCTTCAGAAAGAGCCGTTCATCGCCCCCGACGCGACCTGCGACATCTGCAACCTGCCCGAGGAGCTCACCGTTCCGAAGGACGAAGTCTACGTGATGGGCGACAACCGCGGCGCCAGCCTCGACAGCCGCAAGTGGGGCCCGGTGCCCGAGGACAACATCATCGGCAAGGCCTTTGCGACCTACTGGCCGCCCAACCGCTGGGGCGGCCTCTAACCAGCGGTCCGATGACCGGCGCCTGGCGGCGTCCTCGGTCGGCCATGGGCTGGCGCCCTATGGTCTCCCTGCGTCCTTGCCATGCTTGGTCCTCGAACCGCTGGGGCGTCGGTTGAGGGACGTATGATCGGCGCGGTGGGCACAGCAGCGGTCAAGCCGGCGCGGAAGCGCCGTAAGAAAGCTCACACGGGGCGCAAGCTGTTCGCCTTTGACCGTGAGCTGGGCGTCCGGTACGTGGCAGGCGCGGACGAGGCGGGTCGCGGCTGCCTCGCGGGCCCGCTCGTCGCGGCAGCGGTGCTGTTCGACCTGGAGCGGCTGACGTTGGCCGACCGTCGCGCCCTGACGCGACTCAACGACTCCAAGCAGCAGACCGAGGCGCTGCGCGAGGAGCTCTATCCGGTCGTGATGCGTGCCTGCGCCCGTGTGGCGATCGTCTCGCGTTGCGTGCGGGGGATCGACTCGCGCGGCCTGCACGTCACCAACTTGGCGGCGCTGCGCTCGGCGTTGCTGCGTGTCGCGGAGCCGTGCGGCATCTGCCTCGTCGACGGGTTCAGGGTCCCGGACTTCGGCCACCAGCAGCGCGCTGTCGTCGACGGCGACTGCCGCAGCGCCGCGATCGCGGCCGCGTCGGTGCTTGCGAAGGTCACGCGCGACCGTTACATGCGCCGCGCCGCCGAGCGTCATCCCGAGTGGGGGTTCTCCTCGCACGTCGGCTACTCGACTCCCGAGCACCGTGCGGCGATCGCCGCGCACGGCGTCTCGCCGCTGCACCGGATGTCGTTCGACTCGACCGCCTACCAGCAGCTGCAGCTCGGCTAGAACGCGTCCTCGACGTGCTCGAGGGCGAGCAGCGCGCCCGAGCGGTCGACCGTCACGCCGATCGCGTCGAAGCGGATCCAAGGTGGCCGGTCGCCCTCTTGCGGACGGCTGCGTAGCCACTCCCCGGCTAGCCGCCGCAGCCGGCGTCGCTTGTTCGGGCCGATCGCGTCCAAGGGGCCTGCCGGCCCTGCTGACGTGCCTTCGACGCGGGTCTTGACCTCGCAGAAGACGAGGCAGCGGTCGCCGCGGGCGACGATGTCGAGCTCGCCGAGCCGCCCACAGCGTGCATTGCGCTCGAGCACGGTGTAGCCCGCGCGCTCGAGGTGCTCGCCGGCGAGGCGCTCGCCATGGGCGCCGATGCGAATCCTGCGGAGATCTGGAGGCACCGCTCGAACCTAGGGCGGCCTCTGTGACCGCGGACCGGCCGCGGTGAGGCCGGCGCGACAGGTCGGTCTGCCGTCCGTCACAGAAGCGTTGCTCAGGCGGGTCCGGGCCGTTGTCGGACGGGCCTAGCTTGCCCGTCGTGCTTGCTCGTGTCCCGACATTCGCCCTCGAGGGGGTCGATGCCCGCGAGGTGACTGTCGAGGTCGACGTCCGGCGCGGCCTGCCGGTCTTCACGATCGTCGGGCTGCCCGACGCGGCCGTCCGTGAGGCGCGCGAGCGGGTCCGTGCCGCGCTGCTCAACTCGGAGCTCGAGTTCCCGCTCCAGCGCCTGACCGCGAATCTCGCGCCGGCTTGGGTACGCAAGGCGGGCGCCAGCTTCGACCTGGCGCTCGCGGTCGGGGTCCTCTCGGCGAGCGGTCAGGTGCCAGCGGAGTCGCTCGCCGGCTGTGCGGTGTCCGGTGAGCTCTCGCTCGGCGGTGAGCTTCGGCCTGTGCGCGGTGCACTCGCGATCGCGCTCGGTTGTCGTGCGGCCGGTCTGCGCAGGCTGATCGTCGCGCCCGGGAGCGCGGCGGAGGCGGCGCTCGTCGAGGGCGTCGAGGTCTGTCCGGTGCCGACGCTGGCGCGGCTGGTCGACATGCTCCACGGTCGCTGGACGCCGGATCCGCCGGCCACGGTCGCCGAGCGGGAGACAAGCCTTCCGTCTGCGCCCGATCTCGCAGACGTCCGCGGCCAGGCCGACGCCCGACGGGCACTCGAGATCGCCGCCGCCGGCGGGCACAGCCTCCTGATGGTCGGTCCTCCGGGTGCCGGCAAGACGATGCTCGCGCGGCGCCTGCCGGGCATCATGCCGCCGCTCTCGCTCGACGAGGCGATCGAGGTGACGCGCGTGCAGGGCGTTGCGGGCATCGGCTGCGGCGGGCTGGCCACGCAACGCCCGTTCAGGGCCCCGCACCACACGATCTCGCCTCAGGGGCTCGTCGGGGGCGGAGCACGGCCACGTCCGGGCGAGGTGACCTTGGCTCATCGCGGTGTCCTCTTCCTCGACGAGCTGGCGGAGTTCACGCGGCCGGCGCTCGAGGCTCTGCGTCAGCCACTCGAGCGTGGCGACGTGGAGATCACCCGCGGGCAGATCTCCTTGCGCTTCCCGGCACGGGTCCTGCTCGTGGCGGCCGCGAACCCCTGTCCGTGCGGGAACCCAGGTGACCGCTGCACATGCAGCATGGTCGTACGCGATCGCTATCGGGCCCGGCTCAGCGGGCCGGTGATCGACCGGATCGATCTGGTCTGTCAGCTCGCGCCGGTGTCGGCGGTCAAGCTGGCGCCTGGGGCGCCTCCGGGAGAGGCGTCGGACGAGGTGCGCGCGCGTGTGCTGGAGGCGCGCGAACGCCAGCTGCGGCGACTGGCATCGGTGGGCATCGCGAGCAACGCCGAGATGGATGCGCGCACGACCAGACGGCAGGTGAGCCTCGCCGACGCAGCTTCTGAGCCGCTGGCCGATGCGCTCGACCGGGGACTCCTGACGGGCCGTGGCCACGACCGTTCGTTGCGGATGGCGCGCACGATCGCCGACCTCGCCGGGGCCGAGCGGGTCGGCCGTGAGCATGTCTCCGAGGCGCTCGCCTACCGGGTCGGCGCATGACGAGCTCCTGCGACGCCTGTCTGCGGCGTGGGTACCTGGTCGGTCTGCTCGCCGCGCCGATCGCCGGCCTGCTGAACGATCGCCGCCGACGGCCATCCGAGGTTCTGTCGCTCGACGACGCGGAGCTCGCGATGGCGGTTGGCGGGTCGAGCAAGGACGAGGCGCTGGCGTTCCTCGCCCACTTCGATCCCCGCCGTGCCCGCGCGGATCTCGACCGCGCGGGCGTCGACGCGGTGTGCGTTCACCGCGCCGGCTACCCGGACGCCGTGCGCGATCTTGGCGACGCCCCGGCGGTGCTCTTCTGTCGTGGCCGTGCCGAGCTGCTCGCGAAGGTCGACGAGGAGCCCGCCGTCACGATCGTCGGCACACGGGACGCGACGCCCTACGCGCTCGATGTGGCGCACGACCTCGGCCGCGGCTTGGCGACCGCCGGCGTCACGACGGTCAGTGGCATGGCGCTCGGGATCGACGCGGCCGCTCACCGGGGAGCTCTTGGCGCGCGCGGGGCTACGATCGCAGTTCTGGCCTGCGGGCCGGACGTCGCGTATCCGCGGCGCCACCGCGAGCTCCACAGGCAGATCTGCGCCGAGGGGCTGGTGGTGTCCGAGCTCCCGCCCGGCCAGCGTGCCTACCGCTGGAGCTTCCCGGCGCGCAACCGCATCATGGCCGCGCTCTCGCGGCTGACGATCGTCGTCGAGGCGAGCGAGTCGTCGGGAACGCTGATCACGGCCGACTTCGCGACGCAGCTCGGACGCACCGTCGCGGCCGTGCCCGGTCGCGTCACGACACGGGTCGCACGTGGCAGCAACAAGCTGCTGCGCGACGGCGCCCCGGTCATCCGGGACGCCGGCGACGCGCTCGACGAGCTGTTCGGCATCGGCGAGCAGCCGCGCCTGTCCGTCGAGCCACCGGATCTCGATCCGCTCGAGCGACGCTTGCTTGACGGGATCGAGGCGGGGCTCGACATGGACGCGCTGTGTGCGTTCGCCGGCCTCCCGGTCGCCCAGGCGCGGGCGGCGCTCGCCGCGGTGGAGGCACGCGGGCTGGTCAGGCGCGACGGGCTGTCGGGGTGGGAGCGGGCTTGCGGCTGACAGCTCGCGCCTATGCTGCCGGGCGATGCCCCACGAGCGCCCACCGCGACTGCTGTCGATAGCCGGGTCAGACTCCGGCGGCGGAGCCGGCATCCAGGCCGACCTCAAGGCCTTCGCCCGCTGCGGAGCGCACGGAATGACTGCGATCACGGCGATCACCGTGCAGAACACGGTCGCCGTCGAGGCCGTCTATCCGCTGCCGCCGGAGGCGATCGTCGGTCAGGTTCGCGCGGTAGTGGAGGACATCGGCGTCGATGCCGTCAAGGTCGGGATGCTCGGCAGCGTCGAGACGATCGAGGCCGTCGTGCAGGCGCTCGACCTCGTCGGAGACGTACCGGTGGTGGTAGATCCGGTGATGGTCGCCGAGAGCGGGGCGCGACTGCTCGATCCGGACGCGATTGAGGCGCTGAGGGCCCAGGTCATGCCTCGCGCCACTGTCGTGACGCCGAACATTCCCGAGGCCCGCGTGCTCGCCGGACTCGGCGACGGGGCTTCGGCCGATGAGCTGGCACGGGCTGTGAAGCGGCACGGGTCGGTGGCCGTGGTCGTCACTGGCGGGCATGCCGACGTCGTGGTCGACACCTTCTTCGACGGAGGCGAGGTCGTAGCCATCGAGGGCGAACGTCAGCCCGACGGTGCGGCGCACGGCTCTGGCTGTACTCACTCGTCGGCGCTCGCCGCCCAGCTCGCCCTTGGCCGAACGCCGCTCGAGGCTGCCCGAGAGGCGCGCGCGATCGCCTCCGCAGCCGTCCGGGACGGCCTGCGTGGGATCGGATCGGGTCCGGGCCCGGTCGACGTCTTCGGCCTTCTGGGCCGCAGCGCGCCTTTGTCATAATCGGACGATGGAGTTCCTTCGCATGAAGCCCGGTCATGGCGAGGTTCTCCTGATGGAGGGCGATCGGGACGTGAGTGAGGACGAGCGCGAGCTGATCGCCGAGTTCCGCCGCCAGCTCGACCAGGGGATGTGGGCTGCCGTTCCGACCGAGCGGCCGGGCAGCGGGCGGCGCGAGGCACTGATGGTGCGCGACTACGGCGACATCCCGCCCGAGGCGCAGCGAGTGATCTTCTTCCCGCGGGCCGCCGGAGGCTAGGGATGCTGGGGCTGCTCGTCACGGGGCTCGTGGCCACCGCACTGGCCGCCTACCTCTGCTCGCGCAACATCGGACGGCTGAGCACCGGACGTCGTCCGATCGCCGCGCCGCCGGCCCACCGCTTCGATCCCGGTCGCGAGCGCCGCGCCGAGCAGCGCGCTCGCCAGCTGCTGCGCTCCTGCGTCAACGAGACCGAGTGGGCGATGTACCGCGACCTCGGCTTCATTCGCGTGCCGGGTCGCTCTCTCGTCGACGCTCCCGGCGAGGACGGCCAAGCTCCCTACGCCTACCTCATCTACGCGCACAAGCCGCTGGTGGCCTATGAGCCCCAGACCGGGCGGCTGCTGAGCGAGTACTGCGTCGGATTCCCCGACGGGGACGGCAATGGGCCGAGTCGCCTGCCGGCCTCAGACGACGTCCTCGCGAAGTGGATGGCGCTCACATCGGACGAGCCCCGCCTGATCGGTCGTGCGAACATGCACCTCGTGGGACGCCAGCACGATCCAGCGCACGTCCGCCGCGACATCTGGTGGCTGGCCGAGTGGGAGCGCCGCCACGGCGCCACTCGCGCCTCGAGGTCGACCGCCGCGTGAGCAGAGACCTCCGCGCACGCAGCCGGGTCCAACTCGACGGCCCGGACCGCGCCGCCGCGCGCGCCTACCTCAAGGGCATCGGCCACGACGACGAGTCGCTGAGCCGGCCGATCATCGGCATCGCCAACACCTGGACCGAGGTCATGCCGTGCAACTTCCACCTCCGTCGTCTAGCCGAGAAGGTCAAGGAGGGCGTGCTCGCCGCTGGGGGCACGCCGATGGAGTTCAACACCGTCGCGGTATCGGACGGCATCACGATGGGCACCGAGGGGATGAAGACCTCTCTCGTCAGCCGCGAGGTGATCGCCGACTCGATCGAGCTCGTCGCACGCGGCCACCTCTTCGACGGCGTGATCGCGCTCTCGGGCTGCGACAAGACGATCCCCGGCTGCGTGATGGCGCTCGCGCGGCTCGACCTGCCGAGCATCATGCTCTACGGCGGATCGATCAAGCCGGGCAGGTTCCGCGGCGAGGACGTGACGATCCAGGAGGTCTTCGAGGCCGTCGGCGCGCACGCGGCGGGCCAGATGTCCGACGCCGATCTCAACGAGCTCGAGTCGGTCGCATCGCCGGGCGCCGGCGCCTGCGGCGGTCAGTTCACCGCCAACACGATGGCGCTCGCCTTCGAGACGCTCGGCGTGTCGCCGATGGGCAGCTCGATGGTGCCGGCGGAGGAGGGCAAGAAGGGACAGGTCGCCCACGACTGCGGCCGGCTGATCATGGACGTCCTCGAGCGCGATCTGAGGCCCAGCACGATCATCACCCCGCAGTCGCTCGAGAACGCGATCGCCGCGGTCGCGATGACCGGCGGCTCGACCAATGCCGTGCTGCACCTGCTCGCCGTCGCGAGCGAGGCGGGGGTCGAGCTCGACATAGACGACTTCGACCGCATCGCGGCCAAGACTCCGCTGCTCGCCGACCTCAAGCCGTTCGGCCGTTACGTCGCGCCCGATCTCTGGCGTGCCGGCGGGATGCCGCTCGTCGCCAGCCGCCTGAACGAGGCGGACCTGCTCAACCGCGACGCGATCACCGTCACAGGCAAGACGATCGGGGAGGAGGCAGACGCCGCCGACGAGGCTGAGAACCAGCCGGTCGTCCGTCCGCTGTCCGACCCGCTAGCGACTAGCGGCGGCTTCGCGATCCTGCGCGGCAACCTCGCTCCCGATGGCTGCGTCGTCAAGCTCGCCGGCCACGGCCGTCGCGAGCACCGCGGCCCGGCAAAGGTCTTCGAGGGCGAGGAGCCGGCATTCGCCGCCGTCAAGGCCGGCGAGATCGAGGCGGGCGACGTCGTCGTCATCCGCAACGAGGGCCCATCGGGCGGGCCCGGCATGCGCGAGATGCTCGCCGTCACCGCCGCGATCCAGGGCGAGGGCCTCGGCGACTCGGTCGCGCTGATCACCGACGGCCGCTTCTCGGGCGCCACCCACGGCTTCATGGCCGGCCACGTCGCGCCCGAGGCTCCGCGCGGTGGCCCGATCGCCGCCGTCCAGACGGGCGACACCGTCATCCTCGACGTCGACAAGCGCGAGCTCAACGTCGACCTCCCAGCCGACGAGATCGCCCGCCGCATCGCCGCCTACGAGCCACCCGAGCCGAAGTACACGACCGGCGTTCTGGGCAAGTACGCACGCCACGTCGGCTCAGCCGCCCAAGGCGCACTGACGACCTAGCCGTAAGGCGGCTGGCTACACGCGAGCCGGCCAGGTGCCGCGGGGGTCCGGGGGCGCGAGCCCCCGGTTCCTATCCCTAGGCCACCCGGTCGCTCGCCCTAGCCTCAGGCGATCGCTGTGTCTCCAGCTCGCCCTCGGAGATCTCGTACTTCAAGAACTTCTCGAGCTGGTCGTTGAAGGTGACGGGGCGCTCGAGCATCGGGACGTGGCCGGTGTCCTCCAGGACGACCTTGTGGGAGCCGTGGATCAGCTCGACGAACTTGTCGGCGTCGCGGACGGTGATGATCATGTCGTTCTTGCCCCACACGACGAGCGTCGGGCAGCCGATCTCCGGCAGGCGGTCGAGGAAGTCGTACTCGAGGCAGGTCTTCAGCGCGTCGTAGAAGCCGGGCTTGTTCGAGCCCTTCATCAGGCCCTCGAAGGCGGTGTCGGGGGAGATCTTCGATGGATGGCGGACGACCATGGCGAGGATCCAGTGGCGCAGCGCCGGCCGCGCCGCGATCCAGCGCTTCTGGGCTGTGGAGGCGCGAGTCGTGAAGGTCAGCAGCTTGCCGACTCGCAGCACGAGGCCGGCGGGGTGCTCGCGCTGTGAGATGCCGGCGGAGGAGACGAGCATCAGCCGCTCGACGATCTCCGGAGCCTGGATCGCCACCTCGGCCGACACGTAGCCGCCCATCGAGTTGCCGACCATCACGACGGGCGGCAGGTCGAGGCGCCGGCACAGCTCGGCGACGACGCGGCCGTAGTAGCTGATCGTGATCTGCTCGTTCGGCATCGGCGTCATGCCGTGGCCGGGGAGGTCCAGCGCCACCACTCGGCGTCCCTCGGCGAAGCGCGTCATGTTCTCGATGAAGTTCTGCCACTGCCCGCTGAGCCCGTGGACGAAGACGATCGGCTGCTCGCTGTCGCGATCGCCGATGTCGGCGTAGTTGATCGGCACCCCGCCGATGTCCATGGTGTGGAGGTGCGCCGCCCAGTCGACGGTGCGCCAGTTCGGCGTGTCGCTGACGCCATAGTCGTCGCCGGCTCGCAGGGCGTCCCGGCGGCGGGCGGGGGGCGGGGGGATCGGGAGGGCTTTCACCGGCGGAACGGTACCCGACGCAAGCCGGGTTGCATGAGCGGGAACACCCTGGGCAGGCGCCGAATCCGTCCGTACACTCGATCGGTCGCCGCCCGGCGGCCGAGGGAAGGTCCATGAGGAGCAAGGCATTCATTCTCGTCGCGTCGGTGGTGGCCATCCTGGTCGTCGGGTCGATCGCGGCCTATGCCTACGACTCGACCCGCAGCGACACGATCGCCGAGGGAGTGACCGTCGGTGGCGTCGACGTCGGTGGACTCAGCGACGACGAGGCGCGCGCCAAGCTCCAGGCTCAGGTCGCCACTCGGGTCGAGCGGCCGATCGTCGTCGTCCACGGCAAGTCGCGCTTCAACCTCTCCGCCGAGGACGCCGGTGTGAAGGCCGACGTCGGCGGGATGGTCGCGGACGCGCTCGACGCCAGTCGCGAGGGCAACATCGTAAGCCGCGTCGCGCGCGACCTGACGGGTGGGGAGGAGGACGTCGACATCGCTCCGCGCGCCAGCTACTCGCGCAGCGCCGCGCGAGACCTCGTGCAGCGCGTCGCGAAGAACCTCGATCGCGCGCCTCAGGACGCCACGCTCGACTTCCCCTCGCTCGACGCGGTCAAGGAGAAGGACGGGATCGAGGTCAAGACCGGCGCGCTGACGCGACGGGTCGCCGCGACGCTCACGTCGCCCGGCGAGCGGACGGTTGCCGTTCCCGTCAAGACGACGAAGCCGAAGATCACGCGCGACGAGCTCGCGGAGAAGTATCCGACCGTCTTGGTGGCCGACCGCTCGACCTTCCAGCTGAAGCTCTACAAGGACCTCAAGCTGGCGAAGACCTACACCGTCGCCTTCGGCGCGATCGGCTTCGACACGCCCGCCGGCCTCTACAACATCCAGAACAAGGCGGTCGATCCGGTCTGGACCGTTCCGCACAGCGACTGGGCCGGGGATCTGGCGGGGACGGTCATCCCAGGCGGAACTCCCGAGAACCCACTCAAGGCCCGCTGGCTCGGGATCTTCGACGGCGCCGGCATCCACGGCACCGACGACGTCGCCTCTCTCGGCAGCGCCGCCTCGCACGGCTGCATCCGGATGGCGATCCCTGACGTGATCGACATCTACGACCGCGTTCCGGTCGGCACGCCGATCTACATCGGCTGACGGCTCAGACGGTCAGACGCCGATGGCTTCCATCGGCACCTCGGCCCAACCTGACTCCTCCAGGGAGGCTTGGCGGCCGGTGTGACGAATGCACAAGGTGCCTATGAAGACCCCGCGCTCCTGCTTCCTCAGTACCGAGTACCACATGGTGGAGGCGTCGCTGGGGCCCTGGATCTCGTGCCAGGGCGCCTCGGGCTTGTCCGTGTCGGAGCCGATGCCGGCCTCGGTGAGCTGCGTCCGGGTTGCGACCCGCCCGTCCTGAGTGTTGACGAAGAACCTCGACACTCCGGCGAACCCTAGTTGGGGTCGCGCGCTGCGTGCCTTCGACACCGCGCTCAGAACGCGCGGGATGGGGGAGCAGACGCGGCGGGCCTACGGCTCGGACCTCGGTCAGCTGGCCGAGTGGGCGTCTGCGCAGGATCTGGACCCATCCGCCGTCGACCCGCGCTCGCTGCGTCGCTTCGCCGGCGTGCTGTCCGAGCGCGGAGCCTCGCGGTCGACGGTGGCGCGCAAGCTCGCTGCGATTCGCGCCTTCTACCGCGTGCTCGTCGAGCGCGGCGAGATCGAGGCCAGTCCTGCGGACCTCGTCGCCTCGCCCAAGCGCGACAGCCACCTTCCGACCGTCCTCAGCCGCTCCGAGGTCGCCGAGCTGCTCGACCGGATGCCGACCGACACGCCACTCGAGCTGCGCGACCGTGCGATGTTCGAGCTCGCCTACTCGTCTGGCCTGCGCGCCGCCGAGCTCGTCGACCTCGACGTCGACAGCCTCGACCGCGACGGCGAGGAGCTGCGCGTCGAGGGCAAGGGGTCGAAGACGCGCATCCTGCCGGCAGGAGAGCAGGCCTGGATGGCGCTCGACGACTACCTGGAGCGCGGGCGATCCGAGCTGGCCGTCGCAAGCGGGACGAGGTTGGAGCCGGCTTTGTTCCTATCGCGCACGGGACGCCGACTTGCGACGAACGACGTCCGGCGCAGGCTGCGGATCGCTCTACGCCAGGCCGGCGTCCAGGCGGCGGCGTCTCCGCATGCGCTCCGCCACTCGTTCGCCACGCACCTGCTCGACGGCGGAGCCGATCTCAGGGCGATCCAGGAGCTGCTCGGCCACGGCTCCCTCAGCACGACACAGACATACACTCGGGTAGAGTCGAAGCGGCTTAGAAAGGCATACGCGCAAGCGCATCCGCGTGCGTGAGGGGCGGACGGGACGTGGTAGAGACCAACCTCAAGGCGATCGAGCTGAAGGACCTGTGGCGCCGCTTCAAGAGCGACGGCGACAAGCGCGCGCGCGAGCGGCTCGTTCTCGCGTACTCGCCACTCGTCAAGTTCGTCGCCGGGCGTATGTCGACAGGCCTGCCGGCGCACGTCGAGGAGGCCGACCTCATCTCGTACGGCCTGCTCGGCCTGATCTCGGCGATCGAGCGCTTCGAGCCCGAGCGCGAGATCCGCTTCGAGACCTTCGCCGTGACGCGCATCAAGGGCTCGATCATCGACGAGCTGCGGTCGCTCGACTGGGTCCCGCGCTCCGTGCGCGCGAAGGCACGCGAGATCGAGCAGGCAAACGCCAAGCTCGAGCACAAGCTGCAGCGTGCGCCGACCGACGCTGAGATGTCCGAGGCGCTCGGCGTCTCCCAGGAGGAGTTCCAGGAGTCGCTGGTCAAGATCGCGAACTCTTCCGTCGTCGCGCTCGACGAGCTCTGGACCGTCTCGGACTCCTCGGGCGACCAGGTCTCGCTGCTCGACACGATTCCCGACCCCGGGGCGGCCGATCCCGAGCGCGAGATGGACCTGACCGACATGAAGGATCGCCTCGCGGACTCGATCGCGCGCCTGCCCGAGCGGGAGAAGCTCGTGATCGCGCTCTACTACTACGAGAACTTGACCCTACGCGAGATCGGAGAGGTGCTCGGAGTGACCGAGTCACGCGTGTCGCAGCTCCATACCAAGGCCGTGCTGAGGCTCAAATCGAGGTTCCAGGGGGATGCGCTCACCGAGGTCTTGGGTTAGGGCCCTACGCCGCGAGGCGGGGCTGCGCGAGACGCTGGAGCGCGTCTCGGAGTCCGAGCGACGGTTCCGGGAGCTCGCCGACAGCGCCCCGGTCCTGATCTGGACGTGCGACGCGGCGGGGCTGGTCGACTTCGTCAACCGGCGCTGGCTCGAGTTCACCGGGCGCGCCGCACGCGAGGAGCTTGGCGACTCGTGGACGGTGGGCGTGCATCCCGACGACGCCGGCGCGGTGCGCGCAACCTGGTGGGAGGCCTATGAGGAGCGAGTCCCGTGGGAGCGCGAGTACCGCTTGCGGACGCATGACGGCAGCTACCGCTGGATCGTGGACCGTGGTGTGCCGCGCGCCATCGACGGCAAGTTCGCGGGGTTCGTCGGCTCGGCCACCGACATCGACGAGCTAAAGCAGGCCGAGAAGACCCTCGAGCAGGCCTACGCACGCGACCACGAGGTGGCGGTGACCTTGCAGCGCAGCCTGCTGCCGGAGCGGCTGCCGTCGATCGTCGGCCTGGCGCTGGAGGCGCGTTACCTGCCGGCGACTACGGAGACCGGAATCGGCGGCGACTGGTACGACGTGATCGAGCTCGACGAGCGACGGGTCGCGGTGCTCGTCGGCGACGTCGTCGGGCACGGTCCGCGCGCAGCGGCGGTCATGGGACAGCTGCGCAACGCCTGCAGGGCCTACGCGCTGCTCGGCCACACGCCGGCCCAGACCTTCGTGTACCTCAACCGGCTGTTGGCGGTCGAGGGCCGCGACGTCATGGCCACGGCCTTCTACGCGGTCGTCGATCGCGAGAGCGGGGCGATCCAGTACGCGAGCGCCGGCCACCTGCCGGCGCTGGTCGTAGACGCCGACGGCGCCCGCTTCCTCGAGGAGGGTCGCTCGGTGCCGCTCGGCACCACCGACCCGATCGCCTACCACGACGCCGAGGCGACGATGGGCGACGGCTCGACGCTGCTGCTCTACACGGACGGCCTGGTCGAGCAGCGCGGCGTTCCACTCGACGACAGTCTGCGCCGGCTCGCCGAGCGCGCCACGTCGGCGCACGGAGAGCTGCGCGATCTGTGCGAGGCGGTGCTCGGCGACGCCGGGTCGGCCAGCGGCACCGACGACGTAGCACTCCTGGCGGTGAGGCTTCAGCCCGCCGATCGCACCCTGATCCTTCGCCTCGCGGCAGATCCGGGCGTGTTGACCGACCTGCGGCGGCGGCTGGGCCGCTTCCTAGGGGCCGCGGACGCCTCGCCGGAGGAGCGCTATGAGGTCACGTTGGCGATCTGCGAGGCGGCAGCCAACGCGATCGAGCACGCCTACGGCCCCGGCGACGCCGAGTTCGAGCTCGACGTCAGACTCGAGAAGCAGGAAGTGCGCGTGGTCGTTCGGGACAGCGGTCTATGGCGCGAGCAGGGCCGCAAGAACGAGGAGGGTACGCGCGGGCGCGGCCTGGGCATCATGCGAGAGCTGATGGAGAACGTCGAGGTCTCACGGTCGGATGCCGGCACGACTGTGGCTATGAGCCGCAAGCTGAGCCAGTCCAGGGTCGCGTGAGCACGACAGCGGACATCGCCGTCGACCAAGTCGAGGGTTGGACGGTCGCCCGCCTCAACGGCGAGCTCGACATGACCAACTGCACATACGTCCGTGAGGAGCTGACTCGCTCGGTGCCGAGCGAGGCGCAGGGCATGGTCGCCGACCTCAGCGGCACGCTCTACCTCGACTCCGCGGCGATCGAGATGCTCTTCGAGATGGCGCGCAGGCTGGCGCGACGGCGCCAGCGCCTGCAGATAGCCCTTCCGCCAGGCTCTCCGCTGCAGCGGGTGCTGCAGCTGACCGACGTCAAGGCCGTCGCGCCGATCCACGACACGGTCCACGCCGCACTAGCCGCCGCTTGACGAAGCCCGGGGGCTCGCGCCCCCGGACCCCCGCGGCACCTGGCTGGTGGGTGAGGGCTAGTGTGCAGGCCGTGAAGAAGGAGCTGCGGCCTTTCCACGACGCCGTCTCCTGCGAGGTCTGCGGTCGCACGATCCTCAAGGGCGAGCGGACCGAGACGTATCTGGCGCCGGGCGGCCACCGCCACCTCGTCTGCGAGCTCTGCTTCGTGCGTGCCGAGCATGCCGGCTGGATCCGCGAGTCGGCCGCCGACTCCATCCCCACACGCGCCTCGCGCCCACAGGAGCGCCGGGCGCTGCTCGGCCGTCTGCGCCGGCGGCGCGACGGTGACGGGGGTCAGCCGGTCGAGCCCTCGACCGCTCCGCGTGAGACGGTCGCCGAGCCGGCCGCGGACGCTCCGATGACCTTCGACGAGGTCCCGGCCGCCGATCGCGCGGCGCGGCGGCGCAGCGCGCCCCAAGATCCCCGCCATGTCCGCGCGGTCCCGACGACCGCTGAAGTGAAGGTCGAGCGTGCGCTCGAGCTGTTCAACGGCTCCGAGCACCAGCGCACGGTGGCGGGACTGACCCGCTCGCTCGGCTTCCCCTGGGCGACTGCCGTCCCCGATTCGACCGCCCCGAGCGCGGTGACGCTCGTCGTCGCCTGGGAGATCTCCTGGTACCGCTACCGCATCGACCTCGGCGACACCGCGGACCCGGTGGCCCTCCAGGACAAGGGCTATGACCTCGACGACATCGACGCGGGCCTGCGGGAGTGGAATGCTGGTCTCGACGTCGACGGCCGTCTGGTCGTTGGAGGACCCGCCGAGTAGGCGTGGAAGGAGCCGACAGATGATCTACTGCGTAGTTCCCAGGCCACTGAAGGACGATCTGTTCGACAAGCTCGTCGAGCACTACCGCGACGAGCCGAACGTCGAGGTGATCGTCGACCGGCGCGCCCAGGGCGGGGAGCCGGGCGACCACGATCCCATGAAGGACCGCCGCCGCGTACGGGTGAAGGGCACCTTCCCGCCGATCGACGCGCCCGGCGGCTGACCCGGGTGGACAAGGTCGTCGTCAACGTCGACGGGGGAGCCCGCGGCAACCCCGGCCCTGCCGCGGTCGGTGCCGTGGCCACCGACCCGTCTGGCGAGGTGTTGCTCGAGCGCAACGCCTACATCGGCGAGACGACGAACAACGTCGCCGAGTACAAGGCGCTGCTGCTCGGCCTCGAGCTCGCGCGCGAGCTGGGCGCGGGGGACGTCGAGGTGATCAACGACTCCGAGCTCGTCGCCAAGCAGATCTCCGGCCAGTACCGCGTCAAGCACGCCGGCCTGAAGCCGCTCTACCTCGAGGCGATGCGCGCGATGCGTGAGTTCGACCACGCGATCGTGCGTAGTGTGCGCCGCGAGTCGAACACCCGCGCCGACGCGCTCGTCAACGAGGCGCTCGACGAGCGCCTCGAGGCGCGCTAGCCGACCGACTGCTCGGCGTCCGCCGGGACGCTCTCGCGCTCGGCGAGCCGCCGCACTCCGCCTGCGGGCATCCGGGCGCGCACCGCGACCAGGTCCTCCTCGCGCTCGCCCTCCGCGAGGATCCCGCGCCGCTCGAGCTCCTGCGCGCGCGAGGCGAGCAGCGGGCCGAGAGGTCCGCGCCGGCGCTCGACAACCTCGGCGTCGAGCCGGCTGTCCTCGAGCAGCTGCAGTGTCCGCTCGATCCCACAGACCGAGGACTGGACCAACAGCAGGACGCCTCCGGGCCGCAGGTGATCCGCCGCCTGGCTGGCGATCCGGTCGATGAGGACGCGGCCGTCCGTGCCGGCCTCCCAGGCACGCTCGGGTCCCGACTCGGGCAGCTCGTCGTCGCTGGCGGGCAGGTAGGGCGGGTTGCTGACGATGACGTCGAAGCTGCGCCCGGTCAGCGGCTCGAAGAGACTCCCGCGCACGGCGTTGACGCGGACGCCGTTGAGCATGCCGTTGACCCGCGCGGCAGCCACCGCTCGCCGTGAGACGTCGACGGCCGTGACCGAGCGGGCGCCGGCCTTGCCGGCCGCGATCGCCAGCGCGCCGCTGCCGGTGCAGAGGTCGAGGGCGCGCGCGCCGGGTATACGTTGCTCGCGATGAAGGAGCGCGGCGAGCATCCAGGTGTCGCTGTGGGGACGAAAGACCCCGGGCGGGACGACGAGTCGCATCAGGGGGAGCTTTCCTCGCTCGACCCGATCCAAACCGACGTAGACGCCCTGCGGTCTGTCTTCGACGGCGCCGGCGAGCCGACGGTCGGGGTCGAGGAGGAGCTGATGACGCTCGATCCGGAGACGCTCGATCTCGCACCGGTGGCGGCGGAGGTCATCGCGGCGGCGGGGCTCGACGGCCGGGTCAAGAGCGAGCTTCCCGCCGCCCAGCTCGAGACCGTCACGCAGCCGTGTCGCACGGTGGGTGAGGCGGCCGGGCAGCTGTTCGAGGCACGGCGGGCGGTCGCGAGCGCCGCCGCGGGAGTCGCCCGGATCGCCGCGGCCGGCGTGCACCCGTTCGCCGAGCCGCTCGGCACCGTGAGCCCGGAGCGCCGCCGCCGGCCGATCGTCGTCGAGTACGGGACGATCGCCCGTCTGCAGCTCGTGTTTGGCCTCCATGTCCACGTCCGAGTCGCGGGAGCCGACCGCGCGCTCGCCGTGTACAACGCGCTCCGCTCCTATCTGCCTGAGCTGGCCGCCCTCGGCGCCAACGCGCCGTTCGTCGCGGGGCTCGATTCGGGCATGGCCTCGGTGCGGCCGAAGATCTCCGAGCTGCTGCCGCGTCAGGGAGTTCCGCCGGCCTTCGCGAGCTGGGAGGAGTACTCGCAGGCGATGGCGTGGGGGGAGGCCGCCGGCGCGTTCGACCATCCGCGGATGTGGTGGTGGGAGCTGCGCCCACATCCGGGCTTCGGCACGCTGGAGCTGCGCGTCTTCGATCAGCAGACCACCGTCGGTGAAAGCGCGGCCGTCGCGGCCGTGGCTCAGTGCCTCGTCGGCTGGCTTGTCGAGCGCTACGACGGCGGCGGGTCCCTGGCGGTGCACCCGACGTGGCGGATCGAGGAGAACCGCTGGTCGGCCGCCCGCCACGGCCTCCGAGGGACGATCGCCGATCTCGATTCGGGCGAGCGCCGGCAGGCCCGCGATCGCGTGCGATCGCTGATCGAGCAGCTTGGCCCAGTCGCCGAGCGCCTCGGTTGTGCCGAGGAGCTGGGCGCCGCCGAGGCGATGACCACCGCGGGCGGCGCGGAGCTGATGCGCGAGGCTGCCGCTGGGAATCCGCGCGCCGCGGTCAGTTGGCTGGCCGACAGCTTCCTCGCCGATCGTGGATTGAGAGCCGCCGAGGCGGGGAAGTCAGGCTGACGTGGCGAAGCTTCCCGACCCTCGCGGCGAGCTGAGCGGGTACCTCCTCGGCGAGCTCCGCTCACCCGTGCACCCGCTGGTCGCCGCTCCAGCTATCTCCGTACCGGCCGATCCGCTCGGCGACGAGGACCTCCAGCTCGCGCTCTACTGCTGCTACGAGCTCCACTACCGCGGCTTCGACGGTGTTGACGATGACTGGGAGTGGGAGCCGTCGCTGCTCGCGTTCCGCGGCGAGCTTGAGCAGATCTTCGAGACGGCTGTCCGAGAGGCGGTAGGCCCCCCACCGGCCGCGATAGCGGCGGACGAGTCGGACACAGCGCTGCGGGAGATCCTCGCTGGCGACACTGGTCCGTCGCTGTCGCTCTACCTGGCGCGCGATGGCACGCGCGACGAGCTGCTCGAGTTCCTCGTCCACCGCTCGGCCTACCAGCTCAAGGAGGCCGACCCGCACTCGTGGGCACTGCCGCGGATCGCCGGCGCTCCGAAGGCGGCGCTCGTCGAGGTCCAGGCCGACGAGTACGGCGGCGGGCGGCCCGATCGGATCCACGCCGAGCTGTTCGCCCGCAGCATGGACGCGCTCGGCCTCGACTCGACCTACGGCGCCTACCTCGATCGCATCCCCGCTCCGACGCTCGCGACCGTCAACCTGATGTCGCTGTTCGGGCTGCACCGCAGGCTGCGCGGCGCGATCGTCGGGCACCTCGCGCTGTTCGAGATGAGCTCCTCGATCCCCAACGGCCGCTACGCCAAAGCGCTGCGACGACTCGGCTACGACGGCCCAGCAACGGCCTTCTTCGACGAGCACGTCGAAGCCGACGCCGTCCACGAGAACATCGCCGCCGTCGATCTGGCCGGCGGCTTGATCCGTCAAGAACCGGCGCTCGCGTCGGACGTCCTCTTCGGCGCAGCGGCGCTGATCGAGCTCGACCGCCGCTGGATCGGATGGGTGCTGGGCCACTGGGAGCAGGGAGCCAGCTCACTGCGGGCTCCAGCGGCGCTTGCCACCGCCTGAAGGAGAACCGGGGGCTCGCGCCCCCGGACCCCCGTGGCGCCTGGCCGGCCACCGCAGTCAGGCGTCTTGGTCGGCTAGCCCGGCGGCGCGGTTCTCCCGTGTGCTAGGCGCTGTGAAGCCGACGAGCTTGTGAGAGCCGTCGCAGAACGGACGCATGCGGGACTTGCCGCAGCGGCAGAGGGCGACGGTGGCGCGCTCGTTGGGGATCTCGTTGCCGTCCTGGTCGACGATCTGGAAGTCGCCGCGAACGAGCAGCGGCCCGTCGCGGTACGGGGTGATCTTGACGGCGTCGTCGTCAGCCATGACCTAGCGCGTACCCACCTCCGGCGTTGTCCACGCCGGGTATAAGAGGCGCGAATGGGCCTGCGCGAGAACATCACCTTCGCTATCCAACGCGGGACCGGCCACCGCAGCCGTTGCGCGCACGTCGCCCAGGCGCGAGACGTCGAGCCCGACAGTCGCGAGGGCTGCTCCGACTGCCTCGCGGTCGGTGACAGCTGGCGTGCGCTGCGGATGTGCGCGGTCTGCGGTCACGTAGGCTGCTGCGATTCCTCGAAGAACAAGCACGCGAGCCGGCACGCCGAGGCGACCGGTCACCCGATCGCTCGCTCATTCCAGCCCGGCGAGGACTGGGCGTGGTGCTACGTCGACAAGCGAATGGTCGACGTTCCGCCGTCCCGAGCAGCCGCACGGTTGTCTTGACCCGACAAAGGGCAGACTGTCCCCTATGAGCTGGGAGGCGCAGATTGGCTGAGCGCGGCGCAACGCCGAAGGTTGCCCCATTGCGGCGGCGGGCGCTCAAGGCCGTCGAGTCGCTGTTCACGCCGCTGCTGCCCGACGACTACCTCGAGCTGATCAACCCACTCTGGTCGACGCGCGAGCTGCGCGGCCGGATCGAGCAGATCAAGCCTGAGACCGGTGACGCAGTCACGGTGACAATCCGCCCCGGACACGACTGGGATCGCCACAAGCCCGGTCAGTACCTGCGCGTCGGCGTCGTGGTGGACGGCAAGCACCACTGGCGTGCCTACTCGCTGACGTCCGACCCCAACCGCGCCGACGGCTGGATCTCGATCACGCCGAAGCGCTACGAGCCGGGGGTCGTCTCGCCGTACCTGACCCGCAACGCGCGCCCGGGCGAGATCGTCCGGCTCGGTGGGGTGGAGGGCACCTTCGTCCTCCCCGATCCGCTGCCGCCGACGATGCTCTTCATCAGCGCGGGCAGCGGGATCACGCCGATCATGAGCATGCTGCGCAGCCTCGACCACCGCGACGCGCTCGACGACGTCGTGCTGATCCACTCGGCGCGCACGCCCGGCGAGGTCATCTTCCGCGACCGCCTGCAGCGGATGGATGCGCGCAACCAGGGCTTCCGGCTGATGGAGCGCCACACCGCCGAGCAGGGCCGCATCACGCCCGATCACCTCGACGAGCTGTGCCCCGACTGGCGCGAGCGCGAGACGTTCGTCTGCGGTCCGCGCGAGATGATCGACGCGTTCTGCGAGCGCTGGGCAGCCGAGGGGCTGACCGAGCGCCTGCACATGGAGCGCTTCCAGCCGATCATCGGCAGCCAGGTCGAGGCGGGGCAGGGCGGCACGATCCGCTTCATGCGCTCGAACAAGGTCGTCGAGTGCGACGGGTCGACGCCGATCCTCGTCGCCGGCGAGGGGGCCGGCATCGAGATGCCGTTCGGCTGCCGGATGGGGATCTGTCACACGTGCACCGGACGCCTATGCTCCGGTCAGCTGCGCGACCTGCGGACAGGAGAGATCGTCGGCACGGAGGGCGAGATGGTCAGAACTTGCGTGAACGCCCCACAGGGGCCAGTCGATATCGCGCTCTGAACGGAGAGGACAAGAACGCATGGCAACAGTCGAGGCAGAGCGCCCACCACAGTTCGACGAGCCCGCGAGCCCGCTCGCGCGGCTGACCGACGAGCAGATCGAGCAGCTCGGCAAGGAGTTCGACGCGATCCACGACGAGGTCTTCGCCGAGCTCGGCGATCGCGACCGCCGCTACATCCAGTCGATGATCGAGATGCAGCGCCGGCTCGCCGTGATGGGCCGGATCCTGCTCTGGCTCGGCAAGTACCGCCCGGCACAGGTCGCCGGAACCGCCGCGCTCTCGCTGGCCAAGATCCTCGAGAACATGGAGATCGGCCACAACGTCATGCACGGCCAGTGGGACTGGATGAACGACCCCCAGATCCACTCCTCCTCATGGGACTGGGACACCGCTTCGACGCCCGAGGCCTGGAAGCACTCCCACAACTACGTCCACCACACCTACACGAACATCCTCGGCAAGGACCACGATCTCGGCTACGAGATCATGCGCATCGACCCGGACCAGAAGTGGAACCCGGTCTATCTCGCGCAGCCGATCTACAACATCGTCCTGGCCGCGTTCTTCGAGTGGGGCGTCGCGCTCCACGACCTCGACCTCGAGGCGATCCGCAAGGGTGAGAAGTCCAAGAAGCAGCTCAAGCACGAGCTCAAAGGCATGTGGGGCAAGGCGCGCAGCCAGATCGTCAAGGACTACATCGCCTATCCGGCGCTGAGCGGGCGCAACTGGAAGCGCACGCTGCAGGCCAACTTCGCCTCGAACATGATCCGCAACTTCTGGTCCTACGCGATCATCTTCTGCGGTCACTTCCCCGACCAGGCGTACACGTTCCACCCCGAGGAGGTCGAGAACGAGACGCGCGGCGGCTGGTACGTCCGCCAGCTGCTCGGCGCGGCGAACATCGAGGGCAGCCCGCTCTTCCACGTGATCAGCGGCAACCTCGGCTACCAGGTCGAGCACCACCTCTTCCCGGACATGCCGAGCTCGCGCTACGCCGAGATCGCGCCGAAGGTCAAGGACATCTGCCTGCGCTACGGCCTGCCTTACAACAGCGGGCCGTTCAGCCAGCAGCTCGGCATGGTGCAGCGCAAGATCCTGCGGCTCGCGTTCCCCGGCGGCAAGCCGTCGCCGAAGCCGGGGCCGTACACGGGCGAGCCGGCCGTCCGGTAGGCGCCGGCGCCGCGCCGCGGGTCCGATGGGCGCGTTTCTCGAGCGGCTCGGCGTGGAGCTGCCGGTCGTGCAGGCGGGGATGGGCGGCGGGCTGTCGGACAGCGAGCTGGCAGGTACGGTGTCGGCTGCGGGTGGGCTCGGGACGATCGGGCTGCTGGCGCCGGAGCGGTTGGGTCGGGAGATAGCCGCCGTTCGGGCGATGACCGACAGGGCGGTGGCGGTGAACCTGCTGCTGCCGTTCGCGCGCCGAGCGCACTTCGAGGCGGCGGGAGAGGCCGACGTCGTCGTCACGTTCTGGGGCGCGCCGCGGCGGCGGACCGGGGGCGTCTGGATACACCAGTGCGGCAGCGTCGTGGAGGCGCTGGCCGCGGAGGCGGCCGGTGCCGACGCGGTGATCGCCCAGGGCGTGGAGGCCGGAGGCCACGTGCGCGGCACGGCGCCGGCGCGCGACCTGCTCGAGCGCGTTCGCTGGGCCCTGCCGGCTGGCGTTCCGGTGCTGTCGGCGGGCGGGGTGGTGGATCGTCGCGATGTCGTCGAACGGCTAGACGCCGGTGCGGAGGCCGTCGTTTGTGGGACCCGCTTCCTGATGACCCCGGAGAGCCACGCCCACGGGGCGTACAAGGACCGTCTGCTTGCGGCGAACGACACCGTGCTGACGGAGCTCTTCGGCGTGGGTTGGCCGGCCGCCCACCGCGTCGTGGGGAATGCAGCCACCGAGCGCTGGCTGCGCTCAGACCCGCGCGGTCCAGGGTGGCTACGTGCCGGTCACCGCCTCACTGCTCCGCTGCTCGCCCGGCTCCCGGACGCGGTCCAGTTCCGCGCCGCCGCTTCGCAGAAGCCGAGCCTGCCGGTGTTCGGTCCGGTCGCGCCGGTCGTGGGCGGACCGCCCAATCTCGTCGACGCCGGCCCGCTCTACGCCGGCCAGTGCATCGAGCGGATCGCAGACATCCGCCCAGCCGGCGATCTCGTGCGCGAGCTTGCCGGCTAGCGGCCGAGGCGCCGCGTCAGCTCGCGGGCGTCATGGGAGAACTGGCCGATCGTCTGCCGCAGCTCGACGAGACCCCTGCGCAGCTCGGCGTCGCCGACCTCCAGCATCGTCGGCGAGTCTTGGAGGGTCGCCAGTGCGCCGTCCGCCGAGCCGATCGCATTCGCGGCGTTGTCGATGAAGCCCTTGGCGCCGGTGGACGGCAGACCGGCCGGCTGCGCCTCGAAAGTCGCGCCTCCGAGTCCGGCGCGCTCGGCGAACGCCGCATGCGTGCGCTTGGCGCGCCCGTATGCCTTCTGCACCGGTCCGAACAGCTGCTCCTCGAGCTTGTCCGCGGTTCCGTGGTCCAGCTGCTCGTAGGCGGCGCCGAGCTCAGCGAGCGCGAAGCCGATCTCGTCGACCACCTCGGCGAGCGCGTCGAGTAGCTGCTGGCGTCCGTCTGCGGTGGTGTAGGCCATGGCGCAAGCGTATGCGCCACGGCCTCCGGTCGACCTACCCTGCCGTCGGAGCGAACTCCTCGACCACCTCGTAGAGGCCGTCCGCGCCGACCGACTGGACGTAGGGGGCGATCCTCTCCATCTGGTCGCTGTAGCCGGCCTCGGCTGCCTCGCGGCGCAGCTCGTCGGCCGTGCCGGTGAAGAACCCGAAGCAGATCACCTCGTCCGGGTCGTCCGTGTTGCGGACCATGTCGAACTTGACCCAGCCCTCGGGAGGGTCGTTCGTCGTGACGTCGTTCATGAACGCCTCACGAAAGTCGTCGAACGTGCCCGGCTTGAGCTTGCGAACCGTCAGTGCGCAGATCATCGCGTGACTCCTCTTCGTCGCTTGCAGCCGACGCTACTCCCGATGGCATCTCCAGGCGACCGGGTTTTCCCGCAGTCCCGGCCGCCTGTCAGAGTGGGGGACGTGAGCGCCATCGAGCAGACCTGCACCCACACCGACCAGATTCAAGCCGTCGAGCCCGGCACGCCCGACGGCTGCGAGGAGTGCCTGCGCGACGGCACCCGCTGGGTCCACCTCCGCCTCTGCCTGACCTGCGGCCACGTCGGCTGCTGCGACTCGTCGCCCATGCGCCACGCCAGCGCCCACGCCGTCTCCGCCGACCACCCGATCGTCCAGTCCTTCCAGCCCGGCGAGGACTGGCGCTGGTGCTACGTGGACGAGACGTACGTCTAACCGAACGCTTGCTGGCCTGAGGTACGTGACCGCTAGCGTCGTGCCGTCCGCATAGACGGTCATCACCGCGCTCGCGACTCGAAAGGACCCGAAGCGATGGAAGCCGTGAACATCCACATCGGCCCCTTGGTCTTCGACCATGCCGACTACGACGCAGACGGCGACGTCCTCTACCTCCACTGGGGCGCGCCGCAGCCCGCCGAGGGCGAGGAGACGCCCGAGGGCCATGTACTGCGCTTCGCGCCGGGCACTGACCAGATCGTCGGGCTGACGATCGTCAACGCCCGCTGGCTGCTCGACCGCGACCGTCGCCTGGTTGTGACGATCCCCGAGAAGGTCGAGGCCAGCGCTGCCGAGCTTGCTCCTGGGCTCGCCGCAGCCTGACCTACGGCCGCGCTGAGGGGGACTTCAGCCGCAAGTCGCCAGAACGCAGAAACCCGCTCGGGAGCGGGTTTCTGTCAAGCGGATGATGGGATTCGAACCCACGACCTTCTGCATGGCAAGGGTCGTCTCTACGTTGCGGCGTTATGGCCGTCATGACGCATCAGGACGCTGAATGTCGCATCAGAAGCGGGATCGATGTTCGGAACGAGATCGAGCCACTGAGAGCGGAGGGGGCTTGTCCTGCCAGAGATTGGCGGGATATGGGTGCTTTCCCAGGGAGTTCTGGCAGGGAAAAGGCAGAGGAAACTTTCACGACTCGGCCCGGGCCCGACGAGCGGGCGGCGTATCCGAACCCCGCGCAAGTCCGCTGGCAGGGCGACGGCACCCGACGTGAAGTGGTGGCTGCGCTTCCAGCTAGTGCGTGTTCCCTAACAGCCGGAAGCCCCACGTCTGGGTTCGCCACCGTCACGACCTGGCTCGATGCTCTCGAGCAAATGATGCACGAGCTCGCCCGTAGTCCCAGTTCGCTGGTCCGTTCCCGTCGGGTCGCTTGCCTACCCTTCGAGGGTCCATGAAGGACCGACTGCGACATATCCGTTGGTGGCATTGGGCGCCGGTCGTCGTGCTCCTGGGCGCTGGCGTTTATGCGCTCGGCATGGATGGGGTCTTGCCGGTAGTCGTGGGCGCCGCGGCTGTGCTCGCGACCTTGGCGACTATCGCTCAGGTGGTTCTTCAGGTGCGGAATCCGTTCGAGCCGAAGCCGAAGCCTCACCTGACATTGCGGCCGGTCGACGGTGATGAGACCACGAGCTATGTCGTCGGGCCGGAGTTGCGCTCGGTGGACATCGACGCTGTCGTGGCGAACGCGCGCGCGGCTGCCCTAGCGGTGAAGCCATCGTCCGTTGGTCTGGCGATGGGCAAGTTCGCCGAGCCGACCGAGGCCGACCACGAGAAGTACAAGGTTGATGTCGAGTCCTACGCGGAGGAAGTCCGAGAGTGGGCGGAGGCGGCTCAAGAGTGGATACGCGAGCGCGCCACCCTCCTAGAGGGCGAGGTCATCCAGCACAATCCGGCATCACTCGTCGCCGATGATGCCGACATCTTCGTCACCTTTCCGGCAGGTACTGAGGAGGAGGTCGAGGATGAGCGAGATCCACCGACGGCGCCCGAGCCCCCCGCCTTCCCGCTGACGCTGACGCCAGCCGGCCGGATGATGATGGGCCACGGTTCCTTCGGCGCCGACAACTGGAGGATGCGGGGTGGCGTCTCTCTGATGGACACAGGTGTGCGAGAGCGCCTAGCGGTCTTGGAGAAAGAAGCGTCGTTCTGGAGGCCCTTTTATGAGCGAGAGCGCGACGGCACCCTCACGCTTTCCTACAACCGCCAGGCCATCCGCCACGGTCAGAGCGTCCCGTCGGGTGACCCCTTCCGGGTCCGCCTGCCAGCCGGTGAGCACGAGGTCCGCTGGCGGGTCCACGCGCGCAACCTGCCCCATCACGTCGAGGGCGCATGGGCGGTCTCGTGCTCGGCTGAGCCGTCAGGTGCGCCCATCGACAACGTCTACGACCTCGAAGCAGTGCTTCGAGGCGAGCCAATCAGAGAGTTCGACCTGAGTTCGCTGTTCGGCAAGCAGGACGCCGAGAGCTAGTCGACCAGCGCCCGCAGCGCCTCCCCGACCGACTCTCGGAAGGCGTTGACGTGGTGCTCGAGCTCGTTCGACGCCGCTCGCTGCGAGGCCGCGAAGCGCATCCTGATGTGACCGGGCTCGCCTGTCGCTTCTGCTACGGCCTTCATCCCTTCCACCGCTGGATAGGGCGTCGGCCCGGCCGTGGAGGACCAGTCGACGCCAAACCCGCCGACGGTAGGAGCAGATATGCCGTAAGCCCGGATGGGGTCGGAAATCCGTCGAGGCGGTCCGGTTCACTAGTCAGCTCGCATGGTTCTCATCAAGGACGCGTTCCCCCACGATGACCCTGTTGCTCGCTTCATCGTTTCGATGTCGATGGCTAGCAATGACCTACTCCACGGAGCCAAGCTGGTGGTCGAAGCCAGCGAGGGCGAGTGGCCGGAGGCGGGCTACCGCCTGCGCGTCGTCAACGGGCACTTCTTTGAGGCCTGCCGCGCGCTCAGCGCATGGCGTCGCGTCCCAGAGGTGAAGTCCTATCTCGACTCTTGTTCAGCCGAGACCAAGGAGCACTTGCGTGTTGTCGCCGGCAGCGAGCAGCGCATAGGTAAGGGAGTGCTGGAGCACTGCCGAACCCATACGTTCCACTACCCGTCGCCGGACCCCACTTATGCCGACCGGAACTCTGATGCCGCGCTCGCCGAGGTGCTTGAGCTCATTGCAGAGGAGGACCTAACGGCGGCGGAAAGCGGGGACGGCCTCGGGATTCGTTTCGAGTACGCCGACCATGCGTCGTTGATGCTGGCGTTATTCAAGTACGACGAGGACCTGGAGCAAATGCGCGTGCAGTTCGAGCAGGTGCGCGAGGGCGCGTTGGCCTTCACTTTGTTCGCGGACCATCTCATCGCCGAGTACCTGACCGACCGCGACCTTTACCTTGAGATGTACGAGCCGGACCTTGCTTCGTAGCGCTTGACGTGGACTCACCCGTGGCCGACTTCGACCTAACCTAGCCAGCGGCTAAGCCTCGCGACCGCCTGGCGTTGGTCGAGTACGTCCATGCGATGCCGGAGCTTCAGGAGACCGACTACCTGGAGTGGAAGTGCGGCTACGACCTGTCGAAGAAGACGGATGCGGCCAAGGTCTCCAAGCAGCTCATCGGCTTCGCTAACCGCACCGTCGCCGCGGGTATGGGCCGTCGGTGATGGCTCGGGTGGCATCAGGTGGGAGGACGATCCTCGACCGGGTCCGATTATCTGATGCTGTGAGGAAACGCGAGAGACTGAGTGCAGCGTGGGTAGCGGAGGGTCAGCACCCCAACCGATGCTCAATGGCCGTCTAGGACGAACAATGCCCCTTCGGCTCTTAGCATCGCGAAGGGAGTGCAGTACTCGACTCCCGCGTGGCGACAGGCGTTAGGGATCTTGACCTTCTTCAATCCGTCTGACGCGACCTCCTGGGTGACCACGGTCAGGTTGTGCGCTTGGGCGTGAGCGACTAGGTACGAATCCGCCCGTTGCAGGAACTCTGCGACTGCGGCATCTGTGTAGGAAGCGCCCTCGGCCCAGGTGGCGAGCTCGCGGAGGCCGTCTACGACTGCCTCGTCAGGCGCTGCAAAAAGCTCCGGTCGCGCTTTGGCCCAGGTGGCTAACTCGTCTGAGCCGTCCTGCAACTCCTCCCCGATTTTCTCGACGCTCTGCGCCCGGTCCGCAGCGTATGCCTCGTCGATCCAGGTCCAGAAGCCGGGACACAAGTCAAACCCGTAGTAGCGGTTCTTCGCCTCGATAAAGACGTTGGCATCTAGTAGGTACTTCACGCGACGCCAAGCCGATCTCGAAGGCTCTCGAATGTCGACGGCTTCTTGAAGCCCAATAGCCGGAATGCATCGCGATGAAGCGTCTGGCCCTCCAGAGTGCTCGCGATAATGGCCCGCGTGAAGCGCTTGCTTGCGCGCACGGGTTGGGTGTTGAAGAAGTTGCCTCCACTGGGTCTGGTCCGTTGGATCTCGATGACTCGCTGCAGCTCGGTCTCGTAGGCAGCTTGGTAGGCATCCCAGTCCATTAGTCCTGCGTCGAAGGCGCGTCGTAGCACCACAAGAGTGCTGACCCGGTAGATCCCCGCCAATCGTTGGAGCTCAGCGGTCGGATCGGCTTGTGGACGAAACTGCTCCCGGAGGGTGGCCGCGGGGACAAGCACCTCCGCGGCCACCGCGTTGCACCAACGCTCAGTATCGAGATCTGCCACTTGATTAAGCCGCGTATCCGAGAGCGCGGACTCGCCGAGCCAAATGTGTATTAGCTCGTGCGCCAGGGTGAAGATCTGGGCAGCTTTTGTGTCGGTGCCGTTCACGAACACCACCGGGGCGAGATCATCTGCGAGCGCGAAGCCCCGGAACTCGTCGGGATCGAGTACTCGATGGGTATTGCTCCCGACGATCCCGCTAATCATCACCAGGACGCCACTCGCCTCCGACTGCTCAGCCATGCCTCGCAGGGCGTCAGTCCAGGAGGAATACGTATGCCGAGTCTCGAGGTCAAAGCCTAAGTCGGCGCGGATCCTCTCTGCCGCAGCGATCGGGTCATCAGCAATGGTCAGCGAGCCCACGAATGGGACTCGATCAAGCCCAACGGCTCGCGCATGGTCGCGATACCACTCCTGTCGCTGCTCACAGATGTAGATCGTGTCGAGCAGATTGGCGCTGGGACGGGCAATGTCTCGGTCTCGGATGGTCCGAAAGTCCGGAACCGGAAGTGGCTCGGCAGGCGGCTGAGGCAGAAGGAGGAAGCCAACAGGAGTAAACGTCGCGCGAGAGAACCCCTCGAGTTGCTTCAAGGTCGGACTGGTCTCGCCCGTTAGCCACGACTCGAGCCGAGGAAAACGCGCCGACAGCTCCGCTCGATCACGACGCGAGCGCTCGATAGCCCAAACGAGCAGGTCGGGTGCAATGTCGACTCGAAGCGTCATCCCTTCCATTCTCGCCTATCGCCCCGGCGCGACCAGCGAACAACGAGCCCCCAATGCTCGCTGTTCGAACCCATGACCTTCTTCTGCGGTCCAAACCGCCTCGAGTGCGGAGCGCCTAAAGCCAGAGAGGGAACTGGCTGAATCCCTTCGAGAGCGGAATGTCTGCCTTCGAGCAGCCGCGTTATCCGATTGCGACGCGACCAGGGACCCGCGAGTTTTGTGCAGAGAAAAGGCATTCGCCCCGTTAATTCAATCTCCACCAAACCGGCCCAGAACGCAGAAACCCGCTCCAGGAGCGGGTTTCTGTCAAGCGGATGATGGGATTCGAACCCACGACCTTCTGCATGGCAAGCAGACGCTCTAGCCAGCTGAGCTACATCCGCACGAGCCGGAGATCATAGCCCGGCCGGACCTTCTACGACGAGAACGTCGCCTCGACCTCCATCTCCGGCACGCCGGCCAGCGCCACGGACACCGGGCACTCGCTCTTCGCCTGCTCGGCGTACTGCTCGAACGTCGCCGCGTCGATCCCCGGCACGCGCCCCTCGGTCCGCAGCGTGATCTTGCGGATCGGCGGCCCGGAGTCGGGCGAGTGCAGCTCCAACTCTGCCCGCGTGCGCACCGAATCGGGCACATGCCCGTCGATCGAGAGGATGTTGCTGAGCGCCATCGAGAAGCACGCCGCATGCGCCGCGGCGATCAGCTCCTCGGGATTCGTGCCGTCGCCCTCCTCGAAGCGCGACTTGGCTGAGAACGGGCCCTCGAACACTCCGTCGCCGACCTCGAGGTGGCCGCTGCCGCCCATCAGGTCGCCCTTCCATTCGCCCATTCCGTTGCGTGTCGGCATCTTCAGGCCTCCGTTCGCGTAGATCGGGGATCGACACTACTCTGGCCGCCTCTCCAGTTTGCGCGCCAAATCACAGGGGTAGCCGCACATCGAGCGACTGGACCGTCCGGTACCGTCCCGAGCCCCGTTTCTCCCCCGTCATGTCCGCCACCGAGGAGCCAGCCCCCGTCGTGAGCCCGACGTCCGAGATGACCGCCCCTACCCAGAACAAGAAGCTCCTCGCCTGGGTCGAGGAGATCGCCGCCCTCACCAAGCCAGAGTCGATCTACTGGTGCGACGGCACCGCTGAGGAGTACGACCGCCTCGCTCAGACGTTGGTCGACGCCGGCACCTTCGAGCGCCTCTCGGAGGCCAAGCGGCCGAACTCCTATCTCGCGCTCTCCGACCCGGGGGACGTCGCGCGCGTAGAGGACCGGACCTTCATCTGCTCCGAGGACGAGGCCGATGCCGGCCCGACGAACCACTGGCGCGCGCCGCAGGAGATGCGCGACTCGCTCAACGAGCTCTTCGACGGCTGCATGGAGGGCCGCACGATGTACGTCGTGCCCTTCTCGATGGGTCCGCTCGGCTCGCCGATCGCTCACATCGGCGTCCAGTTGACCGACTCGCCGTACGTCGCCGTCTCGATGCGGATCATGACCCGCATGGGCCAGGGCGCGCTCGACGTGCTCGGTGAGGACGGGGAGTTCGTCCCGTGCGTCCACTCGGTCGGCATGCCGCTCACCGACGGCATCGAGGACGTCTCGTGGCCGTGCAACGCGGACAACAAGTACATCGTCCACTACCCCGAGACGCGCGAGATCTGGTCGTTCGGCTCGGGCTACGGCGGCAACGCTCTGCTCGGCAAGAAGTGCTTCGCGCTGCGCATCGCCTCGGTGATGGCGCGCGACGAGGGCTGGATGGCCGAGCACATGCTGATCCTCAAGCTCACTTCGCCGCAGGGCGAGAGCAAGTACGTCACGGGCGCGTTCCCGTCGGCGTGCGGCAAGACGAACCTCGCGATGCTGATCCCGACGCTCGAGGGCTGGACCGTCGAGACGATCGGCGACGACATCGCCTGGATGAAGTACGGCGACGACGGCCGTCTCTACGCGATCAACCCGGAGGCCGGCTTCTTCGGCGTCGCGCCCGGCACGGGGGAGAAGACGAACCCCAACGCCATGAAGACGATCGAGCGCAACTCGATCTTCACCAACTGCGCCAAGACTGACGACGGCGACGTGTGGTGGGAGGAGATGACCGAGGAGCCTCCGGCGCACCTGATCGACTGGCACGGCAACGACTGGACGCCGGACAGCGACAAGCCGTCCGCGCACCCGAACGCACGCTTCACGACCCCGGCGTCCCAGGATCCGGCGATCGCGCCCGAGTGGGAGGACCCTGCCGGCGTGCCGATCGACGCGATGCTCTTCGGCGGTCGCCGCTCGACGGTCATCCCGCTCGTCACCGAGGCAAAGGACTGGGAGCACGGCGTCTTCCTCGGATCGACGATGTCGTCCGAGACGACGGCCGCCGCGGCCGGCCAGGTCGGCCAGCTGCGCTTCGACCCGTTCGCGATGCTGCCCTTCTGCGGCTACAACATGGCCGACTACATCGCGCACTGGCTGAAGATGGGCGAGAAGCCGGGCGCCCAGCTCCCGAAGATCTTCTACGTCAACTGGTTCCGCAAGGACGAGAACGGCAAGTTCCTCTGGCCGGGCTTCGGCGAGAACAGTCGCGTGCTCGAATGGGTCTTCCGTCGCTGCAACGGCGAGGGCGAGACGGTGGAGACGCCGCTCGGTCTGGTGCCGGCCGCGGGCGAGCTGAACACCGAGGGCCTCGGCTTGTCGGACGAGGCGATCGCCGAGCTGCTGCGCGTGGACGCCGAGCAGCTCGCCGCTCAGCTGCCGCAGGTCCGCGAGCACCTGGCCCGCTTCGGCGATGGGCTGCCGGCTCCGGTGCGGTCGCAGCTCGAGGCGCTCGAGCAGCGCCTCGCGGCCTAGCGACGCAAACTCCTCGGTGAAACGCGGATTGCGGCCACATAGCGGCCGCAATCCGCGTCTCGCCGCTTAGCGCTGGGGCACAGCACGGCAACTGGCCGATTCCGGCCACATGACGGCCGGAATCGACCAGTCGAGCGAGGCGGCTAGGTAGTCGCCGGCTCGGGATCGGGCCGCACGATCACCGTGTCGGCGACCGCGATGATCTCGTCGGCCGGCAGGCCGGCTCGCTCTGCATGCTCGCGGATCGCCTCCGGGCTCGACGCCTGGTAGACGCAGACCGTGCCGACGGTCCCGTCCTCCTCCGCAAGCGCATAGCTGCGGATCCAGCGGATGTCGTCCGACATCTCCTCGTCGCCGACCTTGGCCGAGAGCTGCCCAGCCGCCTCGAGGTCCGCCGCCGTGCGCCAACCGCGCCGACGCAAAATCACATAGGTGTCCATTGGACTCCCCTGTTCGGGTTCATGGCCCAGCCTACGGCGCCGGCGTCACGCGCGCGAGTCCCGGACGGGCCTGGGCGCCCCGCCGTGGCTTGCAGCCGGCGGTAGGCTTTCGCGGCTGTACCTGGCGACGTGGCGGAGTGGCTACGCAGCGGCCTGCAAAGCCGTTTACACCGGTTCGATTCCGGTCGTCGCCTTGCCGTCCGTCGCGTCTCGCGCCATGCCGTCAGTTCGGGTAGAACTGCTCCGAGCCACGAGGAGGAGCAGATGGACGCCAGCGCCCAGACGGACCTAGAGCAGCGGATCGCCGAGCTTCTCGAGCAGGAGCGGTTCGAGCCGCCGAAGGAGTTCGTCGAGCAGGCTCTGCTGAGCGATCCCGCGATCTACGACGAGGCGGAGCGAGATCCGCAGAGGTGGTGGGCGAAGCAGGCTGAGGACCTCGACTGGTTCAAGCCATGGGACACGGTGCTTGACGACTCCGACGCCCCCTTCTACAAGTGGTTCACCGGCGGGACGCTCAACGCGTCGTACAACTGCCTCGACCGCCACGTCGAGGCGGGCAACGGCGACCGGGTCGCCTTCCACTGGCGTGGGGAGGAGGGCGAGGAGCGCGACATCACCTACGCCGACCTCCTCCGCGACACGCAGCGACTCGCGAACGCACTGAAGACCCACGGCGTCCAGAAGGGCGACGTGGTCGGGATCTATCTGCCGATGATCCCCGAGGTCGTCGTCGCGATGCTCGCCTGCGCTCGCATCGGAGCGCCACACAACGTCGTCTTCGGCGGCTTCGCCCCCGAGTCCGTGCGCGAGCGGATGGAGTTCTCGGAGGCCAAGGCGCTGATCACAGCCGACGGCGCCCGGCGCAAGGGCAAGACGGCACCCGTCAAGTCGGCCGTCGACGAGTTCCTGCCATCGCTGCCCGACGTCGAGACGGTCGTGGTCGTCCAGAACACCGGCAACGACGTGACCATGCAGGAGGGTCGCGACGTCTGGTTCCACGAGGCGATCGAGCAGGCCGATCCCGACTGTCCCGCCGAGCCGCTCGACGCCGAGCATCCGCTCTACGTCCTCTACACCTCGGGCTCGACCGCCAAGCCGAAGGGCATCCTCCACACCACGGGCGGCTATCTGACCGGCGTTGCCTGGACCCACAAGCACCTCTTCGACCTCAAGCCGGAGACCGACGTCTTCTGGTGCTCGGCCGACGTCGGCTGGGTCACCGGCCACTCCTACATCGTCTACGGGCCGCTGATGAACGGCGCCACGTCGGTGATGTACGAGGGCGCGCCGGACTACCCGGACAAGGACATCTGGTGGGAGCTGTGCGCGCGCTACGGCGTCACGATCTTCTACACGGCGCCGACCGCGATACGCGCGTGCATCAAGTGGGGCGCGGACTACCCGGCCAAGCACGACCTCTCGAAGCTGCGCCTGCTCGGCAGCGTCGGCGAGCCGATCAACCCGAAGGCGTGGGTCTGGTACCACGTGGTCATCGGCGGCGAGCGCTGTCCGATCATCGACACCTGGTGGCAGACGGAGACCGGTCACACGTTGATCAGCCCGATCCCAGGGATCACCACCACGAAGCCCGGCTCGGCCACAAGGCCGCTACCGGGGATCGACGCTGCGGTCGTCGACGAGGAGGGCAACGAGGTCGACGACAAGCAGGGGCTGCTGATCCTGCGCCGTCCCTGGCCCGGCATGCTGCGCACCCTCTACAAGGACCCCGACCGCTACAAGGAGACCTACTTCTCGAAGTTCGGCCCTACGACCTACTTCGTCGGCGACGCCTCGCGCAAGGATCCCGACGGCTACCTCTGGGTGATCGGCCGCGTCGACGACGTCATCAACGTCTCGGGACACCGTCTCTCCACAGCAGAGGTCGAGTCGGCGCTCGTCTCGCACCCGCACGTCGCCGAGGCCGCGGTCGTCGGCCAGGCCGACGAGGACACCGGCCAGTCGATCTGCGCGTTCGTGACGCTCGAGGGCAGCCACGACGAGAGCGACGAGCTGGTCGGCGTGCTGCGCGAGCACGTCGCCACGCGGATCGGCAAGCTCGCCCGCCCGAAGCGGGTCGTCTGGGCCGACGACCTGCCCAAGACGCGCTCGGGCAAGATCATGCGCCGCCTGCTGCGCGACATCGCCGAGGGGCGGGAGATGGGCGACGTCACCACGCTCCGGGACCCTGACGTCATGGCTCAGCTCGAGGGCCGCGTGAAGGAGCTGCGCGACTCCGACGAGGGCTAGCCGGCTCGGGATTGCGCGTCGGCGGCTGGGGTCAGGCGCGCCACGTCGCGCCGCCACAGCTCACGCTGGACGCGCCAGCGCGCGAGGCCGACCACCGAGCGCGCAACGACGAACAGCAGCGTCGGCAGCACGAAGACGAGCGCGATCGCGGCGCGAACCGGCCTGCCCGAGTTGATCAGGCTCTCGACGACCGAGCGCCACTCGACCCCGAGGATCACCGACGCCATGAACGCCAGCCACAGCGCGGTCGCGACTCTGCTGCCGACCGCCAGATAGCGATTCAGCCGCACGAGCGTGTCCCACTCGAGCCGTGTGACGGTCAGCCGCTCGATCAGCGTCGGCGCCCGCGTCGCCTCGGGCGACAGTCGAGCAGCGATGCTCGCACGTAGCCTCGCGCCGACCATGCCCAGAGGCTATGCGACGTCTGTGCGCGTGGAGTCCGGCGCCCGACCGATGCGGGTCGAGAGTGTCGAGCCGCCAACGAGCGTCTGGTAGACGACGCAGTAGCGCTCGGTGAGCCTGTCGAGCGTGGCGAGCTGCTCGTCATCGGCGTCGGAGTCCACCTCGATGGCCAGCCGGATGGCGGCGAAGCCGACCGGCGCGTCGCGGTCGACGCCGAGGGTGCCGCGGAAGTCGAGGTCGCCCTCGGCATGGACCCGTCCCGAGCGGACCGCGATTCCGAGCGACGTCGCAACCGCCCTGAGGGTGACGCCCGCACACGCGACGAGCGCCTCGAGCAGCATGTCGCCCGAGCACAGCAGGGTCCCGTCGCCGCCGCTGGCGGGGTGCAGGCCGGCCTCGGCGAGCGCGCGCCCAGTGGCGACCGAGCAAGACACGCCCTCTCCGAGCGATCCCTCCGCCGCGAGCGTCACGAGAGCGGCCTCGGGCTCGGTCTCGTAGCGTCGCTTCAACGGCGCCTGTACCGCTCGCAGCTCGTCGCGCTCCATCGGCCAAGCCTACGGGCAGGGCGGAGGCCCTGTACGAAGCGCACGCTGGGGCCCGTAGGCTCGGGTGTCCGCATCCGGGCTTTGGTGGTGCAAGCGCTCTTGGCTGCGGCGGCGGAATGCGCGAGCGTGGTTCGTGACATGACCGTTCGCGGCGCGGCGTTTCTCGGCATCGGTGCAATGGTCGGTGCCGGCATCTTCGCCCTGCTTGGTGAGGCGGGGGCGGTCGCGGGCGCGGCCGTGTGGCTGTCGTTCCTGCTCGCGGGGCTCGTCGCGGGGCTGCTCGGCTATGTGGTCGTCAAGCTCGGCGTTCGGTATCCGTCGTCGGGTGGGCTGATCGCGTACCTCGTCGAGGGCTTCGGGAACGGGCGCCTGGTCGGGGTCGCGGCCTGGCTGGGGTACTTCGCGGCGCTCGTGATCGTCTGCGCGATGGTTGCGGTGGCGTTCGGCAGCTACGCCACCTCGCTGTTCGTGGGCGACGATGCTGGACCCGGCTGGGACAACGTCTTCACGTCGGCGATCGTGCTCGGGATGGTCGCGCTGAACATGGTCGGCTCGCGGGTCGTGGACCGGGCGCAGTCGGCGATCGTCGCGGTGTTGCTCGTCGTCTTCGCCGTCTTCATCGCCGTGACGCTTGTCGACATCGACCTCGACCTGCTCGCGTTCGAGGACTACCCGCCGGTGTCGGACATAGTCGCAAGCGTCGCGCTCACCTTCTTCGCATATCTCGGCTTCAGCGTGATCACGTTCGCTGTCGGCGACCTGCGTGAACCGGCGCGCGAGTTGCCTAAGGCGATGTACCTCGCGCTCGGGGTGACGAGCGTCACCTACGTCCTGATCGCGCTCGGTGTCTTCGGGACGCTGACGGTCACCGAGGTCACCGGGTACGGGGAGACGGCGATCGCGGAGGCGGCGCGACCGACGCTGGGGCAGACCGGCTTCGTGATGATGGGCGTCGCCGCGCTGCTGGCGACCGCGTCCTCGGTCAACGCGACGCTCTACGCGTCCGGCGGGCTGACCGCGATGCTCGCCTCGATCGGCCAGTTCCCACCGGTGTTCGGGCGCGGCTCCCGCCTGGGCGAGCACGCCGGGCTGTTGATCACCGGCGCGGCCGTGCTTGCGATCGCGAACGTCGTCGACCTGTCGGCGATCGCGTCCGTCGGGAGCGCCTGCGCGCTGGTGATCTTCCTGCTCGTCGGGGTCGCCGGATACCGACGTCGCGCCGAGACGGGCTCCCGGGCCCCGATCGTGCTCGCAGCGATCGCGGTAACCGCGGTCGTGCTCGTGTTCTTCGCGGTCGACACGGTGCGCGACGAGCCCGAGACGTTCGTCGCGATCATGGGTATCGCACTGCTCGCGGTGGCGCTCGATGCGGTCTGGAAGCGGAGCGCGGCGGCGCGCGCGACCAAGACTCGTGCGCACACCACCTGAGGGAGGGAGGCGCGGGTCCTGGACAACTGCGGGCGCGCAACGGAAGGTCTCTTCATGTTCCGTGACCCTCGAGCTTGGAGGCGCTGATGGCGTCAATGGACGTACCAGCGGACCGGCCCGCGCGGGTGCCGCCCGCCAATGTGGTCGTCGCCAAGCCGACGTACATCACGTGGCTGACGCTCGCGTTCATGACCACGGCTTCGGTCGCGAGCTTGCGCAGCGCGCCGACGATGGCGGTCTACGGGCTCGCGTGCGTGTTCCTCTACGTGGTGCCGGCGATCGTGTTCCTCCTGCCGCAAGCACTCGTCGCCGCCGAGCTCGCCTCGGGGTGGTCGGGCGGCGTCTTTCGCTGGGTGAGCGAGGGGATCTCCGCGAAGTGGGGTTTGCTCGCGGTGTGGTGCCAGTTCGCGATGACGATCTTCTACTACCCCACGTTGCTGGGATTCGTCGCGAGCACGCTGGCGTACGTCTTCAACCCCGATCTCGCGACCAACGGCGTCTACACCGGGATCGTCATCTTGATCGTCTTCTGGGCGGGCGTGCTCCTGTCCGCGCGTGGCGGTGTCGGCGGGATCGCGAAGCTCGCCTCCAGCGGCCTGCTGGTCGGCACTCTGATCCCCGGTGTGCTGCTGGTCGTGCTCGGGATCGTCTACCTCGCTCAGGGCAACCCGTCGGCCGCGCCGATGAACGGCGACCACCTCGTCCCGCAGTGGGCTGGGGTCGCGAGCCTGGTGCTGATCGTCAACAACTTCCTCTCCTACTCCGGCATGGAGATGAACGCCGTGCACGTCGGCTCGCTGCGTAATCCGCGCCGTGAGTTCCCGCGCGCGATGTTCTTCGCCTGCGGGCTCGTGCTGTTGATCTTCATCCTCCCGGCGCTCGCCGTCAGCTGGGTGATTCCGGCTCAGCAGTTGAGCCTGACCGCCGGCGTCATGCAGGCGTTCGACGCCTTCTTCGCCTACTTCGGGTTGCAGAAGCTCGTCCCGGTGGTCGCGATCGCGCTTGTCTGCGCGTCGGTCGGCGGGATGCTCACGTGGCTGTCGGGCCCGTCGAAGGGTCTGCTGCTGATCGCGCGCCGCGAGGGCTACCTGCCGCCGTTCTTCCAGCGCCAGAACGAGAACGAGGTAGCAGTGAACATCCTCGCCGTGCAGGGCGCCGTCACGACCGTGATCGCGCTGCTCTACGCGCTCATCCCGTCGGTCTCCAGCACCTACTGGATCCTCAGCGTGATGACCACGCAGGTGTACCTCGTCGTGTACCTGCTGATGTTCGTCGCCGCCGTGCGACTGCGGCGCACCCAACCGAACGTCGAGCGCGGCTACCGAGCCCCGGCGATCAAGCTGCTCTGCGTCGTGGGCTTCGTCGCATCTGCCGCGGCGATCGTGATCGGCTTCATCCCGCCGTCGCAGTTCGAGAGCGGTAGCGGCCTCACCTACGGCCTCCTGATCCTCGCCGGCACCGGCCTGCTCGGCTTGCTGCCGCCGTGGCTGTTCCTGAAGCTGCGAAAGCCGAGCTGGAAGAGCGCCGAGCCAGAGCCGGAGGTGACCTCGTGAACAGCCAGCCCGTGGACCCGGCGCCGGACCGCGAGTCGCGTGTCATCTACTGGATCGTCGGCGGCGTGGTCCTGACCCTGCTGGTCATCGGACTGATCGCCTACAGCGGCGAGAAGGAGACCCGCGAGGCTCAGGAGAAGGCCCAGCAGCTCACCCAGGAGTTCGAGCAGGCGGGGCTCCCGGTGCCGGCCGACCAGGACATCATCGTGAGATCGCTCGGCAGCGACGGCGGGGCGGTGTGCGAGAACCCGGCCAACGCACTCGGCAGGGCGATCCTCAATGACCAGCTGACCAACGGCGCGAACTTCGTCGGACGCCGGCCGATCATCGCCGACCGCCAGGTGGTGCAGGGCGAGCTGCTGATCCTGCAGACCTACTGCCCGGACGAGCTGCAGGAGTTCCGCGACAAGTTCGACGACCTCGACTACGACGACGTCGTCAAGGGGTGAGGAGCGACGTGTCCGCTGACGACCTGCGCAGCACGATCGGCGGCCTCATGGGTCGTGCCAAGGACGACCTCGCCGAGCTCGTCGCCTTCCAGTCGGTCGCGGACCCGAAGCAGTACCCGCCGGAGGAGTGCGAGAAGGCCGCCCGCTGGGTCGTAGACGCGTTCGCCGAGGTCGGTCTGGGCGACGTGAAGGCGTCGCCGACGCCGGACGGCAGCATGGCGGTTCACGGACATGCCCCCGCGCCTGACGGTGCGCCGACGGTGCTCCTCTACAGCCACTACGACGTGCAGCCGCCGCTCGGCGAGGACGCATGGACGTCGCCGGTGTGGGAGCTGACCGAGCGCGACGGCCGCTGGTACGGGCGCGGCGCGGCCGACTGCAAGGGCAACATCGTCATGCACCTCACGGCGCTGCGCGCCCTGAAGGAGGTCACAGGGGACTTTCCCTGCGGCGTCAAGGTGATCTGCGAGGGCTCGGAGGAGCAGGGAACCGGCGGACTCGAGGAGTTCGTGCCCGAGAACGCCGATCTGCTGCGCGCCGACGCGATCCTCGTCGTCGACACCGGCAACTTCGCCGTCGGGGTGCCGACGCTCACCACGACGCTGCGCGGCATGACGACCGTCGACGTCACGCTCACCGCGCTGGGCAGTGCGATGCACTCCGGCATGTTCGGCGGACCGGCGCCCGACCCCGTCGTTGCGCTGATCGCGCTGCTCGCGTCCCTGCACGACGAGCACGGCAACACGACGATCGACGGGCTCGACGCGTCGCAGGCGTGGACCGGCGTCGACTACCCGGCCGAGCAGTTCCGCGCCGACGCGAACGTGCTGGAGGGCGTGGGGCTGATGGGCGACGGGAGCGTCGCCGACATGCTCTGGGCGCGACCGTCGGCGACCGTGCTCGGGATCGACGTCCCGCCGGTGATTGGTTCCTCCTCCGCGGTGCAGGCCTCCGTCGCGGCACGGATCAGCCTGCGGATACCGCCGGGAATGGAGGGCCGCCAGGCCCAAGACGCGCTCGTCGCGCACCTCGATGCGCGGGTGCCGTGGGGGATGCGCTGCGAGATCGAGCGGGTCGCCCTCGGCGATCCGTTCGTGGGAGCAGTGGAGGGCCCGGCGTTCGACGCCATGAGGGCGGCGATGGAGGAGGCGTTTGGACGGCCGATGACCACCGAGGGTCAGGGCGGCTCGATCCCGCTCTGCAACGTCCTCGCCGACACCTACCCCGACGCCGAGATCATGCTGCTCGGCGTCGAGGAGCCACGCTCGCTCATCCACGCGCCGAACGAGAGCGTCGACCCATCGGAGATCGAGCACATCGCCCTCGCCGAGGCCCTGTTCCTGTCGAACTACGTCCAAACCACGCCGCGATAGGCAGGAGACACGATGTCCGCCACCGACGGTCCCCGCCCGTTCACTGCCGAGGACTTCGCAAAGCGGATGCGCCGGGCCGTCGACCAGGCAAGCGACGCCGGGCTCACCGGCCTGCTGATCGCCCCGGGCCCAGACCTTCTCTACCTCGCGGGCTATGAGCCCGTCGCGATCACCGAGCGGCTGACCGTCCTGATCCTCTCGGCGGGCCGCGATCCCGCGATGGTCCTGCCGATCCTCGAGCGCGCCGACGCCGAGGCGGCGCCGAGCGCCGGCACGATCGCGCTGACCGACTGGACCGACGGCAGCGACCCCTACGCCGTGGCCGCCGGTCTGATCGACCCGGCCGGCGCCTACGCGATCTCCGACTCGGCCTGGGCCCTCCAGCTGCTCGGCCTCCAATAGGCGCTACCCGGCACCCGGTACGTATCGATGAGCACCGCGCTGCCGATGCTGCGCGCGGTCAAGGACGACGACGAGCTCGAGCGGCTTGCCGCAGCCGCCAAGGCAGCCGACGCGTGCTTCGAGGAGATCCTGAAGGTCCGCTTCGAGGGACGGCGCGAGACCGAAGTCGCGGCCGACCTCGCCGCGCTGCTCGTCGACCACGGCCACTCGCAGGTCGACTTCACCGTCGTCGGCTCGGGGCCCAACGGCGCGAACCCCCACCACGAGGCCGGCGACCGCACGATCCAGCGCGGCGACATGGTCGTCCTCGACTTCGGCGGCCTCAAGGACGGCTACGGCTCCGACACCTCGCGCACCGTCCACGTCGGCGAGCCCACCGACGAGGAGCGAGAGGTCTTCGAGATCGTCCAGGCGGCGCAACAGGCCGGCTACGGCTCCGACACCTCGCGCACCGTCCACGTCGGCGAGCCCACCGACGAGGAGCGAGAGGTCTTCGAGATCGTCCAGGCGGCGCAACAGGCCGGCTACGAGGCGGTTCGGCCCGGCGTCGAGTGCCAGGAGATCGACCGCGCCGCCCGCCGCGTGATCGCCGATGCCGGTCGTGGCGACCAGTTCATCCACCGCACCGGCCACGGCATCGGCCTCACGACCCATGAGCCCCCGTACATGGTCGACGGCGAGAAGCATCGCCTGGAGCCTGGGATGTGCTTCTCGATCGAGCCGGGGATCTACGTGCCGGGGCGGTTCGGCGTGCGTATCGAGGACATCGTCACCGTCACCGAAGACGGCGGACGGCGGCTGAACAACACCACCCGCGACATGCAGCTCGTGAGCTGAGCGGGGACGACAGGAGCGAATCGAAAATGCCGAATCCGCCTCTCAACGAGCCCGACGTTCCGTCCGCTGCGGTCGGTGAGCCGGCCAGCGAGGCTCCCGGCCACCGAAAGCCGACCGTTTGGATCGTCCTCGCCGGTGTGCTCGCGCTCGTCGCGGTCGGACTGGGAATCTGGGCTTACTCGCTGAACTCCGACCTCGACGACTCCAAGGCGACCGTCGAGCAACAGGACGAGCAGCTCGCGGCCGCCGAGCAGAAGGGCACCAAGGCGATCGCCGGGGCCGAGCAGGCATACGACGACGTAAGCGCCCAGCTCGACGTCACGCAACAACAGAACGCCGCGCTCGAGCAGGATCTCGAGCAGTCCGTCTCCGAGCTGGACAGCGCGACCGACGCCGTCGCCGACGCACAAGGCGAGGCTCAGAAGGCAGAGGCCGAGCTCGACGAGGCGAAGGCCTCGGCCGAGACGGCCAGCTCGTGCGCCCGTTCGGCGATCGGCGCCTTCGGCCAGGTGTTCGACGCCCCAAGCGTCGAGCAGGGCATCGACGCAGCCGTCGCAGAGCTCAAACAGCTCAAACCGTCGTGCGACGGGGTCCTAGGCGGAGAGTGACCGATGCCGGGCGGGCTTCGGCCGTCGATCAGCGGTCAGAGGAGACGAGTCGGCGTAGCTCGGTGGGCGCGGCCGTCACGCTGTTGTAGATCCAGACACCGACGAGGACGCCGAGCGCGATCGCCACGACTGAGGTGAGCGGCTCGACGAGGTCGGTTAGGCCAGCATTGGCCGGGTCGCCGACGATCTCTGTCGCGCCGATGAGTCCGATGGCTCCTGGGACCAGCAGCCAGAAGGCGGGTAGGAAGGTGACCTGGGAGGGTGGCCCGCTCCGGAGGCGGGCGATGGCGAGCGCGAGGGGGGTCATCGCGAGCGCGCCGAAGAAGCCGCTGACGCCTGCGCCGAACAGCTCGGCGCCGATCAGCTGGCCGATCCATGCGGCCAGCAGGACGGTGAGCAGCCAGCGCAACGCGCGCGGCGGCGCAGAGAAGTATGCGCTAGCGGCGACGCCGAAGACGATGACGCCGAGCCAGGGGGCCCAGTCGCCGAGGAGGTTCGAGTGGCTGTCTTGGAGCACCTCCTCGCTCGGCAGTCCCGCGAGCCCGGCACCGGCGGCGATGCCCAGTGCGAGGAGGAGCATCTGGAGGGTGCCGTAGACGAGGCGGCTGGACCCGGCGACCATCTCGCCGGAGGCGAGCTCCACGGTGGCGGTGGTGAGCGCGCCCCCTGGGAGGAAGATGACAAGAGCGGCGATCAGGCTGCGTAGACCGGGATCGGCGATGCCGTGCTTGACGGCTTGGAACGCGAGGGCGGAGATGACCGTAGCGGAGAGGATCGGGACGATGACGGTCAGCGTCTCGTGTCCGCGCGTGGCGAGGATGAGCAGGCCGACCAGCGCGCCGAAGCCGCCGGCCATCGCGACGTCGTCGGGAGTGGGCTGCAGCACCAGACAGAGCCCGACGGTCATCACGATGTAGGCGATCAACGTCACCAAGGCTCCATGACGGGGCTCCATCGCTCGGATCTCCTCCATTCGGCGCAGACCCTCGGCTGGATGCACGTCGCCCCGCTCGGCATCCTTGACGAGGCCGTAGAGCGCCGATATCTGGTCGAGTCGCAGAGCACTGCCGGCGACCTGTGGGACGGACTCGATCGTCGTCCAGCCGGCCCGTCCGAAGGCGATCAGGAGCGCGGTCGGCAACACGACGATGCGGGCGTCCTCGGCGCCGTTCGCGGCTGCTATCCGTCGCAGCCGGTCCTGGGTCTCGCTGACGGCGGCACCGGCGAGCGCCAACGCTCGTCCAAGCTCGAGCACGAAGGCGTGTAGCTGTCGGTCCGCGGCGTCATCCGGTATGTCACTCACCTGAGCGATCCTCTCACGCACGACGAGGCGCGGACGGAGTGCAGTCACGGACTAAGTGGGCCGTGCTGGGCTCGAACCAGCGACCTCCGCCTTGTCGAGGCGGCGCTCTCCCAGCTGAGCTAACGGCCCTCGCGGGACGCGGAGGATAGCGGGACGGCGACCGGGCGGGTGGTCCGGGCAGTACTCACCACACGCCTGGGAGATGACGTGTGGTGAGCTGAGCCGGTGAGGAGCAGGCGACGGAAGGAGATTCGTCTTCTCGCTCCCCACCAGCGGTGCCTGGAGGGGCAGGGTGGGCCGATCCGCCTTCCAAGGATCCGGCTTCGCGGCCCGGGTGGTGCGTCTCGCACGACCCAAGCTACGCCGAGGCCAATAGGCGCGCATCGGGGTGGGCCACTGATCCGAACTCCGTGCTTTCTACGGATCTAGCGGGAGTTCGTCGCGCAGCGTCGTTTGCAACTGGTAGCTTGGCGCCGCCCGGCTGAGCTGCCATCGGCTCGGCGGGCGATCGAACCCTTCCTATGCGTCTCTCCATCGCACCTCGGGACCGCCAGTTCTTCGACCTCTTCGAGGAGGCGGCCGGCAACAGCGTCCGCGCGGCCGATCTGCTCGACCAGATGCTGCGCGCCTTCCCCGATCGCGGCGACGACCTGGCGCGCGACGTGCTGATCTGCGAGCAGGACGGCGACCGGATCACCCACGACATCATCCGGCGCCTCAACGAGACCTTCGTCACGCCGATCGACCGCGAGGACATCTACGAGCTCGCGTCGGCCCTCGACGACGTCGTCGACTACACGGAGGAGGTCGCCGACTACCTCATCCTCTACAAGATCGAGGCGCCGATGGAGCAGGCCCAGCGCCTCGCCCACGTGCTGCTCCAGGCCACGCGCCAGCTCGCGGAGGCGATGCCCAAGCTGCGCGGCTTCAAGGACATCTCGCACTACACGGTCGAGGTCAACCGGCTCGAGAACGACGGCGACCGAATCGTCCGCGAGGCAATCGCGTCGCTGTTCGACAACGGGATCGACCCGATGGTCGTCATCCGCTGGAAGGACATCTACGAGCGCCTCGAGTCGGCGATCGACGCCACCGAGCGCGTGGCGAACATCCTCGAGAACATCGTCATCAAGAACTCGTGACGACCTGCCGCTAGCGGGAGGGGGAGCCGGATGGACAGCGACGTCATCCTGATCATCGTCGTGGCGACGGCGCTCGCCTTCGACTTCACGAACGGGTTCCACGACACGGCGAACGTCGTAGCGACGTCGATATCGACGCGCGCGATGGCGCCGCGGATCGCGGTCGGGTACGCGGCGTTATTGAACTTCCTCGGCGCTTTCCTGTCACTCGAGGTCGCCGCGACGATCGCCAACGGGATCGTCGACGCGGACCTGATCACGCCGCTGATCGTCTTCGCCGGGCTGATCGGCGCGATCGCCTGGAACCTGATCACCTGGTACTTCGGCCTGCCGTCGAGCTCGTCGCACGCGCTGATCGGCGGGGTGGTCGGCGCGACGCTGGCGGCCGCGGGACCCGACGCGATCATCAGCGACGGGTTGCTCGGCAAGGTCGTGATCCCGGCGCTGGTCGCGCCGACGCTCGCCTTCTGCGTCGCCGGCCTAGGCATCCTGCTGGTCTACCGGATCGTCGGGCGGCTGCATCCCGGCCCGGTGACGCGCGGGTTCAAGGCCGGCCAGGTCATATCCGGCGGACTGCTCGCGCTCGCGCACGGAACGAACGACGCGCAGAAGACGATGGGCATCATCACGCTCGCCCTGATCTCCAGTGGCCATCTCGGCACCGGGGCCGACCCGCCGCTCTGGGTGATCGCGAGCGCCGCAAGCGCGATCGCGCTCGGGACCTACTTCGGTGGCTGGCGGATCATCAAGACGATGGGCAGCCGGATCATCAAGATGGACGCGGCGCAGGGCTTCGCGGCTCAGGGCAGCGGCGCGGCGGTGATCCTGGCCGCCACGCACGCCGGCTTCCCGCTCTCGACGACGCACACGATCTCGGGCGCCGTGATGGGCGCGGGCGCGGCCAAGCGGTTCTCGGCCGTGCGCTGGGGGGTCGCGGGCAACATCGTCGTCGCCTGGATTCTCACTCTGCCGGCCGCAGCGGCGATCGGAGCGCTCACGTACGGGATCACGCGGATCTTCGGCGAGGGCGCGATGGGGCCAATCGTCGTGTCGAGCGTGCTGATCGCGCTGATCGGCTGGACGTTCGCGCGCCGGCTGCGTCAGGGATCGCCGATCACGGCAGCGGAGGGCGCGTGACCCCGGTCGCCGAGATCGTCTCGGTCTCCGACCTGCTGAACGTCGTATGGACGGCGTTCCTCGCCGGGATCGGCGTTTGCATGATCTTCTCGTTCGCGATCGTCGGCTTCGCGCGTGGCACGGACGCCCGGCGCGAGAAGGCCGGCGGCGCAGCGATTGCCTATTTCGTGCTGATGGCCGTCGCGCTGACTGCGGTGATGGGCGCGGTGGTGTTCGCCGTCATCGTGATGACCTCGAAGTAGCGGCGTCGACCAGACGCTCGAGCTCCTCCTCGCTCGTCCAGCCGCCCACCGACGCGCGTACGTAGGGCGTGCCGGGCAGGTCCCGCACGAGCAGGCCCGCATCGAGCAGGCGGGCAGCCTCGGCGGCCGGATCGGGTGCCTCCCACGAGACGAGCGTCGACGATCCGCGGTCGGCGACGACTGCTCCGCGGTCCGTGAGCTGGGTCGCGAGCGAGGCGGCTGAGCCGACCGCACGCTCCTGGACTGCGCGTGAGCCGACGATCTCGAGCGACGCGAGCGCCCAGGCGGACCGCTCCGCTGGTGGGAAGCCGCCGTCGAAGCGAGCCGCACCCGCAACGAGTGGCAGATCGAGCGCACGCAGCGTGTCGGACAGCGAGCCGTAGCCGGGCGCGGCGGGGGAGAGGTCGTCGATCAGGCCCTCGCGCACGTAGAGGTAGCCGCTGCCGATTGGCCCGCACATCCACTTCTGACCCGACGCGGCGTAGTAGTCGCAGTCGAGCTCGCGGACGTCGAACGGCACCGCGCCGAGGCCTTGTGCGCCGTCGAGCAGCACGGGTACCTCACAGGCCGCGAGCGCTGCCGTGTCGACGATCCGGCCGCTGATCCACGAGACGTGCGAGCAGGCGACGAGGCGCGTGCGCGGGCCGACAGCCGCGGCCATCTCGCCGAACGGCACGACCCGTACCTCGACGCCACGCTTCGCACGGGCGAGCCCGAGCGGCGCGAGCAAGCCCGGGTGCTCCTCATCGGTCGTGACGATCTCGTCACCTGGGCGCAGGTCGAGCCCGGATAGGACGGCGTTGACCCCGTCGGTCGTGGCGCCGGTCAGCGCGACCTCCCACGGGTCGCAGCCGAGCACCGCTGCGACTCGCGTTCGCAGCCGGTCGGCGAGCGCGAGCGCATGCTCGAAGTGAGCCTTGCCGCCGCGGCCCTCGGCGAGCGCTCGGGCCAGCTCGCGTTCTACCGTGTCGGCGGCCGCTCGCGGCATCGGGCCCACCGAGCCGGCGTTGAGATAGACCACGTGCTCCAACACCGGGAGCTGCGCGCGGAGGCCGGCGAGGTCCATGTGGGCGGATGCTATGTCGCAGGTAGGGTCCGACCCATGCCACCGATCGTCGACCGCTCGATGCACCCGCGCTTCCTCTCGAATGCCTACCTCGTCCACGACCAGGAGACGAAGGCGGCCGTGGTGATCGACTCCGGCGCGCCGATCGAGCCGCTGATCGACTCGGTCGAGCGCTACGACATCGAGCCGACTCACCTGCTGCTGACCCACCACCACCACGACCACGTCGAGCAGAACGCCGCGCTCAAGGAGCGCTTCGGCGTCGAGATCCTCGCCCACCCGTTCGAGGCGGAGCAGATCGAGGGCGTCGACCGCACGATCGAGCCGGGCGAGCTGGTGCTCGAGGTCGGCGGGCTGCGCATCGGCGCCATTCACACGCCGGGCCACACCGCCGGAATGCTCAGCTTCGTCGTCAACGACGAGGACGTCTTCACCGGCGACACGCTGTTCAAGGGCTCGGTGGGAGGCGTCAAGGCGCCGGGCGCGACGAGCTACTCCGACCTCAAGTCGTCGGTGATGGACAAGCTGATGAAGCTGCCGCCGCTCACCCGTCTGCACCCGGGTCACACCGAGGCGACGAGCGTCGCCGACGAGTGGGAGTCAAATGCCTTCGTCCGCGTCTGGCGCGGACTCGATCCCGAGGGTGACGACGCCTGCCGCGTCTGGGATCGCGACGCCACCCTCGTCCTCTGGGCGCCCGACTACGACGGTGGCCACAAGGCCTGGATCCGCTGGGACGACACCGGCGAGGACGACATCGTCCCCGGCTCCCAGGTCGAGCGCTAGCTCAAGAGCCGCACACCGGCCATTGGCCGGGACCGGAGCTGTTGTAGAGGGCGATGGCGCGGCGGTCCTGCTCGGCCTCGGGCGCCGCGGCCGGGTCGCCCATGCCGCCGACGGCCTGCCAGGTCTCGACGGAGAACTGGTACTTGCCGCGGTAGAGGCCTCCGCCGCCAATCGCCGTCGGGTCGCCGCCCGACTCGCACTGCGCGATGGCCTGGAGGTGTGCGGGAACGGCGACCGCCTCGGCAAGTCGCTTCGTCTCGGCGCGTCGACGAGCCTCCGCACGCCGCTTGGCGGCCGCATGACGCTTGCGCTCTTGTGCCTCGTGGAGCGCTATCGGATCAGGCAGGCTGGCAGTCATCAACGACGCCTCGCGGGGCTTCGCCCCAGCGACGGCCGGCACGGACAACGCGAGACAGAGAGCGGGTATGGGCATGAGCTTGCGCATTCGGAGTGGACCTCCACGCATCGGGGGCAACTGCCGCAGGGCGGCGACCCGCGCTCTTGTCCGTCGTCTCCCTTGACGCGCGCGGGGTGAGTTGAGCCGGCGTGGACGTGACTCCGTCCCCTGCTGACCGGCTCGAACCGGCAAGGGTAGGGACGAATAGAGCCCTGTCTGTGACGAGCGTCACGTTTTGACTCCGCCTGTAGGTTCCAGAGCCGAATGACGGTTCAGCTGCCAGACCAGACGACGCTCGACGTTCCCGCCGGCGCATCGGGCCTCGAAGTAGCCAAGACGATTGGTGAGGGGCTGGCGCGCGCGGCGCTCGCGATCAAGGTCAACGGCGAGCTTCAAGACCTCTCCGCGCCGGTCGAGGACGGCGCGAGCATCGAGATCGTCACCTCGAAGAGCGGGGAGGACGCGCTCTGGCTCGTCCGCCACGACGCGGCCCACGTGCTCGCGACCGCCGTCATGGAGCTCTATCCCGGCGTGAAGATCTCGATCGGCCCCCCGATCGACGACGGCTTCTACTACGACTTCGAGTTCCCCGAGGGCGTCAAGCTCTCCGACGCCGACTTCGAGCGCATCGAGCAGAAGATGCGCGAGCACATAAAGGCCGACGAGCAGTTCGAGCGCTCCGAGCTCCCGGTCGCCGAGGCGATCGAGAAGTTCCAGGCCGAGGGCCAGGACTACAAGGTCGAGCTGATCGAGGACCTGGTACGCGACCAAGGCGTGACGACTGTCTCGCTCTACCGCAACGGACCGTTCACAGACCTCTGTCGCGGCCCACACGCGCCTGGCACCGGACGCATCAAGGCCTTCAAGCTCACGAGCGTCGCCGGCGCGTACTGGCGCGGGGACGCCAACCGCCAGATGCTCACCCGCGTCTACGGCACCGCCTTCCTCTCCAAGGACGACCTCGCCCAGCACCTCGAGCGCCTCGAGCAGGCGCGCAAGCGCGACCACCGCAAGCTCGGCAAGGAGCTCGACCTGTTCATGTTCAGCGAGCTGTCACCCGGCTCGCCGTTCTGGAAGCCAAACGGCCAGGCACTCAAGAACGAGCTGACCGCGCTGTGGCGCGGCGAGAACGCCGACCGCGGCTACAGCGAGGTCCAGACACCGATCCTCTACGACGCCGACCTCTGGAAGCAGTCGGGCCACTGGCACGTCTACCGGGAGAACATGTACTTCACCGAGGTGGAGGGCCGAACGATGGGCCTGAAGCCGATGAACTGCCCGGCGCACACGCAGATCTACTCGTCCGAGCGCCGCTCCTACCGCGACCTGCCGATCCGTTACTCGGAGGCCGGTCTCGTGCACCGCCACGAGCCGAGCGGCACGCTGCACGGACTGCTGCGCGTCCGTCACATAACCCAGGACGACGCACACATCTTCTGCACCGAGGATCAGGTTCCGGAGGAGGTCCAGCGCTGCCTCGACTTCGGCTTCGCGATCTACGACGTCTTCGGCTTCGAGCCGCGCCTCGAGCTCTCCACCCGTCCCGAGAAGCGCGTCGGCAGCGAGGAGATGTGGGACCGCGCCGAGGGGGCGCTGCGCAAGGCGCTCGACGACCGCGGCATCGACTACGAGCTCAACCCCGGCGACGGCGCCTTCTACGGACCGAAGATCGACCTCCACATGACCGACTCGATCGGCCGCTCGTGGCAGCTTGGAACCGTCCAGCTCGACTACTACATGCCCGAGCAGTTCGATCTCGCCTACACGGGCGCCGACAACGCCGAGCACCGGCCGGTGATGATCCACCGTGCGCTGATGGGCAGCTTCGAGCGGTTCATCGGCATCCTGATCGAGCACTACGCCGGCGAGTTCCCGCTCTGGCTCGCGCCCGTCCAGGCGCTGATCATCCCGATCTCCGACCGTCACGTCGAGTACGCCGAGCAGGTCGCCAAAGAGCTGCGGGCGGCCGGCCTGCGCACCGACATCGACGACCGCACGGAGTCGATCGGCAAGAAGATCCGCGAGGGGGAGATGAGCAAGGCGCCCTACATGCTGATCGTGGGCGACAAGGAGCAGGAGAGCCGCGCCGTCGCGGTGCGTCGCCACGGCGAGGGCGATCTCGGCACGATGTCGGTCGACGAGTTCACCCAGCGCACCGCATCGGAGATCGCCGCGCGGAGTTAGAGGGCTTTGGGGAGCCGCGCGCTCCCGGAGGGTCAGAGCGACGAAAGGCAGCCTTGCGCGTAGGCACGTTCATCTCGGCGGTGGCATTCATGGCCTTGGGGATCATCGGGCCGGCGTCGGCAGCGATGACATGGCGACCGGAGCAGACGATCGAGCTGGTGCGGGGTATCTCCAACCCCGATGTCGCGATTGCCGACAACGGCTACGCCGCACTCCTGTACGCCACCGCGAACTATCGGAACAGGCTTGGGCTCAATCTCGTCGTTCGCCGTCCGGGCGAGCCCGAGCCGTTCATCCCCGGCGCGCGGACATCGCCCGCTGGCTCGACCGACGCTCGTGTGGCCATGAGCCCAGACGGCCATATGGCTGTAGTCGGCGTCGACTCGGGACGGCTCTTCGTGACGACGTACGGACTCTCTTCTAGCAACGGAAAGCAGGTCGAGATCGTTGCTCCTGGCGTCCCCGACGATCCCCAGATCGGCATCGACGCGACTGGCCGCTCGACGATCGTGTGGACGTCGCCCCCATCGGTGGAGGCGTACTTCCCCGACAGCGAGCGCCGGGTCTACGCGGTCACGGTGGGACCGGATGCGGTCGCTGGCGCCGTGCAGCGACTTGGCGAGGGGGGCGGCTGTAGTCCGTCGTTGGACGTCAACCTCCGCGGCGACGCGGTCGTCGGCGTTGGCTGCGGCGGGAACCCTGTCTTCGTCCGCCAAGCGGGGGGTGCGTTCGAGCCCACCGACGCGCCGTTCGAGGACCCAGGCGGCAGGATTCAGGTCGGAATCGACGGGGCGGGCACGGTTCACGCGACTCAGGCGTCGCCCGTACTGCTGCCCTCTAGTGGGAAGATCGCCCAGTACGGATTCCAGTACTCCTACGCGGTCCGTCCGCGGGGTGGGTCGTTCAGCGTGCCGCAGACGATCGGACCGGACGGCGTGAGCGGTTTCGACCTCGAGGTACAGGACAGCGGACGCGTCATAGCGGGTTGGATCGACGGCTCGCGATTCCACTACGCGTTCGGGGCGCCCGGCGTGAGCTCACTCAGTCCTGCGAAGACGATCCACGGCCACGTCGCAGCGCGAGACGTCGATGTGCGTAACGGGGGAATCGACGTCGTGGCTTCGCCTACAGGGCCGGTGCTGCTGACCTGGAGGGAGGCGGTGTCGTCGTCGCGGGAGCGCGTCGTCGCTGCGCTGCTCGGCGAGGACGGCACGGTGTCGAACTACTTCCGGGGGATCCCGGGCGACCTGGGCTCCCGGGTCGAGGCGCCTTCCTTCGCCATCAACAACAGCGGCCAGGTAGCCGGCGCCTGGGAGCAGCGCTGCTCCGTGCCGGAGGGTGGATTCGCGGTCATGGCGGTGCAGCGCGACCTCGGTGGCCGGCCTAAGGATCCGCCGTGCCAGGACCGCCGCGCCCCGAAGGTCATCGCCGTGCGCAAGCAGGCATCGCTGTCTCGGCATGCCCTACGGGTACGGGTGGCCTGCGACGAGGCGTGCGCGTTCACCGTCCGCAGCCGTGTGCTTCGTGCGGGAGCCCGTAGGCCTCTGGCTCTGGCAAAGACGAGCCGTGAGCGGCATCTCGCTGAGCGACGGGGCGGCTGGGTGAGCCTGCGTCTCTCGGGTGACGAGATGCGGCGCGTCCGAACCGCCCTTCGCGCGAGGCGCAAGGTGACCGTGAGGCTGGCCGTGTCCGTCCGCGATCGCTTCGGCAGCGGCCGGACTTCGCGGCTCAGGCTGCCAGTGCGCAAATGAGGTTCTCTGCGCGCACTTGCGCCGACGCTATACTCGCCTCCTGAATGACGGGCCAAGAATCCACGCGCACCTCCAGCCGCTGACCGCGTTCGTGCCCGTCCCCGCTACTTCCCTCTCGCCTTTGACGTCTAGCCCCGCTTCCGCGTAGTGCCGATCCCGCGCAGGTTCGATCGGCGTCCTCCGGACCGGGACGACACTCGCATCAACGAGCGCATCCGCGTTCGCGAGGTGCGGCTCGTCGGCGAGGACGGCAACCAGATCGGGGTCCTTCCGATCGAGAAGGCCCTCGAGTACGCCCGCGAGCGCGATCTCGACCTCGTCGAGGTCGCCGCCGACGCGCGCCCGCCGGTCTGCCGCGCGCTCGACTACTCGAAGTACAAGTACGAGCAGGAGCAGAAGGCCAAGGCCGCGCGCAAGCACCAGAAGCAGGTCAACGTGCGCGAGATCAAGCTGCGCCCGAAGATCGCTGACAACGACTACGAGACCAAGAAGAACCACGTCGTCCGCTTCCTCGAGGGCGACGATCGCGTCAAGGTCACGATCATGTTCCGCGGTCGCGAGCAGAGCCACCCAGAGCGCGGCGTCGCGCTGCTGATGCGCCTTGCCGAGGACGTCTCGGAGCTCGGCGTGATCGACCAGCGGCCGATCCAGGACGGCCGCAACATGACGATGCTGCTCTCGCCGGTGCCGAAGAAGGCCGCCGACGCAGATGAGGCGGCCGCCGACGTGCCTGCCGAGAACGGTGCCGGGGAGTCCGCTCCCGAGGCGCCTGCTGAGTCCAGCGAGCCGGCTGCCAAGGCCGACTCGGCCAGCTAGCTCAGCGACTTTTCGCTCACGTCTGCTTCAATACGCGCTTCGCCATGCCCAAGATGAAGAGCCATTCCGGCGCTAAGAAGCGCTTTCGCAAGACAGCCAAGGGGAAGCTCCGTGGCCGTCACGCGATGACCTCTCACATCCTCGAGAAGAAGAGCGCCGGCCGCAAGCGGCGCCTCGGCCGCCCGGTCGACCTCGCGAAGGCCGATGAGAAGCGGGTCAAGGGGATGCTGGGATGAGCCGCGTCAAGCGCTCCGTCAACGCGAAGAAGAAGCGTCGCGCGACCCTCGAGCGGACAAAGGGCTACCGCGGTCAGGCGAAGTCGAGCTACAAGCGCGCCAAGGAGGCGCTGCTCAAGGCCGATTCCTACGCGTACCGCGACCGTCGCAACAAGAAGCGTGACTTCCGTCGCCTCTGGATCCAGCGGATCAACGCTGCTGCGCGCCAAGAGGGCATGACCTACAGCACGCTGATGCACGGGCTCAAGCTCGCCGGCGTCGAGCTGGACCGCAAGGTGCTGGCCGACATCGCCGTGCGCGATCCCGAGACGTTCCGCCGATTTGCCGAGACCGCCCGGGAGGCGGCCGCTGCCTGACTCCAGGCAAACGGTCGTTCGAGTTCCCGGGGCGCCCAGAGTGGCGCCCCTTTTCGTTCCATAGGCCCTTAGCCGCTTTTCAATCCCGACAATTTCCGCGTTGTAACCGTTTTGATCACATCTCGCGACAATTCCCAGCTCAAGCAGATCCACAAGCTCCAGAGCAAGAAGGGGCGGTCCTCGTCTGGGCTGTTCGTCGCAGAGGGCGAGGATCTCGTCACGACCGCCGAGGAGTCGGGCTGGACGCCGGAGATCCACCTGCGGGCGGACGAGGACGTCGAGCCCGAGCTGCTCGACCGGGTCAGCTCGCTGGGCTCCGGCACGCGGGTGATCGGCGTCTACCGGCAGCGCTGGTCCGAGCCGCGGGGCGACATCTGCGTCTACCTCCACGGCGTGTCGGATCCCGGCAACGTCGGCACGATCATCCGCGCCGCACACGCGCTCTGCGACGGTCCCGTGATCCTCGGCGCGGGCTGCGCCGACCCGTTCGGGCCAAAGGCGGTCCGGGCCAGCATGGGATCGATCTTCGCCCGGCCGCCGGCAAAAGCGAGCCTCTCCGAGCTGGCCGGGCTCAAGCTCGGCCTTGACTCGGGGGCTGACTCGACCCTGCTCGAGGCGACCCAGGACGCCAACCCGCCGATCGTGCTCTGCGTAGGCGCCGAGCGGGAGGGCTTCCCGGACGAGGTCGTCGCCTGCCTCGACGGGATCGCACGGATCCCGCAGCGGCTCGACGGCCCCGACTCGCTGAACGTCGCGATGGCCGCTTCGATCGGGCTCTACGAGCTCGGCAATAGGATGGCCCACCATGCCTGACGCCCCGGCCCGCCTGCAGGAGATTCGCGCCGAGGCGGAGGCGGCGATCGCGGCTGCCGGATCGTCGGCGGAGCTCGAGGAGCTGCGGGTCCGCTACCTCGGCCGCAAGGCGGAGCTGCCGCTGATGCTGCGGTCGATCAAGGACCTGCCGCCGGAGCAGCGGGGACCGGTCGGCAAGGGGGGCAACGAGGTCAAGCAGGCGCTCGAGGCCCAGCTCGGACAGCGGATCGCCGCGCTCGACGCAGCCGAGCTCGACGAGCGGCTCGCGTCGGACTCGATCGACGTCACGCTGCCCGGCGACCCGCCGCAGCGGGCCGGCCACCTGCACCTGATCACCGAGACTCGGCGCGAGATCGAGGACGTCTTCATCGGGCTCGGATTCTCGGTCGCCGAGGGCCCCGAGGTCGAGTTCGACTACTACAACTTCACCGCGCTCAACCACCCGCCCGGTCACCCGGCGCGGATGCTCCAGGACACCTTCTACTTCTCCGACGATGTCCTGCTGCGCACCCACACCTCGCCGATGCAGATCCGGGCGATGGAGCTCCAAGAGCCGCCGATCTGCATCATCGTGCCGGGCAAGGTCTACCGGCGCGATCACGACGCGACGCACACGCCGATGTTCCACCAGATCGAGGGCCTCGCCGTCGACGAGGACATCACGCTCGCCGACCTCCAGGGCGTGCTGCTGGAGTTCGTCCGGGCGATCTTCGGCGCCGAGCGCGAGATCCGGCTGCGGCCTCACTACTTCCCGTTCACCGAGCCGAGCGTCGAGGTCGACGTGTCGTGCTTCAAGTGCTCCGGCAAGGGCTACCTCGCCGACGGCTCGCACTGCAACCTCTGCAAGGGCTCGGGCTGGATCGAGATCCTCGGCTCGGGGATGGTCGACCCCAACGTGCTCGGCTTCGTCAAGCAGAACGGCTACGACCCCGACAAGGTGCAGGGATTCGCGTTCGGGATGGGCATCGAGCGGATCGCGATGCTGCGGCATGGCGTCCCCGATCTGCGGCTCTTCTTCGACAACGACGTGCGCTTCCTGGAGCAGTTCGGCGCATGAGGGTGCCGCTGACATGGCTGCGGGAGTACTGCGATCCAAGTCTCGACGCTGCGGGCATCGCCGAGCGGCTCGACCTGACCGGTACCGAGCTGGAGCGGATCGAACAGGTCGGAGTCGGCGCGGTTGACGGCTTCGTCGTCGGCAAAGTGCTGTCCGCGGACCAGCACCCGGATGCCGACCGCCTCAAGGTCTGCTCGGTCGACGTCGGCGCGGGCGAGCCGAGCACGATCGTCTGCGGCGCGACCAACGTAGCGGCCGGTCAGACGGTGCCGGTCGCGCTGCCGGGCGCGGTGATGCCCGACGGGACGAAGCTCGGCAAGGCCAAGCTGAGGGGCGTCGAGTCGAGCGGGATGATCCTCGCCGAGGACGAGCTCGGCATCGGGGACCTGCACGCGGGGATCGTCGTCCTGGACGACGGACTGGCAGCCGGCCTGCCGCTGATAGAGGCGCTGCCGATCGCCGACGAGGTGCTCGAGCTCGAGATCACCCCGAACCGGCCCGACTGCCTTTCGGTCTACGGGATCGCGCGCGAGGTGCACGCGGCGACGGGCGCGCCGCTCGCGGACGACCCGTCGGACGCCGACGCCGAGCCGAGTGGGGGAGACACAGCCGAGGACCACGCGTCCGTCGAGATCGCCGACCCCGACGTCTGCCTGCGGTTCACCGCCCGCGTCTTCGAGGACGTGAAGATCGGTCCATCGCCGCTGTGGCTCAAGCAGCGGCTGATCGCCGCCGGGCAGCGGCCGATCTCCAACGTCGTCGACATCACCAACTACGTGATGCTTGCGATCGGTCAGCCGATGCACGCCTTCGACCTCGACAAGGTGCGGGGATCGAAGATCGTCGTGCGCACGGCCGAGGACGGCGAGCAGATGACCACGCTCGACGACGAGCAGCGGACCTTCGACTCCTCGATGGCGCTCGTCTGCGACGCCGAGGGCCCGTCGGGCATCGCCGGCATCATGGGCGGTCAGATCTCCGAGGTGTCCGACGCGACGACGCGAGTCCTGATGGAGGCCGCGACCTGGGTCGGACCGAACCTGCTTAAGACCTCGAAGACGCTCGGCCTGCGCTCCGAGGCGTCGACGCGGTTCGAGAAGCAGCTCCATCCCGAGCAGGCGATGGCAGCGCAGCGGCTGGCGTCACGGCTGATGGTCGAGCTGTGTGGCGCGCGGCTCGTGCCGGGGACGATCGACGCCTACCCGCAGCCGGCCGAGCCGCGGATGATCGAGCTGGGCCTCGACCGGCTCGAGCGGATGCTCGGCACGCGGGTCCCCGACGCCGAGGTCGACAGCATCCTCACGAGCCTCGGCTTCGAGACCGCCGCGAGCGACGGTTCGCTGACCGTGACCGTTCCGCCGTGGCGCGACGCCGACGTCCAGCGGCCCGCGGACCTCGTCGAGGAGATCGCCCGCATCTATGGCCTCGACAAGCTGCCGACCACGCTGCCTGCGCGGCAGGGCGCGATCGGACGGCTCACGCATGCCCAAGGACTGCGGCGGCGGCTCGAGGACGCGCTGCGCGACCGGGGCCTCGACGAGATCGTCGGCTGGAGCTTCACCTCGCCCGAGGCGCTCGATCATCTGCGGATCGGGGACCTCGCGACGCTCGCGATCTCCAACCCGCTCAGCGAGGATCACTCGGTCATGCGGCCGTTGCTGCTCTCTGCACTGCTCGACGCGGCGCGGCACAACGTCTCCCACGGCGCGAACGGCGTCGCGCTGTTCGAGTCCGCCCACGTCTATCGGCCCGACGGCGGCCTCGGCGCTCCCGACGGGAGCCCGGGCGGCGCAACCCCGGCCGCCGAGCGCCACCACATCGCCGGGCTGCTCACCCAATCGGCGCCCGCGACCTGGCGGAGCCCGGCGGGCAAGGCCGACTTCTACGCTGGCAAGGGCCTCGTCGAGGCACTGATGTCGGCGGCGGGGCTGCAGCCATACGTCGAGCCGGCGTCGCTGCCCTTCCTGCATCCCGGCCGGACCGCCACGGTCACGGCGGTTGCCGCCGACGTTCTGACCAACGGAAACGAGCCCGGCCTCTACGAGATCGGCTGGATCGGCGAGCTGCACCCGCTAGTCGCGCGCGAGTGGGACCTCGAGAGCGCCGTTGCGTTCGAGCTCGATCTCGACACGATCGCCGAGCTGACCGACGGCGCGCTCCCGACGTACGCAGACGTCCCGACCTTCCCTGCCGTCCTCCAGGACATCGCCGTCGTCGCCGCGACCGGCGTAACCGCCGCCAACGTGCTCGAGGCGGTCCGCAAGGGCGGCGGCGAGCTACTGGCCTCCGCCGAGGTCTCAGACGTCTACGAGGGCGAGCAGTTGGGTGAGGGCAACCGGTCGCTGACCGTGCGGCTCGAGTTCCGCGCCCCCGACCGGACGCTGACGGACGACGAGGTGACCGAGCGCCGGCAGGCGATCGAGGCCGCGCTCGACGAGATCGGAGGGCGGCTCCGTGGCTGATGGGCATCGGGTAGCGGTCGTCGGCGCCGCCGGCTTCGGCGGGGCGGTCGCCGCGGCGATCCTGCACAGGCATCCGACGCTCGAGCTGACCGCGCTGACCGCGCGCAGCGACGCCGGCAAGACGCTGCGGGACGTCTACCCGCGCCACCGGGTCGACCTGACGATGGACGAGTTCGACGCCGACCGGATCGCCGAGCAGGCCGACTCGGTCGTGCTCGGCTACCCGCACAAGGCCGCCGCGCCAGTCGTCGTCGCGCTGCGCGAGCGGGGGCTGAAGGTCGTCGACCTGTCGGCGGACTTCCGGCTGTCCCGGGACCTCTACGAGCGGGACTACCAGCCGCACGAGGCGCCCGAGCTGCTCGGCGAGGCCGTCTACGGGCTGACCGAGTGGCACCGTGACGAGATCGCCGGCGCCGATCTCGTCGGCGCGCCGGGCTGCTACCCGACCGCGTCGCTGCTCGCGCTCTATCCGTTGCGTGAGATCGCCAAGGACGCGATCGTCGACGCCAAGTCGGGCGTCTCCGGCGCAGGCCGCGATTCGAACGCCGGCACCCACTTCGTGTCAGTCGACGAGAACGTCACGCCCTACAAGGTCGAGGGCCACCGCCACCGGGCCGAGCTCGACCAGGAGCTGCCCGGCTTCCCGATCACCTTCACGCCCCACCTGCTGCCGCTCGACCAGGGGTTGATGGCGAGCTGTTATGTGACGCCTGCACGGGATGTGACCGCCGACGAGGTCAGGGACCTGTTCTGCGACGCCTACGCGGACGAGCCGTTCGTCGAGCTGTCCGACGCGCCGCCCGGCGTGCGCGACGTGCGCGAGACCAACCTCTGCCGGATCCACGCGACCGTCGAGCCGGCGACCGGACGGGTGCTCGTCTTCTCCGCGATCGACAACCTCTGGAAGGGAGCCGCCGGCCAGGCGGTGCAGGACCTCAACCTGATGCTCGGCCTGCCCGAGACCGAGGGCCTGCTGCCGTGAGCGAGGAAGGCTTCTTCAGGTCGCGCTGGGTCGACCGGCCGGCGCACGTGACCGAGCTCGACCCGACCGCTCTGCCGCAGGGCTTCCGGGCGGCGGGCGTGCACGCGGGGATCAAGCCGGAGGGGCTGGACGTCGGCCTGCTCGTCTCGGACGGCGAGGACACCGTCTCCGCGGTCCGCTTCTGCGACAACGCGCTCGTCGGCGCGCCGATCGCCGTCACGAGCGAGGCACGGACGGATGCGCTGCGTGCCGTGCTCGCCAACTCGGGTAACTCCAACGTCGCCGACGGCGCGCGGGGGCTCGAGACGGCGCGTGCCTCGCAGGCGGCCGCCGCCGAGGCGCTTGGCATCGACCCCGAGCTCGTCGCCCTCGCGTCGACCGGCGTCATCGGCCGCGAGCTGCCCCGCGACGCGCTGACCGCCGGCGCCCAGGCGTGCGCCGCCGCGCTCGGCCCTGACGCCGACGACTTCACCCGTTCGATCCTCACCACCGATAAGGGGCCGAAGCGGGCCTGCCTCGAGGTCGCGCTGCCGTCCGGCGCGACCGTGCGGCTCGCCGGCCAGTGCAAGGGCGCCGGGATGATCTCGCCGCGCTTCGCGACGATGTTCTGCTTCGTCGAGACGGATGGGCAGCTGGAGCACTCGACGCTCGACCTGCTGACAGGCGTGTGCGTCAAGCGGTCGTTCGATCGCGTCTCGGTCGACGGCCAGCTCTCGACCTCCGACACCGTGATCGCCTTCGCCAACGGCGCGTCGGGCGTGAAGATCGAGCCCGAGACCGCGGACGAGCTCGCGCTCGGCGAGGCGTTCGACGCGCTGATGCGCCAGCTCGCGCTCGAGATGGTCGCCGACGGTGAGGGCGCCAGCCGGGTTGCCCGGGTCACCGTCGAGGGCGATGCGACGGCGGTCGACAAGGTCGCGCGCGCCGTCGCCGACTCGCCGCTCGTGAAGTCGGCTCTGCTCGGGGCCGACCCCAACTTCGGTCGCATCCTGCAGTCCGCCGGTCAGGCGCTCGGCAGCGGGACGCCGTTCGTCGTCGACCTCGAGATCGAGGGGATGCAGGTCGTCTCGGCCGGTGCGGTGATCGATCTCGACGGCGACGCTTGGAGGACGCTGGAGCGCTCGGTCGAAGGGAGCGAGGTGGAGTTCCGTCTGACGCTGCCCGGCGAGGGCGGCGAGGCGGAGGTCTTCTTCAGCGACCTGACCCACGAGTACGTGACGATCAACTCGGAGTACTCCACCTGATGCCCTTGCGCGACGCAGCGACACTTCTCGAGGCTCTGCCTTACATCCGCGAGTTCCACGGCAAGACCGTGGTGATCAAGTACGGCGGCGCCGCGATGACCGATCCCGAGCTGCGCGAGGAGTTCGCGCGCGACGTCGTGCTGCTCAAGTACGTCGGCATGAACCCGGTCGTCGTCCACGGCGGCGGCCCGGACATCACCGACTACATGGAGCGGCTCGGCATGGAGGTCAAGTTCGTCGACGGCCTGCGCGTCTCCGACGAGGCGACGGTCGAGGTCGCGAAGATGGTCCTCGTCGGCAAGCAGAACAAGGACATCGTGCTGCGGATCAACCGCCACGGACAGCCGGCCGTGGGCCTCTGCGGCGACGACGGCAACCTGTTCACGGTTCGCAAGGCGCTTGCCGCGGGCGAGATCGACATCGGCTACGTCGGCGAGATCGACCACGTCGACGTCGGCGTCCTGCGCCACGTCGCCGAGGACTACATCCCGGTCATCGCGTCGGTCGGCGCCGACGCCGCCGGCATGTCCTACAACGTCAACGCCGACACGGCGGCCGCGGCCGTCGCCTCCGCGCTGCGTGCCACGAAGGTCATCTTCCTGACCGACGTCGAGGGCTGGCTCGCCGACCCGAAGGACGACAGCTCGCTGATCACGCAGTGCGTCGTGAGCGAGGTCAAGGAGCGGCTCGCCGACATCCAGGGCGGCATGCGACCGAAGCTCGAGGCGTGCGTCAGCGCGCTCGAGGGCGGCGTGCCGAACGCCCACATCATCGACGGCCGTCAGCCGCACTCGCTCCTGCTCGAGCTGTTCACCGACCGGGGCATCGGCACCAAGCTGTTCCGGTGAGGCCGCGATGAGCCTCGCCGACCTCAAGCGCATCGAGGACCAGGCCGTGATGGGCACCTACGCCCGCGGGCCGGTCGAGTTCGTGCGCGGCGAAGGGACCCGGCTCTGGGATGACGAGGGCAACGAGTACCTCGACTTCCTGTCCGGCATCTCGGTCGTCCAGATCGGCCACTGCCACCCGCAGCTCGTCGCGGCGATCACCGAGCAGGCCGGGAGGCTGATGCACGTCGGCAACCTCTTCTACACGGCGCCCGGCATCGAGCTCGCCAAGCGGCTGTCCGAGGGCTCGCTCGGCGGGAAGACGTTCCTCTGCAACTCGGGCACCGAGGCAGTCGAGTGCGCGATCAAGCTGGCGCGCCGGCGCAAGAGCGGGGGAGGCTTCGTCGTCCTCGAGCACGGCTTCCACGGCCGGACGATGGGCGCGCTCTCCGCGACGCCACAGGAGGCCAAACAGGCGCCATTCGCGCCGCTCGTCCCGGGCTTCCGCGCGGTGCCGCGCACCGATCCGGCGGCGCTCGCCGACGCCGTCACCGACGACACCGCGGCCGTGATCCTCGAGCCGATCCAGGGCGAGAGCGGCATCCACCCGATCGCCGAGGACGTCCTCGTCGCTGCGCGGGAGGCGTGCGACAGGCACGGAGCGCTGCTGATCTTCGACGAGATCCAGTGCGGCATGGGCAGGACGGGTGACATGTGGGCCTGGCAGGACACAGGTATCCACCCGGATGTCATGACCGTCGCGAAGGGACTGGGCGGAGGCTTGCCGATCGGCGCGTGCGTCACCTCTCCCGAGCACGCCGACGTCTTACAGAAGGGCGATCACGGTTCGACCTTCGCCGGGGGACCGGTGGTCGCGGCGGCGGCCCACGCGGTACTCGATGTTGTAGACAATTCAGTTTTTCTCCACGCAGTGAAGCTAAAGGGAGAGCGGCTTGCCGCTGGGCTGACGGCGCTGGGACTCGACGTTCGGGGGCGCGGCCTGATGCTGGGTTTTCAGCTCGATCGGGCTCCGGAGGCTGCTCAGAAGCTGCTTCTAGAAGGGCGCCTTGTCGTGAACGCCACGGGTCCCGACACGCTGAGGCTGCTCCCGCCGCTCACTGTGTCGGAAGCCGAGATCGACGACGCGGTTGCTCGAATCGGCCGCATACTGGCCTGACAGCCAGTCTCTCGACTAGCTAACCGAGCCACTTAGGCATTAGGGTCACCCCGTTCGGCCGGGGGACTCGATGGCACAGCGAGGTTCATGGTGAAAAGCGAGGGGAGCGGAGGGCGCCAAGAGCTGTCCGATCCCGACCTGCTCGCATCCATCGACGGCGACCCCGACGCATTCGGCGTTTTCTATGAGCGTCACGTCAAGGCGGTGCTGGGGATGGTCTGGCGTGCGGTGCGCAACGACAACGTGGCCCTCGAGGTGACCACCGAGGTATTCGCCAAGGCGCTCAAGCTCAGCAGTCGGCCCCGTGCCAGAAAGCACGCCAGCCGCAAGTGGCTGATCGGCATCGCGATCGAGACGCTCGCAATCAGCTACCGCACCCACCGCGTGGAGGACCGCGTTCGCCGCAAGCTCGGAGTGCCCGTCGGCCGCTACAGCGAGGAGGACTGGGCGGGGGTCGAGGAGCGAATACGCAACGCGACCAGCGGACCGCTCTACGACGCGGCGAACTTCGGCGGTGGCGCATCCGTGGCCAGTGCGCTCCGTCGCCGCGTGTTCGGGAACGCCCGATGAACCTCTCCTCCAAGGCGCGGCGGACGCTCGGCCGCTGGGGCTTCCGAGTCCCACGCCGCCGCCCTCGCAGTGAAGCCGACGCGGATGGCATGAGCTATCGCGACATCGTCTGGGAGAACGCGATGGAGGCCTACCACAGCTCTCCCGACCCGCAGATCGAGGTCACTCCTTACATCGCCGCCCGCCTCGATGCTGCCAAGCACGAGCTCCTGCTCAAGGCCAACCGAATGAAGCGCGAGCGCGACCGGCGGATGGCGGAGAGGCGCAGGCGGATGGTCATCGTCGGCGCAACGACGCTGTCGGTGCTCGTATCGGCGGGAGCGACAAGCGCGGTGATCGGCGTAACTACCGGTGTCCCTGCGATTGACGAGATCCTAGGCGTACATCAGGCCCAAGATCCGACGAGAGGCGGTTCCATTGCCGAGGGATCGTCCGTTGACCCCGAGGCCGGCTCCATATATCCCGGCGCACCCGTAGTTGACGTGGAGATTCCATCGGAGGACGCCGCGGGAAAGCCTCTCACTGGTGTCGGGTTCACCAGTCTTAGCCGAAGGCTCTGCTACGCCCTACCGAGTCCACCTGAGTCGAAAATTCGTGGCCATGCGGGCACATTGACGTGCCAGCCCTCCGGCTTTGTGGCTGCTGGATTGGCAAAGAACCACTTGGTTCTTCTCGGAGTGACCTCTGGCACACATTTCATTCTCAGCGGCATCGCGGGGGAGGATGTCGAGTCGATAGAGATGCGAGGCCCCGACGGCCCGCTTCGAGTGAACGTCTCTCAGGCATGGGATCCAGGCCTTCCCGATCTAGGCCAAGTTCGTGTATTTGTGGGCGTCGTCATCGCCGATCAGGCCGGGCTCGAGAATGACGAGGCTGCGACTAATCGGTCTCTGGATCTACGTGCCTACCAACTGAAAGCCCACTTGGCTGATGGCCGAGTCATGACGGTGCCGGCCGAGCCCTTGACGCCACCGGTCTGACCGCTTTAGTGTCGTCCCCCCAAGTGGGGCCTCGACTGAGGTCGCAAGTGAGGGAGAGGTTGAACATCGAAGCGATGCTTGCCGCGCGTTGTCGGCTATTAGCTGCCTTGATCGCTGCTGGGATATGCCTGGCGATGCCCGCCGGCGCGAGCGCTTCGCTCGAGGGGTACTACAACTGCCTCCTCAAGCCCAGCGGCCAATGGTGTGATGGCCAGGGAAATGGAACGTACGACGGGCTACACAGCTGGGATTTCAATGAGGGCTGGTACCCCGGGACCTGGGACAACTCCGTCACTGCCTGCCAGCGCCTCTACAAACCCTCTGACGGAAGCGTGCTGGCCGGCGCGACGTGCAACCCTAACTATGCGTCCAACGTCTACGGGACGGTCACGTGCGTTTGCTATCGCGCCGAGGTCAGACAGATCAGCGGCGGTCCACATTCGATCAACGGCCATGCCGTCGCGAACTGAGGTTGGCCCGCTCTCGACACGAGAGTTCGGATCAGCTACTGTGCCTTCTGGCAATGGAGGGTTTGGGTCGCATAGTCATCGCGGCGGTCGAGGGCACGATCCTCGGGCGCGGCCGAAGTCTGTGCGGTAGCCCGCCTCCTACATATCTTTCGGCCCACCCAGGCATAGGGCCGAGCAAGACCACCGGCTACGGCGTGGCCGCTACTCATGGACCTAACCTCCCCGTGAGCCAAGCACCAGCTACGCCGTAGAGCGCTCACGCGCGGTCGGCGGCGCCATGCCCATCCCTCCGGGCGGCGTCGCCGGCTCTGGTGGACCTTCGAGCGTCAGGCAGCGACGAGTACGGGACTGAGCGTCGCGGCCGGCACGTGAGCATCGGGCAAGGAGAGCCTCAGCTCGCCCTCTCGCTCGAGCGTCCAGCGGACGTTCAGCAGCGTCAAGCCGATCACTGCCCCATCCTCGTCGTAGTGGACGGCATGTCCGTCGGGCGTCTCGACGCCGCTCGCCTGCGCACGAGGTGCGCCAACGTTGAGATACAGCACGTCACCGCGCTCGTCGTAGTGGTGATGGTCGAACTCGATGCCGCCAATCGTGACGCCCATTGGCGTCGGAGTCTAAGCGGACTCGCCCAGCAGCGGACTAGCAGGCGGCTCGTAAAGCCAAGAACGCGCCAGTTCAGCAACGGCCCGACGAAATTCCTTGTCACAACATCGGTCGAAGTGAAAAGACAAGGGGTAGTGGGAACGGTCCAGGAGCGCTTCGGCGAGAACTTGCGGAGCGCGCGGATGGGGAGCGCGATCTCGATGGCGGAGCTGGGCAGGCTGTCCGGCCTGAGCCACTCCGAGGTCAGCCGGCTCGAGGCCGGCATCCGCGAACCGCGTCTGGCGACCGTGCTGAAGCTGGCTCGCGCGCTGGACACCGAGGTCACCGACCTCATCCGTGGCCTGCACTGACTGGTAGGTTGCCCGGCCGATGGCCAACGACGCGGCACCCATCCAGATGGGCGGATACGAGGCGGGCCCAGGCGACGTAGGGCGCGTTCTGTTGCTCTACTCGGGCGGTCTCGACACGTCCGTGATGTGCAAGTGGATCCAGGACCACTATGGGGCCGAGGTCGTCGCGCTCACGCTCAACATCGGCCAGCCCGGCGAGGACTACGACATGGTCCGTGCCAAGGCGCTCGACCTGGGCGCGCTGGCCTGCGAGATCATCGACGCCCGCGAGGAGTTCGCGCGCGACTACGTGCTCCCGGCGATCAAGGCCAACGCCCTCTACGGAGGCGGCTATCCGCTCTTCACCGCGCTCGGTCGGCCGCTGATCGCGAAGATCGCCGTCGAGAAGGCCCGGGAGCACGGCTGTGACGCGATCGCGCACGGCTGCACGGGCAAGGGCAACGACCAGGTCCGCTTCGACTCGGCCGTCCTCGCCTACGCACCGGACATGAAGATCGTCGCGCCGGTCCGCCACTGGCAGATGGGCCGCGAGGAGGAGATCGCCTACGCCCGCGAGCACGGCATCCCGGTCAAGGGCGGCACCGAGGCGCCGCCGTACTCGATCGACGACAACATCTGGGGCCGCTCCTCGGAGGGCGGCCCGATCGAGGACCTCGAGGAGCCGCCGCGCGACGACGTCTACGAGCTCGTCGCCGACCCACGCAACGCCCCCGACGAGCCGCAGGACCTCGTCGTCGGCTTCGAGCAGGGCTGCCCCGTCTCGCTCGACGGCGAGCGGCTCGGCCTCGTCGAGCTGATCGACCGCTGCGCCGAGATCGCGAGCCGCCACGGCGTCGGGACCGTCGACCACATCGAGGACCGGATCGTCGGCCTCAAGGTGCGCGACCTCTACGAGGTGCCGGCCGCCGAGGTGCTGCTCACCGCCCACCGCGATCTCGAGAAGCTCGTCGGCACGATCCACCAGAACCGCTTCAAGACCTCGCTCGACGAGCAGTGGGCGTTCCTCGTCTACGCGGGGCTCTGGTACGAGCCGCTGCTCGAGAACCTCAACGCCTACATGGACAGCGTCAACGAGCGGGTGACCGGCGACATCACCGTCCGATTGTTCAAGGGCCGCGCCCAGGTCGTCGCGCGCAGCTCGCCCAACGCGCTCTACGACGAGGCGCTCGCCGGCTTCGGCGAGTCCGGCGGGCTCTTCTCCCAGCACGCGAGCCCCGGCTTCATCGAGCTGTGGACGCTCCAGTCGCGGATGGCTTACAGGTTGCGCCAGGAGGGTAAGCAGGAGGGGTGAGCTCCAAGGGCTACTCGATCATCGGCTGGCTCGCCTGGAAGATCGTCTCGCGGGCGGCCAAGCGCGATCTGGCTGCGAACCGCTCAAAGATCGTCTCCGCGGCGGTCGTAGTCGGAGTCGTGCTCGCGGGCATCGCGCTCGCCGGCGGCGACGACGACTCTCAGTAGCGGCGCCCCGGGCAACTTCCCGCAGATAGCGGGGCCGCTTCCGGAATCCCGGCCGACACGTCGGACTGCGGCCGTATATTCGCCATCCCGTGACCTGTGCGCACCTCCATGTCCACTCGGAGTACTCGCTGCTCGATGGCGCCTGCAAGATCGAGAAGCTCGCCGAGCGCGCGGCCTCCTACGGCCAGCCTGCGCTGGGGCTGACCGACCACGGCGTGATGAACGGTGCCGTCGAGCACTACAAGGCCTGCAAGAAGCACGGGATCAAGCCGATCGTCGGGCTCGAGGCCTACTACGTCGACGACCGCAAGACCGAGGCGGTCCGCTACGAGCGCAACCACCTGACGCTCCTCGCGGCCGACGACGAGGGCTTCCGCAACCTCGTCAAGCTCACCTCGGCCGGCTTCCTCGAGGGTTACAAGCGCGGCAAGGCGAACGTCGACATGGAGCTGCTGTCGAGCTACTCGAAGGGCGTGATCGCGCTCACGGGCTGCCTGCAGTCGCGCTTCTGCCAGCGGCTGATCGCCGACAACCCACACGAGGCGCGCGCCCACGCCGACGAGCTGATGCAGGTCTTCGGCTCCGACAACGTCTACTTCGAGGTCCAGAAGAACGGGCTGACCGTCCAGGACAAGGCCAACGAGGGGATCGTCCAGATCGCCCGCGAGGTCGGCCGTCCGCTCGTCGCCACCGGCGACGTCCACTACCTCGGCCGCGAGGACTACGAGAACCACTCCGCGCTGCTCTGCGTCCAGACCAAGAGCACGCTCGCCGAGCCGAAGCTGACCTTCGACACGAACGAGTTCTACCTCAAGGACTCGGGCGAGATGATCGACCAGTTCTCGGTCTGGCCCGAGGCGGTGCCTACCACGCTGGAGATCGCCGAGCGCTGCTCGATCGACATCGAGCTCGGCAAGATGCTGATCCCGCGTTACCCGACTCCGACGGGCGAGGCCGAGGGCGAGTACCTGCGGCGGCTGGCGATGGAGGGGCTGCGTGAGCGCTACGGCGACCCGCTTCCGGGCGAGGCCGTCGAGCGACTGGAGATGGAGCTCGAGGTGATCGGTCGGATGGGCTTCGACGCCTACTTCCTGATCGTCTGGGACTTCGTCAAGTACGCCAAGGACAGCGGCATCGCGGTCGGCCCGGGTCGTGGCTCGGCCGCCGGCTCGATCGTCTCCTACTGCCTGAACATCACCGAGGTCGATCCGCTCGCCTACGGACTGCTGTTCGAGCGCTTCCTCAACCCCGAGCGCGTGTCGATGCCGGACATCGACATCGACTTCTCGGTCAAGGGCCGCGAGCGCGTCATGCGTTACGTCGGCGAGAAGTACGGCCGCGAGTCCGTCGCGCAGATCGTCACCTTCGGCAAGATGCTGCCGCGCAACGCGACCCGCGACGCTGCGCGCGTCCTCGGCCTCGACTACGGCACCGGCGACCGGCTGGCCAAGCTGATCCCCGAGCCCGTCATGGGCCGTTCGAAGAGCTTCGACGAGTACCTCAAGGAGGAGCCCGAGCTCAAGCGCGCCTACGACCAGGAGCCCGACGCCCGCCGCGTGATCGACACCGCCAAGGGCCTCGAGGGAATCGTCCGCAACGCCGGCATCCACGCCGCCGCGGTCGTGATCGCCGACCGCCCGCTGACCGACATCGTGCCGCTGCAGCTGATGGAGGACCGCGGCGCCTCGGTCGACGGCGAGCGCGCCTACCGGACCGTCACCCAGTACTCGATGAAGCCGATCGAGGAGATCGGCCTGCTGAAGATGGACTTCCTCGGCCTGCGCAACCTCGACGTGATCGAGGACTGCATGACGATCATCGAGGAGTCCGGGCGCCCGAAGCCCGACATGGCGACGCTGCCGCTCGACGACCCGAAGACCTACGAGATGATGGCCCGCGGCGACTCCGTCGGCGTGTTCCAGTTCGAGTCCGAGGGCATGCGCGACGCCTTGCGCAAGGTCCGCCCGACCGAGTTCGAGGATCTCGTAGCGCTCGTCGCGCTCTACCGCCCGGGCGCGATGCGTCACATCGACACCTACGCGCGCAACAAGCGGATGCCGGACGAGATCTCCTACCTCGACGAGCGCCTCCGCCCGATCACCGAGGCGACCTACTCGGTGATCCTCTACCAGGAGCAGTCGATGCAGATCGCCAAGTCGGTCGCCGGCTTCTCCGGCGCCGAGGCCGACGACCTGCGCAAGGCGATCGGCAAGAAGAACCGCGAGGCGATGGCGGCGCTCAAGGAGCGCTTCTTCGAGGGAGCCCGTGCCTCGGGGACCCAGGACAACGTCATCCGCGCGCTGTGGGAGACCAACGAGGCCGCGGCCGACTACTCCTTCAACCGCAGCCACGCCGCCTGCTACGCGCTGATCTCCTACCGCACCGCCTGGCTGCGCGCGAACTACCCGGCCGAGTACATGGCCGCGCTGATCTCCTCGGTCATGTCGACGAAGGACAAGGTCCCGTTCTTCGTCGCCTGCTGCGAGGACATGGGCATCGAGGTGCTCCCTCCCGACGTCAACAAGTCAGGCCACAACTTCGAGGTCCACGAGCGCTGCATCCGCTTCGGGCTCGACGCTGTCAAGAACGTCGGCGCGGCGGCGGTCGACGCGATCATCGCCGCGCGCGAGGAGGAGGGGGGACCGTTCGCATCGATCTGGGACTTCTGCTGTCGCGTCGACTGCCGCGCGGTCAACAAGAAGGCGATCGAGGCGCTGATCAAGTGCGGCGCGTTCGACTCGACCGGCGCGACGCGCGCGGGGATGCTCGCTGTGCTCGAACAGGCGCAGGGGGCCGGCCAGAAGTCCCAACAAGACGCGTCGCTTGGCCAGGGATCGATCTTCGACCTCGAGGAGCCGGCACCCGGCGGGGGCCCGAACCGCCAGCCCGACCCGCCGGTTCCCGCGCTGCCCGACGAGCGGCGCGACCTCAACGCCTGGGAGAAGGAGACGCTCGGGCTCTTCCTCTCGAGCCACCCGCTCAAGGAGGTCCGCCACGCGCTGCGGCGCAAGGTCGACTGCTCGATCGCCGACCTCGCCGACCGCAAGGACCAGGAGTGGGTGACCGTCGGCGGGATCGTCACCGAGTGCAAGAAGATCCGCACCCGCAAGGGCGACCCGATGCTCTTCGCGACGCTCGACGACCTCGAGGGCCAGGTCGAGATGCTCGTCTTCGCCAAGGTCTACGGCGAGAACGCCGACAAGGTCGACGTCGACCGCGTGATCACCGTGCGCGGGCGGGTCGACAAGAAGGAGGCCGGCGAGGTCAAGCTCGTCGTGCAGGATGTCAACCTGTTCGAGCCGACGATCGAGGAGGTCGAGATCGCGACCGCGGAGGCTGCCGCCGAGCCGGAGGTCGTGCGCGTCAAGCGGGTGACGCTTCGGGTCGGTGACCAGGTCTCTGAGGTGCTGCTCGACGAGATCAAGCAGCTTGTCGAGGGCTTCCCGGGCGATCACGAGCTGCTGCTCCAGGTCGGCAAGCGCAACCTCCGCCTCGGCGAGGGCTACAAGATCTCCGCCGACGACACGCGCTGTCGTGCCGAGTTGCAGGCGCTTCAGGGCGTCTCTGTATTGGCTGCCGCCTGATTTTCGCAATAACCGCCGAAACGTGAGAGTGTAAGTCGGCGCCGTGCTGGTCCGCGGCGGTAATGACTCCACCCTTTGAAGGAGGGAAAGTGAATAAACTCACTCGGCTGCGTCCGAGCCGCTCGATGGTGGTTGCGTTTGCAGCTTTGTTCGTGGCTATGACCGGCACTGCGGTTGCTGGCAAGGTGCTCGATGGCGGTGACATCAGGAACAACTCACTCACCGGCAAGGACATCAGGGACCATTCGCTGGTGAAGAAGGACTTCAAGAGCGGTCAGATCCCGGCCGGTGCACGAGGGCCTCAGGGAGCGCCCGGGCCGCAAGGGCCTCAGGGAATCGCCGGAGCGGCGGGCCGTGCTGGAAATGACGGCTTCGGTGAGTTGTCATATGCCTACAACGAGATCACGATTCCCGCTGGGGCGACGGATGCCGTCGCGGCAGTGTGCCCATCAGGAACGCTTCCGACGGGCGGTGACGCGGGCGCCTTCGGCGAGGAGGACTTTGTCCCCTACGGGGACGTCATCAGCTTCGACGGCTACTACTGGTTCGACGAGCTACCGGACGCGTGGGCGGCCTTCGCCACGAACAACACCGGCGTGGAGGTCACGGTCTTCGTCGACGCCATCTGTGCGAACGCCGACACGGTCACCTTTGGGGACGACTTCAAGCGCAAGCAGCCGCGCGGCAAGTTCGGACTCGTACCCAAGCGTGACTAGGACCCGTTGACCAGAGCGCTCGTACTAGCGCTGGCACTCGCCGCCGTCGTGCTCGTCGAGCCGGCGGCGGCCACGCCGCGCGCCAGGACAGAAGCGCGCGATGTCGCCCAGGCGGCAGGAGATGCGCTGCAGCAGGTCGGCAGTCGCCGCAGCCTCGGCGTCCGCTTCGTCCGTTGGCGCCAAGTCATGGACGGATTGCCCGTGCTCGGGTCCGATGCCGTGCTCACCGATGGACCGGGACGGCAAGGGGATCTCCTAGTCGCTGGCCGGCAGGTCGCCGCCCGTGCTCCGGCGCCCGCCACGTTGGGGAGAGCACACGCTGTAGGGATCGCCATGCGGAGCGTCGCCTCGAGCGACCTGCGTGCCGGTCCGCGGGCATCGCTCGCCGTCCTGCCGCGTAAGGACGGCGCTCGGGTGGTGTGGCGGGTGACTCTGCCCTCGCGCGTTCCGCTGGCCACTTACGAGGTGCTCGTGGACGCACGAGACGGGCAAGTCCTTCGAGTCCGCGACGTGCTGCGTCGTGCGTTCGTCGCATCCGCCGATGCAACGGTCTTCGACACCAATCCCGTGGTCGCACACGGCTCGAGGACAGGTCTCGCCGACAACGGCGACGGTGACAGTGCCGCGTTGACGGCGCTGCTCGAGTCCGTGACGCTCCACCGCTTGGACGATGGCCTCCTGGGCTGCCTGTCCGGGCGCTGGGTGCACGCGACGCTGCCCTCGGGTGAGGTGTGCGATCCGCTGCGCGACTTCACTGACCTCATGCGCTCGGACGACGCATTCGAGGCGGTCATGGCCTACTTCCACGCCGACCGCGCGCAGTCGTACGTTCAGTCGCTCGGCTTCACCGACGTGTTGAACCGACAGCTCGAGGTCCACGCCGACGAGGTCTTCGACGACGGGGAGGAGGACAACTCCTTCTACGACCCCTCGACCGGTGACATCTCGCTGGGAACGGGCAATGTCGACGATGGAGAGGACGGGGAGGTGATCGTCCACGAGTACGGTCACGCCATCCAAGACGATCAGGTCCCCGGCTTCGGCCTGAGCGAGCAGGGCGCGGCGATGGGCGAGGGGTTCGGCGACTATCTGGCTGCCGCGATCTCCGAGCGGTTCGTGTCACCTGCACGCCCAGAGCTCGATCCTTGCATCGCCGAGTGGGACGAGGTCGGGTTCGAGGACGCATTCGGCATCGAGCCGGCCGGTGTACCGTGCCTACGAAGGACCGACCGCGACCTGACCGCCAGCGAGGTGGGCTCGGACAGCGACTGCGAGGGCGAGCCACATTGCGCGGGAGAGGCCTGGTCCGCGGCGCTGTGGGACATTCGCGCTCAGATCGGAGCCACCGCAGCGGATCGGCTGGTCATCCAATCGCACTTCAGCCTCACGCCAAGCTCGGGTTTCCACGAGGGCTCCCTCGCGCTGCTCGCGGCGGACAACGCGCTCTACGGCGGAACGCATACGGGGTTCATCCGCGACCTGTTGCTCGCGCGCGAGCTGTTCGACGCCGAGCGCCTCGACGACACGATCCCGACAGCGCGCCCGCTCACGACGCCGTTTCGCGTGACGGGCCGGCTCGACGCGGCGGGTGACTCTCACGACGTCTTCGCCGTTCCTATGACCGCGGGCCGGCCGGTTCTGGTGAAGCTGACCGGGACCCCTGTCCCGGGTGACACGGAGGGAGTCGGGAGTCCGGGTGAGATCGATCTGCGGGTCTTCCATCCAGGAGCCACCAGCATCGAGGACAAGGCTGGGTTGGTGGCCGTCTCTGAGACCACTGGCCTGAACGAGACGATAAGCCTGCTTCCGGGTGAGACTGGAGTTCACTACATCGACGTGCTCGCCGTCGACGGCTTCGGCACCTACACGCTCGAGGTCTCGCCCGACCGCGATCGGGACTCGATCGCCGACGCAGCGGACAACTGTCCGGCAATCGTCAACACCGCCCAGTCGGACCGCGACGGCGACGCTCTCGGCGATCCCTGCGATCCGCTCCCCGACGACCCCGGGAGCGACTTGGACGGGGATGGGCTGGGCGCACGCGACAACTGCCCACGGGCCGCGAACCGCACGCAGCTCGACTGGGACCGCGACGGTCGCGGCGATCTCTGCGATCGAAGCGCGCGCCTGCGACTCGACCTCGTGCGGATATCGCCACGCAGGCTCGTCCTGCGGGCGCATGTCAAGCCCGTACGGCTGGGCCGGCGCGCGGTACGGCTCGAGATCCGGCGGCGGGCCTGCACCCAGCGTTGTCGGTTCAAGGTCGTTCACCCGCCGACGCGCGTTCGCGGCGCGAAGGGCCGAGTCACCTATTCGATCCGACTTGCCCGAGGTCGTTATCGCGTGAGCGCGCGGCTTGTCGATCGCCGCTATGCGCGCTCCCGCAGCCGCGTGCTGGCCATCGGTACCCGCTGACGGTCTGGGCTCAGGAGCTAACCTGGGCCCTGATGGAACCGACGGCGCTACCCGACCTGCGCGAGCGGCACGAGTGCCGGCAGTGCTGCTCGTTCTGCGATCGGGTCGTGCATCCGGCGGGTTGCATCGAAAGCGGCTGTCCGTACCTCTACCTCTATGACGACGAGGAGACCGGCGGCCGCTACATGGGCTGCATGAACAAGGTATTCCGTGCCGAGATCGACGTCGCGGTCTACGACGCCGCTCAGATGACAAGACAGGGCTACGGCGGCGTGAAGATGACCGGCGTCCCGATCGAGCCTTGCCGCGTGTCGGTCGAGATGGCCTACGACGGGCATGGCGAGGCGTTCGACTGCGTCAACCCGGGCTTCTTCGCGAAGCCCGAGGCAGCGGACTTCGACTTGCGCGACCGGCTCTAGTTGACGTGCCTAGGGACGTTGGGAACGGGTTGAGGTAGGTCCGGGCCTGCCGAGAGGCTGTGGGTGTTCGAAGCTCACGACCTTCTCGGAGGCCCGGAATGCAACACGCTAACGCCCCGCTCAC